>Ga0194124_10002102_pt1 | contig 23166 bp, 42 predicted proteins | sample TA2KigCas0mmetaG_FD_148605 | JGI IMG/M metagenome (GOLD analysis project Ga0194124, IMG submission 148605) | Freshwater microbial communities from Lake Tanganyika, Tanzania - TA2015031 Kigoma Deep Cast 0m | ecosystem: Environmental > Aquatic > Freshwater > Lake | place: Tanzania: Lake...
CAATAGTCAACAAACTCTTTGCTGACAGTATTGACCTTGAGTTCTCCGCCGCGCCCGCCTACTTCAATCAAGAAGTATCTGTAGCCAATATGTGGATTGACCCACTTTGCTAATTTCTTTTTCTTAGCAGGTGTCTTTTTCTTAGGTTTAGCACTAACCTTTTTAGTCTTTGTTTTTTTCTTTTTTGTAGCCATATTGCCCTCTTGTAATTAATATTTTGTTAATCTAAATAAAGGATGAAATAAAAATAATAGTAAAAGAAAACCGCCCATTAGGGCGATGATCGGTAATAGTAGAAGTTTGATTAAAAAATTTTTTAAATAGTATACCATGTCACACCTAATAGTAATGTTAAAATAATAACATAAACTATTACTGTTTGTAAAGTCATATTGGGTTTAGGATACATGGGACAGCGACCCTGTTGATAGTCACAATACTCAACAGGGAAGCCATATGCATCTAGTTGCCTTCCGCAACCATTTACTTTGCATTTCATATTATGCTACGATGTTATATTCTTCACGTAGTATCTTTTTGTATGGCTTGCCTTGTTCAATAAGCAATGCTACAAGTTTGAGTTTATCAGCAAGTAACATCTTGCCGTCTTTCTCTAGACTTAAAACTACATCACGCAATTCATCCCCATTAATTGGTAGGTCCATTGTTTGCTCCTTCGTTATATGCTTCACGTTCAAGTCTTGCTTGAATATCTTCTAGATTGTCTACGCAACCGCGTATCCAGGCGCGTCTCGCGCCTTCATTATCCTTATATCTTACGGGAACATAACGTCTACATTCGCGTATGAAATCACGCTTTTCGTAAAGTTCTCCATCAGCCATATGCGCACCAATAATAATACCTAGTGCTGTAGCAATCTTTCTACCGTCGCCGTCACCGATAGTATTTCCAATTAAGCCGCCAACAACTGCACCTGTCAATTTGTCGGTATCGTTTGACTGTGCGTTTACTACGCTTGACAAGCCAAGCAGGAGGGCAACACTGATAACAATTAAACCATGTTTTGCCATATTTCATTCTCCTATTCTATTAGAACATCTGATTATAGATGCCTATCGTATTTATAATGCCCATTATGAAGTTTACAAGAATGATAGCATTATCTTTCCAACGGTAACCAACATACATCCAACCAACAGCACCAATCCAACTTGCTAATGTATCAAAGATTAACAATGATTGGATACCTGTACCACGACCCAGTGCCATGCCTACAATCATAATGACGCTAACGCCCCATTTGATATACCAAATATGATCCTGTTGTTTAAGAAACTTGATTAACTGCATACCATTGTGGGTCTACTTTACTCAAAGCATTGTTAAGTTTGCTAGGGTACACTACAGCATGACCGCTATCTACCGGACCTTCACCGTTAGGATATAGCACATCGTGATTGACAGTTAGGTGTGCTACTTCTTTATAAAAGTCACGCAGTTTGCGTAACTCTACTGCTTCCATATCACTGATAACAGTAAAGTCACTCATCTTTTTTACACTCCTCAGCCTCGCACGGGGCAATCTTGTCGCCAACACTGCCTATCCACTTTAGTGGTCTGCTCACATCTTCGCGCATACCATTTAAAGTGCTTGCGCAACCCGATACTAATAAAATACTAACTGCCGTAATAAGTAAAGTCATCAACTTGATCTTCATTGACATTCTCCTCAGTCATTTGTTGAACCATATCAATCATACACGATAAACACCACGGACAAAAGCTTACTGGGATAGCACCAAAATATCCATTGGTACCTCCCTCACCTTCAAGATCAAATGTACTATTACAAACATTACATTCCATTTTGTTGGTCATGTTGTTCTTTCAATAGTTTTTCAAATGTTCTAAAACATCTGTCAAATTTTACTTCGTATAATGCTTCCATGCCCATTAGCATGTTAGCGATCTTGTCCTCACGACCTGGCTCAAGCGGCGCATCAAGCAAATACTCAGTTACACGCTTGAGGTCTGTGGTGACATTCCAACATTCCAAAATCTGCTGTTCAAGGTCAAATCTTGCGCTCATATTTCCCCCACAAAAATCCAATAACTACCGAGCAATACAGTATACAGTGCTACTGCCATAAGAAAAATCTGTGCGATTTGTTTCCAAAAATCTTTCATTATCCTCTCCTCATACGACTAATATCTTTCATCTGTTCTTCGTCAATAACAGGAACAGCATTACTTTTGTGCATAGTAGCGATACCCTTTACAAGTGTGCCAGTATACTTAGGCGACTCACGGCGATTAGTATTGCCAGCAACAATACCAAGACTGGGAATATGTTTATTATCGATATATCGCGTATGCTTTTGAGAATATTGTAATTGCTTAAATAGCGGCTTGACTAACTTAATCTTTCCCAAACGGTTAAGGCAGTATTCCTCAAACGTAATCTTAGTCATGCCCTGTGATTTACGTAATTTGTTGTCTGCCATCCAATCAAACTCCCACTCAGCACGTTTGCGCTTAGTAAGTTTGAATTTGGGTTTGCCTGTGCGAATGCTAGACAGCCCACGTACAAGATGCATTGTCATAGTTATAGTATAGTTTAATTTACATTTATAAACAATATTATTGGTCAGGATATACTTGGTCTGACCTTATTTTTACATCAGCCAATACATCTAGTAAATCCTGGTTATGATGTACTTCAAAATCATAAAATTCAATTAATGATCTTATAATAAGAATATCACGTCCTACTATATCGGGTTTATCCCGACTACCAACTTGATCCATATATTCCATAACTGCATCAAGCATTCTAACATACTTTGGATCCCATTGGGGCTCAATAAATTTCTTAACTTTCTTAACTTTTTTAACTTTCTTTCTAACCATAACTTATTTTAATACACTATCAAGATGTTTACAATAATTACGGAAAGTAAAACCTGGGCAAGTGCAGGTCTTGAGATCAGGGTCTACCCAATATGTATTACCCTTGCTACCAATGACCTTGATTAGATTACTTTCGACCTTGACCTTGAAAGGATTTTTCTTTAATTCAATAAAAGTACGACCACGACGGTCTATAGTTAATGGCTTAGGTAGAGTAATAATCTTAGTTGTACCCTTGGGAATATAACTAACAGCCTTACTACCATCCATCAAATAAGTGTGGTTGGGCTGTATGTCACCCTTCCACACTGTAGTTTCTTGAATAGCAATCATTACGCACCAGTCCAGCGAACAGGGCTGATGTAAGTCTGCGAGAGTACATTGCCGCGAATAAAATTCTTAGCAGGTTGCGCCCAACTCGCAGCCTTTAGTACGTCACCGACCTTCCACTGATCGTGAGCCTTGCGACATACAAAACTGTGAACGCTATTACCAGTGACGACCTTGTAGAACTTGCTACCACGATTGATAGTAATGTTCAGAGAAGCATAAGCCTTGCCATTGAACTTGCTATAGTCCGCTTGAATAGCGTTCATATACTCAGTCAGTGCAAGGTCCATATCGTTTTCGCTATACATAACAGTCTCCGTTAATCAACTATAGATATATTATGCGCCCAAACGTATTCTAGATCAAGAACTATAATTCCAATAGAATCAATAACTTACGATGCCGTATAGGACCTAATAGGAAGCCCTATAAAAGGTGCTGTTTTAGGGGCTATATAGATACGCTTATTCTGATTTAGGACGCTTATCAAGGACTTGATCGGCTAAGCCATAATCTAGGGCTTGCTGGGCCCCCATGAAAAAATCTCGTTCCATATCCTTAGCAAGTTCCTCAAAACTCTTGCCCTTGCTATTATGCTTTACATAGATATTGGTAAGATTCTTTTTCATTTCAAGCATTTCCTTTACTTGGATTTCCATGTCAGTGGCTTGTCCTCTTGCACCACCGCTAGGCTGATGAATCATATGACGGGCATTAGGTAATATAAGACGCTTACCCTTTGATCCTGCTTGTGCTAACAAACTACCCATGCTACATGCCTGACCCATAACAATAGTAGTAACATCCGGTTGAATGAATTGGATAGCATCGTATATCGCCATGCCAGCAGTGACACTACCCCCTGGGCTATTAATATACAAACTTATGTCCTTGTCTGGATTTTCGCTTTCGCAATATAGTAACTGCGCTACGATAAGGTTAGCCATTTGATCATGTACTTCACCCTCAAGTAAAATTACACGATCACGCAACAAACGACTATAGATATCATAACTTCGTTCACCCTTGCTAGTTTGCTCAAGAACCATTGGTACAAGTGTCATATTAAACTCCTAATAAAATTACTTTATAAGTTTAATATAATTATTATATTAATTCAAGTATTATGGATTTCTTAATGTACGACCAGCAGGACCCAAATCTGCATTGGGTTCCGGTCTAGGTTTTCTATCTTTTTTAAATTTAGGTTCTATAATTGATGTATCAATTTGTTGCAAGGGGTCAGTAGTCATAACTACTGCAGGCGATGATTGTTCATCATCAGTTGCACCTGCCCCTCTATCAATCTTAAATGTAAAGTTACCCTTTACTCCAGTACTTGAATAATTTTTACTTGCTGACAAATCTACATCTTTAATACTTTCACCTGGAAACAATGTGTTGAATGCTGCTAATGTCCAAGTATCTTTAGTTTCTCTCATAGTTGTGTATACCTGAATAAGTGCGCCGTTGTTAAGTATATCGGTCGCCGCTTTACTAAAATCTGTTTTGGCATTGACTTGATCTGCTGCTTTGAATGCTACTGCGGCTAATAAATGATAAAATAAATTTGTTTTTTGTGGAGTTTTAGTATTTCTTTCTTTTGCTAATTTTTTAAGATTATCACTTAATTTTAGTTGGTCAATATTTTCTAAATTAACTGGTGGAAGTTTGCGTAAGTTTAAAATTTGTTGCGCTTCTTCTTGTGATATAATATCATACTTTACACCTAAATAAAGAGGAGCGTTAATTTGTCCCCTATTTTGTATTTCACGAACTATGTCAATCGTATCACTATATTTTTCTAATATTTTTTTGCCGCGATCAGTCTCGCTTAATTCATTAATACTATCAATTAAATTTTTAGAACTTGCTTGTGCCCCTGTACCACCTTTAGTACTAATTTTTATAGATTTGCCCTCACTATTAGTCATTATACTATCCGACAAACCTGCATTTTTAGCAGCATCGAATGAAATGGTAGTATCAGCAAAACTGCCGCCTAAAAATGTTTTTGCCGCCTTGCCTGCGTTGCCTTTAAACTGTCCGTTTTGTAATGCCATTGGTTGTAATATTTCACAGAAGTAATCTCTAAATCCTGTAAAACTTACGCCTTCGGGTGCTGGAAACTTAAGTGGGAATTCTGCCCCAGCTGCTACTTGTTTTGCAACCTCTACTAATGGATTATCAATACCTAATTTATTTTCAAGTTGACTAATAATTTGTTCTGATGTTAGATTATCGCGCTGTGACAGTAAATCTTGTGGTGTTAATCCTGATCGTATCTTTTCTGCACTTTTACCAGCAAACTTATATCCATCTACTTCATTGTCTATTTTATTTTCTACTTTATTAGCACTAATTTGTTGTTTATAAAATCCGTATTGAACTTGACCTTCGGGTGTATCAAATGTTGCTATAGCAATACCACCTGTTTTAGGTTGTTTATTTTGCCATTTGATATTAGGACCTAATTTAGTTATTAAATCTTTTAATTGTACTTCGTCATATTTTCCGCCTTCTTCTGGATAAAAATTTATATCAGAAAAAGTAATTTGTTGGCCCTGACTATTTTTAAAAATATCACCGGGCTTGCGATTAGCCAAACCTGTAGACTCTAATAAATTGAGTTTTTCTAGAATATCACGCATGATTGTGTATTTAGTTAAACTTGTGTTGTGTCTTGTTTAAGAAACCATTCTTTGTCCTTCTGAACAGTTGATTTTAATGCTATACCATATTTGCTTAATTTATTACGCCATATATAAAAACTAGGTCCGTGGCTCATATGCCTTGTTAGTCCGCGTTTTACACGTATATTACTATAAATGTCCCATTGATATTGATGAACCATTTCATGGGCTAATGTTGATATAAACCATTGTTTACAATAATATCTGTCTGCAAGATATATCGTACAATAACTTTTTGTTTTACGAATAGGTCCCTCTGCACCGCTACAAACTCCTATAGCATCATGTAATCTTCGCAGTATTAATTTGGGCATGGGAAGTTTATTATAAAATACTTCACGATTTATTAGCCGATAAACTGCTTTAACTTCTTTCATTTTAGGCCTATAACACTTGGCTCTTTGCTCTGATTTACTGGGCAGGGGCTTATTCATAAGTGCTTTTAGGTTTTTATAGTGCATTATCGTATTTAATGACAAAAATTACGCTCCATTATAAACCCGTTAAATACATTTTTAGGAGAAACATATATGTTATGGTTATTATTAGGACTAGTCGTAGTTGGTGCTTTCATTTGGTGGGTAAACCGTGATAGCACAGAAGTCAAGGCAGTTACAGAAGCCGTAAAAAAAGTTGACGTTAAATCAGCAGTAACTAAAGCAGCCGATACTGCTAAGGGCTTTGCTGACGTAAACCAAGACGGTAAGGTCACTGTTGCTGACGTAAAGGAAGTAGGAAAGAAGGTCAAAACTGGAGCCAAAAAGGCTGCTGGTAAAGCCAAGGCAAAAATTAAAGTTGCCAAGTAATCGTAATGGAGATAGGATTCGATATCATAGGAGATTTGTTCCTATCTCCAAACGATGAATTTAACTGGTATAATAAGCCTACAAGTTTATACTGTATTGCTACAGGTAATATTAGTAGCGATATAGGAAAACTACAAAAGACACTAAGACACCTTGGCGAATGCTATAAAGGTGTTTTTTTCGTGACTGGATCACATGAGTTTGATGAATGTAATGACATTCATGACCGTATCCATACAATAAACCATATCTGTCACCGCACAGACAATGTTGCTGGATTATGGCATCATGTTGTTGTGATGGAGAATATAGCGATAGTTGGTTGTAATGGTTGGACTATAAATCCAACGAATAATAAAAAAATTGATCATCTACACCAGGAAGATTTACTATATCTTAAAAATAGTATAAAGAAATTACAAATGCATGGTGATGTTGAACAAATAATAATTGTTACAAATGGTGTACCCAATAAAACTTTATATTTTAGTCAGGTGAATAAAGATTATAAAACCTTACTTGATTTAGATATTTGTATTGAAAGTGATACTGAAAATAAAGTAAAATACTGGGCGTTTGGAAGTTATAATAAGCCAGTAAATATAACAAAAAACTCAATAAACTTTATAAATCATCCTTACTACAAAGGAATTCCTTATTGGCCTAAACGAATAAGTTTAGAGTTTTAACTCTTTTCAGGCTCAACCTTTACTTGTAGTGGATAGCCCTTGTTACGTGCGTCAAGTGTAACTTCAATGCCTTTTTGTTCAGCAATTTCATAAGGTAGAACAGCAACGATAGCACTACCCTTTTCATGAATATCGTGTGTGATTGTGCTTGCTGTATCTGGATTATAATTAAAATATTCTACTAAACTTCTAATTACGAAATCCATACTTGTTACATCGTCATTTAAGTAAATGACCCTAAAAAGAGGAGGCTCAATTAAACTCAGATTGGGTTTAATTTTTTGTCTTGACTCTGTTTCTTTCTCTGGCATGATATAAACCTCGTAGTTAAATGTTCGCAGTCATTATGACTGCGAACACTTTGTCTTACTATAATATTATTTATTAAATGTGATAGCAATCTTCTTGGGCTTTAATTCTTCTGGAACTTTGCGCTCAAGTGTGACTGATAGTATACCATTCTCACTCTTAGCATTAACCACTTCCACGTGATCAGCAAGAGTAAAGGTTCTAGTGAAATTACGTGAACTGATACCACGATGTACATATTCGTACTGTTTCTCTAGTTCATCTAAACTTTCAATCTGTTGACCTTCAATAGTAAGCACGTTCTTATCAACAGTAATGTTGATATCGCCTTCACGAAAACCAGCAACTGCAAGTTCAATACCGAACTTATCATCATTGTGCTTAACAATGTTGTAAGGCGGATAATTTTGATTTGTTTGCTGTGCTGAAACTCGCATTAGTTCATCAAAAATATTGTCGAAACCAATGCCGAATTTGTGAATTGACGGAATGTCAAAGGAACGTAGTGTTAAAGTGTTTGTCATAGTATTTCTCCTTTTTAAGCAAGTTATGACTAATACAGACCCGACCATCGGCATCTGTATCTTGTATTTATATTATCACATTTCGTAAAAAATATTACTTCTTATGGGTAAACATGTTTTGCTGGGCTACCTGCTTTTTCCAACGCTTTTTAGCCATTGCCCTAGCAACCTTTCTTCTAACACTGGGTTTGATATAAGTTTCACGTTTTTGGAGTTCAAGCAGTAAGCCGCTTTCCGCTACTTTTTTCTTAAGTTTGCGTAATGCTTTATCTATATTACCGTCTTTTACAAATACCCTATTTCCGTGTAAATTCATATCATATTAATGGGATTAATAACTAAATCCTTTGCTATATTTAGTTTGTTATATCCATTAATAGCATATTTACTTAAATTAAACATATGCGGCATTAATACACGCTCTAGTTCATTATGTAGCCCACGTGCGCCAGTCTTAAGAGTCAAACAATTATCTACAATTTGCTCTAGCGCATCTGTTGTAAAAGTTAATTCTACTTTATCTAAACTAAAAAGATACCTGTATTGATCTATAAAGTTATTTTTAATCTCAGTTAATATACGATAAAGCTCTGGCTTGGTCAACTCCTTAGTATCGACCAATGTAGAAAATCTACCTACAAATTCTGGAATAAGCCCAAATTTAGTTAAATCATCTGGTTGTACTTCTTTAAACTCTGTTTCATAATCAGTTCTAACGTCTGCTGAAAATCCTATTCCTGTACCCTTTTTACGTGCTTTAATTACGTCCCCTAAACCCACAAACGCGCCGCCCGCAATAAAGAGTATGTCCTTAGTATTAACAGTTAGCATATTTCCACTAGGATGCTTGCGTCCACCGCCTGCGGGAATACGACATTCGGTACCCTCAACTAATTTTAACAATGCTTGTTGTACGCCTTCGCCGCTTACATCACGGGTTATACTAGTGCTTTCACTCTTACGTGCGATTTTATCTATTTCATCAATAAAAACAATACCTCGTTCAGCCTTTTTAATATCGCCGTCAGCCGCATTAACTAACATGGCGATCATACTTTCAACATCATCACCCACATAGCCTGCTTCTGTTAAGCAAGTAGCATCTGCAACAACAAATGGAACATTACAGTATTTGGCTACTGTTTTAGCCAACATAGTTTTTCCTGATCCTGTGGGTCCAAGTATTAGAATATTGCCTTTTTGTATATCAAGGTCGTCTGGGGGATTATTAATACGTTTGTAGTGATTAGTTACCCCAACTGCAATAGCAATTTTAGCATTTTCTTGTCCAATTACATGTTTATCAAGAAATGCTTTTACTTCCAATGCATCAAGCAATACTTTACTTGTCTTGCTCTTTTTTTCATTTAAATCTTTAATAATAAGGTCGTGACACATTTCTACGCAATTATCACAAATTGCTACAGCATCACAAACAATTAATTTTTTTACATCGTCCTTATTACTTAAACAAAAACTGCACTTGCTATGTTCTTTTTGTGTTTTAGCCATGTATATACTTATTGTAATTTAAGAGTATTTTAACAAAAAGAATTGTTAACAATATCGATATTCATTTCAACATCTTTAGGCAACTGACTAGGTAAATCAAAACTTAATTTACTTTCGAGTGCGTTCTCTGAGAAAAAATTAATCCAAAAGGGACCTCCAGTATAATCCGCGCCATCCATGGAATGATTATATAGCCAATACAATTTCTTAAGGTTAAAGCATTGCTTTACTACTTCTACACCTTTATTATTTAATAAACGTATACGAATTACAGGTTGATTATAAAAAATTGATTTATAAATTTCTTGTTGCAAAATCTTATTTTCGAATCCATATGATGATGCTTTCCAAGATCGTTCTATTCTCATGTTATACGAACTGGGTATCCACTTCGATGATGAACGATCCTGTAATATTTCAAAAGTGCTTGCCATAGAATTTATAAAATTAAGATTCCAAGATATTACAACATCTACATTAAATGTGCCTACGCCGTTATATTGATAAGTGATATATGGATCTTTATGTTCTAAATTGTAAGCCCTAATAGGGTAGTCGAGAAAAACTTCTTTAATGAGATTTATAGCGTTTTCTAAACGAATTCGCAATTGTGCGGTGCGATTATTATACTGATCAAAATCATAAAAAAACCATTCGTCGCTTTTTTTAATAATTCTGTCTGGTAAATTATTTTGTATGACTTCTGCTTTAATAGTAACTTTAGTTAAGGTATCAACTTCTGTACGTAAAACTGTAAAATCTTTGACCAAGCAACCATTATAAATTATTACTTTATTTTGTACAGGTTCAAAATTGCGAACTACCTTATCACTAACCACAGCACTTTTACAAGCCTTCATTAATGCCTTTTGTATGGCATCGGTACGTGCTTCTTCAAGATTGTAGCCAGTACCTGTGACTTGCACTTGCTGACCAGCAGCAACCATACTGCTGGCCAGCAACATGCCTATGGAGACTAACCTCTTCATTGAATTACAGACTATTTCGAGCCTGTTTCATTAAATCAGTATTTTTTCGACTCCAGCCCATAGTGCAACTAACTTCTTGTGCACCAATAACATCTTGTTTAATTGGTTGCCAACCTTCCATAAATCCACTTGATTGCCTACGAACTGTGTTAGTAACCTCAGTTACAGTATCGTTTGCATTCTCGCGGTTACTAGATTCGCTTGCACCTACTTGCTTAGAACTATTTTGTGATTCCTTACTCTGACTGACCTCTGTGCTATTGCCAGTACGTGTAACAGAGCGTGAACTGTTTACTTGCTCACCCATCCAGTGACGTACATTACTGATAGCATAAGAACAAGCGGCATCCATTGCATTCTTACGATTTACAGTAGTTCCGCCATTGCTAGGTGCAGTACTAGTAGATTCGATAGCAAGAATAACACATTGACGACCCAATAATTTGCTAACGGCACCACAGCCTTTGCTGCTTACTTTGACACCCTCAGCAACAAAGTCTGTGCTGAGTTCCTCTTCTCGTACAGTATCTACCTTGAGCGGGCGATTACTACAAGCACCCAACGCAAGCATAACACTAATTAAAACTAACTTCGACTTCATAACACGTTTACTCCATAGTTGTTGAAACGTATATTAAGTATACGATAGTCTATCTTTTAGGTCAACGCTTTTGGGTAGACAGATACGCCCTAATTTGTTCTTCTTCTTGTTCAGTCAAATGGGTCACATCCATTTCGCCCGTATTAATTTTGGAAACCAAATGTTCCAAATAAATATCATCCATATATGACGATGTATTTTTCTTGTTTATTTCTATCCAACGATTTCCATCAAATTTAAATACCTTATTGGGTAAAATATCAACTCTTACAAATATGTCACCTTTAGTGGCTAACTTTGGAAAGGCTATTCCAAAATTTGAATTGCTTTGACGTATACCATTATCGACTTGCAGTTTAAATAAACTTTGATTTATTTCACGTAATGCTTGTTCTTGATAAACCTTGCCTTCAAACTCTAAATATCCGCCGCCTACTTGTGTAATTGGATTTCTTTTAGTAACACCTTCTGTTATAATTTCTTGATTAAGTTCTGAACTCGGTAAAAGAGTTTCCAGCCCAACAGTAGTATTGGACTCTTGTTCCAATCTGTTAGGTTCTTCCAACTTAACTTTTCTTTTACGTTTGTTAGGTTGAATTTTTCTTGGTTTAGTTTTAACGCTGGATACTTTTCTTGAAACTTTTCTTTTTGGTTTTTGATTTTTTGCCAGACGTTTTGGAGGGACTGTAGCCTTTTTTTTACCGCAACTTCTGGTATTAGTTCTGCTGTCTTAGATTCTCCAAGTGGTCCCAATTTTGGATCAAACATATTAGCCTTGTGATCATATATAGGTTTGCCCATAACTCTTGCTACTATTGGTATAGGGTTGCTTTCTTCAGGTCCATGTGTAAATGCAGAGCCGCTCTCGCTTTCTCCAGCGGTTAATGGTAAATATCCTTTGCTACCATTATTAAAGAATGGTTGTAGCTCTTCCTTGTTAGATGGAAACTCCCATTTGTAACTACTAATAGCAGCGATTACCAAACATAATGCTAATGGGTCAAATACGAAAATCAATAATATTATTACCCAACGAACCGCACGATCTAATAATAACTGATCGGGGTTGTCTCCATAAATCAAGGCTGCTATATATTTTATGGGTCCAACTTCTGCTTCTATGGTACGGTACTTAGCAGCAATAGGAGCCTTCTCTAAACTTAGTTTTTGTATCTCATTATTATTATTTTCTATACGTTTTTGAGCCTGTGAAATTTCAGCATTTAATGCAGTACGCTCTCTACGTTGCTGTTGACGAATTTGTACCGCTCGTTCGACCCCTGCCTCGCTATCGCCCCTATCAAGTCTGGCGGTCAACTGTGCGTCCATTTGGCTTAATGTTCTACGGGCTGCTTCTATGTTTTGACGTTCGCTACTAATTAATTCTCTTTGAATAGTAATTTTCTCGTCAATCAATTGTATCTGAGCAGCGACATCTCCTGTTGGAATGCCTTGGTCCATATGTGCTTTCGACAAAAAGCCAAATATACCCATGCTAGTGACTATTGCTAGTACCACAACTGCGAATACTAGATAAGACTTCATAGCTAATTTAACGCGATCCCAGTATCTATGTAGCCAAACAGTTGTCACTACTTTTGCTATCTCTAGTGCGCCTCCCATTATGATAATGGGTATTACTGCCGCAGCAAAGATAGCGATCAATCCAACTACGCTATACCATGCAGCAATGGCACTTAGCGCTAGTGCTGTGACTAACGCTAATGTTGATAGGCTAAAAAATTTGCTAATTATTAGCGGCATTAGAATATTTAGTTAATTTTAACTTACAATATGTGCATATTATTTTGGCAAGTTTGGAGGATCACTTATATCAAATAAGTGTCCATATGTGCCAATAAATTCTTTGATTGGCAATACTAATTTACGTGGTATACCCGGTCCTTGCTGCATTAGTACGCTAATTAGATAGTCCTCGTCACCTCGCCATTTAACCTGTATTACTTCAATACTATCTCCGTCCTCAAAAGTAAATTTTTTACCTATTAAATCTTTATACATTAGTTAAGTAATTCTCTATCACTATCGTAATCATCATCAATATCATTCTCATCATCTGATCCTTCTAGTTTATAAGAAACATCATATCCGCCTTTACGCTCAGTCCACCAATCATCATAACGCTCATAATCGTAACTCTCAATAAACTCGTCAAAGGTATCAAGTTCTTCATCAGTAGGTTCATCTCCGCGAGAAGCGCCAAAACTATCTCCATTATGACTTAGTATTTCTTCAAATCTTGTTACACTACCAAATACTTCGGCAATATCCTCTTCGGGAATATCATATGTAAATTCGCTATTAACTTGATGATGTTCAGTGCGTACAATTTTCATATTACCTCCTTTCATACATTATATCACTTATCATCACGAAATCTAATAAAACGGGGGAAACGCAAACTATAAGTGCCATCTTGATTCTGCGTAATAGCATCGCACAAAACTTCAGCAGTTTTACCAACTACACAATCCATTTCAACATGGTCAGCCCAAAGCATGTCACGATCCTCATCGCTGAAGCCACTGCCCACATTAACTGTGATATGCTTTCCATCATCAATACCATTACATACCAATGCACCCAGACGGCCCTTATTACGACCAGTACCTTCTTCAAGTGCAATAACCTTAAGGTCATATGTATGTGTGGGCTTCCATTTCATCCAAAATGTATTACGCTTACATTCATATGGTGCATTTAGATCCTTAATCATAATACCTTCAAAGCCTGCGTTTACCATATCATTAGCATAACGCTTGAGTTGATTCTGACCTTCAGCAGTATCAAGATCAACCTTGATATGTGTTAGCAACTCTATGTTATCACAATCATCCAATACTGGACGCAACTTTTCAAGTAAATCAATACGTTTGTGTAGTTGTACATTCCAATAACCACGAATATTGAAATCTTCATCAGGGATAATATCAAAGATATTGAATACGCTATCGTCGGCATCAACATTTTCTTTACGTCTTGCTTGACGCATTAAGTCTTGAAAACTTTGTCCAGTGACCTCGCCATCAAGCCAAAATCCATACTTTAAACTACGATCCCCTGCAATAGCAACTAATTTATGATATACCTTTTCGACCTGACGTTGAATAGTGCTAAAGTTTTCAAATATCTTACCATTGCGGCTATAACAAATACTCATGCCGTTACCCCATACGCGCATCAATACACGCACGCCATCAAGTTTGGGCTCAAGACGTTTGACGCCACTCATCTCAGGGCGCCCTTCACTATTAGTTGCTAACTGACAACCAAAGATAGGAATCTCATACTCAGACTTTTTAACTACCTTGTTGAATGTCTTATCACTAATACCGCAACGCAAATCCTTGCGAATGACATTACGCGCAAAGTTATTCCATTCATCACTATCAAATCGTTGCGCCAAAGTCTCAACAGCATCACGCGCAGCGTTGCCAGTTAAGTCTCGTCCAACTAATAAATCAAGTAGGCTAGCAAAATCATCCCAAGGGTTTTCGCGACCTGTAGCCTCAGCAATCTCAGGAACTTGACGTAGATTAAAAGCCATATATGGATTATAGGCACGATGTACAAATGTCAAAAACTTTTTACAACTTTCATTGTCAAGTGTTGCCATTTCATATGCTTGTTTAATAACATCTTCTTTATGAAGGCGACTATCGCTTTCATTTAGTTTATGTATCCAATATGCCATGCTCATAATTAATTCCTCAACGTATGCCACATTAGTAACTTGCTAATACCATCGTGAACAAAAGAATAGTTTTCGTGATCGTTTGGTTTTACTAACTTATACCCATTCTTGATATGTTTACGACGGTACGTTTCAATTCTGTTAGGACAGTAACTAAACCTATATCTCAACTTTTTTCCTATAGTTCCGCTGAACAATACAACTTTATCACGATTTTTAAATCGTTGTGTTGTGTCCCAGTCCCAACGATAATAGGTCATAAAGGCGCCCCAAATTTTTGTAGCGCCTTCTACTTCCTTTACACAGATATATTCATACTTTGGACTTATATCGTAAACTTTCATACTATCTCTCATGCTGATAAAATTGCCCAACTTAAATGTTTTTCAACTTGTGGAATCAAGTGTTTAAATTTTACTTGATTTAGATCGGGTTTACAAACAGAATATTCCATATTATGACCTCGATATCCACGGAATTTAAAAGCATCATAGAATGGAATAAGTTTTGCTCTAAGTTTACCTGTGCGACGACCATATAACATAAGGCACTTATGTTCAAAAAAATAATCAGTAGATAAACTATGACTGTCCGGTACATCAACTATTAAATAAACTTCATCTGCGCTAGCCTGTTTATGCCAAAGTAATTCACGAATTTTCATACAAATGATTTTACTATATCAACAAACTGTTGTAGCGTTTGTCCAATCATATCAAAAACTTTTTCAGTTCCAACTTCAGCAATTAATATACCAAGAACTATACCAATTAGTATTCTCATTATAGCACCTTTACATGGTTAAGTAAAAAGTCAAGTACTAAATCATTTCTGGGTCAACGATAAATTCCAAACGAGCCATATATCCTATATACCGTTTACGTTTTGTATTCCAACTCATTTCCAAGACTTGATTAGTTGGAAATCTCACCCAAATTTTCTTACCTTCGTAATCAATATCAACAAGTGGGCAGTTCACACTTTTGCCGCCCTCGCTGCGTACTGATATGTTTTCGCCCTTACGCATTAAAAAAGAACCTGTGCGAAGAGGTAAACAGTAAACAATACAAACAATATACAAAACGCTATAACTCTAGCAGTAGCAATAAATTCTTCTGTTGGTTTTATTTTAGGCATAATCTTTTTCTTTCTGCTTTGCTACAGCAAGAAGGGCAGCGATACTTTGTTCAAGATCGCCGGTCAATTCATAAAGATCGTTAGCACTAAGATTTTCACCCTCCATATCAATGGTATAACTTACCATGCGAGTAACATCACCAACCTGTGCCAATGTAAGATTTTTATTAGCCATAATTACCTCTTAAGTTTACGAAACAATGTACCACTTTTACTAAACAACCAATAGTCATTCAAAAAGATGAAGTAACTATTAGCACCAGCATAATATTGACACAATTGGATTTGATTGTCAAACAGTTTGGGTTGATGTTCATCAACTAACTTGTTGACCTTAAAAATGTCCTTATATTTGGTTCGTAGTTCTTCTTTGGATAGTGGAAGAACGACCGCTTTGATACGGTCGTCCCATGTTACCATAGCAACGACATTATTAGTCATTTACTTTAGTCCAATACCAGCAACTTTCAGTCTGGCAAAAATATCATCACCAAACTGCCAACCTTCAGGCATGCTTGTCTGCATGTCCAATTCATTATCAAGTTTATAAGCCTCTTCATTAGTAATCAATACAATTGCCAAATTGTTTTTAATCATTTGGGCAATCTCAGTAACAGGACATTTTTCTACAGTCATTGTTACTACTTGATTATAAATTAAGATGCAAGGAACGATATGCTCACGATAAGTATTTTCCTTGGTGCGATTTACGCTCTCACCAATAGTGATAAGATGGTCAATGCTGTCACTCTCAAGTAATGACCTAGCATTCTCTAGACCAAATCCATCTTCGTTGTCAATCAAGAACCTAAACCGTTTGGCGATCTTTTCAAAGATGTTACGCTCACTTACCTCACGGGGTATAGGCTTGATTGCCTGCCCACGAACCTTTCTTACGATTGTTTCAATGGACTCAATGATACCAACAAGTATCCAAAAGTTTTCAATAATATCACCATCAAAATTGATAGTGATGCACTTCTCATTATCCTTTCGTACCTTTTCAGTAAAGCCCTGCTCCAGCATACGCCTTCGCATTTCGGCAATGTCTTCTGGTCGTGCTAGCCAACCAAAGGTATAATGCTTCTTTTTGATTTCACACTTGACACCATTGTTGGTATAGAGTACGCAATTGTTTTGCTCCTCATATACACGCTCAGTGTAGCCACGGTCCTCGCATGAGGACTTGAAAAGATTAAAGGATACTGCTGCCATTACTTTTTATCACAGTAAGTAAACAGTATCCACTTCGCACGATTGAGTGTCTGACGGGCATCCTCATTCAGACCACGAACAATCTCTTCCTGTGCATCGCTCATCAGACTCGCAGCCATGAACGCAGGACCGCTGAAACGAAACGATAGACTATCCTCGACCGCTTCACGCATCTGAGCCTCAGTACAACCAAACATACTGACTTGACGCTTTTCCTGATCGGTAAGGGCTGAATAAATCGCAGTAGTCATATCAATCTCCGTTAATCAACTATAGATACATTATGCGCCCAAATTCATGCAAAATCAAGAATTAAATGTCTAATAGAATCAATAACTTACAGTGCCTTTTGACCTTTGTAAAACTTGTATGTGATATTGGGTAACTTAACATCCATATGTGAATAGATTAATATATCGACAAATCCATCTTTATCAAAATCATGCACTATTGAAGTCGCATTAACAGTAGAGTTACTTTGCCATCCTGTAATAACAGACGGCAAATTCACCTTGTCATAGATTTTAAATCCATTATTTTTAGTGTTTAGGTAAATGTAGGGTACCCCATCTCTAGAATGTGGGTAACGTAAAATGTCATCGTACCCATCATTGTTAACATCCTTGCATTCAAATTCGCCCCATACTTCTACGATTTCTCCTTCTATGTTTAGTGGTACTTCCTCAACCTTATTATTTTTTATAGTTGTCCCTACAAAAAATGACATATTGTTGCCACCTTCAACAATCGTAGAAGTACTTGTCCAATTAGTTACCTTTTGACCTGACAGTCCAAAAACAACAATAGGATCTGATTGTGGGGTCATTTTCAATTTACAACTATCGGCAATGCCAGCGAATGCCAAATTATAATCTTTATACTTAACTATATGTGCTGTATTTGCCGTAGTGTTCCAAGATACACCCTTTACTATACCAACAACTGGGGCAAAGTTATAATCTGTAGTCTTTGACCAACTGCCATCATTATTTTGAATAAAGCCTTCGGTACTTGCAAAGTTTGGCCATGTATTGCTACTTTGCAATATCATGTTTGTATGCTTTTTGCCTCCTAATGTCGAAATAAAAAAAAAAGTGTTTGGACTTAAATTTTCTAGCCCCTTAACTGCTGTACGTGTAAATTTTTTATTACTGAAATAATAGGCATTAGTATCCATACCGTTCAAGCCAGCGCCCATAACGAAAGGCTTGTGATCTTTATCGTATCCTACCCCAATAGCATGATACCAAAGAGGGGAACCAAAAGATTGTCCATAATAAACAGCACCATCGCTAACTAGTGCAAAATTTTGAACACTAAAATCTGAACTATCATTACTAGTTCTACCATCTTCATTATTCATGGCTAAAACTACATCAAGTTTATTATCTTGATTAATATCAGCCACACGTAATTTACGTGAACAACCTTTAAGATCAGTGCTACCTTGAACATAACTTACTGTTTGGTCACTAAATGTGTTGTCAGGTTGCATGATATAAACTTTTAGTACGTTTGGGCAGGGATCATTACCCCTGTTTGTGTGCGTACCCATTTGCCATTGATGCACTACAAGATCATCACGACCGTCTCCGGAAATATCTAGAGTTTCCATTTTAGTAATAGTATTACTAAAAGGATGTTCCATTTTGAGTGCGTTAGCAATTTCAACAAACCTTTGAGTTTGTTGAGTAGTAGTCGGTGTAGTTACAACTGAAGTTGAAGTATTACTTGGGCTACTACCCGACCCTCCACCACAGCCTGACAGTATGATGCTAGCAATTACATAAGAAACTTTGTGCATACAAATCACCAATAGTTAAAACTGATGATTTAGTATAACTTAAATGGTTTACAAAATCAACTGCCCCTGCCTGCTTTTCGGGCAACTGCAGGACCGCCGAATCCCTTACTATTGACTTTACCCTGTTGCCCATTAATTGGGTGAAATTCATTTTTATGTGTTTGATTTTGGGCTTTTTTCCTAGCCAAAATATCCATAATTGGATTTTTCTTTTGTTCGCTCATATCTTACTCTCCAAATATTCGATAAAACTTCCATATAGGCTCACTAATAAAGCAATCTTACTATCATATATCCGAATATATGCTGATTTGGTTTTACTAGTTTTCATGCCTATAAAAAAGGGGCAGTCTACCTTTTTAAGTTTTATTGTAAACTGACTACCTTCAAAAATGTTTTTTTTGTTTATCTTAAAATCTTTAAGTTGTTTTTCAGTAAATAATGGAAAATCAAAAAATTCTATTTCTGCTTGGTCAAACGCTAGTTTGCCTTCTTCTGTCAAACGTAGATTATTGCTAGTGCGTCCTGTGACCCACCAACGCATAAGTGTTTTTTCTGCTGGAATGTTTTTGAATGTGCTACTATTTGGCAGATTATTTAATATAATATTTGTTATTTTTTGTTTTTTACTCATCAGGATAAACTTGACGACCACTATTCATAAAAATAACTGTAAACTTGTTTGTATGAAATTGTGCATTTAATTTACGACATAAATTCCTTGCATGTCCTGGGTTACTGAAACTAGTTTTCTTATACTTCGGTGTTGTTTCATTAGCAAGATAGTGACTGCTTTTTAAATTAATAGGTTGATTATCATAAAACACAGCCCAAATACCTGACGCCTCAACAATTTGTACTGTTTTGTACGTATCCTTCTCTACGTTTTCAAGTATTACTTTTGGTTGGTTTCTACTCATTTAAATTTGCCACCTACTATTTCAACTTGTATCACTTCTTCTGTTTTTGTACTGTCAGAAGTAAGTGTATGTAAATCACTTAATAACTTACTGAGTTCATCTCTAACACCACGCGCATCAACAGCGGAAATAACAAGTTCTTTATTTTGTTTACTCTCCATATGTGATACTTTATCAATAAACTTTTTAATATACAACATCAAGTATTTATAGCAGCCCTAGCTTCGTCCTCAGTTTTAAAGGGGCCCATATATGGATATCGCTGTATAAAGATGTATTTAGGGCAAAATAATACTTCTGGAGCATCTGTCATAGTCAATACAAACCAACCTGCTGTATGTAAACACTTACTTTTGGGTGCCTCAGTAAATAAATGTAGTTTGCGCTTAACATCAAAAACATCATTATATGTAGTTTTAGGTGTTGGATACTCAGGATAAGGATATTCAATTTTTCTATTATCAGATTTAAGATGTACAAACTTAATTTTAGTTTGCTTTTTAATATCGTCAGTATTATTGTATTGATGTATGCTACCATTGAGTATTACTTCGTAACCAGCACTATTGGCTTGTACGTTTCCTACTTTTTTATCTCCATCAGTAACGACCCAAAATGTATCTTTTATAATTGGCTTAGCAACTAGTTCATTCATATTTTACCTCTGTAATTCTTCCCACATATATTCATATGTTGGCACATATGCTATAGGCTTTATCCAGCCCTTTGCTTGGCATAACATGACAATTTTTCTATAACTATAAGGACACTTTTCTGAAACATCAATAACAGCCCGAGGATATTCTACGCCATTCTTTACAAATTTATATCCCTTATCTTCTGGACAAAAACTTTTATATGCTTCAGACTTTATATTGTACATAATTTTCCAACATAGGGATTATTTAACCACTTAGCATATGCCTCTGCCTGCTCACTAACCTTGTTAAGTTCGTACTTACCACAAAACTTCATAAAGTGTACGCCAACTTGTGGTGTGGTTGTAACGCGCAATCCATTACGTATAGTATCATCGACCTTCTGCTTAACATCATCAGGTTGTGCTGTCAAGTCAATCAAAAGTTTATTGCGCTCATACAAGTCCTTAACACGATATTCAACACCATCAGGATCTGCCCAACGTTGTAGCATCATGTTATTCCAACTAAAGCCTTGCTTATATCGATCAGCATAGGCTTCGGTTAAGCCGACCTTGTTTTTATTGCCCTTAGTACGTACACCGGGGTATGCGCTGAATACATTATCACCTGCATCACCGCGCATAATCTTCTCAAACAAGTGAAACTGTGGGTCACCCAGAGTCTTGTGTTCCCCAGTTTTCTTGTCCTTGACGGGCTTATTCTTGTCATCAAAATAACCTTCAAGAGTAATCAATTGATTACTAACACCGTTATATTGTTTGACGTTATTACTAATCAATTGAACATAATCTGTATCGCTGCTAATGATATAATGTTCGTCGTTGGGATGCAGATGTATGAATCTTGCGATAAGGTCATCTGCCTCAGCCCGTTCATGGCGCAATACAGAGCAGTTAGTTTTCTCACGCAGATATGTAGTAAACATATCATACGTTTCCCAAAACATTTTATTTTCTTCAGCCTCGGCTTCAGTCATTGCCGATTCAGCGACTTTACGATGTGCTTTGTATTGTGGATATACATCCTTACGCCAACTACGACCCTCAAGACAAAACACAACGTGATCAATATTAAATTTGCGTACACATTGATTAACACTTGATAGACTTAAGTGTAATGCCATACCAATTTTTTCCCAAGTGTCGCTATTGCGACTAGCGATGTGTCGGGCGCGAAAAAACATGTTGGCTGTATCAATAAGAGCGTATTTCACAAGCACACCTATTTACAAGAATAATATACGTATATTATACTAGGTCTTTGCGAAAGTCAAACAAATTTGGGTATTATTTCCCTTTTAGTAACCAAGTAAGCTTCCTTCTTTCACTCATTAGTTTTTTTACTTCTTCTGAATGTTTTTTTCCAAAATTTGGATTAGCAGCACCATATAATTTAGGTAAGAGTTTTGCTCTCTCGCTGCGTTTTTTCCGCTGGTCGTCGGATAAATTTAGTTTTTTACCTTTCATCTTGTTAGGTTTGCCCTTCCTTTTTTCTGCACCTTTCTTGACGACTTCCGGAGGTCTTTTTTTCCCTTTTAGAGATATAAAAATACCTGCATTTCTTTGTTTTAATAAAGTTTCTTTTCGTTTTTGATTAGCAATGTTCAATTCTTCTTTTGTTCGCAGTTTTCTTATACGTTGATTCGGTTTAGGTCCTAAAATCCATCCTTTGTTAAGAAAAATATTCAGCTCAGAAATCCTTACAAATTTTTGGTTTATACCATCATTTATGCAGCAACGTATTTCTTTATTAGATGAAACTGACCATCCACCTAATTTCTCCGTAGTTTTTCCCTTTAGATAATCATAAACCCAATCGGATCTAAGATTGTGTTGTTTTATAAAAGCCTTTAGTTCTCCGTGAACTTCAAAACTTATTCCATCTATATTAGTAAAAGTAAATATTATTGCTCTTGCATTTTTTTTACCTGTGTTTATGATTGATCTTTTTTTGAGTAATTCAGGGGCGTAAAGCCCTGTCTGACTTTCCTTATCCTTTTTGTATTTTTCTTTGATTGATTTGCTTATTTTTTGCCTTACTTCTGGTCTTTTAGCAGGATTCTTCAAACCAGTAAAAAGATTGGTGTTTCGGGTGTTATGTTCCACTCTCAACTTTTCATAGGTTCTAGAATTTACCTTGAATTTATTATTTTTTTTACCGGCGGAAGCCATGTAAAATAATGCTTTTGACATTTTACTATTATATTCGCCACCAAAATTCATTTTCCATAACAGAAGATGTGCTACATAATGTTCTCGTGCTGTAAATTTTAGCAAATTTGATTTTTGATTTGTCCCGCCAAAGCTTCTCGGTATAATATGATGTACTTCATAATACTCATAGGGAGTATTACGCTTGAAAACTTCTAAATTTCTTTGGAGAGCCCCC
>Ga0194124_10002103_pt1 | contig 23165 bp, 19 predicted proteins | sample TA2KigCas0mmetaG_FD_148605 | JGI IMG/M metagenome (GOLD analysis project Ga0194124, IMG submission 148605) | Freshwater microbial communities from Lake Tanganyika, Tanzania - TA2015031 Kigoma Deep Cast 0m | ecosystem: Environmental > Aquatic > Freshwater > Lake | place: Tanzania: Lake...
CGTTGTGCTGCGCCTTCTCGAACGGGTCGCGGCGGAGATTGAAGAGCAGCGGCACGCGGAGCTCGGTGAACGGCTCCCGCCAGACCTCGAAGGCCTCGGCGCGGTTCTCGAGGAACACGGCCTTCCAGTCGCTGTACCGGATGGCGACGATCTGCCCGTCGTCGTTGACGTAGAAGAACTCGTCGCGGGGCGACTCCTTCGCCGTGCCGGAGAGGTAGGCGAGCTGGTCGTAGCCGTCGATGCAGTTGCGGAACTGCCGCCCCCCCAGCGACACGCCCTTGGCGAGCTTCTCCTTGATGCCGGGATCGCCCGCGGCGGCCGCGAAGGTCGGCAGCCAAAATCCTCGTGCGAGACGAGGCCGTTGAGAGTCACGCCCGCCGGAAACTTCCCCGGCCAGCGGACGAAGGCGGGCACGCGGTAGGCGCCCTCCCAGTTGGAGTTCTTCTCGCTGCGGAAGGGCGTGGTGCCCGCGTCGGGCCAGGTGTTGTAGTGGGGGCCGTTGTCGGTGGAGTAGAGGACGATCGTGTCGTCGGCGATGCCCAGCTCGTCGAGCGCGGCCAACAGCACGCCCACGTGCCCGTCGTGCTCCAGCATGCCGTCGGAATACTCGTCCTGGCCGCTCTTCCCCTGGCTCTCGGGCTTGACGTGCGTGCGGAAGTGCATCCGCGTGGCGTGCGTGGCGTTCCACCAGCAGAAGAAGGGCTTGCCGTCCTTCACCTGCCGCTGGATGTAGTCCTTGGCGGCGGCGAGCGTCTCCTCGTCGATCGTCTCCATCCGCTTGCGGTTCAGCGGGCCGGTGTTCTCGATCGTCTGGCCCCCCTTGCCGTCGGCCTTGCACTTGAGCACGCCGCGGGGCCCGTAGGTCTCGCGGAAGGTCTTGCCGTTGGCCAGCTTCCGGTCGCCCGGGTAGTCGCGGTGCTCCGGCTCCTCCTCGGCATTGAGGTGGTAGAGGTTGCCGAAGAACACTCGTCGAAGCCGTGCATCGTCGGCAGGTGCTCGTCGCGGTCGCCCTGGTGGTTCTTGCCGAACTGGCCCGTGGCGTAGCCGAGGCTCTTGAGCACGGTGGCGATCGTGACGTCGGTCTTCTGCCAGCCCTCCTTCGCCCCCGGCAGCCCCACCTTCGTCATTCCGGTGCGCACCGGGCAGTTGCCGCCGAGAAACGCCGCCCGGCCGGCGGTGCAGCTCTGCTGGCCGTAGTAATCGGTGAACGACAGCCCCTCGCGGGCGATCCGGTCGATGTTGGGCGTGCGGTAGCCCATCATTCCGCGGCTGTTGTGGCTGACGTTCCAGGTGCCGATGTCGTCCCCCCAGATCACGAGGATGTTGGGCTTCTTCGCGGCCGCCGGTTGCTGGGCGGCGGCGGGCAGGACGACGGCCGCCATGCAGGCGGCGACACAGCAGATGGTGCGGATCGACATCGGAGTCTCCCTGGTTGACCTTCCCACCGGGCTCGGGCGGTGCCGAGCAGCACGCGGTTGAAGATTCATAACTGCCCCATGCCGGCAGTTATCGCAAGCCCCTCGGACTGCCGCGCGCCGCGAGCGCCGTGCGTTTTTTCGGTCAAATCGGCCTGCCCTGTGAGCGGCCGACGCCGCTACACTCCCGCCGCCATGCGGATCATCTCTCGCTACGTGCTCTGGGATCTCCTCCAGGTGTTCCTGGTGGCGCTCACCGCGCTGACGCTGTTCATGCTCGTGGTGGGCCTCGTCCGCGAGGCCCAGCAGCAGGGCCTCGGGCTCGTGCAGATCCTGATGCTCGTGCCCTACGTGCTGCCCGAGGCGATGCGCTTCGCCGTGCCGGGCACGATGCTGTTCGCCGTGGCCAGCGTCTTCGGCCGGATGTCGGCGGGGGTGGCGATCGTCTGGCCGGCCGCGATGCTGGCCCTGGTGGTGAGCTTCGTCTCCGTCTGGCTCAACGACGTCGCCGTGTCGTGGGGCCGCGACGGCGTCCGCCGCGTGGTGGTCAACAGCGTGGAGCAGATCATCTACGGCCGACTCCGCCAGCAGCGGTCGTACAGCACCGCGCAGATGTCGATCAACGTGAAGTCGGTCGACGGCAAGCGGCTCATCCGGCCCACGCTCTCGTTTCAGACCGGCGGCAACGGGACCGCCACGGTGTCGGCCGCGGAGGCGGAACTGCGGGCCGAAAAGCTGGTGGTGGCGTTCAAGGATGGCACGATCCACATGGGCGACTACACCGCCTCGTTCCCCGACACGATCGAGCGGGAGATCCCGCTCGACGCGGTGAGCCGCAAGAGCACGGTCTCCACGAGCCCGTCGGAGATCGCGATGGCCCGCTTCGCGACGGAGCGGGCCGAGCAGGTCGCCCGGATCGACCGCGTGGAGCAGACGGCCGCCGGCAAGACCGCGGTCGCCATCCTCTCCGGCCGGATGGAGCTCACCGTTCCCGGGCACGTCGGCTACGAGCGCGAGCTGCTCAAGGCGGAGCACAACCGGCTGCACCGGGTCGTGATGGAGCCCTGGCGGCGGTGGGCCAACGGCTTCAGCTGCCTGTGCTTCGTGCTGGTGGGGGCGCCGATGGCGATCCGGATGCGAAACGCCGACTTCCTGACGAGCTTCTTTCTCTGCTTCCTGCCGATCCTGGTGGTCTACTACCCGGTGTTCATGCTGGGCGTCGACCTGGCGAAGCGGGGCAGCGTGCCCCCCACGGCGGTGTGGCTGGGCAACGTGCTGATCACGCTCTGGGGCTGGTGGCTGCTCCGCCGCGTGGTCCGGCAGTAGCGCAGCCGACGCAAGTGCGCCGCGGGTTGAAAACCCGCGCTACCGTGGAGCAAGGTTTCACCCGTGCGGCACAGCGGAGCGCGGCACGCGCCGCTTGAACACCCCATGGGATGTGTCACAATCTCGGCGTCCCGTCCGGGAACGTTCCTCGTCGTCGCCAGGGAGTCACGCCGCATGCCCCGTCCCGTCACGCTGTTCACCGGCCAGTGGGCCGACCTGCCGCTCGAGAGCCTCGCCCGCAAGGCCCGCGACTTCGGCTACCAGGGCCTGGAGCTCGCCTGCTGGGGCGACCACTTCGACGTCACCAAGGCGGTCAAGGAGAGCGGCTACTGCGCGGTCAAGCGCGACGTCCTGGAACGCCACGACCTCTCGGTCTACGCCATCTCCAACCATCTCGTCGGCCAGGCCGTCTGCGACCGGATCGACGACCGGCACAAAAACGGCACAAGTCGATCCTGCCGCCGCACGTCTGGGGCGACGGCAAGCCCGACGGCGTCAACAAGCGGGCCGCCGAGGAGATGATGAACACCGCCCGTGCCGCCCAGAAGCTCGGCGTGTCGGTCGTTAACGGCTTCACGGGATCCTCGATCTGGCACCTGCTCTACTCCTTTCCCCCCGTGCCCGACTCGATGATCGAGGCCGGCTTCGCGGAGTTCGCGGAGCGGTGGCACCCGATCCTCGACGTGTTCGCGGAGTGCGGCGTGCGGTTCGCCCTCGAGGTGCATCCCACCGAGATCGCGTTCGACATCTTCACCGCGCAGCGGGCGCTCGACGCCCTGGGCCGCCGCGAGGAGTTCGGCTTCAACTTCGACCCCAGCCACCTCCACTGGCAGGGAGTGAGCTCGGTCGAGTTCATCCGCAGCTTCAACGACCGCATCTACCACGTGCACGTGAAGGACGCGATCGTCACGCTCAACGGCCGCACGGGCATCCTCGGCAGCCACATCAACTTCGGCGATCCCCGCCGGGGCTGGGACTTCCGCTCCCCCGGCCGCGGCGGCGTCGACTTCGAGGAGATCATCCGGGCCCTCAAAACGAGAGCCGTTTCGCTCCTCGCCGTGACGATCGCCGTCTGCTGGTCGCCTGGGGCAGAGGCCGCGCCCCCAGCCGCTCCGGCCCGCACGCTGGCCGAACTCGACGCGGCATTCGCCGCGTCGGCCCGCGATCTCGCCCGCCGGGCGACGGCGGCGGGCGCTGCACAGCTCGCCACGCTGATCGACCAGTGGGATCCGCCCCGGCCCCCGGGCCGCCAGATGGCGTTCGCGATCCCCCCGCGGCTCGCCGCGGCTCGAGAAGCCGGCCACGATCGCGGGCGCGGCGGAGGAGTCGATCTGGTCCGACTTCGTCGCGGCACGGCGGGCCCGGGCAGCCGGTCTCTTCGAGCATGCGGTGTTCGCGGCCGGGGCGCACGATCGCCAGCCCACGCGGGACGAGCTCGCGGATCCCCCCGAGGGGCCCAGGCCGCCGCTTCCGCAGCGATCCTGCGCGGCACTGGAGCTGGTCCAGCGGACGCTCCGCGACGACCCCGAACATGAGCGGGCCCGGCTCGCCGGCGGCTGGGTGAAGCGCGGCGACGCGTGGGTCTCGGCCGCGGCGGTCCGTCACCTGGATCGCGGCGAGGTCTTCGATCCCGAGTTCGGCTGGCTCCCCGCCGCGCGGCTGGAGCGCTATCGGGCCGGGGAGCGCTACGACGCCGGTCGCTGGGTTCCCGCCGCCGAAGACGAGGCGAAGCACCGCGACCTCAAGCACGCCCGCGAGTTCCACGGCGACCACTGGGAGATCGTCACCGCGGTGCCGCTGGAGCGGGCGGGGCGGCTGTCGGCGCAGCTCGAGCAGACCCGCGCGGTCTGGCGGCAGGTGTTCGGGGCGTTCGCCTGGGAGCCGGCCGACCTCGAGCGCTTGCTCGCGGGCCGCGTGCGTGCGGTGGCCCGCACGCCCCATGCGGCGATCCTGTGCCGCGACCGCGACCACTTCGTGGGGCCCGATCCCGTCACGGTCCATCACGAGGGCACGCATCAGCTGTTCGCCGAAGCCCGTCCAGAGCTCGACCGCGTGCGGCACCTGGCCGGCGAGCGGTGCGGCTTCTGGGCGATCGAGGCCGCCGGCTGCTACATGGAGTCGATCGAGCCGGCGTCGTTCGGCTGGACCGTGGGGGGCCGGGAGACGGGCCGTGTTCCGGACGCACGGGCACGGCTCGCCGAGGGCTTCTTCGTGCCCCTCGACGAACTCAGCGGCATGGGTCGCGAGGCCTTCCAGAACTTCGATCGCCTGGCCGACCTCTACGCACAGGTCGCCGGCCTCGCCGACTTCTTGATGAACGGCGCGGACGGCGCGCTCCGCGAGCCGTTCGTGGAATACCTCGTGCGCGTCTATTCCGGCACCGCCGATTTTGGCTCTGCAAGCAGAGTTACGCCGAGCTCGACGACGCCTACCGCCGCCACCTCGCCGGCGAGTAGGCGGGTCGCGGCCGCGGTGTGCCGCGTTTGACGCCCGTTTCCGGCCGCTCCTACACTCCCCGCCGTCGCTCCCCAGCCCGCAGGAAACCTCCATGTCCGCCCCCCTCGACCGCCTCGCCATCGACACGATCCGCACCCTCTCGATGGACGCCGTCGAGGCCGCCAAGAGCGGGCATCCGGGGAGCGGGCATCCGGGCACGCCGATGGCCCTGGCCCCGGTCGCCTTCACGATCTGGAAAGACTTCCTCCGCTACGACCCGGCCGATCCCGTCTGGCCCAACCGCGACCGCTTCGTGCTCTCCTGCGGCCACGCGTCGATGCTCCTCTACTCGCTGATCCACCTGGCGGGCATCCGCCGCCAGGATGGGAAGCCCGCCGTGTCGCTCGACGAGATCAAGAAGTTCCGCCAGCTCGACAGCGTCTGCGCCGGCCATCCCGAGCATCACATGACCGCCGGCATCGAAACCACCACCGGCCCGCTGGGCCAGGGCTGCGGCAATTCGGTCGGCATGGCGATCGCCTCGAAGTGGCTCGCTGCCCGCTACAACCGCCCCGGCCACACCGTGTTCGACTACGACACCTACGTGCTGTGCAGCGACGGCGACCTGATGGAGGGCGTGGCCTGCGAGGCCGCGTCGATCGCCGGGCACCTCGGGCTCTCGAACCTCTGCTGGCTCTACGACGACAACCAGATCACGATCGAGGGGGAGACCGAACTCGCCTTCACCGAGGACGTGGGCCGGAAGTTCGAGGGGCTTGGCTGGCGGGTGGAGCGGGTGGCCGACGCCAACGACACCGCGGCGGTGAAGCAGGCGCTCGCGGCGTTTCAGTCGGAGCAGGAGAAGCCCACGCTCGTGATCGTGAAGAGCGTGATCGGCTACGGGGCCCCGAAGAAGGCGGGCTCGCACGAGTCGCACGGCGCGCCGCTGGGCGCCGAGGAGATCAAGGGCGCGAAGGCCGCCTACGGCTGGCCGGTGGACGAGTCGTTCCGCGTGCCGGCCGAGGTGCCGAAGCACTTCGCCGGCTCGCTCGGCGCGCGGGGCGCCGCCGCCAACGCCGCCTGGAAGCAGACGGTCGCCGGCCTCGGCTCGGCCGACGCCGCCTGTGCCGCCGAGCTGGCCGACTTTCTCGCGGGCCGGCTGCCAGCCGGCTGGGAGCAGGCGATCCCCTGCTTCCCGGCCGACGCCAAGGGCGTGGCCAGCCGGGTGTCGAGCGGCAAGGTGATCCAGGCCCTGAGCGGCTCAGTGCCCTGGTTCCTCGGCGGCTCGGCCGACCTCGCTCCATCCACCATGACGCTCGTGCCCGGTGCCGGCGACTTCGGCCACGGCAGCCCTGGCGGCCGCAACTTCCACTTCGGCATCCGCGAGCACGGCATGGCCTCGGCCTGCAACGGCATGGCCCTCTCCGGCCTGCGCCCCTACTGCGCCACCTTCTTCGTGTTTCTCGACTACCTCAAGCCGGCGCTGCGGCTTTCCGCGCTCGGCCACCTCGGCGTGATCTACGTGCTCACCCACGACTCGATCGGCCTCGGCGAGGACGGCCCCACCCACCAGCCGATCGAGCAGCTCGCCACGGCCCGCGCGGTGCCCGGGCTCTCGGTGTTCCGGCCGGCCGACGCCAACGAGGTGGCCGAAACGTATCGCGTGGTGATGCAGCGGCCGAGCCGGCCGGCGGTGATCGTGCTCTCACGGCAGAATCTCCCCACCCTCGACCGCGCCGCCGGCCTCGGCTCGGCGGCCGGCACGGCGCGGGGCGCCTACGTCCTCAAGGAGGCCGCCGGCGGCCGGCCCGACTGCATCCTGATCGGCACGGGGAGCGAGGTGCAGATCTGCCTCGAGGCCGCCGACAAGCTCGCGGCCGAGGGAGTGAAGGCGCGCGTGGTGAGGGGATGCCGAGCTGGGACCTCTTCGAGGAGCAGGACTCGGCCTACCGCGAGAGCGTGCTGCCGAAGGCGGTCACGGCCCGCGTGGCCTGCGAGGCGGCGTGCGGCTTCGGCTGGGAGCGGTGGACCGGCACGCGGGGCGAGTTCGTGGGGATGCGGAGCTTCGGCGCCTCGGCCCCGTTCGCTGCGCTTTACAAGCACTTCGGGATCACGTCCGAGGGCGTCGCCGCCGCGGCCCAGCGGTCACTGGCCGCGACCTGATGCCCGCGGTCCGCTGACGACGCGTGATGAAGGCGAGGGGCTGCCGGCACCCCGTCGCCGGACGTTCACCACCGCCGCTCAGGGCTGGTGGTGCGAGTCGCCGATCACGGCGTCCTCGGGGTCCTTGCCGGCGCGGATCTCGCCGTCGTGATTGCGGTAGAGATGGTCGCGGTCACGATGCAGGGCTTCATGCTGCACCCGCTCCACGTGGCCGTCCTCGAAGAGGATGAAGTGGACGCCCTCGGGATGGTTGTCGCTCCGCTCGCCGCTCTCGTCGGGAGCGTCGGCCATCAGCGGATGATGGCTCCGCCGCCGGTCGAGGATCGGCTGCAACACGCCGTCGCCGTCGCGATGCCCGAGCGTGTAGCCGAAGTCGCCCCCCATCGACTTCACCAGTTCCTCGAACCTCGGCGTGCCCACGGCGTCACGCAGTTCCTCGAGCGAGGGCACGCGGAAGTTGCCCCGCCGCGACTGCTCCGAATCGGGCACGAGCAACGTCCCATCGCCTGCCACGAGCCGGTGCTCCGAGACCAGCGTCGGGGCGTAGAGGCCCGCCCGCGAGAGCGGTCCCTCCCCGGGAGGCGTCGGCAGCATGCGGTGCGCGTCGCCGTGCGTCGCCGTAGCCGTGGAGCGAGCCGGCGAGCGTCTGGAGGTTCCGCTGGGTCCGCCTGGCCCGCGCGTCGGCGATCGACTCGAGCAACAGCGGCGCCACCAGCACGCAGGCCGCCAGCGCCGAGGCGGCGATGATGATCCGGTCGACCCACCGCCGGGACGACGCTCCCTGCCAGGCAGCCTCGTCCGTCCGCGGCTCGGCCGCGAGCCGCGGCATCGGCCTGGTCGCCGCCGGGGCGGCGGTCTGTGCCGACACGAACGCCAGGGTCCGTTGGGCCAGCCCGGCGGGGGCGGGCAGCATGCCCCGGTCGGCCTCCAGCGGGCCGAGAGCCCGGCGGATCAGGTCCATGTTCTTCTTCAGCCCGGGCCCCTCGACGGGGTCGGCGAGCGCCACCTCGACCCGCCGCGTTTCGGCATCGTCGAGCACGCCCAGGCAGTACCCGACCAGTTCGTCCTCACGCATGACACGACTCCTCGTCGCGGACTGGATGACGGTCGAATCGCGGATCAATCATGGCCGCCTCCGGCACAGCCATCGGGGATGGCGCGGCCGCTTCGCTGCCACGACTCGTTGAGTTTCAGGAGCGCCGAATGCAGCCGGCTCTTCACGGTGCCCACGGGAATGCCGAGCACGTCGGCGGCCTCGCGGTATTTCATGCCTTGGTGATAGACCAGCATCAGAGCGCTCTTGAGCGGGTCGGGGAGGTCGTCGACGGCCGAGCGGACCCATTCGCGGGCCTCCTCCACCTCGAACTGCGCGTCGGCGGTCTGGCCGCTCCCGGCGAGCATCTCGACCAGCGAACCCACCTCGTTCTCCCCGCCCGTGCGGTTGTCGAGGCTGACCATCCGATGCCGGCGGTTTCGCCGCTGGGCGTCGATGGCCTGGTTGGTCGCGATCGTGTACAGCCAGGGTCGGAAACGCCGGCCCTCCTCGAACTGCTCCTTCTTGAGGTGTACCTGCAAAAACGTCGCTTGAAACACGTCCTCCGCCATCTCGGCGCTGCCGAGATAGCGGCGGAGATAACTGAACAACTCCTGCTCGTACCGGTGCACAAGCGACTCGAAGGCCGCCCCATCCCCGCTCCGACAGCAGCGCCGCAGCAGTTCTTCGTCGGAAACGACGCCGGACGCGCCCCCCGATGCGGGAGACGCAGCCGCCTGGCCGCCGCCGGAACGTGAATCGTGCAAATCCATCTCTGCTACGGAGCCGCCTGACGAAGGGTTCGCTGGGCGTCGGCGGCCTCGAGGAAGCGTCTTTTTGCGGGCATTCGGCGGGCCTCGCGGCAACCACCCCAAGTCCGGAGTATAGCCGGGGAAGCCGCCCGGGGGCCCCTTGGGCGTGGGCGGGCCCGGACCTGCGGATTGACTTTTTCCCCCGCGCGGCTGACATTCCGCGGCACGCATGGACCGCCACCGCTACCGCTGGGCCGGGCCTTTCGATCGACAATCTTGCGGTCCTGGTGCTGACGGTCTCGATCCTGGGGACCGTGTTCGGCTACCCGGCCCAGTTCGCCCTCTCGCACCTGGTGCCCGGCACGGCCGTGGGGGTGGTGATCGGCGACCTGCTGTTCACCTGGATGGCCTTCACGCTCGCCCGCCGCACCGGCCGCACCGACGTCACCGCCATGCCCCTGGGCCTCGACACCCCGAGCACCTTCGGCATGGTGTTCTTCGTGATCGGGCCGGCCTTCGCCGAGGCCGTGGCGGGAGGCCTCGACCAGGAAGCCGCCGCCCGCCGGGCCTGGCACGTCGGGATGTGCTCGATCGTCGCCAGCGGGATCTTCAAGATGGCGTGTGCCTTCGTGGCCGGGCCGGTCCGCCGGCTCGTGCCGCGGGCGGCGCTGCTCGGGAGCCTGACGGCCATCGCGCTGGCCCTGATCACCTTCCTGCCCCTGCTCGAAATCTTCACGTCGCCGGTCGCCGGCCTGGTGGCCCTCGGCATCGTGCTGACCACGCTCACCGCCCACGTCCCCTTCCCCCTCAGGATCCCGGGGGCGCTGGCGGGCCTGCTCGTCGGTGGGCTGATCCAGTTCGTCGGCCTGCGATTCGGCTGGATTCCCGAGGCCGCGCACATGGCGATCGACCCCGCCGCCGCCCTCTGGCCCACGGAATGGCTTTCCGCCTTCCGCTGCGAGTGGCTCGAGGCCTGGCCGCACACCATCAAGTATCTGCCGATCGTGATCCCGTTCGCCCTCGGCACGGTCGTGGGGGGCATCGACTGCACCGAGAGCGCCGCGGCGGCCGGCGACGAATACGACACCGGCCGGGTGATCGCCGTGGAGGCGATCGCCACCGTGATCGCCGGCGCCTGCGGCGGCGTGATCCAGACCACGCCCTACATCGGCCAGCCCGCCTACAAGGCGATGGGGGGCCGGGCGGCCTACACGCTCATGACCGCGATCTTCATCGGCATCGCGGGCCTGACCGGCACCTTCGCCTACCTCTACGAGATGCTGCCCGGCCCGGCGCTGGTGCCGATCCTGGTGTTCGTGGGCCTCGAGATCACGTCGCAGAGCTTTCATGCCACGCCGCAGAAGCACTATCCGGCGGTGGCCATGGCCTGCGTGCCGGCGCTGGCGGCTCTGGCCAAGATCGAGACCGACAAGGTGGTCGCGGCGGGGGCCAGCCCCGATGCCGGCCTGGCCCGCGAGCTGTTTTCGCTGCAGGTCATCTCGGCCGGCTTCATCGTCACCAGCGTGCTCTGGTCGGGCATGCTCACCGCCCTGATCGACCGCCGGCTGCGGCAGGCGGCCGGCTGGTGCCTCGCCGCGGCGGCCTTCACGATCTGCGGCGTGATCCACTCGCCGTTCAAGGACGGCCGCCTGTTCGTGCCCTGGGCGATCGGGGCGCTGCCCCCGGAGGCGGCCGGCCGCGGACCGCTGCACCTGGCCACCGCCTTTCCGGCCTGCTGGCCCTGCTGTTCCTCGGCTGGTCGCTGCAGCTCCCACGTTCCGAATCATCCCGGAACGTCCGCGACTGACGACCTGCAACACGCGGCCGCCACGCCTCGATCATGCCGCCCAGAGCGATGCCTGCCGCGACCGGCGGATGCGAACGTCGTGCGTGGCCAGCAGCAGCTTGCGGGCGCGGGCCGTGGCCACGATGAGTCGATCGGCTGGGTCTTGGTGAAAGTTCGCCGGAAGTCGATTCATCTCCGACACAATGGCAGACGTGATCGGGATCACCTCGACCGTGGCCGGCGAAGCGGCAATCCGCAGCCAATCCTCGAGGCTGTCGTCGAGTTTCAGCCGCCCGAGTTGCACGAGCATCGCAACTTCCCACTGGCTGATGTCGCAGACCCGGGGGCGATGACCGCCCGGCAGGTCATCCAACACCGCACGCTCCCGGGCAGGGAGCCGGGCATCGCCCAGCATCCACCATACCCAGACGTGCGTGTCGAGAAGCGGCGACTTCGTCATCGCAAGACTTCTATCTCAGACTCCTCGACAACCGCCGCACACGGATCTCCCGTCAAGCAGCCGCGACCGCGAAGGGCCAGCCACGGCTTGTCATCCCGTGCCGGCATCAGACGGGCCACCGGCCGCCCGCGCTTGAGAATGACGAGTTCCTCGCCCGTGCGGTTGACTTCGTCAAGGATTCGTAGGCACCGCGCCTTGAACTGAGAGGCTGAGGAATCTCACCAAGACCTCTGTACATGACCAGTGTACATCTCGTCAAGTGCGTCGCCCTGGGCGGACGCGCACGCTCCAGCGAACCCCACCACGATGGTACGATGCTGCGCATTTCTTGTTCGGACAGGGTGGCGGCCCTGGCCCGGGAGAGCCCGCGCGAGTCGGCATCTCATGACCCCAGCTCTCCCCGCCCTGCCCCGCCTGGCCTTCGGAAACGCGTTCGCGCACGCCAGCAGCGACCTCGATGCCTTCACGGCCGCACAGCAAGACGGAATGCAGGCGCCGCTGCGGTACGAGCTCCTGTCCGGCAGCAGGGCGTTCCGGCATCTCTCTCGGCCACGGTTCGCATCAGCGACATCCGGCTCGTCGCCAGCGCATCGACGCCGTTGGCGATGGCGGCCGGCGACTCGCCGGAGCCCGCGCTGCTGATTCCCTTGCACGGCTGGAGCACGTCGGTCATCGACGGACGTGAATACCGCTGGCACTCGGGGAGCTCCGCGATGCTCGTCCCTGGCTCGGCAAGGACGGGCAAGAGCGGCGTCCGCTCGAAGCTCGCCATCACCTTCAACCCTCGGCGACTCCAGGCTGTGGCCCACTCGATGCTCGGGCCGCCCATCCACCGCCGGCCCGAATTGGGCATGAACCAGGCCCGCCTGATTCCGCTGACCGCGCCGCGATCGCCGGCCCTGGCCCTGCTCAAGCAGGTACTCCCGCTGATCGACCTCGGCGGCGTCGATGAGGCGGCTCTCGCATGCTCAGCCTTGACGACACGCTCTACCGGATCCTCGCCGTGATGCTCGCACCGGAGGCGCTGGCGCCGGCATTCGCGCGGGGCTCCACGAGCGGATCCTCGGCCGCCATCGGGAGCGTGACGGAGTACATCGTCGGCCACCTCGATCAGCCCATCACGCTGAGCGACCTGGAGCGGGTGAGCGGGCTCGCCGCCCGCACGCTGCAGATTGCATTCCGGAGGGCCCATGGCTGCTCGCCCCGCGAGTGGATGCGACGGCGGCGGCTCGTCATGGCCCGCGACCGGCTGCTGGCCGCCGACGAGACCACGACGGTCGCCCGGGTTGCCCTGGCCTGCGGATTCTCGCGGCTCAATGGCTTTGCCGCCGCCTACGAACAGCGGTTCGGCGAACTGCCTTCGGCCACGCTCACCCGCGCCCGGCGGGGCTGACGGCCCAACCGGTGCACTGCCCCGGCTGGCAACTGAGCGACGGCACGTTGATTCCCCCGTCCTCATCGTGACGCACGCCGTGGCGGCCTGCTACTCGAGCCCGTAGGCGCCGGCGACCGGGATGTCGATGCCCGAGCGGCTGGCGAACTGCGTCCGCGAGAGGAACCGCGGCTCGAGGTTGAACGTCACGCCCACGTTGTTGCGGCTGTAGTCGACGTTGAATCCGAAGGTCATCAGGAACGACTCGCCGATCCGCACGAGCTGGAAGTTCTGGCCGATGTTCCGCCCGGTGAGGTCGATCGCCGAACCGAACGAACTCGCCCACTTGGGGCTCATGCGGTAGGTGTAGGAGCCCATCAGCACCGAGGCGTTGATCGGCCCGCCGAACTGGTTGAAGCCGATGAAGAAGCTGCCCCGCGGCGTGCGGTTGAGCAGGGCGCCCACCGTGTAGAGCTGCTGGCCGCCGGAGAAGAAGTCGACGTCCGCCGTGGAGAGCACGGTCGTGCGGTCTCCCACGTGCCAGCGGAAGTCGTATTGCCAGAGGCCCATCACCTGGCCGAAGTTCTGGCTCGTCGTCGGGAAGAACTCGCCGTCGACGTCGAACGTGATCCAGTCGATGATCCGCCGATTGCCGATCGGGCCCCGCTTCGTCTGCCACCGCTGGCGGGCCGCCACGCGGAAGGCGGTGAGGTCGTTGGCGATCTCGGTGGGCCCGGTCACCCAGCTCGCCAGGCCGCGACGGACGGCGTAGGAGCGGGGGTCGTACTTGCCGTCCTGCCCGAAGATGAAGGGCTGCCCCAGCGGCGTGGCCTGGCCGGGCACCGCGCCGTAGTCCCAGTAGGGGATGTTGCGGCGGTACTGGTTGATCGTGTCGTCGTCGATCTGGTCGTAGAGCGGCAGCGCGTCGATGTTCTGCGTGGCGTTGGCGTAGGAGAACTCGGCCTCGAACACCACCTTGTGGGCGAGGCCGTGCAGGTTCCAGAGCTGGCTCTCGACCGAGTTGTCGGCGGTCCACATCGGCAGGCTCGAGCGGATGCCCGCCTGGCCGTAGGCCCGGTCGAGCGGCGAGCCGTCGAGCGCCTCGCCCCAGTGCGCCAGTTCACCGAGCGCGTAGGGCACGATCTTCACCGCCCCGGCCTGGAAGGGCAGGTCGAGCTCCTGACGGGTGGCCAGCCGCTCGCCGATCACGTCGGCCTCGTAGGGCAGCAGCGTCCAGATGTCGCGGCCCTGCCCCTTGCTCGGGGTCTGCGGCAGTGCCTGGCGGGCGTAGGAGACGCCCGAGTGCTCGTACCAGCTGACCGCGTCGTAGAGCAGCGGCTGGCCCATGAAGTAGTGGTCGAGCCTCGGCCACCACTCCCCTCTGCGTGAAGAAGGGATCGAGGCGGACGCTCGTCAGCAGCCGCAACTCGCGATTCTCGACCGGCCGCCGCAGGTCGAGCCACGTCCGCTGCTCGTAGCCTTCCTCCCACTCCGCCTCGTAGTATTCCTCGAGGAAGTTCATGTCGCTGATCCAGCCGGCGGTGCCGCGGGCCTGCCAGCCGCCGAAGAAGTTCTCCGTCGTACCGCCGAGATCCTGCCGGTGCCGCCAGAAGGAGCGGCCGCGGAAGGTACGGTCGGGATAGCCGGGGTAGGTGAAGTCGCGGCGATAGAGGCCGAGGTTGTCCTTGCCGACGTCGCCGATGAACCAGGCGTCGAGGTCGCCGCTGGCGGGCGTCTGGATGCCGAAGAACGAGGGGCGGTTGTAGAGCAGCGACGTGCCGCCGCCGGGGCCGCGGAGGCTCAGGTAGTCGACGGCGTCGAAGTCCCAGTCGACGCCGTCCGGCGGCCGCCGCCAGCCGAACACCTGGAAGGCGTCCCAGCCGGTGAGGATCTGCGTGCCGAAGATCTGGTCGTTCTTGACCTGCAGGTCGTTGATGTAGAAGGTCGGCTTCTTGGCGTTGGTCGCCAGGATCGGCCACCAGAGCACCGGCACGCCGAGGAGCGTGGCCGTGTTGCCCCGGCTGGTGATGAACTGCTGGTGCTCCACCTGCGGCTCGCCGGTGGCCGGGTCGATCGCCGGCTGGCCGTAGGGCCCCGCGAGCGGCACCTGCTCGTCGGTGAACTCGAGCTCGCGGGAGCGGAACTCCCAGGTCGGCACCCCGAGCCGGCTCGACGTCAGCCCGGTCCGCTGGGCCACGAACCGGCTGCGGTCGACCTGCCGGAGCACGTCGGCCCGCAGCCGCACGGCACCGGAGTAGTTGTCGACGGGGGTGAGCACCGTGGCCCCGGTGATCACGCCGCTCGACCGCGGCACGTCGTAGAACATGTTCTCGGCTTCCACCACCCGCTGGCCCTGGCGGAAGACGACGTTGCCCTCCATGTAGAGCTCCTCCATGTAGAGCTCCAGCGGCACGTCGGCCGATTGGGCCGCCGCGCCTCCCAGGTCGGGCTGGGCCGAGCCCTGGGTCCAGATCACGAGCCGGTCGGCGGAGATGTCGAGCGGGCCGGCGGGATCGACGCCGTCGATCACGAGGTTCACGCCCGAGGTGATGACGGCGATCCATTCGCTGCCCGACGGACTGGGCAGCCACTTGATCGCCAGCGGGACGCTCGACCGCGGAAACGCCCGCAGCCGCCGGGCCGGCGCGACCGCGGCCACCTGGGGCGCGGCCGGCGCCCCGAACTCGCTGAACTGCGCCTGCTCGATCGGCTCCTCCGCCGCGGCCAATCGCACCTCGGACCCGTCGTCGCCCGCGCCGCCGGCGGCGATCGCGGCGGCGGCAGGCTCCTCGTAGAGCGGCGGCGGAGCGGCGCTGCCGACCACGCTGGCGAACTCGAGCTGCGGGTCCCGGAGCGTCCAGAACCGGCCGGTCCAGCGGGGCCCGCGCACCGTCGCCGCCGACTGCTCCGCCCGGCTTGCGATCTTCACGTCGCCGGACATCCGGACGAGCATGCTCCGCACCCGTGGCTCGGCCCCCGGCTCTTCGGCGGACCTCTCCGCGGAAGGTGCCTGCTCGATCCACACGACCGCCTCGTGGGCCGAGGCCTCGGTCGACCCCTGCACGATCCGCACACCGCCGGTCAGGTGCCAGACGTCATACGCCCCTTCGGTCCACCGCGCCGCCTGCGTGGCGGCGACGGTCACGGGCTCCGACGGATCCGCCGACGGCACCTCAATGCGGCCGGCTTCGGCGATCGCGGCGGCGAGCCCGCGCGCCGGCACGCCGGCCAGCGCACCGGCGCTCGCTTCGGGCGTCATCACGGAGTCGGCGGCGCGGCTTCGACCGGCGCCGAGAACCGCGCCGATCACGAGCGCGACGGCGAGCGCGGACCCCGATCCGGGCCCGGCGCGCAGGCGAAGGGCGCGGTTGCGCGGAGGCGGCGGCGGGTGACGGTGCTGCACTCGGGAAGTCCGCTCGGAGACAAAAACCGGCCTGGCGACTGGCAAAATCGCGGGTTTATAGGAGCGGCCGCGCGCACGGGTCAAGGCATCGCGGGGCCCGCATGCCCGCCCTTAAGTCGCGGTGGCGCGGGGGTTTATCGCCGCCCTGGGGCGGTGGCGGAGGCGGGAGCCGGCGGCGCCCCGAGCGCCGCGCTCCGTGCGCGAACGTCGGTGGTCGACGCAGCCTCGGCGTCTTGGGGCGTGGCAGCCTCGGCAAACTGGCCGGCCGATCCGGCAGCGTCGGTAAGATGTCGGTAGGTTCTTCTCCGGCATCGCATTCCCCGCCGATCGAGCGAGTCGCCGCCCTTGTCCGCCCCACCGCCGACCGGCGACCTTGCCCAACCCTCCCGGGGCTCGTCGTTCGCCTCCCGTGTCGCCACGCTCCTGGTCGGGCGGCGGATGCAGCTGGTGGTGCTCGCGGCCCTGCTCACCGGCCTGGGTGTCTGGCAGTCCCGGCGGCTGGAGTTCTCGAAGTCGATCGACGCGATGTTCGACCGCTCCGACCCGGCCCTCGTGCCCTACGCCCGGATGACGCGAACCTTCGGCTCGAACGAGGCGGTGCTCGCCGCCTACGACGACCCCGAACTGTTCACGACCGCCGGCATTCGCAGGCTCCGCGGCGTGGCCGCCGAGCTCGCGGGCGTCCCCGGGGTGGCCTCCACCACGAGCCTGGCGAGCACCCCGCTCGGCGAATCGATCGTCGATCTCGACCGCGGACTCACCTCCGGGTGGGCCAGGCGGCTGGTCTCGCTGCTCGAGGGCTACGTCGTCGGCCCCGACCATCGCACCGCGGCGGTCGTCTGCGTGCTCGAACCGCTCCCCACGTCGACGGCCACGCAGCGGGAGCAGGCCGTCTCGCGGGCCGGGACGATCGACGAACTGCGGACGCGGATGGCCGCCCTGCCCGCGGGCACCATCGCCGGCGAGCCCGCGATGCTCCGCGACGGCTTCGACATGCTCCAGCGGGACGGCAACCTGCTCGGCACGGGCAGCGGCCTGTTGGCCGGCGGCGTGCTGCTGCTCTGCTTCCGCAGCCTCCGCTGGCTGGTGGTGCCGCTGGCCGTCGTGCTCTTCGCCCTCTGGACGACCCGCGGGCTGCTGGCGGCCGCCGGGCTCAAGCTCACGATGGTCTCGACCATGCTCTCGGCGATGGTCACGGTGGTGGGCATCGGCACCGTGACCCACGTGATCGTCGAGTTCCGCCGGCTCCGGGGGCTCGGACACGCCCCGGACGACGCGCTGCGGACGGCCTTCACGACCCTCTTCTGGCCCGTCGCCGGAGCGATCGCCACCGACGTGATCGGCTTCGGGTCCCTGGTGGCCAGCGCCGTCGGTCCCGTGCACGACTTCGGCATCATGACCTCCGTCGGCGCGGTGATGGTGCTCGTCGCGGCCGGCCTGGTCGTGCCGTTTCTCGCCCTGGCGGGCCGGTTCGACGCCGATCCGCAGATGGCCTGGGGCGAGGGGACGCTCGAGCGCGGCCTCCAGGCGCTCGTCCGGCGGATCGTCAGCCATCCGCTCCCCATCCTGGCGGCGGTGACGGCCCTGACGGTCGCCTGCACGGCCGGCATGAGCCGGCTCACCGTGGAGACCGACTTCACCAAGAACTTTCGCGAGTCGAGCCCCACCGTGAAGGCCTACGACATGGTCGAAGCGCGGCTCGGCGGGGCGGGCGTCTGGGACGTGCTCGTGCCCGCCGTCGAGCCGATCGACGACGATCAACTCGACGCCATCGACCACCTCGCGGACCGCCTGCGGAAGGAGGTCGCGATTCCGGGCCCCGACGGCACGCCGGCGCCGGCGCTGACCAAGGTGATGAGCATCGCCGACGTGCTCTCGGCGGCCCCGCTGCTGCCCCGCAAGGGGCAGGCCCTGATCGTCAATGCGATGCTCCGGCAGGAGGGGAACGATCAGCCCGCGTTCGTGCGGTCGCTGGTGGGGCGCGATCCCCGGGACGGCGGCACCTGGCTGCGGGTCATGCTGCGGGCCCGGGAACGGCAGCCGGCGGCGGCCAAACAGTCGATCATCGACCAGGTGCGGCGGATCGCCACGGAGGAGTATCCCACCGCCGCCCGCCGCCACGCGGCCCGGCGCGGAGGTGACCGGCTTCTTCGTGCTGCTGGCGCAGCTCGTCGACCGGCTGCTCGCGGATCAGTGGCTCACCTTCCTGATCGCGGCGGTCGGCATCTTCGTGCTCCTCGCCGTCGCCTTCCGCAGCCCGCTGGTCGCCGCGATCGCGCTGGTGCCCAACGGGCTGCCGATCTTCGTCGTGCTGGGCCTGCTCGGCTGGATCGGCGAGCCGATCAACATGGGCACCGCGATGATCGCGGCGGTGTCGATGGGGCTGTCGGTCGACAGTTCGATCCACTACATCGCTGCCTTCCGCCGCAGGCTCGCCGAAGGCACCCATGCCGCGGCCCTCGAGGCCGCCCATCTCAGACGGCCGGGCGGGCGATGATCTTTTCGACGCTCGCCCTCGCGATCGGCTTTCTGGCACTGACGACCAGCGGCTTCATGCCGACGGTGTCGTTCGGCTGGCTGTCGGCGCTCACCCTGCTGGGCGGCCTGGCCGGCAACCTGGTCGTGTTGCCGGTGCTGTTGGCCCTCGCCGCCCCGTGGATCCGCGGCGGCTCGCCCACCGCGTGAAAACGGGTACAACACGGCGTCGCCCCGGCCCCGACTGAGGGCCGGCGGTGCCCTCCTCAGGAGCGTCTCCATGTCCAGCGAGTTCCTGCCGACGTCGGGCCCCGGCACCGTGGTCTGCGAGCCGTCCACCCGACCCGAGACGGTCGAGGCCGAGGCCCTCGTCGTGTTCCTGGCCGAGGGGGGCGTGGGCGCGGGTTCGGCCGCCCCGCTTCCCGGCCGCGGGTGAACTGAGCGGCCGCCGTTACGAGTGCGTGCCGCTCCTGGCCGCGCCCGGCGTGCGGGCGGGGCAGTTGCTCGTCGTCGGCGTCGGCAAGCGCGAAGACGTGACGGCCGGCGTGCTCTACCGCGCCGCCGCCACCGCGGCCCGGCACCTCGCCGGACGGCCGCGGGGCCGCGTCGCCTTCGTCGCCGACGGCTCCTGGACCACCACGCAGGTCGAGCAGGCCGTCGCCGGCGCAGCCGTCGGCATGGTCGGCCAGGACCTCTACCGCGCGGAACGGAAGCGGACCCGGTTCGGCACGACGATCTGGATCGCCGCCCCCGCCGAGGCCGTCGAGCGGGGCGCACTGATCGCCGACGGTGTCAACCTCACCCGCCGGCTGGTCAACATGGCCCCCGACGACATCTACCCGCAGTCCTTCGCCGACGAGTGCGCCACGATCGCCGGCCGGACCGGGCTGGACATCGAGATCTGGGACGAGGATCGCCTCGTCCGCGAGCGCCCCTGCAACGCCATCCTCGCGGTGGGCCGCGGCAGCTCGCGGCCGCCGCGCCTCGTGCTCCTCCGCCATCGCGGCGCGGGCCGCACGGGGCCGGGACGGTCGCCGGCCGCCGCCGCGCCGCCGCTGGCACTGGTCGGCAAGGGCGTCACCTTCGATTCCGGCGGCCTGTCGCTCAAGCCGTCCGAAGGGATGCTGACCATGAAGTGCGACATGTCGGGCGCCGCCGCGGTGCTCGCCGCCGCCGCCACGATCGCCAGCCTCGAGCTGCCCCTCGACGTGACCGTGGGCATCGGGCTCGTCGAGAACATGACCGGTCCGGCCGCCTACAAGCTCGGCGACGTGATCACCGCCCGCAGCGGCACCACGATCGAGGTCCACAACACCGACGCCGAGGGCCGCATCGTGCTGGCCGACGTGCTCGACGTGATCCGGGGGGAGAAGCCGGCCCGGATCGTCGATCTCGCCACGCTGACGGGTGCCTGCGTGGTGGCCCTCGGCCAGGACGTGGCCGGCCTGTTCACCAACGACCAGGCCTGCTGCGACGCCGTGGCCGCCGCGGCCCGCGAGGTGGGCGAGCCCGTCTGGCAGCTGCCGATGTTTCCCGACTACGACGAGCAGATCAAGAGCGAGGTGGCCGACATCAAGAACGTGGGAGACGGCCGCTGGGGGGGGGCGATCACCGCCGCGAAGTTCCTGGAGCGGTTCGTGGGGGGCATTCCCTGGACCCACGTCGACATCGCCGGCCCGGCATTCTCGGAGAAGAGCCGTCCCTGGGGGCCGACGGCGGGGCGTCGGGCTGCATGGTGAGGACGCTCGTCGAACTCGCCCGTGCCTGAGAGGATCGCGGGTTTCCAAACCGCGGCTGGGTTCCTGCCCCTCGGAGCGCGGGTTTTCAACCCGCGGCGCACCCCCCGCAGACCCCGCACCGGAAGCCCCAATCGCGTGAGCGATGGGGACGGAGCCGCGCGTGGCACCGGCTCGGGGCCGCCCGTCTCGCTCAGAGGAGCGTGGCGAGTTCGTCGACGAGCTCCGCGAAGTGCCCCAGCGCGATGGCGACCGGCTCGGGCCGCTCGAGGTCCACGCCCGCGTCGCGGAGCAGATCCAACGGCCACTTCGACGAGCCCCCCTTCAGGAAGCCGAGGTAGCGGTCGAGGGCGCCGGGCTCCCGGTCGCCCACCTGCTTGGCCAGCGTGATCGCGGCGGCCAGGCCGGTGGCGTACTTGTAGACGTAGAACGCGTTGTAGAAGTGCGGGATCCGCAGGCACTCCAACTCCAGCTGCGGATCGATCGTGAACTCCGGGCCGAAGTAGGCGTCGAGGAGTTCGCGATACAGGCCCCGGATCCGCTCGAGCGTCAGCGGCTCACCCGCTTCCGCCGAGGCGTGGCTCCGCCTCTCAAACTCCGCGAACATCGTCTGCCGCACGATCGTGGCCCGGATCGAGTCGATCTCCCGCGAGATGATCGCGGCCCGTTCCTTGGCCGACCTGGCCCGCTCGATCAACAGCCGCGTCAGGAGCTGCTCGTTGAACGTGCTCGCGACCTCGGCCACGAAGATCGTGTATCCGGAATAGTGGTAGGGCTGGGCCTCCGCCGAATAGCGGGTGTGCATCGAGTGGCCCGCCTCGTGGGTCAGGGTGAAGACGTGCTCGATCACGTCCTCCTGGAAGTTCATGAGGATGTACGGATCGGAATCGTAGGTCCCCGAACTGAAGGCGCCCGATCGCTTGCCGGCGTTCGGGTAGCGGTCGCACCACCGGCCACGGAGCCCCTGCTCCAGCCTCCGGCCATAGTCGCCGCCCAGCGGGGCGAGCGACTCCAGGATCACCGCCACCGCCTCGTCCCAGGTGTGCCGCTGCTCGAGTTCGGGCACCAGGGGTACGTAGCAGTCGTAGTGGTGGATCTCGTCGAGGCCCAGCACCCTCCGGCGGAGCTCGTAGTAGCGATGCACCGCCGGCAGGCTCGCCCGCACGGCAGCGATCAGCCGGTCGTAGACCGCCAGCGGCACGTTGTCGGCGAACAGCGCCGCCTCGAGACGGCGCTGGGGTACTTCCGCACCCGGGCGGAGTAGACGTCGCGCTCGTTGGAGCCGGAGAGCGTCGCGGACAGCGTGTTGGCGTGGGCCTCGTACTGCGCGTAGTACTGGTGGAAGGCGGCGCGGCGGACGTCCGGCACCGGGTCGTGAAGGAGCGTGGTGAAGGTGGCGTTGGAGAGTTCGATCCGCTCCCCCGTGCCCGTCGTCACACTGCCGAACTTTAAGTCGGCGTCGGTCAGCTGCCGGAAGACCTTGCCGGCCGTGCCGGCGAAGGTGCCCTGCATCGCCAGCAGCCGCTCCTCGGACTCCGAGAGGGTGTGGGACCGGGTGCGGACGACCCGCTCGAGCAGCAGGCGATACGGCGCGAGGACGGGCAGTTCCATCCAGGCGGCGAGCGTGGCGTGGGGAATCGCCATGATCTCCGGGCGGATGAAGCTCGCCGCCTCGCCGGCCCGCGTCGCCACGTGCTGGAACCGCCCCACCATCCGCTGGGCGTCGGCCGACGCGAGATCCTCGCTGGCCCGCAGCTGGGCGTAGGTTCCGAGCCGGTCTCCCTCGCGGTCGAAGGCGCGAGGTCGTGCGCCAGGCACTCCGCGAGCCGCTCCGCCGACGTGCCCAGGGTGCCCGCGAACGACGCGAACTCGGGAATCCGCTCCTCCCACGCCCGCAGGGCCGGCTCCCACTCCGCGTCGGACGCGCAGAGGCTGGCGAGATTCCAGGTGTCGCCGACGGGCACGTCCTTCCGCGCCGGCAACGACTTCACGGCCGCTTCGTTCATACCGCTAGAGCCTCCAGACCGCCGTGCCCCACGCCAAGCCGCCACCGAAGCCGCAGATCACGACGGTGCTCCCCGCTCCCACGCGTCCGATCCGCCACGCCTCTTCGAGGGCGAGCGGAATCGAGCCACTCGACGTGTTGCCGTAGCGGTCGAGATTCATGAACACCTTGTCCGCCGGCAGGCCGAGCGATTCGCGGACGCCGTCGACACGATCCGCGCGTTGGCCTGATGCAGCACGAACAGGTCGACGTGATCCAGCGGCAGGCCTGCCCGGTCGGCGACCGCGCGGATGTTCTCCTCGGCCAGCCGGATGGCCCACTTGAACACCGCCCTGCCGTCCATCTTCATGAACTGGTCGCGGCGGGCGAGCCCCTCGGTGGACGGCGGCTGCCGCGAGCCGCTCCCCTGGGGCAGGCGAGCAGCCCCGCCCCCCGCCCGTCGGAACCGAGTGCAAAGGCGAGCAGGCCGTGCTCCCGGCCGGACTCGTCCGGAGCGCACGGCTCGAGGAGCACCGCCCCCGCCCCGTCGCCGAACAGCGGCCAGGTCTTGATGTCCTCCGGATCGACCACGCGGGAGTTCGCGTCGGCCCCGATCACCAGCGGCAGCCGGCTCGTGCCCGCGGCCACGAACTGGGAAGCCGTGACCCCAGGGCGTAGGCGAAGCCGGCGCAGGCGGCGGTCACGTCGAGCGCCGGCGCCTCGAGGCCGAGACGCTCCTGGACGATGCACGCCGTCGACGGGATGCACATGTCGGGCGTGAACGTCCCGACCACGAGCAGGTCGACGTCGGCCCGCGGCCGGGG
>Ga0194124_10002106_pt1 | contig 23126 bp, 43 predicted proteins | sample TA2KigCas0mmetaG_FD_148605 | JGI IMG/M metagenome (GOLD analysis project Ga0194124, IMG submission 148605) | Freshwater microbial communities from Lake Tanganyika, Tanzania - TA2015031 Kigoma Deep Cast 0m | ecosystem: Environmental > Aquatic > Freshwater > Lake | place: Tanzania: Lake...
AAAACAGCGTATTCTCCTTCTTCTATAAGATTACCTTCGCCATCTTCTTTACGAACATACCATTCGTTTTCACTATCATAATCTTTAATGTATCTGCAGTAAACAGTTTTATACCCTGTTTTCTTTTCAATACCGTATTCACTACCAAGTAAATTAACTGAATCAGAATCAATTAAATGATACTCTAAATTAATAATTTCAACAACATTTCCTTCAACATCTCTTTGAACAACGAATTGATCTAAGCGTTGAATTCTAAATGTAAAATTATCTTCCATTAAGAAGAGAACATCTCCAACAATTACAGCATGCTGCAAAGCTTGGTAAATAGTTTCTCTTAAGTTTGTTCCATTCAGTTTATTAAACACCTGATAAGAAAGAGTTTCTAAATAACTTTCTATTTCAGGCGTTGCTTCTACGCCAGACTTCAGAGCAAATTTAAAGAACGGAGTATCATTGAGCGGGAGCAGAGCGCTTAGTATGCGGCTGCTCATAGCTGTGACACCTTTGGCTGCAACAGACGAATATGGCTGTGGCAATGTCTGCTCTTCGTTCCATCCCTCAGGTGGTAACACTGAAGGGACGGTGAGACTGGCGCAGACTCTTGCACGGTTTAGTTTAGCTTGTCTACCACTGTGTAGAATTCTAAACCTATCAGCAATTGTCTGTTCCATAAGTTACTCCTTATTCTGGTCGTTCATCTAAACCTTGATATAGCGAATTATAAAAGTCAAAAGCATCTTCATCTTCACCCTCTCCACCATCTTCTTGTTCTGCGCCGCTAGTTTGTGCGGCAGCTTCTTGTTGAAGCTTGCTTTCAGCTTCTTCTACAGATTCAATCCTAGCTTTTTCAGCATCAGCTGCTTTTTGGGCTTCTTGTCTTGCTCGTTCTTCTTGTTTTCTTAGTTGCTCTTCATAAAAAGTGCGCTGTTCTTTTTCTTTTCTGTCATTATATTCGCGTTGCTCTTGAAGCATTGTCCGATACTCGGATTGTGTCATACCGCCACTAATTGAAGGTGATCCACCCATGACTTACCTCTCTTTCTGTTGTTGTTTTAGAATTAGTTTAAGCTTCTCTACTACAGATATTTGTCCAGCTCTATAGGCAGAAGCTCTGACAAATGCATCTACAGATAAATCAGGATCGTACTCAAAAGGTTGGTAAATTTTTTCAAGCTTCTCTATCAACTCGGGGTCTATTCTTGGAAACTCTTTCGATGTCATTTACTTTGTCCTTTAGTTTCTTGAGTTCTTCCTGCATTATTTCAGTTTTCTTAAACACCTCAGTAAAGACTAGGGCTAGCTCTGCGTTAGACAGAGCAGCCCCAATCTTAATCTTTGTAATAATAGTATTTAACATTGTATCCATCGTGTTCTCCTTATACTAATTCACAACCATTGGCAGTACATGCCATTGAGTGTGATGACTTAGTTGTATCTTCTTTTTCATATTGTGATAGCTTGCTGAAATTAAAGTCAAGCTTGGGATGTAGGTTGTATGTTCTTACATCAATTTCTTCAAACGGAGCCTGAGCATAGATGTGGTCAGACTTAGGTAAGAAGGCGATGCCAGAGATAGAATCAAAGTTATCCCAAACCCATTGACCTACGCTAATGAATTCATCATCAGAGTAGTTAACAGTAATGCTAGGTTTGTGATTGCAGTAATGATCCTGATAGGCTTTCCAGAGTTTAAGATGCTCAAGAGCTGTAAGATCTTTCTGTGTAAGAGATCCTTGTGGGGCTTTCTGAGCAAAGGTAAACACGGCAGTACTATCTGGATTCATTACGCAATCCTCCACATGAAGGCCACTAGATTCCATTAGATGGTATAGGGGATCCTTCTTATCAATACGCACTCTTCTAAAATAGAAATCAGCGTACCGTGGGTGAAGACCACTAGAAGCATCAGCCAAACAAGAGGTTGTTCCTTCTGGCTTAATACATGTAATTGATTTGCTAGGAGAAATGTTAAGCATATCGGCCCATTTAAGGTTGGTAATAGTTGCGAGATCCCGCAGTTTTTCCAACGCATGAGCTAGCTTTGCATACCCCAACTGACCACTGGTTAGTTTGTTATCAAAGATACCAGTCATCGAAACACCGAGCAATCTTTCTTCTTCTGAATTTTTAGCAAAATCATAAGAGAGATAAGGGAAGTGGGTAAACATGCTTTGAATTGTACCAATGATAGTGGCTTGCTCAATCTTACGCTCTAGATCCATAAGTGTATCTGTGGCTTTAACAACAATAGTAGACAGGTTACAAAACTGATTAGGTTTGAGAATAATCTCAGAGCATGGGTTAGTTCCATAGTCTGCCTGTTCTCTACCAGACTTTTTGGCAATAGCGTTCATGGCTTCACGGTTGCAAATGCCGCGCTCTCCTGAGTGGGAGTTATACAATGAAGTCCATTCTTCTAGAAACTGGCCTAGGGATGGCTTGCATGTATAGATGGCTGAGTTGTTGGCAAGAGCGCGGTGGCCTGAGGTTTCCCACCAAGCACCACTCTTGCAAGTAGCCATCTCTCTATCCGAAAGATCACTGAGTGAGATCATTGCTGAGCGGCGTACACCACCTACAATAACCGACTGAGCAATCTTGCAGCAGATATCGTGACACTCTAGGGCAGTTAGCCTACGGCCTTGAGCCTTGTAGAATGTTTGGACTACAAACCGCATGACTTCTTCTAGGGGAGCGGGACCGCTAGCACGACCGCCAAAGGTCTTTAGACGGGTTCCCGAAGGGCGTATCATACTGATGTCCCACTTGGGGTGGATGCCTTCATAAAGGCTCTGCATGAGGTTCTTAAGTGCGTCACACCAACCTTCACGCGAGTCTTCAACTACAAAGATTGAATTAAAATCCTTTGTGATATTCTTGGGAACAACGGGTAGCTGCTCTACACAGCGCCGTTCCACACTGTAGCCTACACCCGTACCACACATGAGAATATACATAAGCTCAGCAAACGACTTATGGCTTGTAATCTCAAGATAGCTGCAGTTGTATAGAGCAGTGTGATCCCGATCCAAAGCTGGGCCTGCGGTCATTAAACCACGCATGCTTGGAAGGACTTCTAGATTTAGAATAGCATCACGGATATCTGGCCGTGTAGCTAGCTGTGGAGTTTTGTTAACAAAGTAATTCCACCAGCGATCCACAGTTTCATCCCAAGTTTCCCGGCGATTAAGCTCGGGAATCCAGCGGGAATATCTTGATATAGCAATAAACTTCTGAAATGTATTCATCTTACTCTCCTGTTGAACCAAAACCACCAGTACCTCGGGCGGTGTTATCAAGCGAATCTACACGGACAATCTTGGGTTGAACAACTGGCATAATTAGCAGCTGAGCAATCCGATCCCCTGCCATTATTTTAACAGGATAAGTATTGGTGTTAGTTAGCAGTGCCATAATTTCTCCACGGTAGTCAGCGTCGATGACACCAACCGCGTTAGAAACAGAGATACCCTTAGCGCCCATGCTAGAACGCCCAATTAATAGACCAACATGGCCCTTGGGGATAGCGATATAAAGACCTAGGGGAACCTTAGTTCGCTCATGTGGTTGCATTACAAAGTCCTTACATGCCTTGACATCCATCCCTGCTGAATCTGGGGTAGCGTAAAACGGGGCATAGTCCCCCACATAGTTCAGGGTAGATTCTACATAGTTAAAGCTATGGGCTGTAAGGGTTGTAGGATTATTAAAAGTATTAGAATTACAATCGTAGGTATTATTCATTAGTGTTCTCCTTGGTTTATGTATCAGTAGCTCCAACTATCAGTAAGCATACACAGAGATAGTTGAATCTTGTTTATTATATTCCCCATTCCGTAGGATTCTAACGCAAATAGCCTGCGATAAAGCGTAGTCTAGCGTATATTTATTACCGTCCTTGTCAGTTTTCTGCTCATAAGTAGCTAAAACTAGGGGCTTCCAGTTCTGTGGTGGAGTGCTGTCCAGTAGGGCAGCGGCTTTCTTTGGCCCCAGTTTCCATACACCGGGTACATTATCGGTAGAATCCCCGGTCAACCACTGGGTATAGAAGTTACGGTCAGCCGTTAGTTCGTCTACTAGGGTAGGCTCTAGTTCCTTGTCGGGGTTCCAATGCCAGCCCGGTACAGTCCGTAGATCCTTGTCTATGGTTACGGCTATAGCCTTGCCCCCGGAAACCATCATACCCATTAGATCGTCCGCCTCAAGCCTTGGGACGGTGATAGGTATTCCAAGGGTACGGAGGTATTCCTCGGCCTCTGGGAGGGCTTCTGGCGTATGCTTCTTGACATCCCGGTGGGCCTTGTACTCAGGCCAGTAGTCCCCACGAAAGTTATCAGACCGTGAGCAAGACAAAGCAATGTATACCTTTTCTACCCCCGGCGGTGTCCACAAAGTAATGTCATGGTTTAGACGCTCTTCCAGATAATCAATGCCTTCTGTTTCTACAAAGAAGGCAGCTCTATAAGCAAGGATATCCCCATCTAGTACAGCAATCTTAGGTCGTTCCATCTTCTTCCTCCTCTGGAAACATCTTAGTTAGTTCATCCAACACCTGTTCTTCTAGGCGTTCAATACACACGGGTCTGTCGTATCTGGTAGCAAGACAAAGCTCACACTCACATAGTGGCTCAAGCATCTTGTTATACATACAGTCAACTATAATAGGAAAGTTATCCTTGATCTTGGTTGCCAGTGCTTTTTCAGTACCAGTGTTTCTAATAATGAAATCATACATGGTAACATAATCCTTATCAGCTTCTTCTGACTTATTAGCCATCTCTTCTGATTCGTGGTTACGCCACTCAGCATCTTGCTCAATAATCTGACGGTTGCCGTGAGTAATAAGAATACGGAAAGCATTAAACCGTGGTGCTAGATTAATTTCGTTTAGGTATCTGCAGTCATCTGCAATGATAACACGCTCAGGTACATCGTCGTTTTCTTCTTGCTGAATCTTGTAAGCTGATTCAATGAACTTGCTTACCCAGTAATCGGGGTTTTCACGACGGCGATCTGAGCCAAGCTTCTGACATAGCTTACGATATTCTTCTGGTTGTTTTTCTTTTGTAATACCCATAGTTTCAACTTCAGACTTAAGGGCTGCAGCAAACGGAAGCATTACTGGTTTATACCCAGCCTTGTAGAATAGCTCAGCAAACAGCTTGGCCGCTGTTGTCTTGCCCACTCTTGCTTTTCCTGACAATAGTAGCATTAGCATTAGTTACCTCCTTTAGTAACAGATGTGGTTCAATAATATTCATAGGAATAGAATATCCGTTATCCCTCAGGATATCAGCGGTAACTTTTCCACAAGTATGGGGTACAGGTTTATTAAAGTAGCGCCCAATCAAATGCCAAAACACACAGCTCTTGATTGTTTCAGTGCGCCAAATAGTTGTATCTAATAGAGGGGAATCTTTATTAATTAACACAGTCTGGATAAACACTGGGTTGCCATACTGTTTCCTAACAATGTCTATAGGGACTATCTTAACACCTCTATAGAGTAAAGCAAAGTAAGCAATTCCCTTGTCGGGATACTCAATGTGTACATGGTTTAAACGAGAGCCTGCTAGGATATACACTAGCCAAGCAATCAACCGTGACCACTTATCTCCACTCTCTAAGTTATAATAAGCAAGCTTTGCCTTAAGTTTCATAGAATATCTTTAGCCCCAAGTATACAGCAAGGGCATGCTCGACCTTAGCACCCTCACTTTTTTCCCAACCGGGCAGCATATAAATAGCATCACACTTTAGGATTGAATTAAGATCGCGGGTCATGCAGTCTTTTAGGTGTTGCTTTGAATCCGTTGCTTGACTAGGATCAAAGCCTTCATCAAGATCCATCTGTGCTGGATTATAAATAAAACCAACAGCAGAACTCCACTTTCTACGGAGCTTTCTGTCAGCCTCCATAAAAGCATCAAAGTTGTGATTAGGGTAGCCCCGCATAGGGCCAGCAATATAAATATCTAGTTGTTGCATAAAGCTCCTTTCAATAGCTCCGGGGGGAATCGAACCCCCACGCCGTAAAGCGGCAGATTTTAAGTCCGCTGCGTCTGCCTGTTCCGCCACGGAGCCGTCCATCAGTGAGTCTCCGACCAGTTAGTACCGATCTTATACTCAGCTGCAATGGGAATACTGATACCTAGACGAACACCAGCATCAGTAGCACACTCTGTTACAAGCTTGCCAATGTTGTCTGCATGCTCTGGACATACAGCATACTGTAGTTCGTCATGTACATACGCCATTTGATAAGCTTTACCTTTGTATAGCTTTTTTAGTTTAGCGTCAGCAAGTACCATCCAATACTTACTTACAATAGCACCGCTACCTTGTAGCAGTGTGTTAAGGGCAGCATGTTCTGACCTAACAGGAACCTTACGCCCATCGGGTAAGGTTACAGTACCAAACTTCAATGCGTTATATCTAACTTCCTCTTGTACTTTAGCAAGTGCGGGAATCTCTTTTTGGAATTTATTCCGTAGCCTAGCGGCCTGATTCACACTGCAGTTAAGAACAAGGGAAATCTTTTTATCACCCGCTCCATAGAGATAAGCATAGATGAATGATTTGGCAAGTGCTCTTGATTCAATACCTGCAGCTTTCTGATTGTAAGTATGAATATCACCGTTAAGCAATACATCGGCATACTTGCCTTTGTCATACTTGTGCATAAAGTGTGCAAGCATTCTGAGTTCAAGACCTGATAGGTCAGAACCTAGCTGTACAAAACCATCATATGGAATCCACAATTCTCTTGCACGGTGGTCGCCACTCACTTGTGCAATATTGGGTTCGCTGTGAGTGCATCTACCAGTAGCAGCACCCTGAGCATTTATGTAACCATGAATACGCTTGTCGCGTGAACATGTTGCTCTAGCATTCCAATCTTCTACCATACCCATAAGCTTTACGAGATCAAAATACTTTACCAGCTCTTTAGCTTCTGGGTAATCTAGAGTCGATAGCACAGACTCATCAACCTTTGGGTTACCCTTCTCAGTTTCAGGTGGAACCCAACCATACTTTTCAGTGAGTCGCTGTGCAATCTGTTTACGAGAACCGGGATTGAAGGTTTCAATCTTTGGCTTGAGATCCTTACCAGTCTTCTCAGACTTGCGGTAATGAATCTTATCGGGGAAGATTGTCCTCATCCTATCCTCCAACTCAGCCTTCTCTTGTAGTAGAGAGAAGTAAAGCTCTTCCCCTTTATCGTAGTCATAGCCAAAACCACGGTCAGTCTGCTCCATTAGAATCTCAGATACCAAGTGCTCAAACTTGAAGACCTTAAGATTGTTCTTAGCAAACTCGCGTTGATGCTTGTAGATATCGCAACCAAGCTTTACATCTTGGATACAATACTCAAGCATCTCTTGTGAGAAATTAGACCAGCCTCCATCATAGTCAATCTTGTGATTGCCTAGGTGTTTACCCCAGCACTCTAGAGAGTTGCCGCCTAAGGGGTGATTGTTACGGTCTGGATACATAATCCTTGACACAACCAGTGTATCGAAGTACCCGTGCTTGGGTCGCTTAAGGTTTCCCAGAAGTCTTCTGATTACAGGGATGTCAAAGGATAGTATATTATGACCAATGAGGATGTCGGCTGTGTTTAAGCAGTCAACCAGTTGGTGCATGTTAGACTGAGTGAAAGTCTTGACATCACCAGTGTCTGCGTTGATAACAACAGCGCACCAGATTCGTGAGACTTCCTTAGCTGGCCCCTTGTTAGTCATGGTAACCTCGCCAAGTCCATCAGCTTCAATGTCAAGCACTAGTCTAATCATATTATACCTCCGTGGTTACTGGTTCAAACACTAGCTCTCCATCGTCATTGGAAGCAAACCCTATCTCTGAGAGTCTGCCTGTATTGTGATCGTAGTATAGCGCAGTTGCAATCCCGGCTCTACCTGTCAATCTATTCTTAAGAACACGAACGATTGTTGTATTAGCTACACGCTCATCTGAGTTCTGTCGATCACGCTCAAGGGCAACAACTGTGTTGGGAACACTAGCTAGAGCACCTGAGCCTCTTAGATCTTGCAAGGTAATACGATCACCTTCTTCATAAGCCTTGTCAGTTTTCTTGAGCTGAGATACAATATCAATATGTACACCAGTTCTAACTGCAAGTGCTCTGAGTTCTTTCATAAGGTTGTCAATGATGATACGCTCCGAGTTACCACCGTCAACATCCTTATCACTCATTCCCATAAGACCCGCAGCAGCTGCTGTAATATGGTCAAGAATAATTACATCAACCTTAAGTGACACAGCCATGTATTCCATTCTAGCAAGTAGATTGGACATTGCGTTGTTACCTAGGTGGTCGTAGATATAAAAGTTTGTCTTGCCAAGGTGTGTCTTGGCATTATGATATTCTGTATCAGAAAGATTATCAAGGATTGTCATGTTAATTGGGTTCTTACCAAGCTTAACACGCAGCTCATTCATCATGCGAGATGCACGAATAGCACGAACTGGCTTGTTAATAATCAATGAGATCATATCATCCATTGTTTCTTGTGGGGATTCTTCCAACATGATAGCACCGACTGAACGACCTTCGTCAAGGTGGTGCATCATTAGCTCACGCAAGATAGTAGACTTGCCTGAGCCTGTACCTGAAGCCCACAAAGTAATCTCACCCGAACGCTGTCCAATCAAGTACTCAGATAATGTATCAAACGGAAATGGATAAACATGAACAGAATCCAGTTCTTCCATTGTGTTGATAATCTGAGACACATGCAGAATCTCGTCGGGTGAATAAGGTTGCGCTTCCCATAAGGCGGTAACAACAGCCTTGCCGTGGTTGTTAGCTAGACACTCATTAGCATCTTTGAAAGGCAACTTAGCAATCTTACACTTACCGGGTGGCAGGATTTCAGCAACTTCAAGGGCTGCTTTTTGACCGGGATCATCCATGTCAAAACACAAGACAATCTCATTGTATGAATTAACAAACTCAAGATTATCTTTGATAGACTTGACTGCAGACGCTGCCCCGTTGGGTAGGGATACAACAGCCCAAGTATAACCCATAAGTTGAGCAACTGTCAAACAGTCGATCTCACCTTCGGTAATAATTAGTCGCTTGTTGTTACCTTTCCATAGGTGTTGACCAAACAATTCAATACCCTTGGTTTCACCCTTCCAAGCAAACTGCTTGTTAGGCCCACGCAAATGCTGACCTGTTAGTACACCGTCTTTGTAGTAGTTAGCAATCTCAACAGTCTTGCCGTTGACAAGAGCAGTCTGATAGCCATACATACGGCAAGCTTTTTCTTCTACTCTACGATGTGCAAGTTCTACTGTAGACCCAACTATAGGCTTCCAGTCTTTCTTGACAAGCGGTTCTTCTTGCATTGTATGTCCTTTCTTGGGAATGAAATATTTACACTTGAAGCAGTAGTAATTATTTTCATACTCTGCTAAATTATCATTATGTTTATCCTCGCCTTTAGCTTTACACTTGGGGCAGGGATGTTTACCTATGAATGCTGACATGTTTTCCTTTGAATAGTTGAATAATTGTTGCTCTCATCTCATCTCGTTTATCTGTCAGTTTATCGTAAGTCTTTTGATTAGCGTTGTCACTTGTTTCCATACGCCCGATCTTAAAACATATATCAGCGTACTCAAATATAAATATTTCAAATTCACTTGGAGTCACTGGGCTTACCCTTCTTCTTTTTCTTACCGAAAATCTTATCGTAGTTTTCACGATACTTCTTCATATCTACTGGTCTATAGGCATCGCCTTTACCAGCACCACTAGTAATGCTTTTCTTCTTAGCCATTCCCCTACTCTCCATTCTCGTTTGAATAAACAATCTTATCAAACACCTGAGCACACCACGGCATACAAAACCTGCATGGCTTTGACATACCGAGTTTACCAGTCTTGCTAATCCTAAAGTTATACAAGACAAGCTTATCAAGCGGAGTCTTGATCTTTCGGAATGCGTCCAACTCTGAATGTAGATATGGGTACATATAACCATACTCTACTGTTTTAGGGTGTGTTTTCCAGTTATTAGTACCAATAGCAACAAGTTGGTTTTTTCTAACAATCAAAGACACATGCGCTTTATCTCTGTCAATTGTTTCAGCAATCTTGTAAGCTAGATGTTCCCACTTATCCATGAGACATCAAAGCCTCCCAACTATGCGGGAACAACTGCTTTGCAAACACAGCTATATCTTCTGCGACTTCCCTAGTCTCAGCTTGGGCATGCTCGTCAGTACGCAGCTTGACCATTCTAGACCAAGCATACAATGAACCAGTCCAGATCCACTCGGTCATAGTAGCCTGTGGAAGGATTGCTCTAGCTTGCTCAGGGCAAACACCCGCAGCAATCATTTCTCTGTATAGATAAAAACAGGACTTAGCCACTTCGTCATAAGCGTGTAACAACACTGTGTTAGTGCTTACAAACTCAGGGCTAGATCCTTGCTTAATAGATCCTTCGGGAGTCTTACGAAATCCCATAGGAGTCCACAGTACAGGGTTGTCTTTAATATAGCGTCTTGATACTTCGTTCCATGCAAACCCTACCTGATGCTTCATTAATTGACGAGCAACAAAAATAGGAGCCATAACACGGCACTTCATAAAACAATGAGCAAAAGGTGACCAGTGATTATGCTTGGCAAGATACTGGATTAGCTTAGCGTCCTTGTCTTCAAAGTTAGTAACTCTTTTACCAAATGATTTTCGGGCTGCGTCTGCAACAGCTGCATCACTACCCATGTGTTCTATGTATTCTACAAACATCTAAGCCTCCTTTATAACTAGGGGGCTATTGCTAGCCCCCATAGTTTACTTCTTTTTCTTGTCCCGTTGCTCACTAATATCCAATATAAAGTAACCCTCTGAACCTTTTTCAGCCCATTCTTTGGTTACATACATAGATATAATCTGTTCATCATCTTCCCATAGCTTGCCATTCATAACATCAAAGACAGCCTTTGTGTAGTTATCAATATCTGCTCTTGGGTATTTCTTTTCTGTTGACTTAGGGCGCTTAACAAACAACTCTAAAGAGACAGCAAGCGGAGAAGTAATCAGTTCTCTTTCTGTTCCGATTACTGAGTATACTAACTCCGATGCTTTCTCTCTAAAGTCTTTGTAAGCCCCTGTGTAGTAAGCTCCCCACTTACCTACGCGGGGTCTAGAAGCAGCAACGGGAGATATATCAAATCTCCATTGCATGCTATCTCCTTTTTAGAACGGCAGTTCTTCGTCTTCGGTTTCTTCGACAGCAACTGCTACGGGTTCTGCTGCCTTGGGAGCAGAGAAACCGCCAGTAACGGTAGAGAAACCTGAAGAGCCTGACGATGAGGCATTACCTTCGCCACGCTCTACAATCTGAACACCATTGAGATAGAAGCTAAGTGACTTGTCTCTTGCAACAATAGCAGGAGCAAGCTTAAGACGAACCTTGTCACCACCAAAGGCAACAACATCCGTTTCCTGTGCATTAGAGTCAACACACGGGAACTTACCGGCTTCAATATGAATCCGGCTCTTAACCTTGAGGAACTTAGTACCTTCCTTCTCGTAGATTCCGTTGATCTTCTTAGCACCAGACTTCTTCAGGATATCCTGAAGCTTAGTCTCAAGTTTCTTGTCAAGAACAACAGTGATGTTGTGGTTGGCAGAAGCTTCACCAAACGCCGTATCCGGCTTGAGAAGGTTAGACCACTTGCACTCAAGGGTTTCTGTTACAAACTGGGGAAGCTTCTTGAGTTTAGCTGTTGGATTCATTAGTTGGGTTCTCCTTAGTAATAGCAGTGTTAATGTTAGCAATCTGATTATTAATATCAACAGTTAGTTGATTAAGAGCTGTAGCAACAAGGTTGAGATAAGCAACAACGCTGTCTGCAGCGATTGATGGCTTAGTTGTTGGCATTGGCTCAGTCATAGTAGTTTCATTTTCCATTATTGATTCCTCCTTTCTTACTGACCTTATCAGTAGCCCCACCTATAGGGCTGGAATTACCAGTCATTGTAATATACAACGCCGTTCCCGTCAGTATCAAGAACTTCAACAGCAGTAATAAAGCTGTGCTGGCATATTGCTTTAATCAAATCAGGAACAAGATAGTCCTGACAGATATTAATAGTTTCATTAATATCGTAGTTATTATAGTGAGCTTCCAAAGTCCGTTCATTTCTCCAGACTCTGATTACTCGTCCGTTCTTCAGAGTCTTCTTAAACATAGACTCTTGGAACTTCTTTGGCTTGGGTTTAAGACCCATCATGCTGAATGTTTCAAATATCATAGAGGCATTAACTCCAAATAAGGATGACCATTAATAACAACACCACAAGAAATAACAGGCTTCTTAATATAGTTAGCACCGTACTGCATGGACATATGGTGGCGGTCTACACCGCACCCTACATCCATTCCAAAGTATGCCGTGTTCGGGCCTACGATCCAATGGATACCCGCCACAGAGTGGTGGTGGCCCATTACCACGGAGGTTGACCGAGACTTGGCAGCGTTAAACGCAGGGTAAGCTGAGCTTGCCCCAGTACCGTGGGTATAGAACACATTGTCAATAACAAAACCTGAATCCCACACCCATTGATTAGTACCATACAGTTCATTCCACGGCTTAAGGTAGAATGCTGGGATACCAACATCTGCATTTAGTCTGGCTACACGGTCATCGTGGTTGCCAATACAAATCTGCATCTTTGGGAAAGCCTTCTTCCATTCTTGGATATGGGCAAAGGCTTGTTGGTACTCAGCCACAGCACCCGTGTTGTCGGGATGCTTCTTATGGAACGACACTGTGTGATGGTCAATGACATCACCAATATGAATGATTGTATCACAGCGATGCTTCTTCTTAATTTCTTTAACAAAGTCTAGATATCCGGGGTGAACAGCAGGAAAGTGTGTATCACCGATTACGAGAACTCTTGACATTCAATCTCCTTTTCCAATCGTCACGCCAATGTTGAGCGAGCGACATGCCTAGTTCAGGAATAATAGCATGTACATCTATATCGCCTTTGATATGTGCTTCCTGATAGGTATTGAATTTCCGATCTTGATTGTAGCGATACTCTTTAACAGGCTTGTGCTTCTTAAAGATTTTCTTCTTCGGAGTCATTAGTGTTTCCTTTCTCTACAAGCAGCGTGAGCATGAAGTCTTTTTGTTGTGGATAGCCACGCTTTATCCACTCATTGTACGCAATGCTTAGAAAGATACCGCTTAGCAACTCATTAGGAAACATAAGAGACAACTCTTTCTTTCCTTTTTGAGTAGCCAGTCTGCAGAACAACTCAACAGCTGCTTCAATATCCCCTTCACATTTTATTTCAATAGGCTCAATCTTTTTCTTCCTAGCCATTGGCCTCCTTATTGGAATAGATAGTCAGCCTCACGGACAACTTCTATATCTAGGTTGTTAGTAACTGGACAATCAGGAAGTTCAATAGACAACTGTGTTTCAATCTCAGTCTTAAGGTTTAGCAACAGGTTGTCTTTGTGCATCTCAATAAACTGTTCTTTAGTAAACTCACGCATGAGTCCTACATAAGGAGCAAGACAACCATAGGAGTCATGTATCATTGAGAACTGGTCAATACCAGAATCAAGCATGGCATCTATGGTACACCACATATGACTAGCATCCAACGAGTGAATGTAGTTGGGAGAAATGGCAAGATTAACTGAGCTGTTATCAATGGTGTCTTTATTAGGAGCACCAAAGTGAAGCTCTTTCATATTAAACAACTTGGCAATTGACCGTCTAGTTAGAATCTCATAGTACTGATGAACAACCCTGAAACCACACGGGGTAGTCCATTCCATATTCTTACCAAGCTCTGAACATATATCTGCCACATTCTTTAACCAGATTTTGCCTTTGTTAGCTTCGACAAGTGTATCTTTCAAAGCCTTGTCGATAAAGGTAGCAAGTTCCATAACAGCACCGGCCATCTTATCCTTTGGAACCCAATCAAGGTGTCCCTCAGTCTTACAGTAACGGCGAATACCATAGAAGGTAACGCCGTAGGGGTCTGTCATAACAGCTCGTTTAGGAACCGCTCTGGAGATTTTACCACCCCAGTGATCAAGGAATGTCGCTGCCCATTGTTTAGAGTCGGGGTCAGCATTTTCATCTTCCAAGACTTCTTGCATGTTGCTTGTCATAAGATCTGCAACATAACCGTAACAGTCATTAGGAGAATCAACGGGGGTAATGTTAACCATTTCAGCAAGCACAGGATCTTTCATAAGAGCTGCCCAGTGCTGAATACCATTACATGTACCATCCATTTGTACAGGAACCTGAGTCATACCGTCAGTACGACACAGATCAAAGATAGCTGCAAGTCTCTGAAATGTAGGATTCTTTTTCTTCTTATCTGAAACCCACAAACTACGAGTTACATAAGGATCTTCATTGATAGCGTGAAACATATTCATATTATCATCAACCCATTTAACTCGGTTATCAAAGGTATCTTTGTCTTGGTCAAACAAGTTAGCAATATGAACCTTAAGCCAATACAAACCAGTCTTAGTTTGTTTCTCTGGACTAGCAAACATAATCAACGCACGATCAAAGTCACTTGCTTGTGGCGACAGTAGGTCACACGCTGCATTAGCTCGGCCTCTAAAGTCACAAGTAAAGATATGATAGAAGAACTTATGCTTAATTAGATCCCTAGAAAGTTGTAGCCTGACAAGCATTCTACCCCTTGCTCGTTCTTCTTTGTACCAATTACTATAGGATTCTTCTTTCCTGTTGCACCACTTTGCCTGCTCTTCTTTAGATCCTTCATGTGGATATGGTTCTCCAAAGTCAAAGGCTGAGAAGTCATAGGCTGGGAGATTACCCTGCCTAGTATTATTCTCAAACAGGTTTGTCATAACCTCTAGAACACGGGAGTTAACAGCCCACTCTGTGTTCATCATAGCGTTCAAACCACGGATAACCATAGGGGAAGGAATGGAATTCTTTTGACTCACATTTTCATCCCACATAATATCCTTGAAGCGTTGAACAACAGGCTTACGAATAAAAGGAAGCATGTTACCACCGCTAGTTGTTTCAGTATGCTCTACTGGGGGAACAATCATGGGGCGGTAAAGCATTGCTGCTTTTGCTACCATATCTTTGTGCCGTTGATTAAGCTCTTCAAGAATGTTGTCAGTAAATCCAACAAGCACCCGTTCAATCCAACGCTTACCAGTAAACTTACGATAGTTCTTAATCATAACGATATCAGACATCTCTGCAATGCGAAGCATATGATGTCCGAAATCTTCACGCTGCTTCCTAGTAAACTGCTTCTTAGTAAGCGTGTTCATCTTCAAAGCAAAAGCCTTACACCGTTTAACAGTCCAATTCTTTTGGTAGTGAGATTGCTTTAGCCAGTCTTCTTTAAACTGTTTCTTAGCTTGTTGATAGGAAACAATATCAATTACCATGTCAGAAATAACATGGCTAATATGTTGAGCAGTTGGCATGGGGAATAGATCACCCTCATGTTTCTTTTCCCAGAAGGAAGAGTTAAACCACTCAAGTATAAGAGCACGGATGGTAATGTCTGCCATCTTAGCAGCACCCACAGCAAACAAAGGATAAGCCCATTCAGGAGTCTTACGGTTCTGAGATACAGAATCAATCCACTGTTGATAAATAGGTGTCAAGTGAATGACACAAACATCAAGCAAGGATTGCTCGGGATATCCTTCATCTGGAGCACGGGCATATTCTTCCCAGTACTTGTTCTCAGAAACAGCAAGCATATGTTCTTCTGACACAACCTGAAGATTGCGTCGTTTGTCTTGCTCTTCTTTACTAAGAGAATCCCAAAGCTTAGGCATATGCCCCCCCTTTATTTGTCAAGCTTCTTTATTTTTTTGTATGTAACATAAATGTAACTAATAACACCAACATTTGCTAGTAACAAAATAACTATAGAGGTTTGAAGAAAAGTTACTTCATCCATTAGTTTTTTCCTTTCCTTTTGGTTAAACATCCCCAGCTGGACTTGAACCATTGTTTGGTTTGGATCAGATCAGACCGTGCAGCGGAATATCTGATCGTTGAGGAGTGCATTCGCCAGCATCGATCTGGCCGTTGCAGAGATCATTGTAGTCCTCTGCCGAAACGAAACGAATCATTGCACCCCCCGGCCCCGGGTCATCGAAGTCGGGAATGGATTCCCAAGTCTCACCATCGCTGAACACCACGATGGGAACGATTTTCTTTTGTTCAGTTTTCATTGTACCTCTACCCCGTCTACATAGACGGGAAGATCCATGCAATCACGGTTCCGCTTGATCTTCTTGTTCTTGATGCTATCAATTCCCTTAGAGAACTTCTCAATTGATGACATGGATTTTAAAACAAACTCAAGGCTAACATAGTTGTCGCCTTGCATCCCTTGCTCAGTGTAATCGATTTTGTTTGCTACCCAAGCCAAGGATGGGAAGCAAGTCTTAAACTGCTCACGGAAGTCCTTGAGCCACAGGCTGTCGGTGTAGATCAGGCCGTGCTTGTCTGTGTTCCAGCCCTTCTTTGTGAAGTAGGCGTTGACATAGACTGGTAGATAGAGGCTGAAGTCATAGAGATGAGTACTCAACTCGCCCACCTCCAAAACGATCTTGGTGATGGGGACAGATCGAGTATCAACTGACCACAGCCCTTTCCCATTAGTTGAGCAGGACATAGTGGTTTTAGGTGTCAGGGTAATAATAGTGTTTTCATCTAATTTCATTTTAATTTTCCTTAATTAAAAGCTTCAGCAAACCGAACAGCCTTAATAACATCGTCTGCGGTAGTGCCAACAATGTTGTTAAAGTTTCTGTTCTCCTTTGAAGGGATACGACCACGGCTAGGAATACGATGCTGCATCCAGTTAGTAGCAGCGTTTACAGCAACCCACATACTAGCTGGAGCGTTGATACGCTTGCGTTCAGTATCAAAGATATCAGCCCACTTAGCCATAGTAGTCTGAGCCTTGATGCGGTTATCATAATCCTCTTCAGTCTTAGGATTAGCAACCACAGGTTCTTCAATAAGACCATACAGATCAAGCCAGAACCGCTGAACATCCTGCACACTCATAGTGCGGTTACTGAGGGCATTGACTTGCTCTTCAAAGAGCTTACCAGTATTTTTATACTGCGCCAAAGCATTTTCCATAGCCTTCTTCTTTGCCTTCATATCGCCGCTGTGAACAACACGATACATCTTCTTACCGTCCCGATGCAAAGCCATGCTCAGGGTATTGTTGCACACAATACGAATGCTAGTAGGCAGAGCAGAGAGAGCAAGAGTACCGTTGTGGGAATTAACCAGACCAAGATACTTAGTCACGGCATCTTCCTTGCTGTTACTAGGGGCAAAGGTTTCCCCTCGTAGTAGACAGACAACTCTAGCACCATTGTTCATAGAGAACGCAGACTCAACCTTAACATCAGCACCCAGAGAATAAGCAAGTTCAAACATTTCACTGTTCTGAATGATCTTATAATCAGGAGACTGCACACTAAGGATACGCTTAGTATCACTACGAACAAGAGCAGTAAACTCTTCGCTAACAGTTTCACCGTCAGCATAATCAGCAATGATAGAGTTACTGCGGAGAACTTCCCAGTCAAGCCCACTCAACTTAAGTGCTTCGGCGGGACTCGGAGCGTGTTCAACAACCTTACCAATACCATGCCATGCTGCTTCTCCTGCAAACATTGCACTATCTTCAGTCATAATTTCATGAGCCATTAGTTTCTCCTAAGAAGTTTAATTTCTTCACATTTAAGGCAATCAATCATGCGGTATCCACAACCACACTTATTCTTCGTACTTTCCTGAGCGGTCTTTGCTTCTGGTTTCGGCTCGTTTGTAGGGCTTGAGCTTTGGCCGCTTTCGGTATTCATCTTTAGGTTCTCGCTTCTTTTTATCTTTTGCAAACCGTTCTGGATTCACTTCTTGCTAGCCTTCTTCTTCTTAACAACAAGCTTTCCCTGAATAGTATCAAGTTCTTGGTCAATAGAAGAGAGATGAAAACGGAAGTCGCTAACACGCTCACTCATAAACGAAAGTTCTTCACCAGTCATGTGGTCAAGATTGTTAATACGCTTATTCATTTTCTTGTGTGACATAATAGCAAACACAAAGCCACACATGCCCATAACAAAAGCACTAATACCAATCATCATTTCATTAGTCATAAATTCTCCTTTAGATAACTTGCGAATACAGGGTACGAGGAATGTAGTACCGCTGATAATTAATTTCAAAACGGTGATCCACAGCATGGTCACCACAACGGGTATTGTGAATACCTGTAAGAGCTTCGATAGCACGGCTAATATCGTAAGCATCACAATTACACAAAGCATTGAGTTCGTCAAACTCACGGTTAAAGGTAGTCAAAGTAACCAAGCAAAGCTTAGTTGGTTCCGGCACATTAATCATTGTTTCTGTCTGCGGTTCCATCGAATTCATTTCCCATTAGATTAACAATCGTATCAAAGTAGTTAGAGATAAAGAACGCCTCTATCTCTTCCATCAAGTTTATAGCAAACTCTGATGGCGTGAATGTACCATCAAACCAAATGGTTACAAACCCATCTTCATCAGTTTCTGTAAGCTCTTGAACCTCACAATCGTAATCGAAACTACCATCCCCATAATCTCTGCCATCAATACCGTAGAGAATACGGGCTTCATAAGTACGCTCGTTTACTGTATCTTCAAACTCAATCGTGGTTGAAGCCGTAGTAGTAATATTATTATCCATCAAATCTTTTCCCAATGTTTCTTAATAGCTGCGGCAATGTTGCTAAAGGTTCCATCTTTACCAAAGTATCTTTCTTCGCCGTCGTTCCAACTAGTAAGGAAAATTTCCTGTTCATTCACAAGGAAAGCAGCATTTGCATTACCATAAAAAGGGAGGGCAACATCCTTACCAATACCAATGCCTGCCCAGTCAATTACACATTGCGGAAGAACGCAAGCTTCGTTATCATACTTAACACAATCATCATAAACACCCGGACCCCTGATATCATTTCCAGTCTGCTTAATATACAGTTCACAAAGAACACCAAGGCAGCAATACTGATCCTTTGCACACAGATATTCTTTGCCCTGCTCATATTGACCAGACTCAAGGGCATCAACCCACATCTTAGCAATCTGTTTATCCATATAAATCTCCTAGTAATTAAACAAGTGAACTCTTACGCAAGAGTTAACATCCCTAACAGGACTTGAACCTGTAACCTATGACTTAGAAGGTCATTGCTCTATCCAGTTGAGCTACAGGGATAGAATAGAAGGGGCGGGAATCGCACCCACATATTCACGCTTATAAGGCATGCGCTCTATCTACTTCAGCCACCCTTCTAAAGAATGCCCCCAGTAGGGATCGAACCTACGACCGATAGATTAAAAGTCTACTGCTCTACCAACTGAGCTATAGGGGCAAGTACCTAGCCATATATGTAACCATATACAGCCATATAATCTTACTTAACCCCGTGTTTATGGAGGATCATGCAAAGCATATCCATAGCCTCACAGAACTTATTAAGACACATCAGTTCATAGATCTTCTGTAACTCAGACTTAGTATACTTATCCATTTAATCTTCCTCTCTAGTAAGAGTAACTGCAAGGAAGTCAAGAATAGCCTGCTCCTCTTCGCTAATCCAGTATAGGTTACTGTAATTATTAATATCTTCTACACATGCTAGGATTTCCTTCCTGACCTTTGGGCCTAGGGTATAATAATAATTACTATCCTCCATAAGCATGTAACTAAAGAAATCCAAGTGCTCTAGGGACTCTGAGATATCAAGCGTTGTCGAGTTCATCCTGTTCTTCTTTGGTTAAATAAGGGAAACAATAACTAGCAGGGTATCCTAGCATCCAAGCATCTACATCCTTAGATTTAACTAGGAGTTCTTTCTCTTTATTGATTATTAACTTACACTCAGTCTTGGATACGGCGAGGACTTGAATCATGTTGTCCTTATCAGTAGCCCCGACCATTCGGCCCAGAGTGGATAACATGTGGGTTATTGTGGGCAATCACCCATGAGATTGCATCGTCGTGGTTAGAGAACGAGTCAATATACTCGTCACGGTAATAAACTGAGTACCAAACATCTGTCATGTTATTATTAAAGTAGATCTTGATAATCCAGTTATTAGTGTTGTTATTACAAAGGATTCTCATATTAGTTATTTACCGCCTCGTCTACATAGCCAACGAAACCGTCATTTATACGCATGCTGTTTAGTGCCTCTTCCAAAACAGAGATAATATAATCTGCTTCAGATGATTCAACATCTTTAATATTGGGGAAATCAAAGACAACATAAACCTTCATTGGTCATCATCTCCTTCTTCTTTAAAGGGGTTATCACCGTCCCATTCTCTATAGATGTAATCGTACACGCTATAGTCCCATTCATTTCGCTCTTCATAAAGAGCGTCGGGATCTGGATAAGAATCATTTGGTTTCACATTTGCTCCTTGACCTTAAGCCAATACTTGACAGTTGCCTGCTTACGATGTCCCTTGGGGCCACCGTTATGAATCCTAGCACAGTCCTCAATAGACTTGTTCTTTGCATAACGATTAAGATATGCGGTTACAATCTTACGGGCATACGCTTCGTTCATACAATCATTATAACACCCACCAATGGATGGGTCAAACTGAATCGCATCTTTCCAGTAAACTTCCCAGATTTGGTAGGGGCCAATAGCCTTACCATTATCTCCTACCATATGCTTGCCATCACCAGACTCCACAATACGCAGAGCCTTAAAGAAAGCGTCTTCCTGCTTATCAGGAATGGCTTGGACATTACAAAGCAAGGTAAAGATTAGGCCGTACACTTGGTTTCCTTCTTAAGTTGCTTCTTCAACTTCTTACGCAGCACTTCACAGGTATCAGGATCATTAATCAGCTGCTTAATATAAGCATTAGCAAGGCGCTGATGATACGGGGTCAAAGCGTTTTTGTTGTACTTAGCCATAATCAAACCTCCATTAGAGCGTGATGAGAGAAGTCAATACAGACAATGTTACCCTGCCACATAGCAAGGTTACCACTATGCAAGTCACCGCCAAGGCAATACTCTTGGCCGGAATCCTTTGTAATAAGAACATTAGAAAGGCAGTTAAAAAGTTCGTCCATATCCCGATCAGGGACAATAACATACCCCTTATTAGCAGCCCATTCTTCAATACCCAAAGGACCAACAGTTAGGAAATGTTCTTCAATAAGACCAGTAAGATCTTCGACTAGAGATTCGGGGAAATAGTTAGCATCCCCTTCACCAATCGCTGAAAGAATCTTATCACGATAACGCTTCTCTTCGTCCTCATAGTCATAACAATACTCTTCATATTCAGACTGGAGATAATCACCGTAAACAAGATTGTGCTTACATTCAGCAACGCTAGTAGTATAGCCCCAATAAACAAATGTTTCAGGGCCATCAACAAATGTTTCAGGGCCATCAACACGCTGACGATGATTGATAATCTTTACCATTCTATGAACGGGGGGTGCTGCACCTTCGGAGTGTGCCTTATCTTGGCACACAAACATAAAGTGCATTTCTTCTTTAGAAACACCCCAAGAATACTTGATACCAAACTCATAAGAGTCATGGAGTTTGGCGTTGTTATCAAGGAACTCGCAAAGACTCCCGGAGCCTGCACAAATAGGGTTACCAATAATCACATAAACATCCACTTGTTCTTGGATGTCCGAGTCATAGTAACTGTCCTCTGGCGTGTATTTCGCGCCTGCAAATGTCTTTGGTTTAGAAGATACAGTAATCATCAATCACCTCAATAAATGGTAGTTCTTCATGCGGATTATCTATGGCGCTAGGTGACCACCACCTTTCGCCACAGCACTCACAATATGATGGATCATACCAAGTCTTACTAACAAGTCTAGCCGTTGCTTCGGCTGCTGTTTCAGCCCACACATAATAATACTGGGGGCCAATGTAATAACCCCCGCTATTATTCTGAACAAACTTCCACAACTTCTTCATTAGTCGGCTCCGTTCTTATGGGTTCCTTTATCCTTGAATGATTGGGGTCACAGGAACACATTTGTATCCTGCGACTAGGTTTGTTTCGGGGTCATTCCTCGTTTGACGGTGAATCGAAAAACTCCGTACCATCCCAATCCTTATCGGCTTTGGGATCATCTACGACAAGTGTATCTCGGAGAGAACAATATGCTTGTCCTTTGGATGCTTCGTATGCCAGATTCTCCATTCCGACATGGCTCGGATCAAACTCTGACCATATCACAATGGTTGTCTTGTAGAGAGTTTTCATGGTCATCCTTGATAATAATGGCCTTGATAAATTGGCCGTACATGTGAACCTTATTATGATCCAAATTCATATTTGCTCCTTATTGAAATCGTTCCTTCAGTTTACGGTACGGTTTTTGGTGGGGTATTTGCAAGTTTTTTAGTTGACCAGATGGGACACATCTTCCCACGGTTCGTAGTCAGTCGTGTCAGTAGAGATGCTGACCATCGCCTCAATGACTCCTTCATTCATTCGGTAGTCCACCGTGAAGTTGGTGTTCTCCGCAGGGAAACAATAACCTTCGTAAGAATACGAATGAACAAAGTTCAGGTTGGGGTACTTACGAACGAGAGCATGAATGACGGGTTGCGGTTCACACCATGCCGTGTCGAAACTGATTACGACGCTCCCTTTTATCGGTGGTTCGATGGCTGCATGGCAGGCATCCCACTTCGTCCCCCAGTTGTTGTTGCACCAGTCGTACCAGTTGTCTGCGCCAAACTTGGCCTTCAGTTCATCCAATCTGACCGCGAGTTCCGGGGTCAGACAACTAGCCAAGGCTCGCTGAAGTGACTCTTCGGGCCAGTTCCAGTCCTTCGCATCCTGACGAACCTGATCTTCGGTACGGGGACGAGGGCTGATCGTCCCCTTCAGTTCCTTCGGCATGGGCAGAACCATGTTGAAGGTGATGACTTGCTCATCGTCGCAGTCGTACTCCTTGAGCGCGGCCACACGGTCGGCCTCAAAGAGGTTCAGTTCTTCGGGGGT
>Ga0194124_10002112_pt1 | contig 23099 bp, 15 predicted proteins | sample TA2KigCas0mmetaG_FD_148605 | JGI IMG/M metagenome (GOLD analysis project Ga0194124, IMG submission 148605) | Freshwater microbial communities from Lake Tanganyika, Tanzania - TA2015031 Kigoma Deep Cast 0m | ecosystem: Environmental > Aquatic > Freshwater > Lake | place: Tanzania: Lake...
TTTAATATAATATAATTGTAGAATTTAAAAAAAACGCATAAAAATCGTATTTTTTAATGGATTTTTGTCATAAAAATGGCCAAAATGTGGGTAAAAATGCTGAATTTTGAATTAGTTGCATATATCACTTTATTAAAAATTTATAATTATTCTAAATAAATTGACATTTTATATTATAAGTTGTAATATAATATATAAAAGTATATCATGCGCGCATTTTTAATAAATTATATAATTTAGCATTTTTCATTATTTTGTTAGTTGTGTCATTTTTTTATTATTTTATTATAAAATCTTACAAATTATAGTATATTTTGTAGTATTTGCGCGAATCGCACAATAAAGCGTCGGCTCAAAAGAAGGAACATAAAGAATTTTAGCAATAATCTTTCAACGCCAACGCTTGGTCATTCGCAATCCTAAATATTGTTCACATTCATCGTTATTTTGGCTAATTCAAAAGTCATTATATCAACAATTTAAGAAAAGTATAACAATCTGCGAATAATAATTTGCGAATCGCACAATAAAGCGTTGGTTCAAAAGAAGGAACATAAAGAATTTTAGTAATAATCTTTTAACGCCAACGCTTGGTCATTCGCAATCCTAAATATTGTTCACATTCATCGTTATTTTGGCTAATTCGAAAGTCATTATATCAACAATTTAAGAAAAGTATAACAATGTGCGATTCGCACAATAAAGCGTCGGTTCAAAAGAAGGAACATAAAGAATTTTAGTAATAATCTTTTAACGCCAACGCTTGGTCATTAGCAATCCTAAATATTGTTCACAATTATCGTTATTTTGGCTAATTCGAAAGTCATTATATTAACCATTTAAGAAAAGTATAACAACCTGCGAATAATAATTGCGCGATTCGCACAATAAAGCGTTGGTTCAAAAGAAGGAACATAAAGAATTTTAGTAATAATCTTTTAACGCCAACGCTTGGTCATTAGCAATCCTAAATATTGTTCACAATTATCGTTATTTTGGCTAATTCGAAAGTCATTATATCAACAATTTAAGAAAAGTATAACAACCTACGAATAAGTTTTCGCGAATCGCATAATAAAGCGTCGGTTCAAAAGAAGGAAAATAAAGAATTTTAGTAATAATCTTTCAACGCCAACGCTTGGTAATTAGCAATCCTAAATATTGTTCACATTTATCGTTATTTTGGCTAATTCGAAAGTTGTTGTTTAACTTAAAAATAATTTTCTATAAATAATATATTATTATGGAACCAACTAAATCTAAAATTACCAAGAAAAGATCCACCAAAAAAGAATTATATAAAAAGGAAAGAAAAGAAATTCTAAATAAAATAAATAAAATTTTGGGAATAAATGAGGACAATAATATTATTTATTTGTATGATATCGAAAATGATGAAAATAAAAAAGAACAGATATTGGCTTTGTCAGAATCCGTTAAAAAATATTTTAAAGCAGGTAACTGGGCTCTTTATCGAGATGAAGAATCAAAAGATAATCATTTTTTATTATGTAAATCTGTCTATAAAGAAATGGATTATAGTGTAACATCAAGAAATTCTGCAATAAAAAGAAATAATGTCAGAATTCAAACGCCAAAATATACTATTAGTAAGATAAATAATGATGTATGATTTTTGCTAAAGAACTTATGAATTGGCAAAAAACTCATTATAAGGATTGCATAAAGTTATTATAAATATCCGATATAATAACTTTTTTGTTTGGTACCCCTAAGTCGCTTCTTAAAAATTTAATTATTATAATAGAGGTGACTTAGGGGTACCGTTTTAAAACTCATTATAAGGATTGCATAAAGTTATTATAAATATCCGATATAATAACTTTTTTATTTGGTACCCCTAAGTTGCTTCTTAAAAATTTAATTATTATAATAGAGGTAACTTAGGGGTACCGTTTTAAAACTCATTATAAGGATTACATAAAGTTATTATAAATATCCGATATAATAACTTTTTTGTTTGGTACCCCTAAGTCGCTTCTTAAAAATTTAATTATTATAATAGAGGTAACTTAGGGGTACCATTTTAAAAATACTCATTATAAGGATTGCATAAATTTAGTTTATAATAAATTTTTTTAGTAACTACACTTTTTAGCTTTTTTATTTTTTTGATACTTTTAATTTCTGTACCCCAATTTTTTAATATACTATTTAAAAATCCCATATATGATTTTATTGTCTTACTACTTTTTTTATTAAATCCAAATAATATTCTATTTTGTTCTGAACCAAAAAATTTTTTATCAAATGTTATTTGTTCCAAATTTTTATTAAAAATTTCTCTATTTATTAAAATATTGGTGTTATTTAAGTTGAATCCTAATATATTAATTATGTCTTCTATCATATTTTTTTTAGCTGTAAACTCAACTTTTTTGAAGTTAATTAATAAATTAGATTCGTATTCATCATAAATATTTATTTCAGTGTTATTTAATAATGTTCTTAAGTTATTTAATATATATGTATTTTGAGCATATTTTTTGAAAAAATCGAAGTTTACTATTTTTTTATTATTTATATTAGTATTTTCATTAATATCGCATTCAAAATAATCAATCTTCCATATATTCTTAAAAATGAACTTTTCAATTATCAATTTATCTTCTCTTGATGCAATACCAGCTATTTTTGCATTTAGATATACACCGATATTATTATTATCAACAGATTCCGCATTATATATTTTTTCAAATATATCATCATTTTTTTTATCTTTTAATTTTTTATTTATGATGGTATCAATATATTCAAACGTATGACCTTTTTCTTTAATTAATTTCAATAAATATGACACAAATAAAGAACTATTTTTATTTAGTTCTTCTTGTTTACTATATACTAAATTATTTATATATTCGTCATATATATAATTGATACACATTACCCCATTTTCAAAAACAGGTATTTTTTTTAAATATTTTTTATGTAGCGAAATTACATAATTTTGTGTTTCACTAAAAGTATAAAGGCACGAATTTTCATAATATGGCAGATCATTTAATAATATGTTTATTTTATTATTTTTTATTTTACGACACCGTGCTAACATTTGCATAAATGCTCTTTGTGACGTAGAATTATTTGATAAAATTCCATACAGTTTATCTATGTGACCTTCAACATTAAAATCAACACCTGATTCAATTGTAGGTGAATAAATAATAAGTTGATATTTTTTCCAATAATTATTGACATCTTTTAGTTTTTCCATATCTAAATCGTCACTATTGCTAGTATGTATACAGCATTTGTATAAATCTTTATAATTATTATATATAAATTCTGCTACTTTACTTGACATACTAACAATACATAGATTTAATTTGTTTTCTAAATCTTTTTTAATTAATTCATTAAAATATTCTTTGTCGTTTCTAAATATAAAATGTCTTTTATCTTTTTTTATTGTATTTTTTAAAATTAAACTTTTGCCGAATTGTTTAATAAAATCATAAGTACGATTACTTAAATCACCATCGAGACATATTAATTTTTTGGAACTAATTATTATATTTTTTAATATTTCATATATTTCATGGCTATTTTTTAGAATACTGGCATTAATGTGATTTAATGTGCTTTCACATTCATCCATAATAACTAAATCATATGATGGAAATTTATTATTAAAGTCATCAATATATGTATCTAATAAATTAGTAAAACTATCTATTTGACAAATTAATTTATCTGCTTTATATTTTTTATCTAAATAAGAATAAAAATTATTAAACGAACCAAGAATATTATTAGTTAATGTTTTTCTATAAGTGACAAATAATATTCTCGAATATTTTTCATTAAGAGTTTTCAATAATGTAGATTTACCTGTATTATATGGAGATTTTATACAAAGAGTTTTTATATTTTTATTTTTTATAAAATTATTCAAATTATTTCGAACAACGTCATTTTTATTATCATTATCCATAACTAAATATTCTTTTGCAAACTCAATAGAAATAAAATTTTCAGTTTCAGTATAATTTTCAATTTCTCTAAATTTTTCTGGATTATCTTCTTTTGCCATTTTTTTAAGATGATGTATTCCACCATTATATACATTAAATTCGTTCCATTTATTGATATAAATATTGTCAGGTGTATCTTTATATTTTTCTAATTTGCGTGACCAATTAATCCATAGATCTAACGCATCTGTATTACAATTATTAAGTGTCATGCCAACTAAAACCCATGGTTCATAATCTTTAGCTCTATTGGTAGATATTAAATTAAGATATTTTTCAATATCTTCTAAAGGAATATAATCACAATTAGCTAAATTATTTTTTTTATTTATTTTATCAACTAATGTTTTTATTATTGGTTTATTTATTTTTTTATAAATAGGTTTATAATTGATTGGCCCAATATTATTAGTATATCTCAGCAATGTATCAAGAAAAAAAATATATTCATCGACATAATTATAATTTTTCGTAGAATGTAATATTAATTTATTATTTTTATTTATTTTTGAGGCACCATATATGCGTAAACTACCTGGGCGATAAACAGTTGAATCCCATATATGTAGCTCTTTTAATTCTTTACAATTAATTGATAAAATAAAATCTTTCATCATATAAATATTTTCAAAAATGACCTCTGGATAAATAATGTGTGCTGATAATTTTTCTTCTGTATTTGATGATAAAATAATATATTTTGGTTTTTTAATCCCATATTCTTTTAATTTATTATTTGTGGCTTTAATTGCTGTTTTAGTAATATAACTAAATGAATATTTTTTTTCATTTGACAATTTATAATCTAAATCAATAAACAATTTAACATTTTCATTTTTTCCAAAATGTTCATATAAATTTTTTATTGGTGGATTTTTAATTAAATCGTATACTTCTTTATGAGTTCGATTTATATAGGCCTTTACGCAATCGCCATTATATTTTATTTTGTCAAAAGAAAAAATATATTCGGATGAGTTTATACTATCTATGGAATTTTGTAAAGTATAAAAAGATTTACCATATACGTTATTATTTTCATACGTATTTTTTTGAAAATTTTTTTCTACTGTAGATATAGTATGGTTAGTATTTGAGTAATTGTACTCAGAATCCTTGTTAGTTGGCGCTAAATTGGATTCTTCATTTTTTTTTATGATTTTTTGCGAGCTCATAAAAAACAGTTTTTTATATATTATATATATAAATTTTTTTTAAAAATAAAACTAAGGAATATTTATTAAAATTATAATACAGTATCATAATGTTGCCATTTTTATTAAATTAAATATTACGCATATCAAAAAAATAATAATAATATATAACTACATGTTAAAAATTGCAACTTTGACAATAAAACATAAGAAAAAGTATAACAATCAACGAATAATAATTGTGCGAATCGCGCAATAAAGCGTCGGCTCAAAAGAAGGAACATAAAGAATTTTAGCAATAATCTTTTAACGCCAACGCTTGGTTATTAGCAATCCTAAATATTGTTCACAATTATCGTTATTTTGGCTAATTCGAAAGTCATTATATCAACAATTTAAGAAAAGTATAACAACCTACGAATAAGTTTTCGCAAATCGCACAATAAAGCGTCGGCTCAAAAGAAGGAACATAAAGAATTTTAGTAATAATCTTTTAACGCCAACGCTTGGTCATTAGCAATCCTAAATATTGTTCACATTTATCGTTATTTTGGCTAATTCGAAAGTCATTATATCAACTATTTAAAAAAAGTTTAACAACCTGTGAATAATAATTGTGCGAATCGCGCAATAAAGCGTCGGCTCAAAAGAAGAAACATAAAGAATTTTAGCAATAATCTTTTAACGTCAACGCTTAGTTATCGCCAATTCAAAAGTTATTATAACGACTAAATTATAAAAGTATAACAACCTACGAATAATAATTGTGCGAATTGCACAATAAAGCGTCGGCTCAAAAGAAGGAACATAAAGAATTTTAGTAATAATCTTTCAACGCCAACGCTTGGTTATTTGCAATCCTAAATATTGTTCACATTTATAGTTATTTTAGCTAATTATAAAGTTATTATATTAAACAATTAAGATAAAATCGACATTTTAAATCTTCAAGGATGTAAAGTGAGCAATGATAGAAAGTGTTTTATTATAATTAATATAGTTTAATACACTTTTATATCCGGAATTCAATAAATTATAATTTTATATATAGTACATTTAAGAATTTATTATATCTTATATAAATATGGGGGCGTGGGATTTACACACACTTTGTGAAAGCATTGTGTGTGGAAAATAAAATTAGCTATATTTTTGAGAAAATTTAGAAAATATTTTTATAATGGATTTTGTTAATAAGTGTTCTTTTAAGTATAAGTAATATGAAGTTTTAGTAAAAAAATTTTTAAAATTTTAAAAAGTTGGCAATTTTAAAAAGTTAACTATGCTATAATTGTAAAAATATTAGAATAAAAAATCCCATTAATTAATAATATGTTTAATTACTTTATTTAATTATTTTGGGGAAATTATTGGGTATAATTTCCCCAAATTGTATCACAGTATAAACAAACTATAATTCCAATACGATTCCAATCAAAAATATTAGGCGATAATATTACTTTTTATAAAAAATAAATAATTAAAAATCCCATAAAAGTATATAATGTTGCAAATATAATGATTCCAATTTTATTTTTAAAAATATATTAGTCTATATAAATACTTTTAGTATAAATAAATAAATAAATAAAAAAATGCCCAAAAAAGAATAGCATGTTAATAATTAAAATATTCCAATGTATTTTGTGTATATTTGGAAAAAAATTTTGTTTATATATAATATAGTTACGTGTTTTCTTATAATAATTGTGAATATGTAACAAATAATAAAAAAGATTTTCGGCGACACAAAACTACAAAAAAACATAAATGTAATACCAAAAAAAATTTATTATGTAATGTGTGTAATAAAGAATTTAATGCAACATCGTCGTTTTATTATCACAAAAAAAAATGTACTTCTGAAACAATAAATTGTAATTTATCAAATATACAAAAACTCAAACATATTATCGAAATAGAAAAATTAAAAGTAAAATATGAAAAAGAAAAAGTAGAAATACTCGAAAAAGTAGTTAATAACTCTAATAAAACAACCGATAAAGCTCTCAATATAACAGAAGGTGCAGTGTCTGCTATTAAATATGCCAATACTCATTTTAACAATGCTCCGAAACTTGAACCCATTACTAACTTTGATTTATGGGGATACAAAATGACTGATGAAAATGAAAAAAAACTATTGCTTGATACTCTGTTATATCATACTAGACAGAATTCAGTTCATAAAGTATTTGGTGAACATATAATATCTCTTTATAAAAAAAAATATAAAAGACCAAAGTATGCATACGACTGATACTTCTAGAATGAACTATATTATACGGGCCGAAAAAGGAGATTTGCTTAAATGGGTTACTGATAAGAATGGCGTAAAAATCTGTGAAGTAATTATAGAACCAATTATCACAACGTTTGTTAATATGTTGAGAACCTATCAACAAGAATTAATAGATATTGTTGAAAGAGATCCTCTTAATGTAAGTAGAGACACGCAATCAAAAATACAGAATATTATACAAATGTTATTAGGAGTTGATAATAGCGAACTTAAAAAAGAAACTAATAAATATATTGCACCATATTTTAATATAGACAAATAACTATATATTATTTGTAAAACATTACCCAATATATTCTGGTATATTAGTTATTTGATTATTGTATAAATCTAATATTTTTAAATTAATTAATGAACCAATAGACTCTGGTACACTGGCTATTTGATTACTATTTAAATATAAATATTGTAAATTAACTAATGACCCAATAGATTCTGGTATACTGGTTATTTCATTATAAGATAAATTTAATTCTTGTAAATTATTTAATGAATCAATAGATTCTGGTATACTGGTTATTTGATTATTGAATAAATGCAATTCTTTTAAATTAATTAATGACCCAATATATTCAGGTATACTGGTTATTTTATTACTAGCTAAATATAATTTTTGTAAATTAATTAATGAACCGATATATTCAGGTATACTGGTTATTTGATTACTATTTAAATATAAATATTGTAAATTAACTAATGACCCAATAGATTCTGGTACACTGGCTATTTGATTACTATTTAAATATAAATATTGTAAATTAACTAATGACCCAATAGATTCTGGTACACTGGCTATTTGATTACTATTTAAATATAAATATTGTAAATTAACTAATGACCCAATAGATTCTGGTACACTGGTTATTTGATTACTATTTAAATATAAATATTGTAAATTAACTAATGACCCAATAGATTCTGGTACACTGACTATTTGATTACTATTTAAATATAAATATTGTAAATTAACTAATGACCCAATAGATTCTGGTACACTGGTTATTTGATTATTATATAAACATAATTTCAGTAAATTAACTAATGACCCAATAGACTTTGATACATTAATTATTTGATTGTTATTTAAATATAATGTTTGTAAATTAATTAATGAACCGATAGATTCTGGTATACTGGTTATTTGATTATTGAATAAATGCAATTCTTTTAAATTAATTAATGAACCAATAGACTCTGGTATATTAATTATTTGATTACGATGTAAATCTAATATTTGTAAATTAACTAATGATTTAATAGACTCTGGTATACTTGTTATTTTATTCGCAGATAAATTTAATATTTGTAAATTGATTAATGATCCGATAAACTCTGGTATATTAGTTATTTCACTATTATCTAAATATAATACAGTAATATTAAGATAATCTTCTTCTTTCATATTATTGAAAACATCAATATTATCGATTTGAATATTTTCAATAATTAACTCACAACCATATGGAATCTTATTTTGTCTTCTATAGATATTTATACTTTTTTTAATAGTTATTTTATTAATTGTTGGAGGTAAATTATCTAATGGACTGAGTAATTCATCTATAACAACTTCTTCAATTGCATTATCAATAATTATAGTATTATTATATTCTTCAATATGTTGCATTTTTTAATAATAAAAATTTAGTAATTTGTAGTTTATTTTTCAATTTTTTTAAAGTATTAAATATGGTTTATTTTTAATAGAATCTGGTATAATGACTATTTGATTATCATTCAAATTTAATGTTTGTAAATTAGTTAATGACCCAATAGATTTTGGTATACTGGTTATTTTATTACTAAATAAATTTAATTTTTACAAATTAATTAATGATATAATTTACAAATTGCACAATAAAGCGTCGGTTCCAAAAGAAGGAACATAAAGAATTTTAATAATAATCTTTTAACGCCAACGCTTGGTCATTATCAATCCTAAATATTGCTCCGAAACTTGAACCCATTACTAACTTTGATCTATGGGGATACAAAATGACTGATGAAAATGAAAAAAAACTATTGCTTGATACTCTGTTATATCATACTAGACAGAATTCAGTTCATAAAGTATTTGGTGAACATATAATATCTCTTTATAAAAAAAAATATAAAAGACCAAAGTATGCATACGACTGATACTTCTAGAATGAACTATATTATACGGGCCGAAAAAGGAGATTTGCTTAAATGGGTTACTGATAAGAATGGCGTAAAAATCTGTGAAGTAATTATAGAACCAATAATCACAACGTTTGTTAATATGCTGAGGACCTATCAACAAGAATTAATAGATATTGTTGAAAGAGATCCTCTTAACGTAAGCAAAGACACGCAATCAAAAATACAGAATATTATACAGATGTTATTAGGAGTTGACAATGGCGAACTTAAAAAAGAAACTAATAAATATATTGCACCATATTTTAATATAGATAAATAACTATATATTATTTGTAAAACATTACCCAATATATTCTGGTATGTTAGTTATTTGATCATTATATAAATATAATTTTTGTAAATTAATTAAAATACTCTATAAACTATGGTATACTGGTTATTTTATTATAAGACAAATCTAATTTTTGTAAATTGATTAACGAACCAATAATTTCTGGTATATTAGTTATTTGATTATTATATAAATATAATCTTTTTAAATTAATTAATGAACCAATAGAATCGGGTATATTAGTTATTTGATTATTATATAAATGCAATTCTTTTAAATTTCCAAAGGTGTAATATTTGCAAATATTTATTGACTCGTTTTTTTCTCAATTTTTGATATTTATAATTATTGCCAGTATAAGATTCTACTACAAGTCCGCCATTGATTACCAAATTATCAGTATTATAATTGGGAAGTTCTATATGGTAGTAAATAATAAAATCTTTAGATTCATCTTGTTTGAATTGTTTTGAATATTTTGGATGAATCCATCCATTTTTAAATTTAATTAAATGACCACTAGATAAATAGCATGTATTTGGAGGATAGTTTTTACTGATACTTGATTTGGGAATTATATATGGATATGTTTTTTTATTACCCGCAACTTTAGTCATAAATATATTACGAATATAGACCTCTCGATTATCCGAAGTAATGATAAGTTCGCCCTTGTTCAGTTTGGACACTTCAATATATCCATTTGGAGTTAGAACTATGGTATTCGGCGTTAGACATGGTATGCTATCTATTACTATAAGATTATAATTAGTAATTGCATATGGATTCTTCTTACTATAGATTTTTAAATTATATGTTCTTGATGGTGCTGACATAGCAACAGTAATTTGACCCGATGGATCTATAGTTATATAAGGATAGCTAGATGGATTTTCACCATTTATTTCTAAAATAGTATGTGTATAATCGGATAATAGTGGATAGTCTGTAGAATTGCCTTTTATTACAACAGTATCAATATTATTTGTATTATCAGTATCATCAGTTATATCAATACACCTTGCAAAAGGACTATATCCCGATTGTGATAAAATATAAGGTGTATTTACAGTATCTGGATTTTTTGTCCAAACACCGCCATAATTTGTACTCGATGGAGTCTGATGTAATGACAAATTCGCATCACTATCTTGCCAATTGCCGTCACTTGCATAACACATATTAACTGTTCCACGGGATGCATCAACTGCAGTACTAAAAATACCTCCACCGCCATCTAAATTAATTATTCCATTAGAATAACAATTTACTGCAGATGAACTAGATATTGCATTTTTTCCATAAATACCGCCTGCATTTACATCAATATTACCCATACTATAACAATTCTCTACTAAAATAATACCAGTTAAAGTGTCCATATCACATATAATACCGCCAGATCGAAACCCAACATTACCTGTTGTATAGCAATTTTTTACTGTAATTGCGCCAACCGGATTAACAAGAAAACCAACAATGCCGCCACATATTTCAAATATATCGTCAGTATAATAACATCTGTCAATATATACATTTTCTGCATGACCAATAATGCCACCACCAGTTGAATCAGTAAAGTTACCCGTGGCATAACATCCTATTATTTTGAGATTTCCACCGTCTTTGCCTGCATACCCCCCAGCAATACCCCCACAACCTAGAGCAATTGGACCGTCTGATGAGCAATTATATATACTACTTATATTATTTAAACCTCTACTAAAAAATGGACATGCTAACCATCCACCACCAGAAGCCATAAATGAATTATCTGAATGTATATGTAAATTATAAATAGAAATATTATTATAACCATTATTATAAAGACTACCATTTTGTATTATTCCAATATATCCATCTGATATGTCACGAATTGTAATAATTAGACGGGAACCATCATTTTTTAAACATTTGTTACCAAACTGAATTTTATCAGAATTGCAAATAAAATATTGAGTGTAGTTTGTGATTATAATATCCGTTGTAAAATTAATTACAAGATCACCATTATCGAGATCCGTATTTTGTACATTACATGGCCATGTCATAGTATAAACAGATTCGGGTTCCAGTTCAAATTTATAATAAATAGTATCATCAATATTGAATATATTAATTGTTGTTCCACCTGGTGCTGCAATACCGCTGCCGACTGTAATCGCATGCTCACTCATTGGGCCTAATAATAATCGCGGTTCACTGCCAGTGTCAATCGTTTTGTGAGTAACCCCTTCTGAGAATTTATATGCGGACCCTCTACTAATAGAATATGAATTATCATCAATAATGAGTTTGCCACGACTATTAGTTAAATAGACAAGATGAGTATTAATAAATTTGTCGCTACTTTGGTCGATATGTGGAATGGTATCGCCTTTAATCCATCTCATAGGAATATGAGTAATATTTGTCAAATTGATTGCAAATTTGTTTTCTAGAGTTTGTTTAATAGAAGAGGTCAGTGCAACAGTAAAACTAACATTACCATTTTTTGTTAAATCTATAGTTTCTTTTGCTAATTTAACTTCCGGAAGATTATTAAAATAATCTATTTCTTCTGCAGTCAAAAAATTATTATATTCTTGTATCATTATATTATTTACATTATAAATTAATTTGTTATTAGATATTATATTTTATTTGATAATTTTTTTAATAATTTTGTCTAAAGAATTTATAAAATTTATAAAAATATGGGGGCGCGAGATTTTGCACACACTTCGTGAATGCAATGTGTGTGGAAAAAAATATTGGCCATAATTTTGGTGAAATTAGAAAAAGATTTTATAATAGAAGTTTTTAGCAGGTGTTCTTTTAGAAGAGGTAATATGAAATTTTAGTAGAAGAAATTTTGGAATTTTTAAAAAATGGGAAATTTTAAAAAGTTGCAAAAAGTGATATATGATACGAACAATATTTTTTATATATAAATGTTGCTATTTTTATAAGAGCGTTATATACTTTTATTTAATTCTGTTTTAAAAAAGTTGCTAAAAGTGGTGCTATAGTGAAACAACATTTTCCAATGATTTTTTAAGTTTTGTTTCGTAAATATAATAACTTTTTACTGTTTTTATATTGGAATTTATTAGAAAACTAATAAAAAAGTAATTATATCGCGTAATTATAATTTTCTATTTATATTGTAATTATAATAGTATATAATGCTCGTATTTTTTGCAACTTTTTACTATTTTTTATATTAAATTTTTTTAGAAAACTACTAAAAAGTAATTATGTATCCTAATTGTAATTTTCTAATTATATTGGAATGATAATAGTATATAATATTCGCATTTTTTGCAACTTTTTTATCACAAATATAATGTATATAATAATGTATTTTTGCGATAAGTGTGAATATGTAACAAATAACAAGACTAACTATAACAAGCACGAAAATACTAAAAAGCACAAAATAAACACAAAGAAGATTTTTGTATGTGACTTTTGTGATGCTGAATTTATGGCACAATCAACATTTTATTACCATATGAAAAAATGCAAGGTTCAAATAATATCTTCCAATATAATGAATAATTTATTAGATAATGATAATACGGTTCAATCACTCAAAAATGTAATAATGCAGAAAGATCATATTATCGAATTAGAACAATTAAAAGTTAAATATGAAAAAGAGAAAGTAGAAATACTCGAAAAAGTAGTTAATAATTCTAATAAAACTACGGATAAAGCCCTTAACATCACAGAAGGAGCAGTTTCCGCAATTAAATATGCCAATGCCCACTATAATAACGCTCCCAAATTAGAACCCATTACTAATTTCAATTTATGGGGATATAAAATAACGGACGAAAATGAGAAAAAACTATTAATAGATACTCTTTTATATCATTCTAGACAAAATTCCGTTCATAAAGTATTTGGGGAACACATAATATCTCTCTATAAAAAGAAGAATATAAAAGATCAAAGTATGCATACAACAGATACTTCTAGAATGAACTATATTATACGGGCTGAGAAAGGAGATTTACTTAAATGGGTTACCGATAAGAATGGCGTAAAAATATGTGAAGTAATTATAGAACCAATAATAGCTACTTTTGTTGATATATTAAGGACCTATCAACAAGAATTAATAGATGTTGTAGAAAGAGATCCGCTTAATGTAAGTAAAGAGACACAATCTAAAATACATAATATTATACAGATGTTACTAGGAGTAGATAATGGAGAACTTAAGAAAGAAACTAATAAATATATTGCTCCTTATTTTAATATCGATAAATAATTAATTATCTATATGTTCAATAAATTTCTGCAAATTTTTCCGCAACACATACGTAATGCCATTAGTGTTGAGCTTATGGTATTTCATTATTTCTATTAATTTATCTCTTTCTAATTTATTTATATTATAATAATATGGCTTCTCACTATATCGGCCCATAAATCTGGTATTCTTAAAGATATTGCAATTATAACATAATAATTGGACATTATTTATAGTATGTCCAAACATTGGGTTTATTGCATCGATAGAAATATTGGCTAAATTAATGGTAGAATTACATAATTTACAAAATGGCAAATCTTTATTATAGAGTTCCAATACATATTCAGGAGAAATAATATTTTCTAGATTAATTTTTCTAGTAGATATTATTAATTCTGTATCTTTTTTGGGAGTATAATAAATAAAATCGTTTTCTGTATATAATTTTTTTATTATAGCAATATCTTGTTCACATATAATATCTGACATATCAAAAGTAAATAGTATTTTGCGTATTTCATCATCATATATTTTCAGATTCTTTTCAGATTTTGCTTTTGATTTTAATTCTTCAATTGATTTTCCACAAACACTATACATAAGTTGATCATTTGTATAATAATAGATATTATTATTTTCATTTTCATTATTATTATCATTATCATTATCATTATCATTATCATTATCATTAATATTTTTTAATATATCATATTCAATCTTAGGAAAATCAGGAATTATACATGAATCATTATTTTTAGCAAATTCTAAATTAAACTTATCTATAGGGATTTTTAAATAGTCTTCGATGAGATAAAAATGTTGGCCAAAATTATCAATTAAATAGATTAATATTTTAATATCTTCTTCTGATAAAGCTTCTGGTTTTTTTCCATCAATTGAATTGACTAAATATTTATATTTAAAATTACCTACGTTGCGATACTTAATAAAGTAATTCTTATAATTTTTTATATTTTCTATTAATACATATCTATCATTTCGACGAATATCTCGTTTTTTATATTCTTTGATTCTAATATTAGATATTGATTGGAGATCCTCTAATTTTTTAATTAAAGGATATATTTTATTATTTCTATAATAGAAACATAAGTGTTTAGCCTTTTCGCCTGCCATATTATCGATAATATTGCGGGACTCGTCATAAAGTATCAAATTATATTTTAAAAAACTGGCTATTATTCTAACAGTTTTATAGGAATTTGACATGTTTTCATATAGATACTTATAAGATTTACTTATGATAGAATTTTCAATATATGTCTTAATAATAGTTTCTTTTAGTTCTATGATGGGAAGAACTGGAAAATTATTATTAATACTATCATAATCAAAAGAAATAATAGAATCATCATAAGTATTATCAATTATGTTATTAGTAATATCTGTAAACAGTTCATAATCTTGCTCTTTTTTTGTTTTTCCTTTGCTCCCTATAAATACATTAAAATCATTAGTTTCTTCTATTAGATTTTCATTATCAGTATTTATTAGATTGTCTTCTATGTCCAATAAATCAAAAAATATTTTATTCTTTCCAATATTTATTTCCATTTAGTTATTTGATATAGAATATTTTTTATATTGATTCATGCGTTGGTACTATATCTATATCAGTGTTAGTTGACCAATAAAAATAAAAAACTTTGGTATATTAATTATTTGAAGATTAAATATTTTTATTATTATCACTATCAATAATGATTTTCAATAATTTCTATATTATCAGAATTAACTTTTTTCTGACAATTATATAATTCTTCATATAAATTTTCACTTTTAGTATTCTTGATAGAAGTATCTAAGTCATTAATTATTTGAGCTATAAATGGCTCTATTTTTTTTCTTGATTCAAATAATCTAATATAAAATTTATTTTGCGATGACATAAAAGGCTTTAACATTGTGCTAACATGGAGTATTTTTGTTTTGCGTGCTATTTTAATTATCATATTATTTTCTAAATAATTATTTGCAATAGATAACAATTCGTGAATATTAAGAATATGCTCTCTATAAAATACCGAAGTTTTGCCAAAAGAAATAAAATTATCAAGTGTTTGAAATTCTTTCCATAGTATGAAACGATAATAAGTATTATTTCTAAAATAATTAAAATAGTTGATAATATCATAAATAATATCTTTATCAATATAACTCCTTTTTTTAATTTCTAAATAACCAACAGTAAGACATTGTGAAATTTTCCATATAATGTCCAAAAATATACTCGAAAAATTAAAAGTATCTTTGTATTTCAGATCGAGATTAAATATAATAGTATCTATAACAAAAGTAATAAAGAACATCATGAGCAATAAATATTCATTTGGAAGTATGTAAGATAAAACAAATTCAATAAAATAATTTATTAATCCAAATATTAGTCCAATATATTGAAAATTAATGCTTTTTGATATACATAATTTATTTTTTATAAATATTGGAATAGCATGTAAATAACTTCTCCAATATATATCTGTATACATATTATATTTTGATATTGCGCCTCCTAATATATAAAATACAACATTAGATGCAATATCTTGTATATTCCATATTATATCTTGTGAACATCTATCACAATTATGTTCTATCAAATTATCACATGTACGTATTCTTACAGATTGTCTTAATATAAAATCTGTTATAAGTAAATTAATTGCTAAATAAATAGTAATTATATGTCTTAATAAATTAATAAAAAAATTATTATATCCAATAATAGAAATTGGAAGAAGTATCGGAATAATTTTATATATTATGATATTCCAATATATTTTAATTATATCAAAAGTATTGTTATAGAATAATTTATTATATATGTTTTTTAAAAAAAGTATGTACATGTATTATATTATAATGAGATAAAAAAAAGTGCAAATTTTTTTAGGTTTTATGCTATGTAAAATAAAACACGACTAAACTTCTTACATATTACATAATACGGTGTACGGCTGCAGACAGATCTTCAATTTCATCATACAATTGTGCATTCTCCTCTATTGCAGACAGATCTTCAATTTCATCATACAATTGTGCATTCTCCTCTATTGCAGGCATGTTATTGTAAAACTCTTGATAGAGAATGTCAAATAGAAATACCTGATTGATAAACTCTTGAATGTTATCTGCTTGATGGGCAATCTGTTGATTGTTAATTGCTTGATGGGCAATCTGTTGATTGTTAATTGCTTGATGATCAATTTGTTGATTGTCAACTGCTTGATGGTCAATCTGTTGATGGTCAACTGCTTGATGGTCAATCTGTTGATTGTCAACTGCTTGATGGTCAATCTGTTGATTGTCAACTGCTTGATGGTCAATCTGTTGATGGTCAATCTGTTGATGGTCAATCTGTTGATTGTCAACTGCTTGATAGTCAATCTGTTGATTGTTAACTACTTGATGGTCAATCTGTTGATGGTCAATCTGTTGATTGTCAATCTGTTGATGATTAAACACATCATTGTTATTAAATATGATGAGTAATGGCAGTTGGAATGCAACATCATTGAAATCATTATCATCCAATATCATAGCGTTTTGACGCACAAGACGAGGCGGTGCCATAGGGGGTACATCATGAGGAAAATCTGGGAGAAGATTGATCATGTTGATATCCACGGGAATAATTGGCTGTGGAGCATCATGATGCTGTAGACCATCATGATGCTGTGGACCATCATGTTGCTGTGGAATGGTGTAAGTAGGTGCTGGCATCGTAGAATCGCAAAGAAGATTACTAACTATAGATATTGCTTTATTGTAGTTAATTTTAATTACAATAATTATTATTTTTCAATTTTTTTTATAAAAAAATAATTTTTTTGAAATGCACAATTATATTCTTTACGGAAGATCTTTTACAGTTGGGTAACGGCTAATAAAGTTTTTTTCATCTGCAATTGCTTCAGGGCTCCAATTACCTATACGCTTGCCAAGATAGTCTTTTGTTCTCCATTTAATGTATCGTTCACGCTCAATTGGTGTAATGCGAGCGTATGATACACTTACAATCTGATCATTAAGGTATCGAGGCCTACGTATTGGCATACGGGGTAAGGGTTCAATAGGTACGCCTTCAGGTGTAAGTTCAATATTAAGTACAGCTGCATCTGCTTGTGAAATTCCAGCCCACATATCAGCAAAAGGAGGATGAACAATAGGGAATGCATCATTAGGTATACCATTGTTGCGAATTAGTGGTTCAACCCTATGATTTGTCAAGGGATTTGGTTTGAGCTTGTGATGATCAGGAAGATTAGATAAAGACATGATTGGAAATAAAATAGTTTAAAAAGCTAATCGACAACTTACGTTAATACGTAAGTGATAGTATTACTTTTAATATATAAAAATAATATATTTTATAGTAATTTAAAATTTCAATTTTTTTTTAATATACCAAACTTAAGAATTTAATATAGCATAGCTTATCTAATTATAATATCATTAAATTTTTATTCAAAAAATTTTTAATAATAATTATAAAATATATTCATATAATCATATATACTTTTTTTAAATTATACAAAATTTAAAATAGAAATAATAACATCAAAAAATAAACCTTGGAAACTTTAAGAGCAATTTCTTTAGTTTTTTTATAAAATTATAGATTATTGAATTAGTAATTCATAGATTTATTATATAATTAGATTATTATACTCATAATTATAATAATTTTAATTGTTTAAAAATATTTTAAGACGATATATGATTTACAATGTCTTACTAATTTTATTAAATTATATTTTTGAATAATTTAATTTAGAAAAAAATAATTATTTATTTAGCAAATTACTTGCGGTAAATACTTTTCGAGTGCTTTCATCATCATATTATATGGAGTTAACTCATCGGGTGTTTCCATAAAGAGTTTTAACATTTCAGCACTAAATCCAGACATAAGTGCAACATTAGAAGTATTTGCTTTGACTGGAAAAGATGGTTTAGTGTCGCGTAAGTTCCAGAATATAATTGTAGGTAAGGTATATCCTGCTTCTTGATATTTTTGTTTAATGTTATTATACGCTGTACTATTATAGCTGTTATCTGCTTGGTCAAACTGCATATCTGTAAATATAAATAGTTTGTTAATCATTTGGTCTTGCGATAGAGAAAACATTTTGGCAAAATTTAGTAGTAAATCAAAAATAGCTATTAAATTAGTATTCATGCCCCAATTTGCATGTTTTAAGTTACGAACCATTTCACTTAATGTATCACCTTTGATATCACATAATTGTGGATCGTGAGAGAAAGTAATAAATTTTTTATTAAAATTACCTTCTGTTAATAAACTAACTGCTAATCCTAAGGTAATAGCTACAATCATTGGTATTCCACTCATTGAACCGCTTACATCGATAATTGCCATTGCTTTCTTAAAACTACCAGATTTTTGAATTTTCGTAATAATCTCACTAAATTGCACATCAATTGCAGTATCTGTAGGACTTCCGTTAATATAAGGCATAAGTAACTCATGTATTTGTACACCGCTAGTATTCATTTTAGCTTTACCGCTGATCACCTTTTCAAGATATTCATTAAATCGTGCATTGTCATGTTTAATAAATGCATTTTTTTGTTTTTTCATACAGGTGGCTGGAACAGTCTGATAATCAATTTCGGACCATTTATTTAAAGTTTCTAATCGTTCTACTATTTTGAGTTTTTCGCGTAATTCTGATAGTTTTTTTCGATATTCTTTCATACTCAGACCACATAATTTTGCTAATCTTTTTGCAGATTTATGTTTCTTATCAAAATGGCGATTTTCAGTAGGTGCCCATTTAGAAGCAAGTGTTAAATTATTATTTTCTAATTGCATAGAAACAAAATCTTTTTTTAGTGATTTCGCAAAAAGTTCTAATTCAAAATCATCTTTAGTTTCCTGTAAACTATCAATGATGAGTAAATCTTTAAAATAGCCATTATTAATATAACTTTCTAAATTATTCTTATATGCAATTTTATCATTTTGTTTAAGCCATGCCATAAGTCGTTGTGGAATATTCTTTTCTTGTTTACCATCACGACAATCGCGCATATTTAACAAGATTGCCATTGCAATTTTGAAATCACGTGAAAGAGCATTTTTAAATAATTCAATAGCTTTTTCTATAGATGTATCGCGTGTTATACCAGAAAAAAAATCTAATAGAACAGATTCTGTACTAGTATATGCTGGCATGCCGTTCTCAGTATAGGTATCCATTTATAAATGTATAAATGAATTAATTAATTTTTAAGTTAGTTAAAAAAATAAATTAACTATTAAGTTAGTTTATTCTTATGTCAACAGTCATTTTTTATTTTAACACAATAAAATAAATTGCAGGTAGACCATTTATATTTTTTGTATTTGTTTTATGACCATTAGCCAACAGTCAGTTTAATTATTTCTTAAAAAGAATCTTATGTTTGAAATCATTCGTGAAACTATTTGGCAAAAGTCAGCATATATCATCAGTCATTTTAATTATTAACTCATTTAATTATATAAATTGCAGTTAGACCAATTATATTTTTTTATATTTGCTTTATGACCATTCATTAACAGTCAGTTTAATTATTTCTTAAAAAGAATCTTATGTTTGAAATTATTTGTACAACTATTTAGCAAAAGTCAGCATATATCATCAGTCATTTTAATTATTAACTCATTTAATTATATAAATTGCAGTTAGACCAATTATATTTTTTTATATTTGCTGTGTGACCATTTAACAACAGTCGGTTTAATTATTTATTGGAAGGAAACTTATGTTTGAAATTAGCAGTACGACTATTTGACAACAGTCCTTTGGCCATTGTTTTGGCAATAATCATTATATTCTCATCAGTCATTTTAATTATTAATCCATTTAATTATATAAATTGCAGTTAGACAAATTTTAGAATATTTATTATAATACAATATTTCTTTAAGTATTTTTTTTACTAATACAACCGCAGTCTAAAATAATAATATTATCAGTTGGTCTATCACTATTATCCGTAGAAACATTATTTAAATAGTCTATGATTTCAAATCCTTCTATAACTTCTCCAAATACTACATGCTTATTATCTAGATGGGGTGTTTCATTTGTAGTAATAAAGAATTGTGATCCATTTGTATTTGGGCCACAATTGGCCATTGATAATAAATATGGCCTATCATGTGGAATGGCAAAATTTTCATCTTCAAATTTTTCTCCATAAATACTAACTCCGCCTGTTCCATTCCCATTGATATAATCGCCTCCTTGTATCATAAAATCTTTTATAATTCGATGAAATGGACTATTTTTGTATTTTTTTGTTTCACAAAGAATCATAAAGTTTTTGCATGTTTTAGGGACAATGTGACTAAATAAAACTATTTTTATTTTTCCAATGCTTTTATTATTAAGGCCAATATCAATATATACTATATCTTTTTCTATTTTTGGTTTCTTTTTTTTCTTTTTTATCTTTTCCAATTTTTTTATTATACTATTTATGTCTCTATCAATATCTTTATTATCTGGTTTAATATTTATTTTTTTTATTTCTTTTTTTTTGATTGGTGGTTTATAATGTTCATTAGTTGGTTCTTTTTTATTGTCTTTTGTAATTTGGATAGCAAGAATTATAATTAAAATTATAAAAAATATTATTATCATATATAATTTAATAAAATAAAAAATTATTAAATTATTATACTAAAATATATTTTGTATAACTGTGTTGTGAAAGATATAAAAGTGTATTAAACTATATTAATTATAATTTAATACTTATTTTTTATTTACTCAACAATAAAAATATTTAGAGTGTATATTATTTATCTTTAATATTTTTACATTTAGAATATAACTTATCAATATTTTCAACTGGATAGTTATATTGTATCCAACCAGCAACTGGTACTTCAAAAGCAGGCGATATACCATAGCCAAACTTAATAGAAACTACTTTATAACCTAATAATTTCAATAATACCATTGCTTGACTACTTGTATGGCCAACATAACAGATTAAAAATATTGTTTTGTCCTTTGGTAATTTTTCTAAATTTTCTTTTTTTAATAAGTCTAACCAAAATATATTTATTGCTCCTTTAATATGAAATTTGTCATATTCATCTTTTTTTCGTAAATCAATTAAAAAATAATCTTTTTTTTTGCTATAATAATTATGATAAAATTCCATTGGAGTTATATAGTTCCAATCATCTTTAGTATTTTTAATGTATTTACGTAAATCTTTTAGTATTTCTTTTGACATATATATTTATATGATAAAAAATTAAATTTTTATATATGCAAACATAGTTGCTGGATTGTGATGTGATTTTTCTTTATTTCCATATTTATAATTTTTATAGTTAGATTCTTTTATTGTCAAATCATCATCTACTTCAGATATTTCTATTTTTTTTAAATTTTTATAATATTTCAATTCATCTACAACTAATTTAACACCATGGTGGAGAACATCATCTAAAATCATAATGCCGCCTTTCTTCAATAATTTTATAGAACAAAATATATCTATTATTACATCTCTGAATTCATGACTGCCATCTATAAATATAGCGTCAAACTTTTTGCCAGTTTTTACAAAATTTTTCAAAACAATATCGGAAGTGTTTTCTATTACTTCTCTACCAGCTAATATATTTTTATCTTTTCGATTTTCTATAATTTTACCAATATTATGTTTGCCTACGTTTTCCGTTACAAAAAACTTTATATTTCTTTATACTCTCTTTTAAGTTTTTCTTTAAGGTGTGTAACGGTTTCGGTCATATAGACCGGTCAATTATAATAAATTATAATTAACTAGGCACCTTTATATTAAAGATATTTATTGATGCATTTATATCACGATCTATTTTTATTTTACACTTTTTACATTCGTATGTTTTGGCACTTCCTAAATCTTT
>Ga0194124_10002123_pt1 | contig 23047 bp, 24 predicted proteins | sample TA2KigCas0mmetaG_FD_148605 | JGI IMG/M metagenome (GOLD analysis project Ga0194124, IMG submission 148605) | Freshwater microbial communities from Lake Tanganyika, Tanzania - TA2015031 Kigoma Deep Cast 0m | ecosystem: Environmental > Aquatic > Freshwater > Lake | place: Tanzania: Lake...
CTGACCGGCGCGGCTACTCCGCCGCGCGCGGCACGGGCGCGGCCTTTGGCTTCCAGCGCAGGACGGGCGCGCGCGCGGCGCGCGTCTCGTCGAGGCGGCGACGCGGCGTGAGCCTGGGCGCGGCGCGGAAATGCTCCGCCTCCCCCGCCTTCGCGCGCGCCGCGAGCGAGCGCAGCGTGTCGACGAAGAGGTCGAGCGACTCCTTCGTCTCGGACTCCGTCGGCTCGATCAGCATCGCGCCATGGACGACCAGCGGGAAGTACATGGTCATCGGGTGGTAGCCCTCGTCGATCATCGCCTTGGCGAAGTCGAGCGTGGTCACGCCCGTGTCCTTCAGGAAGCGGTCGTCGAACAGGCATTCGTGCATGCACGGCCCCTCGAAGGCCGCCGTCATGACGTCCTGCAGCCGCGCCATGACGTAGTTGGCGTTGAGCACGGCGTCGTTCGACGCCTGGCGGACGCCATCGGCGCCGTGGCTCAGCATGTAGGTGAGCGCGCGCACGAACATGCCCATCTGGCCGTGGAAGCCCTTGAGGCGGCCGAGCGAGGACGGCGCGCCCGACTGGTGCTCGACGAGGCGGAAGCCGCCGGCGTCGCGCACGACATAGGGCACCGGCAAGTGCGGCGCGAGGCGCGCGGAGAACACCACGGGCCCCGAGCCCGGCCCGCCGCCGCCATGCGGCGTCGAGAAGGTCTTGTGCAGGTTGATGTGCATCGCGTCGACGCCGAGGTCGGCGGGACGCACGCGGCCGGCGATGGCGTTGAAGTTCGCGCCGTCGCAGTAGAAGTACCCGCCCGCCTCGCGCACGAGGCGCGCGATCTCGACGATGTCGGGCTCGAACAGGCCGCAGGTGTTCGGGTTGGTGAGCATGATCGCCGCGACGTCGGGGCCGAGCTTCGCCTTCAGCGCGGCGACGTCGACTCTGCCGCGCGCGTCGGCAGGGATGGCGTCGACCTCGAAGCCGATCGCGGCGGCCGTCGCCGGGTTGGTGCCATGCGCGGATTCGGGCACGAGCACGCGACGGCGCGTCGCGGCCTCGCCACGCGCTTCGATCGCCGCGCGGATCGCGACCATGCCGCAGAACTCGCCATGCGCGCCGGCGCCGGGCGAGAGCGCGACCGCCGGCATGCCGGTGAGGGTCGTGAGCCAGTTCGAGAGCTGGTCCATCAGCTCCAGCGCGCCCTGCACGGTCGAGATCGGCTGCAGCGGATGGAGGTCCGCGAAGCCGGCCATGCGCGCCGCCTTCTCGTTGAGGCGCGGGTTGTGCTTCATCGTGCAGGAGCCGAGCGGGTAGAGCCCGGCGTCGATCGCGAAGTTCTTCTGGCTGAGGCGCGTGTAGTGCCGGATCACCTGCGGCTCCGAGAGCCCGGGCAGGCCGACCGGCGCCTTGCGCTCGAGGCCGCCGAGGCGGCGCGCCACCTTCGGCGGCTCGGGCAGGTCGACGCCGCAGCGCCCCTCGACGCCCTGCTCGAAGATGAGCTTCTCGTCCATCACGAGGCCGCGATGGCCGGAATGGGTGGCGACCGGCGGCAGCTCGGCCGCGGCGCCGTCGCGCGAGACGCGTCCCTGGGACTTGTCCATCACAGCATCTCCTCGAGCTTGCTGGCGAAGAGGTCCATCTCCGCCTCGGTGTTGGTCTCCGTCGCCGCGACGACGAGCAGGTCGGCGAGTTCCGGCCCCTCGGGCCAGAGCCTGCCCCCGGGGACGCCGGCGAGGATGCCCTGCGCCGCCAGTTCGTCGACCACGCCGGCTGCCGGCACCGGCAGCTTGAGCGTGAACTCGTTGAAGAACGTCTCGTTCATGAGGCGCACGCCGCGCACGCCTTCGAGCTTCCCGGCGAGCGTGACCGCGTTGGCGTGGTTGAGCTCCGCGAGCCGGCGATATCCGTCCTCGCCGAGCAGCGAGAGATGGATGGTGAAGGCAAGCGCGCAGAGGCCCGAATTCGTGCAGATGTTCGAGGTCGCCTTCTCGCGGCGGATATGCTGCTCGCGCGTCGACAGCGTGAGCACCCAGCCGCGGCGGCCATCGGCGTCGACGGTCTCTCCCGTCAGGCGGCCCGGCATCTGGCGGACGTATTTCTCGCGCGTCGCGAAGAGGCCGACATGCGGCCCGCCGAAATTGAGCGCGTTGCCGATCGACTGGCCCTCGGCCGCGACGATGTCGGCGCCCATCGCGCCCGGCGGCGTCAGCAGGCCGAGCGAGACGATCTCGGTGACGACGACGACGAGCAGCGCGCCCTTCGCCTGGCAGGCGCGGGCGAGCGGCGACAGGTCCACGACCTGCCCGAACACGCTGGGGTTCTGGACGACGACGCAGGACGTCTCGGCGTCGACCAGCGCGGCGAGGTCCTCGCCGCCGCCCGGCAGCGGCGGCGCGCACACCGCGCGGAAGTCGCCGAAGCGCGCATGCGTCTCGACGACCGCGCGGTAGTGCGGGTGCAGCCCGCCGGAGAGCACGGCCTTGCCGCGCTTCGTCACGCGGTTGGCCATCATCACGGCCTCCACGGTCGCGGTGGCGCCGTCGTACATCGAGGCGTTCGCGACATCCATCCCGGTGACCATCGCGACCTGGGTCTGGAACTCGAAGAGGTACTGCAGCGTCCCCTGGCTGACCTCCGGCTGGTAGGGCGTGTAGGAGGTCAGGAACTCGCCGCGCTGGACGAGGTGGTCGACGCAGGATGGCACGTGGTGACGATAGGCACCCGCGCCGATGAAGCTCGCCATCGTGCCGGCGGGCCGGCTCCGGGCCGCCAGCGCGGCCATGTGGCGCTCGACCTCGAGCTCGCCCTTCGTCGTGGGCAGGCCCGCGATCGGGCCGTCGAGGCGCGCCGACGCCGGGACGTCGCGAAAGAGCGCGTCGACGGATGGCGCGCCGATCGCCGCGAGCATCTCGCGGCGCGCGGCATCGGTGTGGGGCAGGTAGCGCATCGCCGCGATCCTCCTCAGGACAGGGTGGCGAGGTAGGCCTTGTACGCGGCCTCGTCCATCAACTCGCCGAGCTCCGCGGGGTTCGACAGGCGAATCCTCATGAACCAGCCATCGCCCATCGGCGACTGGTTCACCTGCGCCGGGTTGTCGGGCAGGCCGGCGTTCGACTCGAACACCTCGCCGGAGACCGGCGCGTAGACCTCGCTCGCGGCCTTGACGGACTCGACGACCGCGGCCTCGCCGCCGCGCACGACCTTCTTCCCAGCGGGCGGGAGCTCGACAAAGACGACGTCGCCGAGCTGGCTCTGCGCGTAGTCGGTGATGCCGCAGGTGCCGACGCCGTCCTCGACGCGGACCCATTCGTGTTCCCTGGTGTAGCGAAGCTCGGGCATGGTTCCTCTCCCTCTGTCGTTCCCTGAAGATCAGCCGCGGTAATAGCGATGCGGCGCGAAGGGCATCGTGGCGATGGTCGCCGGGCGCGGCACGCCGCGCACGACGAGCTGCACCTTCGTGCCCGGGGCGGCATGCGCCGCCTCGACATAGCCCATGACGACCGGCCCGCCGACGCTGGGGCCGAAGCCGCCGGACGTCACCTCGCCGATGCGGCGCCCGGCCATGTCGGTGACTTCCGTATGCTCGCGCGCGGGCGCCTTGCCGTCGGGCAGGATGCCGACGCGGCGGCGCGACGGGCCCTTCGCGAGCTCGGCCTGGACGCGCGCGGCGCCCGGGAAGCCGCCGCCCTCGCGGCGACGCTTCTGGATCGACCAGGCGAGGTCTGCCTCGATCGGCGAGGTCGTCGCGTCGATGTCGTGGCCGTAGAGGCAGAGCCCCGCCTCGAGCCGCAGCGAATCGCGCGCGCCGAGGCCGACCGGCTTCACCTCCGGCTCGGCGAGCAGGAGCCGCGCCAGGCGCTCGGCGTCGGACGAGGCGACGGAGATCTCGAACCCGTCCTCGCCCGTGTAGCCGGAGCGCGTCAGCCAGCATTCGATGCCGCCGAGGCGCGCGGTGCCGAACGTCATGAACTTCATCGCCGCCGTCCCAGGCGCCATCCGCGCGACGACCTCGGCCGCCTTCGGGCCCTGCAGGGCGAGCAGCGCGCGATCGGCGAGCTCGACTACCGCGACGCCGGCGAGCCGCGCGCGCATGTGCGCGAGGTCCTGCGCCTTGCAGGGGGCGTTGACGACGAGGAAGAGGTGGTCGCCGCGGTTGGTGACCATCAGGTCGTCGAGGATGCCGCCATCCTCGGCGGTAAACTGCGTGTAGCGGGTCCTGCCGACGCCGAGATTGACGATGTCGGCGGGCACCAGCGCCTCGAGCGCGGCCGCGGTACCCGCGCCCTCGAGCCGGACCTGGCCCATGTGCGACACGTCGAAGAGCCCCGCGGCGGAACGCGCATGGTTGTGCTCGGCGAGGATGCCGGCGGGATACTGCACCGGCATGTCGTAGCCGGCGAAGGGCACCATCTTGGCGCCGAGCTCGCGATGCAGCGCGTTCAGCGGGGTGACGTTTAGCGGGGTGGACTGGAGCCCGTCCTGCGGGGCGTCGGCCATCGGCGGTCCTCCGGACATCGCACGGAACGGCGTCCCGCGCATCGCGGGCGGAGCGGTTCCGCGCCCCCTCTGTCCTTGGACCTGAAAGATTCGCGGCGCTGCCTGGCCGGCGCGCGCCACTTACATCTTCGGTGAGGGCGCCCCGTAGCCGGAACGTCCTGCTTTCCAGAGTCTCCGCGACCCACGGTCCTTTTGCCTGAGAGTTTCCGGGGCGGTTGCTCCTTCGGCGCCGTCTCCGCTTCGCGTCGGGACCAGGCCCCGTGCGACTCGGCGACGATCTCTCCCGCGGCGCGGCGTCATCGGCAATCTAGCCGGGCCCGCCCCCGAGTCAACGACGCGCTGGCGCGCGCGTTCAGCGCCTCGTCCCGCCGCCGCTGCGGTTCCAGCGCAGCTGCTCCTCGTCGAGCTGCAGGCCGACCCAGATCTGGTAACTGGGCGCCTTCTCCGGCGAGTCGACCCGGATGCGCGGCTCGATGTCCTCCACCGTGCCGACGCGGACCCGGTTCTCGGGCCAGGCGAAGGCGACGTTGAAGGACTGGCGGTTCATGATGTTGCCATCGGGGTCCACCACCGCGACGAAGTAGCCGACGTCCTGCCTGCCGGACCTGTTCGCGGGCCCGCGCTCGGCGGAGATCGCGATCTGCAGGTCGACGGTAACGAGGCGCCGGTCGCGCTTGCAGTCGACCACCACGTCCGCGATGCGGATCTGCGCCGAGATGTCCGTGAGGTCGCGGCCCGGGCCCTCGCGGAAGATGGTCGCCTCGCCGGCATCGGCGAGGATGAGCCCCTGCGGGCACACGGTCGCCGGGTTCACCGGGTCCCCGGTGCAGCCCGCCAGGAGCAGGGCCGCCGCCGCGGCCGGGAGGAGAACCGTCCGGGTCACAGCTTCGTATGCGCGCCGTCGCAGAGCGGCTTGTTCGCGGTCGCCTTGCAGCCGCAGAACCAGACGGTCTTGCTCTCCGTCGCCTCGAAGACCATCGGCGACAGCCCGGTCCCGGCATGCGAGCCGTCGCAGAAGGGCTGCTTCTTCGAGAGGCCGCAGGAGCACCAGTAGTATTTCCGGCCGGCCTCGACGGCGACGCCGTAGGGGGCCTTCTGGGCGGCGACGGGCTGGGTCATCTGCGGGTCTCCGGGGTTTCGCGTGCGACGTCTGACAGGCTTTGCCTCGCGGCGCCGGGGCGCGGTAGCTTCCCGCACGCCCGGGCGCCGAGACAGTAGAGAAGGCGTCGCGATTCCTCAAGCGAGCCGGCCCCGCAGCAGCAGAGATGACGCCCGCGCCACGCCCCGACCTGACGATCCTCCTCGCCGCGCCGCGCGGGTTCTGCGCGGGCGTCGAGCGCGCGATCCTGATCGTCGAGCGCGCGCTCGCGAAATGGGGCGCGCCGGTCTACGTGCGCCACGAGATCGTCCACAACCGCTTCGTGGTCCGGTCGCTCGAGGCGAAGGGAGCGGTCTTCGTCGACGAGCTCGAAGCCGTGCCCGACGGGCGCCCGGTCGTATTCTCGGCGCATGGCGTGCCGAAATCGGTGCCCGCCGAGGCGCGGCGGCGCGAGCTCGTGCATGTCGACGCGACCTGCCCCCTCGTCAGCAAGGTGCACCACGAGGCCGAGCGCCATTTCGCCGCGGGCCGCCATGTCGTGCTCATCGGCCATGCCGGCCATCCCGAGGTGGTCGGCACGACAGGCCAGCTGCCCGAGGGCGCGACCTCGCTCGTCGAGACGGTGGAGGACGTCGCGCGGCTGTCGCCGCCCGATCCCGGCCGGCTCGCCTACGTGACGCAGACGACGCTGTCGGTCGACGACACGGCCACGGTCGCCGCGGCGCTGCGCGCGCGCTTCCCCGCCATCATCGGGCCGCGCAAGGACGACATCTGCTACGCGACCACCAACCGCCAGGCGGCGGTGAAGGAGATCGCGGCGCGCGTCGACGCGCTGGTCGTCGTCGGCGCGCCGAACTCGTCGAACTCGCGACGGCTGGTCGAGGTCGCCCACGCCGCGGGCTGCGCGCGCGCCGTGCTCGTGCAGCGCGCCAACGAGATCGACTGGGACGCTCTCGCCGGCGTCCGCAGCCTTGGCCTGACCGCCGGCGCCTCGGCGCCGGAGGTCCTCGTCGAGGAGGTGATCGAGGCTGCCCGGCGGCGCTTCGCCACGCGGGTCGAGGAAGTCGCGACGACCACCGAGGACGTGCATTTCAACCTGCCGCGGGCGCTCGAGGGCTGAGGCAGCGATGGCGGTCTACACGGAAGTCGACGACGCCGAGTTGCGCGCCTTCGTGGCGGCCTACGACATCGGCGACGTGGTGTCCGCAAAGGGCATCGCCGAGGGCGTCGAGAACTCGAACTACCTGCTGCAGACGACGCGCGGCCCGTGGATCCTGACGCTCTACGAGAAGCGCGTCGCGCCTGCGGACCTGCCCTTCTTCATGGGCCTGATGGAGCATTGCGCGGCCCGCGGCATCGACTGCCCGCTGCCGATCCACGGGCGCGACGGCGCGGTCATCCGCAGCCTCGCCGGGCGCCCGGCGGTGATCGTCTCCTTCCTCAACGGGATGTCGCCGCGCCGCGTCGAGGCGCGGCATTGCGGGCCGCTCGGCGAGGCGCTCGCGGGCCTGCACCTCGCGGTCGCGGACTTCCCGATGCGCCGCGCCAACGCGCTCTCCGTCGAGGGCTGGGCCAGGCTCGTCGCGCAGGCACGGCCGCGCGCCGACGAGGTGGCGCCGGGCCTCGGCGACGAGATCGCGCGCGAACTCGACGAGATCGCGCCGCGCTGGCCGCGCGACCTGCCCGCCGGCGTGATCCATGCCGACCTCTTCCCCAATAACGTCTTCTTCCTCGAGGACCGGCTGAGCGGGCTGATCGACTTCTACTTCGCCTGCAACGACTTCCTCGCCTACGACGTCGCGATCTGCCTCAACGCCTGGTGCTTCGAGCCCGACCTCAGCTTCAACGCCACGAAGGCGCTGCGCCTGACCGAGGGCTACATGCGCCGGCGCGCGCTGCAGCCATGCGAGATCGAGGCGCTGCCGCTGCTCGCGCGCGGCGCCGCCTTCCGCTTCCTGCTCACGCGCCTCTACGACTGGCTGCACGTGCCCAAGGGCGCGCTGGTCAACGTGCTCGACCCGCTGGAATACCTGCGCAAGCTGCGCTTCCATCGCTCGGTGCGCTCGGCCGCCGACTACGGCCTGTGACGACCATGCCACGCCGCCGCCCCGCCGTCGCCGCCGGCGCGCCACCTGGCGCCGGCACGAAGGCCGTCGCGATCAACGCACGGGGAACGACCATGCGCATCCTTGCCTCCGCCCTCCTCCTCGCCGCCTGCATCGCCTGCGGCGCCGGCGCCGTGCGCGCGCAGGACGCGACGCCGGCGGCGCGCGCGGCGCTCGAGCAGGGGCTCACGCTCGTGTCGATGTCCGAGTCCGCGCAGCGCGAGCTGCGCCGCGACAGGCTGCGCATCGAGCTGCGCGCCGAGCAGGCGGGCAAGGACCCGGCGCGCGTGCAGGCCGAGGTGAACCGGATCATGGCAACCGCGCTGGCGCGCGCGCGCGCCGCCGCTGCGGGCGGCGGCTTCCGCGTCGAGACCGGCGGCTACGCGATCCACCAGGAGCGCGTCGGAGAGACGAAGGAGATGGTCTGGCGCGCGCGCCAGGGCCTGGTCCTGCACGGCGCCGACGCCACGGCGATGCTGCCGCTCGCGGGGCAGCTGCAGCAGGACGGCATGCTGGCGAGCGGCATGGGCTGGGAACTCGGCGACGAGGCCCGCCGCGCCGCCGAGCAGGAGCTGCTCGGCGAGGCGATCGCGCGACTGCGCGCGCGCGCCGACGCGGTGGCGACGGCGCTGGGCGGCAGGTTCCTGCGCTTCGCCACCGTGGCCGTCGACCCGCAGCGCGGCTTCGATCGCCCGATGCCACGCATGGCTATGCCCATGGCGATGGCCGCGCCCGCGGCCGCGCCCGAGGTCGTCGCCGAGGCGGGCATGGAGGCAGTGCGCGTCACCGTGCAGGCGGAGGCGCTGCTCGCGCAGGGGCGATGACGGCCGCGGACCTGCCCTCGGTCGTCGAGCTCTTCGTCGACGGCGCCTGCTCCGGCAACCCGGGGCCCGGCGGCTGGGGCGCGATCCTGCGCTGGCGCGACCACGAGCGCGAGCTTTGCGGCGGCGCGCCCGGCACGACCAACAACCGCATGGAGCTCACCGCCGCGATCGAGGGGCTCAACGCGCTGCGCCGCCCGGCCGCGGTCCATGTCACCACCGATTCCACCTATGTGCGCGACGGCATCACGAAGTGGCTGCCGCAATGGAAGAAGCGCGGCTGGAAGACGGCCGACAGGCAGCCGGTGAAGAACGAGGACCTCTGGCGCGCGCTCGAGGAGGCCGCCTCGCGGCACGACGTCACCTGGCACTGGGTGCGCGGCCATGCCGGCCATGCCGAGAACGAGCGCGCCGACGCGCTCGCCCGCGCCGCGATCCAGGCGCTTAGGCGCGGATGAGCGGCGACGAGGCCTTCGCGCCGGGCTTCGTCGAGCGCCCGTGGTGGTGGGAGGCGGCGGCGCCCGCTCCCTCGCCCGTCGACCTGCCGGCGCGTGCCGACGTGCTGGTCGTGGGCGGCGGCATCGCCGGCCTCTCCACCGCGATCGAGCTGGGCCGCGCGGGCACCAGGGCGCTGGTCATCGATCGCGAGGCGATCGGCTGGGGCGCGTCGTCGCGCAACGGCGGCGCGCTCTCGGGCGCCGGCGCGCTGGGCCGCGCGAAGACGAACCTGCACGAGGCCGTGGAGGCGAGGCTGCTCGCCGAGATGGTCGACGAGGCCGAGGCGAGCTTCGAGGAGTTCGAGGCGCTGCTCCAGCGCGAGGGCATCGACTGCGCCTATCGCCGCTGCGGGCGCTTCGTCGGCGCCCACGCGCCCAAGGCGCTCGACGCGCTGCGCCGGCGCGCCGACATGCTCAACGCCAGTGGGCGCGACACCGCCGAGGTGCTCGACCGCGCGCGCGTCGGCGAGGAGCTCGCGACCGATCGCTACCATGGCGGGCTCGTCATCACGCGCGCCGGCGGGCTGCATCCCGCGCGCTACGTCCAGGGCCTCGCCGAGGCCGCGCGCCGCCATGGCGCGACGCTGGCGAGCGGCGTGTCCTTCGAGGGCTGGAGCCGCGAGGGCGGCGTCTTCCGCGCGCGCACCAGCGCGGGCGAGGTCGAGGCGCGCGCGCTGATGGTCGCGACCAACGGCTACACGGGCCCGGCCACGCCCTGGCACCGCCGGCGCGTGGTCCCCGTCGCGAGCTACATGATCGCGACGGAGGAGATCGGCGAGGCGCGGGTGCGCGCGCTGCTGCCGAGGCTGCGCGTCTACGGCGACACCAAGAAGATCCTCTACTACTTCAGGCCCGCGCCCGACCTCTCGCGCATCCTGTTCGGCGGCCGCGCGAGCTTCCGCGACGAGCCCGCGCGCCATGGCGGCGCGCGGCTGCATCGCTGCCTCGTCGACCTGCTGCCCGGCCTCGCGGGCACGCGCATCACCCATGCCTGGAAGGGCAACGTCGCCTTCGCGCTCGACATGCTGCCACATGTCGGCGTGCACGACGGCGTGCATTTCGCGCTCGGCTGCAACGGCAGCGGCGTGGTGCCGATGACGCATCTCGGGCGCTGCGCCGCGCGCATGATCCTCGGCGGCGCCAACCGCGCCTCGGCCTTCTCGCGCCTGCCGCTTCGCACGATGCCGCTCTACACGGGCAACCCGTGGTTCATGCCGCTGGTCGGCAACCTCTACCGGATGCGCGACTGGCTCGACGGCTGGCGCGTGCGCGGCCAGCGCTGAGGCCGGGGCCGGGGCCCGCGCGCCGCGCCGCCAGGCTCTGGCATGCGCGGCGGCCGCGACGTATCGTCCACGCCGAGGGATCCAAGGGGGACATCATGGCCATCGACAGACGCAACCTTCTGCGCGGCGCCGCCGCCTGCGCGCTCGCCACGGGCATCGCCTCGGGCGCCGCGGCGCAGGCCGCCGGGACGCTCGACGAGGTGAAGAAGCGCGGCGTGCTGCGCGTCGGCGTCACCCAGGCGCCGCCCTGGTACTCGAAGGACCCGCGCACCGGCGAATGGTCCTCCGGCCTCGGCATCTCCATGGGCAAGGCCATGGCGCAGACGCTGGGCGCGCGGTTCGAGGCCGTCGAGGTCACCTGGGCGAACGCGATCGCGGCGCTGCAGGGCGGCAAGATCGACATGATGTTCATGCTCGACGCCACCGCCGAGCGCAAGCAGGCGGTCGACTTCCCGGACTCGCCGCTGCTCTTCTACTCGCTGGCCGTGCTCGCGCGCGAGGACCTGCCCGTCAAGGCATGGGCGGACCTCGACCGCGCGGGCGTGCGTATCGCCGCGCCGCAGGGCACGACGATGGACCGCTGGGTGAGCGAGCACGCCTCGAAGGCGGAGATCCAGCGCTACCCCGGCAACGCCGAGGCCATAGCCGCCTTCCAGGCGGGCCGCGCCGACGCGGTCTGCCTCTTCCACCCGCCGCTGCTGGCCGCGCGCCAGCGCCTCGGCAAGGGCAAGATCGTAGTGCCGACGCCCGCGAACTCGCAGCCCTCGAGCGTCGCGCTGCGCAAGGAGGACGAGGCCTTCCGCGCCTGGGTCGACAAGGAGATCGCCGCCTACTACCGCAGTGGCCAGACCCAGAAATGGTACGAGGCCGCGCTCGCCGATTTCGGCCTCGACCCGAAGCTGGCGCCGCCGGTCATGAAGGAACTCATGAACTGACGCGCGGCCTCCCGGCATGTATCGCTGGGACTTCGGCCCCGTCCTCGCGAACGCCGACCTGCTCGCCGCCGGGCTGCTGAACACGCTGCGCGTGACCGGCACGGCGCTGGTGGTCGGCGTCGCGCTCGGGCTGGCGCTGGCACTGCTGCGGCTGTCGCGGCGGCGCCTCGCCTCCTGGCCGTCGGGCTTCGTGATCGAGGTCTTCCGCACGACGCCGCCGCTGGTGCAGCTCTTCTGGTTCTACTTCGCGCTGCCGCTGGTCGCGGGCATCGAGATGACGCCTTTCATGGCGGCGGCGACGACCTTCTCGATCCAGTCCGCGGCCTTCTTCGCCGAGGTCTTCCGCGCCGGCATCGCCTCGGTCGAGCGCGGCCAGGGGGAGGCGGCGCGCGCCATCGGCATGACGCGGCCGCAGGCGCTGCGCCGCGTCGTGCTGCCCCAGGCGGTCAAGCGCATGATCCCGGCCTTCATGGAGCGCGCGATCGAGCTCATGAAGACGACCACGCTCGTCGCGACGATCTCCTACGCCGACCTGCTCTACGCCGCGAACGAGATCTCGCAGCGCAGCTTCCGGCCACTCGAGTCCTTCACGGTCGCGGCGCTCGCCTACTTCGTCGTCATCTTCGCGGCCAGCCAGGCCGCGCGGCGCGTGGAGCGGCGCCTCGCGGCCAGCGGCGATTCCACGGTGCGCTGATGGGCCATCGCTGGGACTTCGCCTCCGTCCTCGACAACCACGAGGCGCTGCTCGCCGGCGCGGCGGGCACGCTGCGGCTCTTCGCGATCTGCCTCGCGCTCGGCCTCGCGCTCGGACTGGCCGTGGGGCTCGCGCGCAGCGCGCGCTCGGCATGGATCCGCCTGCCCGCGGGCGCCTTCGTCGAGTTCTTCCGCAACACGCCCGTGCTCGTGCAGATCCTCTGGTTCTACTTCGCGCTGCCGATCCTGCTGCCCTTCGAGGTCGACAAGCTCGCCGCCGCCGCGCTCGGCATCTCGCTCAACTCCGCCGCCTTCGCGGGCGAGATCTTCCGCGGCGGCATCCAGTCGATCGAGCCCGGCCAGTGGGAGGGCGCGCGCGCGATCGGCATGACGCAGGCACAGGCGATGCGCCGCGTGATCCTGCCGCAGGCCGTGCGGCGCATGCTGCCCGCGCTCACCAACCGCGCGATCGAGGTCTTCAAGATGACCACGCTCGCCTCGGCGATAGCCTATGTCGAGCTGCTGCAGCAGGGCCGGCTGATCGCCTCGCTCAACTTCAACCCGATCGAGGCCTACACCGCGATCGCCATCCTCTTCTTCTGCTGCCTGTGGCCGCTCGTGCGCCTCACCTATTTCCTCGAGCGCAGGCTGGCGCGGAGCGACTGACATGGCCGACCACCGACCGCTTCTGCGCGTGCGCGCGCTCGCCAAGCGCTTCGGCGACAACCAGGTGCTGCGCGGCATCGACCTCGACGTGGCGCGCGGCGAGCGCGTCGCCGTCCTCGGCGCCTCGGGCTCGGGCAAGAGCACGCTGCTGCGCTGCCTCAACTTCATGGAGATCCCCGACGCCGGGACCCTCGAGCTCGACGGCGTCGCGCTCGGCCGCGCGGGCGCCGGCGGCGCGCGCGAATACCGCGAGGCCGAGCTCGTGCCCGTCCGCCAGCGCGTCGGCATGGTGTTCCAGCAGTTCAACCTCTTCCCGCACATGACGGCGCTGGGCAACGTCATGGAGGGCCCGCGCGTCGTGCGCCGCATGCCCGAGGCCGAGGCGCGGGGCCGCGCCCTCGCGGAGCTCGCGCGCGTCGGCCTCGCCGAGAAGGCGGATGCCTATCCCGCCCATCTCTCCGGCGGGCAGAAGCAGCGCGTGGCGATCGCGCGCGCGCTGGCCATGGACCCGGAGGTCCTGCTCTTCGACGAGCCGACCTCCTCGCTCGACCCCGAGCTCGTGGGCGAGGTGCTCGGCACGATCCAGTCCCTCGCGCGCGAGGGCCGCACGATGCTGCTCGTCACCCACGAGCTTGGCTTCGCGTACCACGTGGCGACGCGCGTGCTCTTCCTCGCCGATGGCCGGATCCTCGAGCAGGGGACGCCCGACGAGGTGCTCAAGGCGCCGCGCGAGCAGCGCACGCGCGCCTTCATCGCGCGCCACCAGGAATTCCGACTCTGAGGACAGGCAGGCCGACCATGGAACAACCGCAGGCGAAGAGCGCGCAGGGCTACCTGCCCGACCCGCGCAACGAATCCGTCCTCGTCTACGTGAACGGCGACTTCGTGCCGCGCGCCGAGGCCCGCGTCTCGGTCTTCGACAGCGGCTTCGTGCTCGGCGACGGCGTGTGGGAGGGGCTGCGCCTGGTGCGCGGCCGGATCATCAGCCTCGAGGCGCATCTCGAACGGCTGTTCGAGGGCGCGAAGTCGATCGCGATCGACATCGGCATGACGCGCGAGGGCCTCAAGGCGGCGATCGCCGAGACGCTGGCGCGCAACGGCATGGCCGACGGCGCCCACCTGCGGCTGATGGTGACGCGCGGGCTCAAGCGCACGCCCAACCAGGACCCGCGCTTCGTGGTCGGGCCGGCGACGATCGTGATCGTCGCGGAGTACAAGACCCCCGTGCCCGAGGCCAAGGCGCGCGGCTACGCGCTCTTCACCTCGACCTTCCGCACCACGGGCCCGGACGCCTTCGACCTGCGGCTCAACTCGCATAGCCGCCTCAACCTGATCCAGGCGCTGATCCAGGCGATCGCGGCGGGCGCCGACGAGGCGCTGATGCTCGACCCCCGCGGCTTCGTGGCGAGCTGCAACTCCACGAACTTCTTCATCGTGCGCGGCCGCGAGATCTGGACCTCGACCGGCGCCTTCAGCTTCAAGGGCATCACGCAGGCGAGCGTCGTCTCGGCGTGGCGCGCGGCGGGCCATGTCGCGCGCGAATGCGACTTCACCCTCGCGCAGGTCTACTCGGCCGACGAAAAATTCGTCACCGGCACGCTGGGCGGCGTCACGCCGGTCACGCGGATCGACGGAAGGCAGGTGGGCGACGGCAGGCCTGGCCCGGTGACGCGCGAGGCGAGCGAGCTCTACCTCACCTCGGTCTGAGGCCGCGCGCCGCTGCGCGCGGGCCCGGCGTCAGGCGTCGGCACCGACCGCCTGCGCGACCGAGGCGAAGCCGTCGCGGCGCAGCAGCGCGGCGAGTTCGCGCCGGATGCGCGCGACCAGGCCCGGCCCCTCGTAGACCAGCGCGGTGTAGAGCTGCACCAGCGACGCGCCGGCGCGGATCTTCGCGTAGGCGTCGGCGCCGGAGGCGATCCCGCCGACCCCGACCAGCGCGATGCGCCCGCCGGTCAGGCGACGCATCTCGCGCAGCACCTCGGTCGATGGCCCGAGCAGAGGCCGGCCGGAGAGGCCGCCCGCCTCGCCGCGCGCCGCGCCGCGCAGCCCGGGCGGCCGCGCGATCGTGGTGTTGGAGACGATGATGCCCGCGAGCCCGCGCGCGAGCGCGACCTCGGCGATGTCGGCGAGGTCCTCGCGCGCCATGTCGGGCGCGATCTTCACGAGCAGCGGCGGCGCGCCAGCGCCCATCGCCTCCTGCACGCGCGCGAGAAGCCCGTCGAGCGCCGCGCGGTCCTGCAGCGCGCGCAGGCCGGGCGTGTTGGGCGAGGAGACGTTGACGACCATGTAGTCGGCGAAGCGCGCCAGCGCCGCCGCGCCGCGCGCATAGTCGTCGGCGGCGTCGACGGTCTCCTTGTTCTTGCCGAGGTTGACGCCGAGCACGCCGCGCCGCGCGCGCCGCGCCAGCCGCGCGGCGACCGCGTCGATGCCCTCGCTGTTGAAGCCATAGCGGTTGATGACCGCGCTGTCCTCGGGAAGCCGGAAGACGCGCGGGCGCGGGTTGCCGGGCTGCGGGCGCGGCGTCACCGACCCGATCTCGACGCTGCCGAAGCCGAGGCCGAGCAGCGCGTCGGGGGCCTCCGCGTGCTTGTCGAAGCCCGCGGCGAGGCCGACGGGGTTGGGGAAGTCGAGGCCCCAGAGCCGCGTCGCGAGCACGGGATCGTCGCCGCCCCCGCGCAGCACCGGCGCCGCGGCGCGCAGCGCCAGGATGGCGGCGCGATGCGCGTCCTCGGCGTCGAGGCAGCGCAGCGCGCGCATCGCGATGGAACCGATGCTCATGGCGCGCCGAGCCCCCAGGGGAAGAGATGGCGCCCGTCGGCGGCGAGCGGAAGCGCCGCGCTGCGCAGCACCGCCGCGACCGGCAGCACGCCGTGGATGTGCGGGAAGAGGGCGCCGCCGCGCGACGCCTCCCAGCGCAGCGTCGCGCCGAGCGCGGCCGCGTCGATCTCGAGGATCACGAGCCCGTCCTGGCCCGCGCGGTGCTTCGCCATGCTGGCGACGACCTGCGAGGCGTCGGAGCAGTGGATGAAGCCATCGGCGAGGTCCTGCGACGAGCCGGCATGGCTGCCCGCGGCCCTGGCCGCGCGCCATTCGTCGGCGCGGCACACATGGTAGATGCGATTCGCGTCCATCGTCCGATGGTAGGGGCAGGAGGTTCCTCCAGCCAGCGCGGCCTAGTCCGGATGCAGGCGCGCGGCCAGGATGGATCGGCGCGAGGATGGCTCGTCCTCCGGTCGCGACGTGAGCCCGATGATCCTCGCCCGCCTTCTCCTCCCCATCCTCCTGCTCGCCGGCGGCGGCCTTGCCGCCGAGACGATCCAGCAGGTCCAGGGACGCGGCCATGTCTCGCCCCTGCTGGGCGAGCGCGTCGATGGCGTCGAAGGGGTGGTGACGGCCGTTCTCTCCTCCGGTGCGCGCCGCGGCTTCTTCCTGCAGGACGCGCGGCCGGGCGGCGACGGCGACCCCTGGACCTCGGATGCGATCTTCGTCGCCACCGGGTCCACGACGCCGGGCGTCGCCCCGGGCGACGCGGCGCGCGTCTCGGGCCTCGTCGTCGAGCATCGCGGCGGAGGCAACAGCCTCTCGGTCACGCAGGTGGCGCAGGCTGCGATCGCGGTCGTGGCGCGCGGCGTCCCCCTGCCGGCGCCGACGACCATCGGCGCCGCCGACCGCGCGCCGCCCGCGCGCATCGCGCCGGATATCGGCGGCAGCGTCGAGGGGCCGGCGCACCGCTTCGATCCCGCGGCCAACGCGACCGACTTCGACGAGACGCTGGAGGGCATGCGCGTGCGGGCCGCCGGGGCGGTCGCGATCGGGCCGCGCAATTCCTTCGGCGAGATCACGATCCTGCCCGACCTCGGCGCCGGCTCGGGCTTGCGCAGCGCGCGCGGCGCGATGGTGGCGGGCCCCGGTGGCGGGCCGGCCGGGCGCCTCGTCGCCGACGACGCGCTGATCGGATCGGCTTCGATGCCACGCGCGCGGGTCGGCGACCGGCTCGGCGACGTGTAGGGCGTGGTCGACTACGCCTTCGCCGCCTGGCGCCTGCTGCTCACCGCGCCGCCCGCGTTCGAGCCCGGAGGGCTCGCGCCCGAGGTCGCGGCGCCGGCGCGGCCGGGCGAGGTCTCGATCGCCGCCTTCAACGTCCAGAACCTCGCCGGCACCTCGCGCTCGGCGAAGTTCGAAGCGATCGCGCGCCAGGTCGCCGGCGCCCTGCGCGCGCCGGAGATCCTCGCGCTCTCCGAGACCCAGGATTCCGACGGGACGGTGGACAGCGGCACGGTCTCCGCCGCGCGGACCTATGACCGGCTGCGCGCGGCGATCGTCGCCGCGGGCGGCCCGCGCTACGCGGTGGCGCAGGTCGATCCCGCGGACGGCGCCGATGGCGGCGCCCCGGGCGGCAATATCCGCGTCGCCTTCCTCTACGACCCGGCGCGGGTCGGCTTCGTGCCGCGTCCCGGCGGCGCGGCGGATGCCGCGGTCGGGTTGCGCGCTGATGGAAGCCTCGATGCCAATCCCGGGCGCGTCGCGCCGCTCGACCCAGCCTGGGGGTCGGCGCCGGATGGCAGCGACGGGAGCCGCAAGCCGCTCGCCGCGGAATTCGATGTCGCGGGACAGCGCATCGTGCTCGTCGCCGCGCACCTGAAGTCCAAGTCGGAGGACCAGCCGGATTTCGGGTGCTACCAGTCCCCGCCGCGCCCGGCGACGCACAGCGCCTCGCCCAGGCGCGCGTGCTCGCGGATTTCGTGCGCCGCCTCGCGGAGGCGGATCCGGAGGCGGGCATCGCCGTGCTCGGGGACTTCAACGACGGGGGCGAGTCCGCGACGCTCGCGCTGCGCGCCGAGGCAGGGCTCGCGGACCTCGCGCTGACGCTGCCGCCCGAGGAGCGCTATTCCTACGTCTTCGAGGGCGTGGCGCAGGACCTCGACCATGTCCTCGTGAACGATGTGCTGCGCGGCTTCGCGTCCCTTGACATCGTCCACGCCAACGCGGAGTTCCTGGCCTCGGAGCGTGCGAGCGACCACGACGCGCTGCTCGCGCGCTTCGCCTTCGCGCTCCCCGTGCCCGAGCCTCCCGCGCTGCTCGCGCTGCTGCCCGCCGCCGCGCTCGACAGCGCCCGCCGCCGGGCGCGCGGCTCAGCCGGCGTCGCGCAGCAGCGCCTCGATGAAGGCGGGCACGGTCTCGCTCGCGGGGCCCTCGATGCGCTCGTCGAAGGCACGCGACATGGCGCCAGGCTCGAGGTTGAGCTCCACCGTGCGCGCGCGGCCGGCGACCTCGGCGACGAAGCCCGCGGCCGGATGCACCTGGCCGCTGGTGCCGATCGCGACGAAGAGGTCGCAGCCATCGAGCGCCGCGCCGATCTCGTCCATTGCGAGCGGCATCTCGCCGAACCACACGACATGCGGCCGCATGCCGCCGGCCCGACCGCAGGAGGGGCAGGCCGTCGTGGCCGAGAGGTCCTCCTGCCAGGGCGCGACATGGCCGCAATGGCCGCACCGCGCCTTGCCGAGCTCGCCATGCATGTGGACGAGGCGGCGCGAGCCCGCGCGCGCATGCAGGTCGTCGACGTTCTGCGTGACGAGCAGGAACCCGCCCGGCCAGGCGCGCTCGAAGCGCGCCAGCGCGAGATGGGCGGCGTTCGGCGCGACCGCGGGGTCGCGCAGCTGCGCGCGCCGCGCGTTGTAGAACGCGTGGACGCGCGCCGGGTCGCGCGCGAAGGCACCGGGCGTCGCGACGTCCTCCACCCGCACCCGCGCCCAGATCCCGTCCGGGTCGCGGAAGGTCGCGAGCCCGGATTCGCGGCTGATCCCCGCGCCGGTGAGGACGACGATCGAGGGATGGCGCCTCGTCACCGCTTCCATTGCGGCCGGCGCGCGCGGCCCTTCCTGGAGTTGACGGCGCCGCCGGTGGAGCGCGCGACGGGCTTGCCGGCCGACTTCGCCGCGTAGCCGCCGGCGGCGCGCGCCTCGGCGACGCCCGGCCCGGCGGCGCCCGCCGGCATCTCGAGCTCGATCGCCTCGAGCCGCCTGATCTCGTCGCGCAGCCGCGCGGCCTCCTCGAACTCGAGGTCGGCGGCGGCGGACTTCATCTTCTCCTCCAGCTCGACGACCACGGCGCGCAGGTTGTGGCCCACCGCGTGCTGCTTCTCGTCGATGCCCGTCCCGACCAGCACGTGGTCGCGCTCGTAGACCGATCCGAGGATGTCGCCGATGCCCTTGCGCACGCTCTCCGGCGTGATGCCATGGGCCTCGTTCCACTCCACCTGCTTGCGCCGCCGGCGATCGGTCTCCTCGAGCGCCGCCTTGAGCGAAGCGGTCATCGTGTCGGCGTAGAGGATCACGCGCCCGTCTACGTTGCGCGCGGCGCGGCCGATCGTCTGCACCAGCGAGGTGCGCGAGCGCAGGTAGCCCTCCTTGTCGGCGTCGAGGATGGCGACCAGCGCGCATTCGGGGATGTCGAGGCCCTCGCGCAGCAGGTTGATGCCCACGAGCACGTCGAAGGCGCCGAGGCGCAAGTCGCGGATGATCTCGATGCGCTCCAGCGTCTCGACGTCGGAATGGATGTAGCGCACGCGCACGCCGGCCTCGTGCATGTATTCGGTGAGGTCCTCGGCCATGCGCTTGGTGAGCGTGGTGACCAGCGCGCGCTGGCCGCGCAGCGCGACGGCGCGCACCTCCGCCAGCAGGTCGTCGACCTGCTTCTCCGTGGGCCGGATCTCGCAGGTCGGGTCGATGAGGCCGGTCGGGCGGATGACCTGCTCAACGAAGACGCCGCCGCTGCGCTCGAGTTCCCACGGGCCCGGCGTCGCGGAGACGCAGACCGTCTGCGGGCGCATCGCGTCCCATTCCTCGAACTTCAGCGGGCGGTTGTCGGCGCAGGAGGGCAGGCGGAACCCGTATTCGGAGAGCGTCGACTTGCGCACGAGGTCGCCGCGATACATGCCGCCGATCTGCGGGATCGTGACATGGCTCTCGTCGACGATCAGGACCGCGTCCCGCGGCAGGTACTCGAACAGCGTCGGCGGCGGCTCGCCGGGCTTGCGGCCCGTGAAGTAGCGCGAGTAGTTCTCGATCCCCGCGCAGGAGCCCGTCGCCGCCATCATCTCGAGGTCGAACTGCGTGCGCTGCTCCAGCCGCTGCGCCTCGAGGAGCTTGCCGGCGTCGCGCAGCTCCACGAGCCTCGCCTTGAGGTCGCGCTTGATCTGCTCCATCGCCTGGTCGAGCGTCGGCTGCGGCAGCACGTAGTGCGAGTTGGCGTAGAGCCGCGCCCTGGGGAGCGCGGCGTGCCTCTCCCCCGTCAGCGGATCGAACTCGTGGATCGATTCGATCTCGTCGCCGAACAGCGACAGGCGCCAGGCGCGGTCCTCGCAATGCGCGGGGAAGACCTCGACCGAGTCGCCGCGCACGCGGAAGGCGCCGCGCGCGAAGTTCGCGTCGTTGCGCCGGTACTGCAGGCGCACGAGCTGGCGCAGCAGCTCGTTGCGCTCGATCGACTGCCCGGCCTCGAGGTCGACCACCATCGCCGAGTAGGCCTCGACCGAGCCGATGCCGTAGATGCAGGAGACCGAGGCGACGATCACGACGTCGCGCCGCTCGAGCAGCGCGCGCGTCGCGGAGTGACGCATGCGGTCGATCTGCTCGTTGATCGAGGATTCCTTCTCGATGTAGGTGTCCGTCCGCGGCACGTAGGCCTCGGGCTGGTAGTAGTCGTAGTAGCTGACGAAGTACTCGACCGCGTTGTCCGGGAAGAACGACTTCATCTCGCCGTAGAGCTGCGCGGCCAGCGTCTTGTTCGGCGCGAGGATGAGGGCGGGGCGCTGCAGGTTCTGGACGACGTGCGCCATGGTGAAGGTCTTGCCCGAGCCGGTGACGCCCAGCAGCACCTGGTCGCGCTCGCCCGCGGCCAGCCCGGCCGTGAGCTCGGCGATCGCCTGCGGCTGGTCGCCCGCCGGCACGTAGGAGGAGACGATCCTGAGCGGCGCGGCGGGGCCGTCGCGCTCCAGCGCCAGCGGCGGGGGCGCGGCCGGGTTGATCATCGCCTCGGGCACGGGATGGGACTGGCGGGCGGTCATGGCCCCAATATGCATCTCCGCCGCGCCGATGCGAGTCGCGCGCGCATGCCGCTCGGCTATGCTCGCCCCATGCCATGGCCCCTGCCCGACATCGTCCTCGAGAACGCCCGCGCGCGCCGCGGGCGGCTCGAGGTCTTCGACGCGATCGACCCTGCGCGCTGCGCCCTGCTGGTCGTCGACATGCAGCTCGCCTGGACCAGCGCGGAGGGGCCGATGCACGTCCCCGACGCGGCGGCGATCGTGCCGGGCATCAACGCGCTGGCGGCGGCGCTGCGCGCGCGGGGCGGCCTCGTCGCCTGGATCCAGCACTCCAACGCGCCACCCGGCTCGCCGCTGCACTGGCAGACCTTCTACGCGAACTTCATCCGGCCGGAGCGGCGCGCGGCCTCGCTGCGCACGCTGGCGCCGGGCGCGCCGCTCCACGCCCTCGACCCCGCGCTGGACGTGCGCGACGGCGACCTGCGGCTGCGCAAGTACAGGTTCAGCCCCTTCACCCGCAACCCGGAGGACCCGGAGGCGCTGCTGCGCGCGCGCGGGATCGACACGGTCGTGGTCACGGGCGTCGCCACCAACATCTGCTGCGAGTCGACGGCGCGCGACGCGATGATGCGCGACTTCCGCGTCTTCATGCCCCACGACGCCGTGACCGCGGGCAGCGCCGAGGCGCATGGCGCGGGGCTGCTCGCCGTCGCGCAGGTCTTCGCCGACATCCGCCCGGTCGAGTCGCTGCTGCGCCTGGTGGAGGCGTCGTGAGCGCCCCGCGTGCCGCTGCGCGCGTCCTGCGTGCCGACTTCGCCGACGAGGCGCATGGGCGCGCGCTGGTGGCGCTGCTGGAGGCCTATGCGCTCGACCCGGCCGGCGGCGGCGCGCCGCTCGCCGACCATGCGCGCGCCAACCTCGTGCCGGGCCTTGCCGCGCGGCCCCATGCCTTCGCCGTGCTCGCCTTCGACGGCGACGAGCCGGCGGGCCTCGCGATCTGCCTCGAGGGCTTCTCCACCTTCGCGGGCCGGCCGCTGGTCAACATCCACGACGTCTTCGTCGTCGCGGGCAAGCGCGGCCGCGGCATCGCGGAAGCGATGCTCGCGCTGGTCGAGCGCATCGCGCGCGAGCGCGGGGCCTGCAAGCTCACGCTCGAGGTGCTCTCCGGCAACGCGGGCGCGAAGCGCCTCTACGCGCGGATCGGCTTCGGCGCCTACGCGCTCGACCCCGCGCTCGGCGACGCGCGCTTCTGGCAGAAGCCGCTCTCGCCGTGATTGCCGGTCCGGGCGTCGGGGCATAAGGTGCCCGGCCGCGGCCCCCGGCGGGGGTCGCGCCGCCCCACCCCAATTCCAGGACCGCGTCCCATGGGAATCCTCGCCGAGCGCCTCAAGGCCATCAAGCCGTCCCCGACCATCGCCGTCACCAACAAGGCGCGCGAGCTCAAGGCCGCCGGGCGCGACGTGATCGGGCTCGGCGCCGGCGAGCCGGACTTCCCGACGCCGGAGAACGTCAAGCAGGCGGGCATCCGCGCGATCCAGGAGGACGACACGAAGTACACGGCCGTCGACGGCACGCCGGCGCTCAAGCAGGCGATCATCGCGAAGTTCAAGCGCGAGAACGGCCTGACCTACGCGCCGAACCAGGTCATCGTCGGCACCGGCGGCAAGCAGGTGCTCTACAACGCGCTGGTCGCGACGCTCGACAAGGGCGACGAGGTCATCATCCCCGCGCCCTACTGGGTGAGCTACCCGGACATGGTGGCGCTGGCGGACGGCACGCCGGTGCCCGTCGCCTGCCCGCAGAACAACGGCTTCAAGCTGCGCCCCGAGGACCTGGAGGCGGCGATCACGCCGCGCACCAAGTGGGTGATCCTCAACTCGCCCTCGAACCCGACCGGCGCCGGCTACACCTGGGCGGAGATGAAGGCGCTGACCGACGTGCTGCTGCGCCACCCGCATGTCTGGGTGCTGACCGACGACATGTACGAGCACCTCGTCTACGACGACTTCAAGTTCTGCACGCCCGCGCAGGTCGAGCCGAGGCTCTACGACCGCACGCTGACGACCAACGGCGTGTCGAAGGCGTACTGCATGACCGGCTGGCGCATCGGCTATGCCGGCGGCCCCGCCGAGCTGATCAAGGCGATGTCGACGATCCAGTCGCAGTCGACCTCGAACCCGTCCTCGATCAGCCAGGCCGCCGCGGTCGAGGCGTTGAACGGCCCGCAGGACTTCATCCCGCGCAACAACGAGGCGTTCAAGCGCCGCCGCGACCTCGTCGTGTCGATGCTCAACCAGGCGCCGGGCATCCACTGCCCGACGCCCGAGGGCGCGTTCTACGTCTACCCGTCCTGCGCCGGGACGATCGGCAGGAAGACCCCGCAGGGCAAGACGATCGAGACCGACACGGACTTCGTCGAGGGG
>Ga0194124_10002125_pt1 | contig 23031 bp, 14 predicted proteins | sample TA2KigCas0mmetaG_FD_148605 | JGI IMG/M metagenome (GOLD analysis project Ga0194124, IMG submission 148605) | Freshwater microbial communities from Lake Tanganyika, Tanzania - TA2015031 Kigoma Deep Cast 0m | ecosystem: Environmental > Aquatic > Freshwater > Lake | place: Tanzania: Lake...
CACATTATCGAAAGGAGCTGTGCTCTAGTTAAACTGTGTTTTGTTCCATGCATCTGCTCGAGCAGATCGGTAACTCCCGAAGACCACTGCATATAGTTTTCGACTATCTCCCAATCAACTCCCTCAGAAGACTGAATATCTACACCACAATTACAATCTCTAAAAGCACCAACGATGATTCTGTTGTTCTGATGAGATATAGAAATGCTTACGTCGTCACGCTCTATATCGTCAATCACAACTAATGGCTTGCCATCATGTCGCGATCTAGTGCTTATTCTTTTTGGATTTATTTCAGTAATCCTTGAAAGAACTAGTCTTGACGCAAGCCTTGAATATACATATTGAGCCGCAGATAGACTGTTAGAGTAGCTTCTACGGTTAAACTCAGAAAACTCTTCCAAAGATAGGTACATCAGGCATTCCCTGTGCAATCTTACTGAAGGCTCATCCAGAAGGTAGTAACCGAAGACCATTGTTGCCCCTTAGCAGTTAATTGCCATTTAACTTGAATAACGAACCATAATACTGGCCATATTATCCACCAACTTTACTTACTATAACTGAACCTGGACATCTAATATGTCACACGCAAACTCTTTTCTCTCATTGACTCGACCCACGCACTATTTAATCTATTTAGAGCTTCAGAACAAGTACACTTCATGCATTGAGCATAGAGGACTTCTTCGCCGCTAATATCAGTAATGCTAACATCGAATGTCATGTCGTACTCTGTGACATTTATGTCAAGCAGTCTAATGTTCAATACTCCGCTTAATCTATCTGCTTTAGAAGCTACAATCTTTGATACTGACGAAGGTAATGCTGTTTTATTATCATACATACGTCTCCATACAAGAGCAAGCTGAGCCACACTATCAAATAGTGGTGGAGGACATACCCAGTGCTCCTCAGTCCAAGAGCCAAGATCAGCTGCTAATCCCGATAAGCAGACTATCGCAGTTAACGATACTGAGTCGGCACTGATCAACCGATCTACAACTTGATAAACAGGACCATGAAACAAGTAGTTCTTATATAGGCTTGCTATGTCAGGAAGTTGTTTGTCGAGAGATTTAGCTTCGGTAATTTTACCAGGATCCATTGTCGATCCAGAATCATCGTTACGATCAATAACTGCCGTATAGCTAGGAATGTCAGATCCTTTAACGAATACCAATATCTTCTTTGCACTAGCATTATTGCCCTCTTCAAATCTTATTGACAGACGTACGTTCGTTTCGCTTAGTGGTACTTGTACTCCTCTTAGGCACCGGATGTCTTTCAATTCAGGAATTTCGTTTGGATAGAGTCTATTAAAAGACTCAAAGAATAATTCCACGAAAAATGCAAATGGTACAACATAGTTGCTACCAAGAATATGATCAGTGAATAGTGGGCACTCTTCTAGATTGAGCATTACTGATATTTCACTTCCCCTATCAGCTTCTTCGATCTTGAATCGTGTCAGAGCAGGCGACGATACAATATACTTCTGCCGAAGTAAATATATTGATTCTAGGTTTGGTGCAAGACCTTTATTGAATGTAAGCTCCAAGTCATTCCATGGAGCATATCCACAAACTAGAGAGTAGAAGCCAGTGCGTTTTATATTTGCAGCGTATAGAAAACAGTCAACTCCCTGTTTGGTTGATAAAGGATTGATTCCTCTCCTGGCAAATTGTGCGTTGACCTCAGGCTCAGCCATTCCAACTTCCCCCCAGGGGCCCCAATTGAAAACCACAGTCTTCATATCCGTCCTACGTGCTGAATATATCTGCGCAAGCCTATGTAAGGCTTCATTTGCTGCCGAATAATTGGCTTGCCCTTTATTGCCATATGTTCCAGAAACAGATCCAAATACATACAATGACTGGCAGTCTTCAAGCGGGCACTCTTTTAATACATTCTGAAGCCCTTTACATTTGACTGCTGCAACATCTACAAAATCGGATTGCTCCATTTTGGATACTAAACTATCCCTAAGCAATCCAGCTGCAAACAACACCGATGTTGCCTTCCTACCACCTGATTTCCCTATTTCCAGTAAAGTAGTTCTGATCTCCTCTACTTCTGTAATATCACATTTGTGATAATAAACTGTCGCACCTAATGACTGCAAATCTCTTATTGCCCTTGAAAGTTCAATCTGAGACTCCAAGAATCTTGATCTAGACCTCAAGGTTGCTAGATCCTTTGAGTTATCCGGTTCGTACTCTAATATATACTTTTGAACGTTCGAAATATTAAGCGCATCTGGTATCTCTTCTTCAATCTGATCGTATCTTCTTCTGCTAAATAGATGTATCTCTGAAGTAATGCTTGCCACTTTCATTAGGCATTCAAGCGTTATGGCTGATGCACCCCCAAAAACATATATGGAGCTCCACTGTTCAGGTAGATCTGAACAACTATAGCTTTCAAAGCCATTCCTTAGTGAAAAGGTCGAGCGAGCGAGAATATTGCTATCTCTATCAAGTACAAGATCACTTGGGAAATTCTCGGAAGAGTATATTGCCTGAACAGCAGAATATATCTCTGCATTACTTACAGTATCCGTCTCAAAACTTAGTTCTGCTACCTGTAGGTTCGGATGTTCACTTTGTAGGCTTCTTAGTGCACCCGTGCAAAGAGACTCATAGAGTTCGTTGTCTAAATTATTTTCAACAGCCCTGTAAACAGTTCTAATCAATGTTACTGACTGGCAGCTGAAACATAACTCTGATATCTTACGAATGAAATTAAAAGCTTTCTCAAATATACATACCTTCTTGGCTATACTTTTTTGGCGGGCATGACTTAATCCCCCAAAATCAACCAATAACAGTGAGCAGGAGCTGTCTATTTCTTGATACCTAATATCATCAAACGAATCAATATTAGATGTGAATCCTAGCTTGACAAGATCGTCTAAATCCTGCAAGCCTATTGATATTCTGTATTTGAACTTTTCCTCTCTCCTCGAACCACTTATCCAAGGTATTGACTTTAGACCGTATATAGGGAGAGCATAGCTGCTAGCCAAATTTTCTTTTATCCCAACTTCTTCTGATAAAGAAGTTGGGAGAACTACTTTCCCGACTCTGATAGAACTGAAATAATATCACCGATGCTTTTTGCGTCAGCTAAATCGTCTTTCTTTTCCGCTATCAGGTCGCGTGTGCTTCCAGAAACTGCTTTTTGTAATCGTCCTAAAATTTCTACTCTCTTAATAGAATCAATACCTAAATCCGCTTCTAGTGCCATTGAAGGCTTCAGCATATCTACTGGGTAACCAGTCAGATCAGCCGTTATTTCGGTCAAAAGTGATTCAATACTGATTGATTCAATGTTGGATTCACCAGTCGAATTCTCTTGTTCGGGTTTAGGATGTAACTCTTCGTGTCTAAATAGCTTGGATTCAGATTGTACCTCTGCAACGGGTAATGAATCTTGAAGCGCTTCATTTACCTTCTCTGAGAACTCAAGTTCTGCGAAACTAAAATCTAGTTCACCGCTAAGATGCCCCTCTTGGATTCCTTCGTCAAAACTAAAGCTTGCAAGAGCTGGAGTATTTGATAAGCTATCACTATATTCTTGATGACTCGCACCTAAAAGAGCCATAGTAACCTTCTCTTGAGATTCCAAAAACGCCCTAAGATTATTACTAAAAATTGAATAGACTTGGAGAGAGCCCTTAGAAGTTGGCGCATCCATGCTCGAGGCAGAATCGATTTCCTTATCTACCATCTTACCAATGTTCCCTCCAGTCCCATTGGTCAAGGATGACGCCTTAAAGACAGGCTCCGTCCTTGAAAGCATTTCATATTCAGATCTAGGAGTCAATGTATGGTTCGTTGCTGATTCTGCAGTAAGTTGTGGTTTTTTTGATGGATAGGGTACTTCACTCTTCATGAAAGCCATACCGTTCTCAACACGAGCCAATCGTTTCGCCTTCTCCTCATCCCTGAGATAATTATCACATGAGAACCTGGGCCATATGTTGGGTTGAAAATGTGGAAGACGACAATACAGCTCTGCGATTGCGCTGTAGTAGCCCTCAATACCTCCCATGCCACCATCTAGAGATATGTAAACATCGTCAGTATTACTCCTGTTTTGCTTGACGAGCTTCTCCATTGTTAGCGATGGACCAATATTTATGAATGTGTAGGCACTATCAGCAAGCACCTCGATCCCCTTAACTAAATCGACAGAACCAGTCATATGCTCAGCTAGTCGCTTCTTATTATCTTGATCAGAATCTGAATAGTATTGTGCATCTCCAAGTGAAAGAACCGATATAGCCGGTTTAGACAAGTGAATGCCTTCTAATAACGCTTTAAATCGATTACTTGCGCTGCTCATCAATGGTGAGTGGAAACCTCCAGACACCCGTAAAACAGTAGCCTTAAAGCCTTCTTTTTTAATTTCACCTACAAGTGACTTCAGTTCATCCACTACTCCAGAGATGGTCGTCTGACTATTGCTATTTCTGTTGGACATCCAAGAATTGTCGTATCTTGACAATAACTGTTCCAGCTTCATCTCATCTGTCAATGTTGTTGCAATCATTCCAGACTCAGTTTCTCTACATGCCACATCCATCTCGAGCCCCCTTTTCCGTACCAACTTAAGGAATTCTGACTTTCTATCAATCATTCCTGCGAATGCCACTGCTGAAAACTCGCCCAATGAGTGGCCAATTAACAGATCAGGCTCAAGGCCTGACATCACGAGACTATCAGCTATGCCGAGCTGAATAGAGCAAATCAGTGGTTGTAAATCAGCCATGTCAATATCCCCAATCCCAGTTATAGTTTGGCTATCTGAACTTCTACTCAATAAAAGATTGCTTACCACCTCTTGGCTGATTGAACCGTTGCTTATTGCTTCATCAAGCGAGTCTTTAAGTTGTTCTACTGTTGTTGCAAGTTCATCTAGATACCCTTCGCTTAGCGCTCCTTGCCCGGGAAAAAGGAGAACTATTGGATTGCTTACCATCTTATTGCTGCATCGTGCAAGCCATGAGAGCCTGTCGGGTTTGATGACTTTATCTTCACCAATAGTTGGTTGTTTGATGATATTTTCTATTCTCGTAATCAGCTCACTCTTAGACTTGGCTATGAGAGCTGTTCTAACTGTAGGATCAATTCTTGCACGATTCCCTGAGATCGCCTGGCGATTCTTTTTAGCAAGATTGTGCAGGCTGGTCTCTTTACTCATGCCGATATACTTAATAAACTCTTGCAGCTCTTTGTCCAGGCCGGACTTATCAGTTGATTCCCATTGGAATAAGTAACTTGAACTGATAGGAGCAGACGGTATCCTACTTTTTCGTTCGGGTGCCTCTGACAAAACTATGTGGTAGTTTGTCCCTCCAAACCCAAAAGCACTTACTCCAGCTTTCCGACCGTGTGATGTTGTAGGCCAGAAACTGGTTTTGTTATTTAGAAAAATTGGCGATGAAGGGTCTACTAGGTCCTTCATCGGCGTTTTCGCGCCGACTTGTGACGTTAGAACTCGGTGATGAAGACAAAGCGCCGCATGTAGTAGTCCAGCTATACCCGCTGAGCTTTTAGTGTGTCCAATGTTTGGTTTTGTTGAGGATACAGCACATGACCTTGGCTTAGCACCACTTCGCTTCGTTATATCCATCACAGTTTCCAATTCTGTCTTATCGCCAGCAGCTGTTCCGGTTCCATGTGCTTCGTAGAGAGACATATATGAAGCTGGGATACCAGCTGTTTCCCACGCTCTTTGAACAGCCAGCTGCTGACCAGATGTCTGAGGGGATGTCAAGCTCGATCCTTTTCCATCGCTAGCTGCCCCCACACCATCAATAACAGCAATGATGTCGTCATTCGCTTTGATTGCATCATTTAGCCGTTTCATGACAATAACGCCCAAACCCTCGCTTATGGCGATCCCATCTGCGTCCTGATCAAAAGACTTTGATTTCCCTGATGGAGAGAGTGCTTGGCTCCTACTAAAACATAGAAACGCGAACGGACTTTGGCCGGTATCTACTCCCCCTGCGATTGCCAGATCACAGCTATTAGTAGTTAGCTCCCTGTACGCGGAATATACTGCTGCCAGCGAACTGGCACATGCGGCGTCTACAGTATAACTAGCACCTTTCAGATTCAATCGATTAGCTACTCTTCCAGCTACAACATTAAACAAAATTCCGGGAAACGTTTCGTCACCCCACTCTGGCAGTCGAGAATACAGCTCATTCTTCTCGGACACTGATATACGTTCTACTTCACTCCTTGCAGCATACTTTCCACCCATATCACCAATACCACCTCCAGCTCCAAGAAATACAGCTGTCCTATCTCTCACATGTTGGCTAAAGTCTAAATCAGTATTCTCAAATATTCTAGTAATCATTTCCAATGTAAGTATCTGAAGGGGCTCGATCTTTTTCAAAGATACTGGAGGTATCCCAAGTTTTGCCGGATCGATGTCTATCGCAGGAATGAAACCTCCCCACTTTGAATAAACACGATCTTTCTCATGCTTATCCACGCTGTAGTATAATTCGGGATCCCATCTGGCAGTCGGAGTGACTTTAACGACTTCTTCACCTGACATAAAGATTTCCCAAAATCTATCTAGGTCTGGGCTATCTGGCATCATGCAATCCATTGCTACGATGGCCACTCTGCCATTTGAATCAGATTCTCTAACCAACATTCTTTCTTCACTAACTATTGCCTCTAGACGAGCATTTGTCTGAACAGTCAGTCGCTCATGTAATTCCGACATATTTGTTTTCTTTCCAAGTAATCCAGCACTTTGTCCTAACATATACATCCCACTTTCATATGATTCTTGCTTGCTTACCTCTACTATCCCTCTACCATCTCTTTTAAGACCCTTGGTTGCTACCCTTAGTCTCCCTAATGTAACCTTCTCAAGTTTTTCCCTAAGTTGATAACCGGTTAATCCCTCTCCTATCAGTTTGTTTTTCAGTTCCTGGAACTCATTCGCAAATGGCGTTACCGCACAACGACTCGCATGACCAGCACCAGTCTCTAAGTTTACCGTTGCATTAGCTTCGATTACTGTTGTCCTATATGACTCAATAATTGCTCCGGACTCAACTGCTTCATCGGTGTATAGGTAAGGTGTTCCGCTTAGATATCCTACATGAAAACCTATATTCCTTAGTTCCAATGAGATCAACCTAGCAGTAGCACACGTATCGACATCAGCAATCCCGCCCGCCAACACCAAATGATAATTATCCTTCTTTTTTGGCAAGGAACAACTCTTTAGCCAATTCGTGCACTCTTCCCATAAAACAAGACTTCCAACAGGTCCTACATGTCCTCCACATTCTCTTCCCTCAAGAATTAGGTTAGTTGCACCATCTTGGATGTACTGTTTAAAGAGCTCCAATGTAGGTGCATGTATAAAAGCTTTAATTCCTGACTTTTCAAAGTCTTCGGCTTGGTCCGGTCTACCTCCTGCAATCAGCACCCACGTTGGCGATATATCTTTTACTACCTGAAACTGAGGTTCACGTATCTCTTTCGGCAAAAATCCGAGCAGACCGACTCCCCAGGTTCTATTACCCAAAAGTAATTTTGTTGACTCAAGTTTCTTTCTGAGTTCGTCAGGCCTAAGCATTGCAGCTGCAAAAAATGGCAGCGCGCCATTCGCTGAAACAGCATCTATAAACTCAGGTGTATCACTAACACGTGTCATTGGCCCTTGCAGTAAGTCATATCTTATTCCAAGGCTCTTTGCGAAATCATCTTCTTTAAGTCGTGATGTCCTAACTGAGACGACAAGTTGCTCTCCCAACTTCGCTTTGGCTCCCTTAAATTCTAGCGCGATATCACATACTCTGATGTCTTTATCCGAATAGGATTTTGCAAATGAATAATCTTGCCCTATACACGCATTCTCAAGACAATCATTATCGACTCCGAGTTTATCTAGTAGGTCAACTAGTAAACCTTGCTCCTCGCGTGCACTCCTTAGTGGATAGCATGATGATATTTTCTTTTCAATACTCTGCTGGAGTCCATCGCCATAAGTTCTAGGCACCCTTAGGAAGTAATCCTCGCATATTTGAATGGCGACTGTTTCATGTGATCCAAGCATTCGAATGTTATCCTTGTGTCTCCTTGGATAATCGCTTGCAGATCTTAATTGATCTCTGACTACGACACCATTCGCGCCCATCATCCCTAGCGCTCCAGCCGAAATAGGGCCTACGCCGCCAACGACGAAGAGCTCGACATCTACTCCTTTAAGAGATTGGTTGATTTTATGAAAAAGCATGTGTATATGTTCGCTTCCAACTATTCCACCTGCTTCGTGACCTTTCAGAAACAACCTATTTACCCCTAGATGTGAGAGGTCGATGCCTGCAAGGTCGTCACTATCCAGAATTTCCAATCCAATTGATACGCCATTCAACCTCATACCTTTTATCACGCCTTCAATATCAAAGCCCCGCCACGACGTTATGACGAAGGAACAGAATCCTCGTACAACGCAATATTCAAATATCTGAGATGATATCAATGAACAGTCTATGTACAATGTGATAGTACTCTTGCAGATCTGCGATAACGTTGCAAGCTTATCTACCCTGATTACATCTGCTATGCTCGTAATCTTGTAAGTTACGGAGATATCGTTTCTTGCCAGGTCATTAAGTAGGCTCCCCTGATTCTTGCCATCAACGGGTAATGAACAGAAAACCTGCATTGCTTGGATCTATTTCTTAAATTCTACAGCAGCCCACCCATAGCTGGTTGCTCCCAGCCGGAAGCAACCTGCTACTACATTTAAACCTGACAACGTACCTCTAATTATACTTTCGTTAACTCTCTGTAAGTGTTTTAAATCTCTTAAATCTAAGCTATGACCGACCACTTTACTTAATGCTTTCTGCATGCAAAGTTGAATATGTCTACTTTCATTCTGACTATCTAACTTTGGACTGTCCAATGCAACCAAGGCTGCTCTTCGTGATGCTGCACAAATCGTAACTACATTCCCATTGTGATAGAGCGTATATGGAACAAACCTCGCTTTAACTCCTTTTCTAACTTGATCAACTATGCAAATGGATCCATCTGTCAATGCAGATACGTCTCGAGCTCTCTTACTAGTACCCTGTTGCCCAAGTAAACGCCTGACTACCTCTTTTCTGGATAATAACTGCCCCAACACTTCACTATTATCAAGATGTCTTCCTAATATCCTAAGCTCTTGATTGTTAAACCACATTCGTTTGAATACAGATAGGAAAAACTTTTTTACATCAGCATACTTGCTCAGATTATCGCTCTGTGGAATTATTACTAGTGCAACATCTCTGCTTCCTGTTGGAATTGACTGAGTATAAAAAGCACCTTCGCAATCTGCAAAGCATTGGTGATATGATTTTGGTAGTCTAACAAATGAGTGTGAAAAATCTTCAAACTCTAAAACTACTTTTCCCACGGTGTCCTGCAATATACCACTAAAGCTCAACAGCGTATCTGTGTTGGCAGTGTTCGCAACTCTGAATGTGTAACTCGTTGGAATGCCCTCTATATCATCCACCTCTAGTCTTTTTATACTTGCTGGGAAAGTATGGAAGTTTAACCCCTTATCTGGTGCCGCCCAAAATGCTGATAATTGAGCTAAACCGTCAAGTACCTGAAATAAGTTCAGAATACTAGAGTGATTAGTTGTCTCCATGACGCCTTCGATGAACTTATTGTCGCAATATCTTATCTGTTTGACCACTTGATAAAAAGCTTCGTGAAACATTCCATGTCTGTATAGCTCATCATTTGCCCACATGTATGGCTTTATCGACATGTCATCCTTTTCTCTGAGACCAAGTCTCTCCGCACTCTTCTTCTCTATTTCTGATAGGTTTGTATCTACACGAATGGACGTTAGTGAAGCCTCTTGGTTATGACTTACTGAATATATATTGTTATGCCCATCATTCTCCAATGACACAATAAACTCGTTCTTCTCATTTGCTTCAGCCCACTTTTGCATTCTTACATCCCTTAGTACGGCCAGTTTGCTCCTTTTCTTTACTGCGGATACCGCCAAGCCTACAAAGATTGCCATTGGGACCACGCTTTGACCTTTGATCCAATTACCCGTATACCCTTTTCTTCTATTGGGCAGCAAATGGTCGGCTAAAGCGGGTGACGTATCTGTGAGAACACATCTTCCTACTATTCCAGTTGATTCATCACCCTCAGCTCCGTCTATGCTCTTATGTACACTCGGCTTCATAACCTGTTTCACTTCATTTGATTCCATCCACTTTACATGACTATCTATAGAAGCCTTCGGCATCAATAAACTCAGTTGCAGCTCACCCTGTTTTTTTTCATATCCATCTTTTACTTTCTTTTCCAGCTCAGCTTGACATTGGATATATTTCATATCGATCTCGTACCCCATTGTCCATGTGCTCCCAATACATTCAATCAAGGCTTCCAGACCACCTTTAGAGATTGCTTGGCTCGTAACTACATCGGCATCAACAATACCGTTCGAATTAAAAATCGACCTCATAAAGTTTGTCGTACTACTACCATTGCCACACTCCACAAACAGCCTGTAACCATCATTATGCATATTCTTGATAGCCTTTTCAAAGTCTACAGGTGTATCCATCAATTCTGCCAATTCTTTTTCTACCTCTGCTTTATTCTCTATTGACCTTCCTGTCAGGCAACTATATACCGCCTCTCTACACTCTTCATTGTACTTAATCACATCCGTGTAGAGACTCTTCATTTGTATCGATACACTCTGCATAAAGTGAGTATGATATGGCCTGCTAATTGGCATATCAAATAGCATCACGCAACATTCTTCCAACTTACTCCTAAATCCCGTACTTTCGGAACCCGAAACTACCACAATATATTGGTCAGGACAGTTCTTCATACTTACAATAAACTTATCGTTCATCTCATCCATTAACATCTGCAACTTAACGACATCAGGTTGCTGTAGTACGTAAACCTTGTAGTCACCTTCAATGTTGTCTTGCCCTTTTACCTTTTGCCATGCCTTTTTCATCATATCTACTTGTTTACATGCTTCTTCACAGACTGAAGCTTCCCCTTCAGTGCACAACCACCCGCTTGCAAATATTGCACTATTCTGACCAGTACTATGGCCAATATGTGCTTTCGGTCGTATTCCCCAGCTCATTAAAAGTTGACTTACGCACATGTTGGCCATAAATACAAGCCCGGTTGATAGATTTATCTCATAGCCTTCCGCAGGCAATGCAGTCTCCCCACCCTCTCTTTCTATTATCTCTTCACAGAGAGACACATCAACACCCAGTGATTCGGTTATTTTGCTTACCCATTCATTTACCATTGGGAAGTGTATTGCCAATTCATTGAGCATTCCTGCAGATTGCGAACCTTCCCCTGGATAAACAAAGACAGGCCCTTTGCCTTCATTTAGCCCATTTGAGAATCTTGCGGCAGTATGCTTCTTGCCTCTTAGGTGCACGATCTTATTATCAGAATCTTCAGCTTTATTTACTTTGATTTTAAGCGCTTCAAGCCTTTTACATACTTCACCAGGATCTTTTCCAATTACATATCCTCTTATATGTCTACCAGACCGTCCTGCCCCTTGCTGTGCTGTTTTTAAGCTCTCAAGAGATACCTGGTGAAACTTCTCCTTAGTGATAGTAGAGATTATATTCTCGCAGTTTCTTGCAAATTCATCTCGGTCGCTCCCTATAACAAAAAAGATTCCTATATTCCAGAGCAGATCCGTTGTTTCGGATATTCTTCTGCGTTCCGATGTGCATTGGCTAATGACTATATGTGAATTAATACCTCCGAACCCGAATGCATTTACTGCACCCACTCTTGGTGATTTCTCTGATCCCAACCACGGTTGTGGCCTCCTCCGAAATCGAAGGAAATCACCTCTATCAGATAATTCTTTGATTGGGTCCTCAATTCCTAAAGGAGGGAATATTCCGTTCTTTACAGCAAGCGTCGTATTTATTAGACCCGCTATCCCAGACGCTGGTATACAGTGTCCTATAAGTGACTTTATATTTCCTATGTGTATTGCCCTGTTTTTTTCTTGGAAAAATTCTGACAATATTGTTTGTATTTCTGTCGCGTCTCCAAGTGGCATTCCAGTAGCATGTGTTTCAACGTATCTGACTTTTTCTTTTAGCCCGTCTATTCTCCTATACGCTCTTTTTAATGCTAGTTTTTGTCCCTCCGAGCTTGGTGCAAACAGTCCCATCCCCTTTCCGTCACTGGATGAACCAAAACTTTCAATCTCTGCATAAATATCAATGCCTTGCTTCACAGCATACTCACTTAGACAAATTGCAACAAACCCTACTCCTTCACTGAGCACCGTACCTTGTGATTTCTGACACAGCGGTTTCAGGTCGGTCCTTGCTAACGCATCTAGGACATCAAACACCATGTGGACTTGCGGGGGAGTTGATGCCTGCACACCTCCAACTAGCATCAAATCTGATTTGCCTAAAGATAGTTGTTCGCAAGCATGCTCAACAGCTATCAACGAAGATGCGCAGGCGGCATCGATCAGAAAGTTTGGACCTCCAAGTCCTAACTTGTTAGCTATTCTCCCGGATACTAAATTAGGTATTATCCCCCCAACCATATCAGCATTAAAACTAGGGAGAGAGAACTCTATCTTTTTCCTAACATCATTAAGCACGGCCTCATCTACAAATTCTCTCAATATCTCAATGGTCTGATCAATAACTATTCCATGTTGAAAGACTGTGCCAAAACCTCTATTGAAGTATGTACCTCGACCAACTACTACGCCTGTATTAGTATGGTCATATCCATTTGGCAAGCCTGCATCTTTTAGTGCCTCTGAAGCTACTTTCAGCGATAGATAGTGGTCAGGATCCCCCCCATCAATAGCTTTAGGCATAATTCCATAGTCTAGTGGATTGAAGAATGCTATATCTTCAATACTTCCACGCAGTCGTGATCGAATCCTGCCCGGTATGTACTCTTCCTCATTGGAAAAAGAATTTCCTAGCCATTCACTCTTCGCATTGTCAACGAACGATGTTCTACTAATGACATTATTATAAAATGCGCTCGTATTTGGCGCTCCCGGTAGAAGAGCTGATATACCTACAATGGCAAACCTGTCTGGCATTGACCTTTTTGTGCATTTTAGCGTAATCCTTCCTATCTCACAAGCAAGTCCTTGGCTTGCCTGCGCACTCACCTTCCTTCAGTATTCTGTTATAGGCTTCCTTTACTTTACTATTCACAATAAGGAAGCTCACTACTGCATTAAATTATATACAAGATATTCCTCAATCTTCCGGCGGTTCTGGCGATACCGGCTACGGCCCAAACATTGCTGTTAGCGAACAATATATGGCTGTCTCTGCTATGCGTTAGCGTGCACTTGGATTTTAAGACTATGGGAGCGTCTATCTTTACGAGCTTGACGAAGTTGGCATACCTATTGAAGCAACTCTCCAATTATCACACCCACTGATCTTCAACCAGGTGATCTCTTCGGCGGTCCCCTCAAGATTATACACGACTACTTAATTACAGCGCCTTTTACCAAAGATAGCCGACAAATCTACATCATCGCCCCCCCTAATGATCTTGCAGAGGTCATTATTTCACCTCCTGGCTCCATCTCTGATGTACGTTTTGGGTGTTCAGTTTACTTATTAGATAACAAGCAGTATCTCTTTGTTGGTTCACTTTGTAGTGATTCAAGTCCATCTTCTGCTGGTGTCGTGTACTGCTACTTTTTAACAGATACTGGCTATGAGCTCTACAGCTTATTAGAGTCTCCTCGATTCATTTAGACTCTGGCTTCGGCCGCTACGTTGATCTCACTTCATACTAGCGTTTAGTTACCCCTCAAAACAATTCCACTGTTTTCGTTTTTGATATTGTTACACTTCAGATAGAGGACGTCATTTGAGTTGGTTTACCCATAGCAATAGACGGACCTGGTGTTCCGATTGATGACTATGATGACATTATCGTTATTGGTACTCGCGACAGTTTCAAGGTTCTTGGTTGTGCATTTGTTTACCAATCTGATCAATATTCTGATTGGTCTTTTCAAGGTTTGGTTTTTATAGATGTCTTTCCTCCTCGGGCTCCGGTATTTCCGTTTCCGTTGACGCTCAGTTTATTGCAATATCACCGACGTGTTCTTTGTCAGACAATTCTTAGGATCAAGGGCTTGTGACCCTCTATTCCTACACTGACTCTGGCTCAGGTTTAGAGCTCGGGTAGATCTACATATTCGTCGTAGATAATGGTCAGCCCGGCGACTTTTTCGGCAAGTGATTTGCATCAGACGATGGACACCTTTATTCAACGGCTCTCTACGACGATAATGCGAATGGTATTGACTCAGGATTTATGTATATTATACCGTTAGCATCATCTTGCCTGACTGCATTAATATTAGCCACTATAAACTTATCTTCTCTTCGCATTTACACTCATTGCTAATAATTAAATTTTCATCCTTAGGTTATCTTGCTCGTTTCATGCTTCTGATCATCTGCTACAATAGGCCTTATTCGCTTTTGCCCAATGTACACTCCGGTCTTACAAGGTAAGTCTGCTTCCTCCGGCTCCAAGGATCAGAGTTCACACTCAGCGAAGGCTGGTTTGCGTGCTGTCCTTAAGCAGGTCAAGCAGCACGTCACCGAACGCAATATCGATGAAGCCAAGTTAGTTCTTTCTAAGGCTATTGACCAAGATCCCGAGAATTCTACGTACCTATCAATAATGTCGAAACTATATAGTATTTCTAAGGACTACAAAACTGCTTTTTTATACATACAGCGTGCCATTAAGGCAGATCCCCTTAATTCAACTGCATTAGTTCAGCAAGCCTCAATCTTCTTTTCTCTAGCCGAGTATAATCAAGCACTTCAATCAGTTGCATCAGCTTTGCGGGTCGACACTCGCTCCCTAAAGGCCTACCATCTCGAGCAGCGCACTCTTCTAAAAATCTCTAACTATACCCAGCTCATAGAATCTTGCGATCGGTGTCTTTCCTTGTATCCGTTTGATAACCGATCCTATCTTAATAAGGCTAAAGGACTATCTAGCCTTGGCCAACTTGATAAGGCTGAAGACTTGATCAAAACAGCCCTTGTTATGGTTCCTCGCAACAAGACTTCATCCTTGCATTCTGGTCTCGCTAATATCTATACATCTCTCGGATTAACAGAAAAAGCAATTGTCGCTTACCAGGAATCCCTTTCCCAACAAAAGACAAGCAGTCCTAAGAATATCCTCAAGCTTGCCAATCTCTATATTAATATCTCTGATTTTGAGCAGAGCCGTCAATATCTTGAGCAGTATGAATCAGCACTCCTCGCACTTAAGCGAAAGAGCGTGGCCAAGAAGCTCAAAACTAAATTTCAATATACTTATGATCTGATATTTGCATCCACTCTCAAAGGTAATGCTTCACAAGAACCCTATCAGTCTGCTGTTACCGCTATTCTGCGACGTATGTTACTGGATAGCGACACACTATGCGGAACTTCATCGCAACCTCTTTCCAATGCCTCAATCGATTCCCTTACATTTGCCCAGATTGAGCAATTGGTTCTTGCTGCTGTTTCTGCATTCGAAAAATTTAAGTCTGAATCCATCGATTATGATTTGCTCATTGACGGTGGAACCGAAGATGATCTTGGAGATTCTTTGAATTGAATCATATTATACTTATCATTCTTGACAGTTGTAGATTTGATTCATTCGTTGATTCAAAGTCGCGTTTTCTATTATCCTTACCTACGCAGCCTGAGCTTCGCTATTCCTATGCATCTTGGACTGCCCCATCTCACTACAATTTCCTAATGGGGCTTTTGCCTCATACTAATCCCACTCATACATACGCGTCAGAGCTTTATACATCTGAATTTATACTCTGGAGCGAACGCATTGGTTCCCCTCTGATTGACATAAAAAACTTTCTACCCTCTTTGTGGTTACCAACCTTACTGAAGTCCTTAGGCTACGAAACTCATGCTCGTGTGTCGATGCCTGTTCTTAACCCTCAAACTCCTCTAAACCGTGATTTTGATGACTATATCCTTCAGCCCAACCATAATTACTTAGAGTCCATTCTCGATGAAGTAAATCTTGGTTTGGCGCCACAATTCTGGCTTATTAATACTGGTGAAACTCATTATCCATACATGTTAAATGATCCCTCCCTTCCTATCGTTTCAGGCGTCCATGGTTCGCTAAAGCGTCTTGACAGAGATGTAAATTTCCAAAATGTCTCTACTGACTTCACTACTGACAAGCTCAGGTACTTACATCAAGCCCAGCGTCGTTCCGTTAAGTATGTAGACAAACTTATCTACGACTTTTCCAAAAGAGCCCCTAACAATACTCACATCATCGTGACTTCTGACCACGGAGAGCTCTTTGGCGAAGACGGATTTTTCGGCCATGGACCAATATGCCATCCAACTGTAAACAAAGTACCTTTCTTAGAGTTCCATAAGAATGCCATTACCATTTAATTTTTGAGATCTTCTCCGCAACAAACCCTGCTTGATATCGCGGAAAAAAGTGTCTAGCATTTTCAAGTATCTCACAGTCTATTCCAAGCCTATCTCTAGCGTGTATAGCTGAATCAACAAATATAGAACTTCCCCCGTATATCATATGTATTCTATCCCTTACTCTTTGTATTTCATCAATTATGATCACCTGGTCGACTTCGTTATCGATTCTTCTTATCTCATCTTGATCACTCATGATCTCATCCCATGCCTTTATATTTTCCTGTCTTTTTTTCTTTTTAATCCCCTCACTCCACTTGCTGAACCTTGACCTCATTATCTCTAATGATCTAGTTGCACTCACGGGTATATGCTGATCTGACAGTTCTTTTGGTTTTGTATTGTCTTCAGACCTTTCAATCACAGCTCGCACCGTGGGCCTTTCTTGGAACTCAGGCCAATAAGTATCTAGTATCAGCAAATGACTATTATCTTCTGCATTTTTCTCCTGCATTAAGTTCAATCCGACCCTGCCGCCAAAACTATGGCAAACAAATAAGGGTCTGGTTATCTGCCTGTCTCTACATACCTTATAAATATCTTTGGCTAGTAGACTGGGCATCATACTTCTATTCCTGAATGTACTCTTGCCGTGCCCTCTTAAGTCTACTAAATGTATAGTGTATTCGTGCTTGTTTAGGTTGCTTAATAGAGGCAGCCAAAAACCTGAGTCGGAGGCCAATCCATGTATTAAAACTAGATTTTTCTCACCAGATCCAACAGAAATGTACCCAAGATCTTCCTCTGATGTCATTTAGTATTAATTTACGTACCCCAAGGTCTTTAATTGCTCCATTAAAACATCCTTATCCATGTGGCTTTGATCATGATCATCACTGACTTCAGCAGCCATCGCATCAATTTCTTCATTGATTCTGACATTTTTCGCCCTTGCGGCTTCATCAGCTAAAACCTGATAAGGGACATCTGATGTCAAACCACCAGGTATCTCCATATCCCCTAAAGCCAGCATTAGGGGGGTAACACATGTGATAGGCAAAGAACCCTCTAGTTCGATACCTTCTTTAAAGCTTGGACCATAACCTATAAATATTCCATCTGGCCTGTGTGTCCCCTCGGGCAATTCTCTTTGCAATACCTCAGTCTTACTCTTTAATACTGAGATAAATCCTCCATCTCTCAATTTAACGATGATATCAGGAGCAGTCATTTGACAAGGCTTCGAGTAATATCGATCCCAATTCATCACGATATCAGAAAACACTACTTCTCCATGTTCGTCTGTTACTCCCTCCAACTCCTCTACTAAACCGTCAATTAAATCTTGGTATTCGGGACTTCCGTCTTTTACAGTATGTCTGTAGTGAGGCGTTAAATACAGAGCATTTCCACTTGGCGTAGGCGCATAAAACTTTGTCTTGTCCCAATTAATCATAGCCATGTGGTCTTTTAGTTTTTCAGGTGCAAGACCACCCTGCTTACCCTCTTCTGAAGTTTCACTCCATTCTAGTAAACCCAAACGATTCAGTATTTGATTCATGTAGACGACTTCAACCGTAGGTCCAAATCCGTGATCGGAAGCAAATATAAGATCCCAATCGGCTCCAAGTCTTTCAGTTAGTCTTTCAATATCCTTATCTAACGCAATGTAGTGCTGGATGCACATCTCGCGAATTTTCTGATCTTCTTTACTTGAAAATTCGTTCAGGTAATCTGGGTCTAGGTATCTCCAAAAAATATGTTGAATCTTGTCGGGACCATCATACACTACTGAAAATATATCCGGATTGAAATCATCAACTAGTTTGAGTGATGACTCAGTTAAGACCGAGTTTCGTTCTGTATGATGCTCTACCCAACCACCAAACGCCGATACAGGTAGACCACTTACAATTTTCTTTTCTTCACTAATGTCCATTCCCAGGAGCTTAAAATCTCTACCAAGGTGATCTTTTAGCACTTGATAGTATTCTTCTGGGAACGTATTCATTCTTAGATGCTTCCATGGAACAAACCCACCTAGAACGAAACCATTAACTTGACGAGGAGGAGCCATTCCAAAGAAATTCAATGACACTGACTTCTTCCCTTGTTCTGAAGCAAGCTCCCAAACCGTCTTCGATCGGATAGCTCTTGAATCTGTAAACCTTAATGCAGGATATTTCTCTCGCTCTACAGGGTGCATGAAGTCATAGACACCATGAGTCTGTGGATCTTGTCCCGTATACATTGATACCCAAGCCGCAGGCGTCACTGGATTCTCTGTACTTCGCAATTTACTTGCTACACCATTCTCTAAGACTTTCTTAAAAAATGGCAGGTAACCCTGCTCAACCAGTGGTTTTAATAGATGGAAAGTCATTCCATCCAGTCCAATTAGAGCGACTTTGGTCATTTCTTTTCTCTTTAGCTTTTCGTTTTTGAAACAATAAACGTAACAAGTTCGCCGACCTTTACGTCGTCAATGTATTTGCCTTCTTGCATAAACATAGATTCAAAGGGAATCCCAGGATTGCCTAGTTTTTTTTCTATCAAAACCACAAGCTGCACAATGTCGAGCGATTCAAAGCCAGCATCAGCCCCTAAAGCGGTATCTACGTTTATATTGATGTCCTCGAGGTCCCAATCCTGCGTAAGCTCGTTGATTACGTCAATAACCAACTTTTCAATTTGATTGACCATTACTCGAGATCACCCTCTTAAGCTTAGTACAAGTCCTCTTTCCGGGTCAAGCCTTTCTCTATCTTTGCTGCCACTAGTCTCATGCTTTCCCCCCCCCCTGACTCTTTCGCATCCAGCCTTGGGGCCCCATTCAGCTTCCACTTCACTGATTGTTCCTGACGTCAACCTTCCTCCTTACGCTATGATGCAAACAATTTAGACAGGATCATGGACAATAACACACAATCTGTACAAAGTATCGATATCAGCGACGATCAATCAGCAAGGCTTCTTGAGCACATAGCTCGTTCTACTTTTGATGACTTTGCTGATGATATAATGTCGCTGTATGGTTCCCAGCAGCACGAAGATAAGCTAGAGACGTTAAGTTCCACACCTTTACCTGAACTGAGAGCGGAGCTTGATAAGGTAAGATATAGAATCCTTTGGCTTGAGGCTATACTAAAAGAGTCTATGCTCGAACAGGAACTAATCATCTCCGTCTTAGACTCTCTTGATAACCCTTTATCGCAACATGTTTGATGCACTCCTCATTACTGGAGCTGCCGGTGGTATAGGTCATGCTATCGCTTTTGCAGCAGCACCCTGTGCACAGGCTCTTTTCCTCATCGATATCGATACGGACCGACTATGTGCTCTCCGTCATGATCTTTTAAAGCATCATCCCGATTTATTTGTCGCTACATTTTCTGGTTCTGTAGCAGATGAATTATTTATCGATGAAGCATTTACTTCTATTAAGGATTCTACTCACAGCCTTTCAGCTGCAATTCATGCAGCAAGCATATTACGCGGATCCTCTGGGCTTGTTAGTGGTCTAGATCTTACTGTGCCCGAATGGCAGACCATTATCGACATTAATCTTACAGGAAGCTTTATTGTTTCCCGCGCCGTTCTTCGTCACTTTATCGCTAATAAGTGTTCAGGAGACCTGCTCCTCTTTGGCTCTGAAAATGCATTCAACCCATACCCCTATGATGCACCATATGCAGCTTCCAAGGCCGGAGTTGTCGCACTTGCAGAATCACTAAATGAGGAAGTCATGAGATATGGCATTCGTGTTCAGTCATTATCCCCTTCTGCTGTTGATACCCCACTTTGGGACCAAAACAATTCAGTATTACCTCGACCTTCTACAATGCTGTCACCGTCTTATGTCGCTGATATAGCACTTAGTCTTCTTACTCTCCCTAGAGATGGCTTTGTTCGCAATCTTCAGATCTTTCCCACAAAAACCCGAAAAAGAAAGCGTTAATACTTAGCCCTATCTCTGCTTTCTCTTTGATACACCTACCGCCCACTTTTTTCATTCTCTGCTTCAGTCATAGCCCAGCTCTCTAGCTAGTTCCATCACGTTTGTGTCGAACTCTTTTTCGTCGGTTCTCCAGGGCACAACCCTATTTGAAAAGCTTGGAATTGTAAACTCCCTTTTCTTGTATATCGGATTAATTAGGTAATTTACATCATTCCCAAATTGAGCGCCTTGTGGTCCAATGCAAGCATAAGGCGACCGCTCCGGATGAAGTATTTCCTGTTCGTAACTCGGATTCCATGATATATCTAGAAAACCAGATATCCTTACCATTGTCTCTGTAGGATGCTTTAGGAAATCTTCTCCTCTGAGTGTCATCTTTCTGGCTGCTTCAACTTGTTCAAGGAAAGTCATTATCCTTCTCTGCATTCTCAACCATAGGTACTGGAAGTCAACTTCTATTTCTTTCTGTGGTCCCTCTTCTGTATGTACCTCCCTTGTCCATATTAAGTCCCGTGCTAAGTGCGGTACACTCGTTAACTCTTCTCTGTATTTCGATCTTATTTCTGCTAGTCGAGATCTTGACGTTAATACACCTGGTAGGAGCTTAGCCATCGACAGGCCTTGTCCAATAGGATGTCTTACCAGATGTATAAACTTGCTTGCAGGAAAACTCTGGTTCAACCTTTCTAATGTTTCTGGTGACAGCGAATAAGCAGGGCTCTTATCCACAAATCCCAGACCCCCTGTCATATCAATCAACTGCTGATAAAGTTCTCTTGTACTCATCCACATTCGTCTTTCAAGCCACCGATCAGCCATGTGCACGCCCTCTAGCGTTTGTTCGCCCAATAGAAGCTCTGATGTTATGCGCCTAAGACCATGCAACTTTTTCTCCTGTCTCTCTGTCATGAAGAAACTAATCAGTTCATGAAGCTTATTTTTTTCTAAAATATGTAGTTCCGGTACCGCATAAAGCTCGGGGTGCATGCCAACCATTCCAGCTACCACTGAGGTGAAGCTTCGTGGAGACGATAGAATAAATACAGGGTCCATCGTTATTTCATCTCTCTAATAGGTAGCTGTACAGAATTCGCTATCGACTCCTGTTCTACTACTCTTAAGACCCACTGCGCTACGCCACCGGGTTCCAACTCGCCTTTGAATAATGCTCGGAGGCCACTTCCCTCTGTCATTTTAGTCTTTACGAGCCCTGGGGCGACGCATACAACAGTTGCCTCTGGTCCTATTTCCCTATTCTTTTTTTGACAGTACTCAAACAATCCTTTCTTTGATGCGCTGTATGCCTGTGCCATAGCGGTCCCGTATAAGCCATGTGCTGTCAATGCTGAACCAATATGTACAACTCTTTTTACCCCATTCTTGATCGCAATCTCTGTCAATAGTATCGGTATTTTTAGGTTCACATAAATAACCTCTTCCCATTCTCTTATCGTTAATGCATCTGTTGATATGGGTATGCTTTTCGGTGATAACGTCGACTTTCCGATTCCTAGAGCGTTAACAATGCATTCAACCCTCCCATTCATAAACACTTTCTCCATGCTTGTTTCTAGATCTTTCAATGTTTCTGTCGATATGTACGCGGCTTCATTTCTCTCCTGCTCGGTTCTTCCCGCTACTCCTCTTTGGTTCCTGTAGCACTCTATGATTTCGTGACCACCTCCCCTTAGTGCCTTTGACGTTTCCTCCCCAATATCGCCACTTGCCCCCAGAATGCATATTCTCACAGGTCTCCATGATATACTCCAATAATTATACCTAGCTGTGGGTATCCCTGCCTCTCGTGTTGCACGAGGAGTTAATCGAAACGATCTTAAGCTCGTAGCGTCCGGTGGTCTTGGCGACGGTTTCAACAGCTACGCCCACGCCATGCTGCCTTGGCGAGGAAAGCTTTTCGTCGGAATCTCGCGGTGTGTTTTTCAGTCCCTTGCTCTTCATCATCATTCTTCAAATTGGAGTCATATTGAGCGTTGGCCTGTTGCGCCACCCACAGATGGTCTAGATGGTCTTTATACGCAACTAGATCGTCGCGGTCAAATCTTTTCTTATGACTTTTCTAGTGGTGCCTGGGAGAACGTTTACACCTCACCTGTCTTTGAAGGGGAGAAGGGGGAAGTGATTCCACGGGAATTCGGCTACCGTTGTATGGTCAAACATGGCTGGCATGGCCATGACGATCAATGTCTCTATATCACCTCTACTGCTACCGGTCGTAGCCCTGGTTCTACGATTATACGCCTCGACTCGTCTGGTCATTTTACACAGTTTGGTGACTATGGTCTTATGGGTCTGCCCGTAACTAGTGTTCGAAGTCTTGTCTCTTTTAAAGGCTCACTATATGCATCCCCTAGCGGCTCCAGAGGCTCTCGTTCTAATACATGTGACTATCCAGCCGTCTTCCGCTGCGACGACCCTTCTGGTTCCACTTGGCGTAAGGTTTCGGCTGATGGCTTTGGGGACGATTCGAATATCACTGTCTTTACGCTCTATGCAGGCGTAGATCACCTCTATGCCGGCACCCTAAACA
>Ga0194124_10002134_pt1 | contig 22963 bp, 18 predicted proteins | sample TA2KigCas0mmetaG_FD_148605 | JGI IMG/M metagenome (GOLD analysis project Ga0194124, IMG submission 148605) | Freshwater microbial communities from Lake Tanganyika, Tanzania - TA2015031 Kigoma Deep Cast 0m | ecosystem: Environmental > Aquatic > Freshwater > Lake | place: Tanzania: Lake...
CCCCGCTTCGAGTACGCGACCTCGGGTTACGGTGCCTTCCTGCCCGGCCGCGCCGAGGACAAGATCATCGGTGAGACCTTCACCCTGGACTACGCCCTCTGGGCCAACGTGCTGACCCGCGGCGAGTTCCGCTGGGACCGTGCGGTGGACGGCGGTGCCAATCCGTTCAACGGTCAGCGGAACGACCTGAGCTTGACCGCCAGCGTCGTCTACAAGTTCTGATCGGCCGATCCCTGCGATCGGAAGGTTCCAAGTCCGTCCTTTCAACCCCTCCCCGAAACGGGAGGGGTTTTTTCATGCCCAAAACCGATCCAAAACCGACCTTACGCTAACCTCCTCGTTCCAAAACCTCGTCGTTCCCGATCCCACGCCGGCCCAAAACCATCCCAAGCCGCGCAGTCCTCCCCGGGCCACCACCCCACCGCCAACCCCGCGAGCGAACGGGATTCCCCCCTCACAACCCGCTGGGATGGTCAATGAACTCCCATGCCACGCCGAACCGTCGGGCCAATTTCCCGGCGAGGGCCTGCACCCCGAAGGTCTCGGTGGCATAGTGTCCCCCGTAAAACACATTGAGTCCCACCTGCTCCGCCAGCGCGTGGGTCCAATGAGGCCCCTCACCGGTCACGAAACAATCCACCCCCTCGGCGGCCGCCTGGGCCAACTCGGCCCCGGCCGGCCCCGGCCCCCCCGGTGCAGATGCCCACCCGGCGACAGGTTGGGCTTCCCCCGGGCAACAGGATCGGCGCGCGACCGAGCACCTCCCCAAGCCGGTGGCCCAACGCCTCACGGTCCAGGTTCGTCTCGCCCTGCCATCCGATCGGGCAACCCTCATGCTCGAAGAACGGCTTGAGCCGCCGCAACCCGATCCGTCGAGCCAAGAGCGCGGCGTTGCCCAGGGTCGGGTGGGCGTCCAGCGGCAAGTGCATCGAGTAGACGGCCAGATCGGCCTCGAACAGCGCCCGGATCAGGGCCATCCGGGGCCCGGTCCAGGGCCGGGTCTCGCCCCAGAACAGCCCATGGTGGACCACCATCAGGTCGGCACCGGCCGCGGCCGCCTTGCGCACGGTCGCCAGCGAGGCATCGACAGCCGCCGCGATGCGGTGAACCCGGCCCCGGTTCTCCACCTGCAGGCCGTTGTGCGCCCGATCGTAGTCCCGGAATCGCTCCGGCTGGAGCCACGACTGGCATTGCGCGACCAGGACCGCGAGATCGACGGACTTCATGCGCCGCAGGGAAGCAGCCGGGCCGCCCGTAAGGAAGATCCAAAAGAGCCCGTGCGGCCGACGCCCCCCTCGGGCATTGTAACCGAAGCTCCCACCGGGCGGTCGCCTGGATTGACAGGGGTGCTCAGAGAATCGGGCATGGACGAACCGGTGCTGGACGTGACCGCCTGCGTGGAACGCGTGCGGGCGGGCGATGAGGATGCGGCTCGCGTCCTCATGCGACATCTGCATGGGTTGATCGTCAAAATCGTCCGGTCGCACCTGCCCCGAAGAACCAGCGAGGAAGACCTCATCCAGGCCGTGTACGTCAAGGTGTTCACCCGAATCGACCAATACCGCGGAGCCGTGCCCTTCGAGCACTGGGTCTCCCGCGTGGCGGTCAACACCTGCCTCAACCAGATCGCCCACGAGAAGATCCGCCCCGAGTGGCGTCTCTCCGACCTGAGCGAGGAGGAGGAGCAGGTGGTGCAGAACCTGGCCTCCACCGAAGGGGAACTCTCGCCCGAGGACGGCTTGGCATCCCGCGAACTCGTGCAAAAGATGCTGGCAAGGCTCAACCCGGAGGATCGCCTGGTCGTCACGCTGCTCCACCTCGAACAAAAGTCCGTCGAAGAAGTCCGGCAAGTCACCGGATGGAGCACCGCGCTGGTCAAGGTCCGTGCCTTCCGAGCGCGGGCCAAGATGAAGAAGCACCTTTCCGAATTGATGGAGGAAGTGAACCGATGAAGACCCATCCCCTCGATCGACTGCTCCGCTCGGCCGCCTCGGCCCGGAGGCCCGAATGTGCCGTATCTGCCGCCACGGCCCCGGTGCCCGATCCCGTGCTTGAGCAACGGGTCCTGGCCACCGTCCGGCGCGCACGGGCCGATGCCGACAGTCTCGGATTGCTCGCCGTCCTCCGCTGGGGCGTGGCCTTTGCCGGATGCGTCGCCCTGTGCGCCATCCTGGTCGCGGTGGGAACCCCGGCCGGCCACTCCCTCGACGAAGCCTTCGCGGTGCCCGAACCCGAGACCTACCTCGCCCTGCAATGAACCCCCTCAGCCGCAACGCGATCATCGGCTACCTGGCCGCCACCTTCGTCGCGGGCGCGGTGGCGGGTGTCTTCGGGGCCAAGGCCTTCCCCGCCAAGCCGCCCCCCCGTCCTCCCAGGCCCAGCGGCGGCATGTCCGAGCGCATCCTGCAGCGATGGACCACCGACCTGCACCTCACGCCGGAGCAGGTCGGCAAGATCGAGCCCATCCTCAAGCGGTCCGAGACCGAGGTTTCCGGCATCCACCAGGAGACCGAACGGCGGATGAAGGCCTCCTTTGAGCGCATGCACCAGGAGGTGACCCCGCTGCTCGACGAGGAGCAACGCCGCCTGCTCGATGAGCTCCGGAAGAAGATGGACCGCCGGAAGACCGACCGATCGCACGGCACCAACGCGCCAACGCCCCCTGCCCGTTGACCCCGGCCCATGAACCTTGGGGGCCTGCCGGAGACGCCTTCAGGACAGGCCGCCTCCGGCTCGGGCCGCACGCGCGGTGTCTCGGGTTGGATCCTTCGGTTTGACTTGCACGGGCGCACGACGCGCCCGACAACGGGAACACGCATGATCCCTCCCCGCCTCCTCTCCAACGTCCGCCCGTCTGGGCGCCGCCTTCGACTCCCCGGGCTTCCCACCCTGCTCGCCCTGGGCGCCCTGCTGGGCCTGACCATGGACCTGATCCAGGCCGCCGACCTGCCGGGCCTGCGCCGCACCGAGGTCATCTACGGCCGGAAGTTCGGCACGGCGCTGACCCTCGATGTCCTGCAGCCCGCCCGGACCAACGGCCTCGGCGTGATCTGGGTCATCAGCGGCGGCTTCTATTCCGACCACAACAACATCAACCCCGCCTACTGTCAGGCGCTCTTCGACGCGGGCTACACGGTCTTCGCCGTCGTCCACGGCTCCCAACCCCGGTACACCATCCTCGAGATCGCGGACGACCTGCACCGGGCGGTGCGCTGGATCCGGCACCATGCGGCCGACTACTCCGTGCATCCCGACCGCCTGGGCGTCTTCGGGGCCAGCGCGGGCGGACACCTGTCGCTGACCCTCGGGACCCAGGGCCGCGACGGCGACCCCAAGGCCAAGGACCCGGTGGATCGGCAAGGCAGCCGAGTGCAGGCCGTGGCCTGCTTCTTCCCCCCGACCGACTTCGAGAACTGGGGGGCTCCCGGGGACACCCAGGTCGGCGTCGGCAAGGTCGGCCGGCAGTTCTACGGGGCCTTCGGGTCCCCCGCCTGCTTCTTCCCACCGACCGACTTCGAGAACTGGGGGGCTCCCGGGGACACCCAGGTCGGCGTCGGCAAGGTCGGCCGGCAGTTCTACGGGGCCTTCGGGTCCCCGTCCGACACCCTCGAGGGGCGGCTCGAGTACGGTCGCCGGATCTCGCCGATCCACTTCGTCACCCGGGACATGGCTCCCACGCTCGTCATCCACGGCGAGGCCGACGGGCTCGTGCCGATCCATCAGGCCGAGATCTTCGAGACCAAGGCCCGGGAGGCCGGGGCGGTCTTCCAACTGGTGCGCCTGCCCGGCAAGGACCATGGCTGGCCCGGCATGGAGAAGGACATCGCCCAGTTCGCCCATTGGTTCGACCGGCACCTGAAACCGGCCCGGTGACGGCGGTCTTGCCCGGGGCAGGTCTTTGGGACCCACGGGCGGAATGCCGACCCAGGCCACCGGGCCCGCAACAGGCGCGGATGGCGCCCCTGCGACCACCTCCGCATTTTTTGTCCACCGCCCGGGCCATCGACAACTACCCTCTCGGTGCCGAGTCGACGAACCGCGCGCCCGGCGTGGTGAAGGGCCGGGTGGAGACCTTCGAGTTCACCGAGTCCAAGGTGTTCCCCGGCACCTCGCGCCAGGGGTGGATCTACATCCCCGCGCAGTACGACGGCAGCCGCCCCGCCGCGTTGATGGTCTTCCAGGACGGCCACGAGTACGTGCGGGAGAACGGCTCGCAGCGGGTGCCCATCGTGCTCGACAACCTCATCGCCAAGGGCGAGATGCCCGTGACCATCGCGCTCTTCCTCAACCCCGGGCATCGCGGGGCCGGCGCCCCGGCGCCCAACGGGTGGGGCGACCGCAACAACCGCTCCTTCGAATACGATTCCCTGGGCGGCGACTACGCCAAATTCCTCGTCGACGAGGTGATCCCCTTCGTCACCGCCCGGTACTCGGTCCGCCTCAGCGACGATCCCGAGATGCGGGGGGGCATCGCCGGCATGAGCTCGGGCGGCATCTGCGCGTTCACCGTGGCCTGGGAGCGGCCCGACCAGTTCCGCAAGGTGCTCTCGCAGATCGGCAGCTTCACCAACATCCGGGGCGGCCATGCCTACCCCGCGCTCATCCGGAAGACCGAGCGCAAGCCGCTGCGGGTCTTCCTCCAGGACGGTGAGAACGACCTGAACAACCTGCACGGCGACTGGCCTCTGGCCAACCGCACCATGGCCAGCGCGCTCGGGTTCGCGGGCTACGACCACCGGTTCGTCATGGGCGACGGCGCCCACAACGGCAGGCACGGCGGCGCGATCCTGCCCGACTCCCTGCGCTGGCTCTGGCGTCCGGCCATGCGTCCGCCCACCCCCAGCACCAACAACTGGAACGGCGACGAGGCGCTCAACAAGGTGCTGGCCGGCGGAGGCACCGACGCGCCGTGGGAACTGGTGGGCCAGGGCTTCGGGTTCACCGACGGCGCCTGCGGCGATGCCGAGGGCAATTTCTACTTCTCCGACCTGCCGAAGGGCGCGATCCACCGCGTCGCCGCCGGCTCGGACAAGGCCGAGCCCTGGCTCACCAACGGCCCCAAGGTCAGCGGTCTCAAGTTCGGGCCCGATGGGCGGCTCTACGCGGCCACCCAGGGCGACGCCCCGAAGATCGTGGCCATCGACCCGAAGACCCAGGCCCTCGAGGACGTGGCCACCGGCGTGAAGCCCAACGACCTGATCGTCTCCAAGGCGGGCTGGATCTACTTCACCGACACCGGCGCGGGCCAGGTTCAGGCCGTGCCCATCGGGGCCAAGGCCCTCTCGCGGCCGCGCACCGTCGCCGGGGGGATCACCTCGCCCAATGGCATCGCCCTGTCGCCCAGGCAGGACTTCCTCTACGTCTCGGAGTACGGCGGCACCAACGTCTGGAGCTACGCCATCGCGGCCGACGGCAGCCTCACCGCCGGGGAGCGGTCCATGACCCTCGTGGTGCCCCCCGGCAAGAAGGACAGCGGCGGCGACGGCTCCACGGTGGATGCCTTGGGACGTCTGTATGTGACCTCGCACGCAGGCGTGCAGATGTTCGACTGGACGGGCCGCCTCGGCGGGGTGATCGCCAAGCCCCGCCCCGACAAGGGCGTCTACAGTTGCGTCTTCGCCGGCCTGGGCGGGGCCTACCTGTACGTGTGCGGCGGCGAGATGCGGTGCACCGCCGGCGGACCTTGACCCATGGGCCCTGACCCCCAGGGTGCCGGTCCTGCCCGCCCCGCCCCCCCGGGCGGACTGGCGCGAGATCCTCTGGAGGGCACGGGGCCGGTGGCTTCACCGCCCCTGACCCCGGGTACGGGAGCTGCTAGTCTGGCTGCACGACATGAACGCACCGTTCGCGGCCGCCGCGCTGTGCCTGCTGCCCCTGCTCGCCTCGGCCCAGGTCCGGATCAGCGAATTCCTGGCCTCGAACACCCGGTCGCATCCCGACATCGTCGATTTCGGCGACTATCCCGACTGGATCGAACTCGAGAACACCACCGCGGCCCCGGTGTCGCTCGCCGGTTGGTACCTGAGCGATGATCCGGCAAAACCCCTCCGCTGGGCCTTCCCGGCGTCGTCGACGATCCCGGCGCACGGGTTCCTGGTGGTCTGGGCCGATGGCCGCAACGCGTTCCCCGGGGAAATCCACCCTCGGGGCTACTGGCCGTGGCGGGACTTCACCACCGAGGCCCACCACACCGACTTCTCATTGTCGGCCCTGGGCGAATCGATCGTCCTGAGCCGTACCACCGGGCAGACCAACACCGTGCTGGTGCCCGCCGGTGCCGCCCGCTGGCGCTACCTCGACAACGGATCCGATGCCGGCACCGCGTGGCGTGCCCCCGTCTTCAACGAGGCCTCCTGGCCGGAGGGGCAGGGTCAATTCGGATACGGCGACGGCGACGAGACCACCGTGCTGGGTGCCGCCGCGGCCGGTGGCACGCACCCCATCACCACCTACTTCCGGCACGCCTTCGCCGTGGCCGACCCGGGCCGGTTTGTGGACCTCGAACTGAGGCTGCTGGCCGACGACGGAGCGATCGTCCACCTCAACGGCGTGGAAGTGGTCCGACAGAACCTTCCGGCCGGGCCGGTCGACTTCCGGACCCCGGCCTCCACCTCGGTCTCCGGGGCGGCCGAGAACGCCTTCACCGCGTACCGGATTCCCGCGAGCCACCTGACCCGGGGCACCAATGTGCTGGCCGTGGAGATCCACCAGAGCGCGGCCAACAGCTCCGACCTCGGGTTCGACCTGTCCCTCAGCGGCTCGGGCTTCACGGCGTCCACCACCGTCGACATGGCCGACTATGCCCAGCAGATCCCCGACGTGTCGCGCGGCCGCAACGCCTTGGGCCGGTGGGTGCAGTTCGCCAACCCCACGCCGGGTGCGGCCAACGCGGGTGCGGAGGTTCCCGACCTCCGCACCCCGGGCCTCGCCGCGACCATCAGCCCCGAGGGCGGCGTGTTCCAGGCCCCCGTGCAGGTGGCCCTTGCGGCCGCCTCCGGCACGATCCGCTACACCCTGGACGGGGCCGTGCCGACCCCCACCTCGCCGGCCTATGTGCAACCGTTCAACGTCACCTCCAACACCGTCGTGCGAGCGCGCGTGTTCGAGGAGGGTCGCCCCAACGGCCCCATCGCCACCCGGACCTACCTCGTGGGCGAAACCCTCGGAACGCTCCCCGTCATCTCGGTGGTCTCCGATCCGGACCTCCTCTTCGGCGACCGTCTGGGCATCTATTACAACCAGCACGAGCAACTGGTCAGCGGCGGGAGTTCCGGGCGCGGGCTGCGCGATGTGTACAAGGGCAAGGACGCTCCCGGGTCGCTCGAGTACTTCGCCCCCGGAGGCCAGGCCGGATTCCCGGTCCAGGGTGCCTTCCGAATGGGTGGCGAGAACAACTGGGTGCACGCGCAACGGGCGCTGAACTTCGCCCTCCGCGGGGCCTACGGCGACGACAACCTGGCCTACGACCTCTTTCCCGGCACCGGCATCCCCAACCACACCTCGCTGACCCTGCGGGACGGCGGCGACGCCTGGAGCATGGAGATGCTCCGCGACGGCCTCTGGTCGTTCCTCCAGCGCGGCCAGTTGCGCGTGGGCGTGTCGGACTACCGCCCGGGCGTGGTCTTCATCAACGGGGCCTACTGGGGCATCCACGACATCCGCTCGCGATGGGACGAGGCCTGGTTCTTCGAGCATCACCGGCTCAACGCCACCGAGATGGACCACCTCGTCTACGGGCATCTGACCTCCTCGGCCATCACGCTCGGGGCCGACAAGGGCGACACCACGCACTGGCTCGAACTGCTCGGGTTCGCCCAGTCGCGGGACCTCAACGACCCGGCGGTCTGGGCCGTGGTCGAATCGCGGGTGGACATCGACAGCTTCATCGATTTCGTCGCCGCAGAGGCCTGGGGCCAGAACATCAGCTGGGCCCACAACCGGGAGTTCTGGAGGCCCCGCACCCCGAGCGGCCGGTGGCAATGGTTCCTGCCGGACATGGACCAGACGTTCCGGTCGTCGCAGTTGGGCAGCGGCATCCTCGGCGAGATGTGGTCCTCGGACCAGTTGCTCTCCCGGCTGAAGGCCTCCACCCGGTTCAGGCAGCGCATGGCCCAGCGCATGGCCGCCCATGCGGGATCGACGTTCCGGCCGGCCCGGGTGCAGGCACTCCTGGATGCCATGGCCCGCGAGGTCGAACCCGAGGTCGCCCGCCACGTGGCCCGCTGGGCAAGCCTCGGCGGCATGACTTTGGCGGGGCGCGCCTCGGCGCTGGCCGACATGAAGAAGTTCATCGACGCCCGTTCGGACGGCTTCCTGGCCGAGATCCAGGGCCGGCTGGGCCTGTCGCCGGCGGTACCCGTGACCCTGGGGGTGAGCGGCCCGAAGCACGGCCGCATCCTCGCTCATGGGGTGCCCATCGAGCCCGGCACCCACCGCCTCTTCCCGGGCATCCCCCTCTCGCTGGTGGCCGAGGCCGCACCGGGATATCGCTTCGTCGGCTGGGACGGGGCCTCGGGCGAGGCCTCCACGACCGTGACGCTGACCGCCCCCACCGCGATCACGGCCCGGTTCGCCCCCTCCGACGAACGGGTCATCGGCGGGACGCTCGCGGCAACCACCACCCTCGTCGCCGGCGCCACCTACGCGGTCGAGTCGGACCTTCTGATCCCGCCGGGCCTGGTCCTGCGGGTGCCGGCCGGCGTCACGCTGAACCTCGCCCCGGGCCGGCACGTGCGGGTGCAGGGCACCTTGACCGTGGACGGCACGCCGGAGGCGCCCGTGCGCTGGGTCGGTCGCGACGGTGCCCGCTGGGGCGGCATCAGCTTCGAGCGTCCCGACGGGCCGTGCGTGCTGAGGCACCTCGTCGTCCGGCAGGCGACGCGGGGGATCGACCCCGTCACCTTTCCCTACGCCCTCTCCGGTCTCGACGCCACGCTGCGCATCGATCACCTCGACATCGAACAATGCGATGGGCCGATCTTCTGCCGGGGTGGATCCATCGAACTGCGTGCCAGCCGCCTGCACACGGCCTACACGGGCGACTGCATCAACGTCAAACGCGGCGGTGCCCTCGTCGAGGACTGCGACTTCATCGGCAACAACGCCCCGGACACCGACGCCATCGACTACGACGGCGTGGTCGGCGGCATCGTCCGGGGCTGTCGCATCCACCGCTTCCTCGGGCCCAACTGCGACGCCATCGACATCGGCGAGGCGGCGAAGGACATCCTCATCGAGGACAACCGCATCTACTTCAACTCCGACAAGGGCGTGTCGGTGGGCCAGGGCTCGGGCGTCCTCCTGCGCAACAACCTGGTGGTGGGCTGCGCCCTGGGCGTGGGGGTCAAGGATGCGGGTTCCCTCGCGGTGGTCGACGGCAACACCTTTGTCGACTGCGGCATCGGGGTGGACGTGTACGAAAAGAACTTCGGCGTGGGCGGCGGCGCGGCCGTGGTCACCAACACGGTCTTCTCCGGGAGCAAGGTGGCCCCGGTGAAGGCCGATGCACGGTCGCGGATCACGGTGGCCTACTCGTTGTCGGACACCATGGCGCTCACGGGCCCGGGACCCGGCAACCTGCTGGGCAACCTGCTCTTCCGGGCCCCTTTCCGCTCTTCCGGGCCCCTGCCCTGCTGGACTTCGGCCTCGGGCCGAAATCGCCAGCGATCGACGCCGGCGCCCCGGACCATCCGGCCGACCCGGACGGAAGCCGCGCCGACATCGGGGCCCGACACACGTACCTCGCCACCGACTATCCCTACCCGCTGGCCAGGACCGTGGTGATCGACGAGATCCTCGCCAACTCGGAGGGCGACCAGGACTGGATCGAACTCTTCAACCGGGCCGCCACACCGGTGGACATCGGGGGGTGGTTCCTGAGCGACAGCGCCGCGGATCTGCGCAAGTACCGCATCCCGGCGGGCACCCGCCTCGACCCCGGCGAGCGCATCGTGCTGACCGAGCAGCAGCACTTCGGGGTCGCCTCGTTGGACACCGGACGGATCACCGGCTTCGCCCTCAGCGACGTCGGCGAGACCCTGTACCTGACCTCGGCCGTGGGCGACGAACTCACCGACCAGCGCTCGCAGGAATCCTTCGGCGCCTCGATGCCCGGCGAGACCTTGGGGGGAGGCCTCCACCGACACCTGGAACTTCGTCCCGCTCCAGGCCCCGACGCCCGGCACGGCCAACAGCGCGCCCCGGATCGGGCCGGTGGTGATCACGGAGATCTTCTACGCCTCGTCGACGGACCCCGAACTGGAGTTCGTGGAACTGCTGAACCTCTCGACCAACCCCGTGCCGTTGTACGACAGCATCCGCCGCGCGGCCTGGAGCCTCACCGATGGCATCGAGATGACCTTCCCGTCCGACCCGCCGATGATCCTCGCCCCGGCGGAGCGCGTGGTGCTCACCCGGAGCCTGTCCCAGTTCAATGCCGCCTTTAGCGTGCCGCCGGGAACGCGGGTGCTGGAGTGGACGGCGGGCCGCCTCGCCAACGAGGGCGAGTCGGTGCAACTGGGCCGGCCGGCCGGGCTCGATGATGGCGGGGTGCGGCAGTTCGCGCGGGTGGACCGGGTGACCTATGACCGCAACGCCCCCTGGCCGGTCGGCCCCGCTGGATCGGGCCAGTCGCTGCAGAAGCGCTTCGAGGGGCAGTATGGCAACGACCCCGCCGTGTGGATCGGGGCGTCCCCCACCCCGGGCACCGGACTCCAGGGCAGCCAACCTGCTGGAGTTCGCCCTCGGCAGCCACCCGATGATCCCCGACGCGGCCGCCCCAATCCTCCTCGACCTGTCCACCGAACCCGCCACCGTGCGACTGACCCAGCGGACCGACCGCCCCGGCGTCACCGTGCTGCTGGAGACCACCCCCGTCCTGGGACAGGCGTGGACCCCGGTGCCCACCGAGGTGGGTTTCACCTCGGGATTCCAACAACTGCGCATCGCCCGCCAACCCACCGGCAGTCCGACCCGGTTCTTCCGGTTGAGCGCCCCGCCCGGTGAGGGCCCGGGACACCAGCCAGGACGACAGCCAGGCCGACGGGACCGATCCCGCGGATTGAACCGTCTCCCCACAAATCGCTGAAGCCTGCGCCGCCGGCCGCCGATGGTCCCTGCAAAGACCAGCCTCCGGCGTGCAGTTTTCCGGGTCGCTGGCACCCTCTTCTGCCATGATCGTCGATCTCTGCATGACCCGCCGGGTCGAGACCGTCTCGCCCGAGACACCGTTGGGCGAGGCGATCCGACGCATGACCCAGTGCAACATTCGCCGATTGGTGGTCGTTCGAGGGCGGGCCAGCGTTGGCATGATCGTTCGCCAGGATGTCGAACGGGCCTATCCACCGGGGCTGAATCCGTTCTCGGTGGCCGGCATCGATGACCTGCCCCCGGCGGGCACGGTGGCGGACATCATGCACAGCCCGGTGGTCACCATCGAGGCCGACCAACCCATCGAAGCGGCAGCGCGCCGCATGACCGAACACCACATCGGCGGCCTGCCCGTCGTGCAGGGCGACAAGCTCGTGGGCATCATCACCGAGTCGGACATCTTCCGTGTCTTCGCCAAGCTGCTCAGCGGCCAACCGGGATCCTCGCGCATCACGTTCGACATCACACAAAAACCCGATGCCTTGGTTGGATTCGTCCAGCTGTGCAATAGCCTCCGTATCGAGGTCACCAGCATCATCACCTTCAACGACGGCCTCCGTCGGTTGGCCGTCGCCCGAATCCAAGGCACCAACACCGACCGTTTGATCGATCGCCTTTGGGATTCAGAGCAATCCGTACTGAACGTGGTGGAGTGAACGCAACCCCCTGCACCACCCTCATGTCGGCTCCATGGGATCGGGGCGCCTTTGGGGCAAGTTGGCGGAAGGGGAGGGATTTGAACCCCCGGTACCCTTGCGAGTACGCCTGATTTCGAGTCAGGTGCCTTCAACCACTCAGCCACCCTTCCGCGACTCGGTTTTACTGGGCTTTTCGCTCAGTTTTGGGAACTCCGGTTTGCCACTTGTATACTGCACCGTGTGCACCGTGGATATCGGCCACCCAAAAAGGCTGCCCCTTCTGAAGAGTCGGGAGCGAACCACGCATCCAACTTCAGATGAACTCAACCTCTTTGAAGAGATTACTGTTTTGCCCGGATGGGTGGAAAGCTGAAAAGAGGCCTCGCGAACGCATCCCAAAATCCCGGCCTTGGGCCGCGTTGGTGATGAACACCTTGCGGCCAAGATGGGAACGCTGGAACCAAGCGTCGAGCCAGCCCGAAGACAGCCCCAGCTTGACTAGCAACCGTACAACCATACGCCTAGCCATATCTTGAAAACAACGCTCGTTCTTCCGGATGACCTGTTGATGGAGGCCAAGACACTGGCTGTCCGTCGGAAGACGACCCTCAAGGCCATCATTGAGGCGGCTCTTCGCCGGGAGATCCGGCCGGCCATGGAACAGGAAAACCCTGATCCGTCCCGGTTCGAAGTCGGGCCCTTCGGCATCCTCCGCATCCGCAAAGCCTTCGGCTGTCCTTCCACCACGGTGGCCCAGATCCGCGCAGTCCAGGAGGCGTTGGAAAACGAGGAGCTTGAACGGATGTCCCGTTCTCAATGCCCATGATCACCCTGTTGGACGCCCGCGTTCTCATCGCCTTGGGCGACGCCGGACACGTCCATGAGAGCGCCGCCCTGCGCTTCTTTGAACGCGAGGCGGTCACCGGTGGCGGGGCTACCTGTCCGACAACCGAAAATGCATTCCTTCGCATCCTCAGCCATCCATCGTACCCGCGATCGCTGGGAAGCCCCGTGGAAGCGCGGCGGTTGCTTTCACGCCTGATATCGGCACCAGGGCATCAGTTCTGGCCCGACGACCTGACGCTGACGGATGATCGACTCCATCACGAGTTGCCCGGGTCCAAACATCTCACGGACCATTTCCTCCTGGCGCTCGCCGTGAAACATGGGGGGCGGTTCGCCACGTTCGACACCGGCATCAACGCGGCGCTCGTTCCCGGCGGGCCATCGGCGCTTCACGTCATCCCGGCGTCCTGACGGGTTTTCAAACCGGCAGCAGACCTCGGCCTTGAAGCGTTCACGGATATTCAACCTCCTGGCACATCCTCTTTGATCCGGGAGCAGGGTGATGGGGCCAACGACCTCTCAGGACGCGATCCAGCGGGTCTCCGGCGCCATGCACCGAGGTCGATCCTTGCCGGAACTCCCCTGCGGGCGCAGGCCCCATCCCGCGACGCCTACGACAGCAGGGGCTTGATGACCTGACCGGCGATGTCGGTGAGCCGAAAGTCACGGCCCTCGAAGCGGTGGGTCAGGCGGGTGTGCTCGATGCCCAGCAGGTGGAGCATCGTGGCGTGCAGGTCGTGCACATTCACCGGATCCTCCACGATGTTGTAGCCGAAATCATCGGTACGCCCGTACACGAGGCCGGGCTTGATGCCGCCGCCGGCCATCCACAGCGAGAAGCACCTGGGGTGGTGGTCCCGGCCGAAGCTGTTGGCGCTGATGTCGCCCTGGGAGTAGGCGGTGCGCCCGAACTCTCCACCCCAGAGCACCAGCGTGTCATCCAGCAGGCCCCGCTGCTTGAGGTCCTGGAGGAGGGCACCGCTGGCCTGGTCGGTGTTGCGGGTCTGGGCCTTGATGCCGTCGGGGAGGCCGCCATGGTGGTCCCAGTCGCGGTGGCAGAGCTGGATGAAGCGCACGCCCCGCTCGGCCAGTCGACGGGCCAACAGGCAGTTGTTGGCGAAGGACGGCTTGCCCGGCTGGGCCCCGTAGAGCTTGAGCACGGACTCGGGCTCCGAGGAGAGGTCCACCAGTTCGGGCACGCTGGTCTGCATGCGGAAGGCCAGCTCGTAGCTCTCGATGTGCGAGGCGATGTCGGGATCGCCCAGCAGGCCAAGCTGCCGACGGTTGAGCGTCTGCATGGCGTCGAGCAGTTGGCGGCGCGACTGGCCGCTCATGCCCGGCGGGTTCGACACGTAGAGCACCGGGTCGCCTTGGCTGCGGAGCTGCACGCCCTGGTAGTTGGCCGAGAGGAAGCCGTTGCCCCAGTAGCGTGCCTGAAGCGACTGGCCGCCGCTGCCGCTGACCAGCACCACGTAGGACGGCAGGTTGGCGTTCTCGCTTCCCAGCCCGTAGGCGATCCAGGCCCCCATCGTGGGCCGTCCCGGCTGCTGGTTGCCGGTGCCGAAATAGGTCACGGCCGGATCGTGGTTGATGGCATCGACATGCATCGTGCGGATGAGCGCGATGTCGTCGGCCATCGCCCCGATGCCCGGCATCAGGGAGGTGATCTCCATGCCGCTCTTGCCGTACTTCTTGAACTCGAAGGGCGAGCCGACGCACTTGAGCACGGCTTGCCCGGCCGTCATGCCGGTGATGCGCTGGCCCCGGCGCACGCTCGGGGGCAGCTCTTGGCCCGTCATCTCCTTGAGCTTGGGCTTGGGATCGAACAGATCGAGGTGCGACGGGGCCCCGGACTGGAAGAGGTAGATGACACGCTTGGCCTTCGGCGCCAGGTGCAGGGTCTTGAGGGCGCCGGGGACCGCCCGGGTGGCCGGCGTGGCCCCGCCGAGCGACGACGGCAGCAGCGAGGCCAGGGCCATGGCGCCGAGGCCCGTGGAGCTGCGGGTGAGGAAGGCGCGCCGGCTCAGGATGCGCTCGGCCTCGTCCTGAAGGTAGGAGGGGTTCACTTGGAAATGGTCTCGTTGAGGTTCAGGAGGACGTTGGCCACGGCGGTCATGGCCGCGAGCGCGGCCGGGTCGGCCGACTCGGGCGCCTTGGACTCGCCCACGGAGATGAGGGCCTTGGCGGCGTCGGGATCGGACTGGAAGCGGGCCAACTGCTGCTCGTGGGTCTGCTTGAGCACGGCCACCTCGTCGGGTTGGGGCTTGCGCCCGAGGGTGTGCCGGAAGGCGCGCACCAGACGGCGGTCGAGGTCGGCGGGCTCCTCACGCAGCACCCGCTGGGCAAGGCCGCGGGCGGCCTCGACGAAGGCCGGGTCGTTCATCAGCACGAGGGACTGGAGGGGGGTCTGGGTGCGCTGGCGGAGGAAGGTGCAGACCTCGCGGTTGGGCGCGTCGAACGTGGCGAAGGACGGGTAGTGGGCCGATCGGCGCCAGAAGACGTACATGCCCCGGCGATACAGATCCTGCCCGTGGTCCTGCACGAAGACCGAGTCGGTGCCGTCCCAGATGCCCGGGGGCTGGTAAGGCTTCACGCTGGGGCCGCCAATCCTGGGGTTCAGCAGGCCGGAGACGGCCAGCGCGTTGTCGCGGATGTACTCGGCGTCGAGGCGCAGGCGCGGGCCGCGGGTGAGCAGGCGGTTGTAGGGGTCGCGTGTCAGCTTGTCGGGCGTGGCGTTGGCCGCCTGTCGGTAGGTCGCGCTGGTGACCATGATCCGCAGCAGGTCCTTCACGCTCCACGGTTTGATCGGGCCCGATCTGGCGCCGCGACGCTGGCCGGGCATGGCGACCGTGCCGCCGTCCCGGAATCGGGTGGCCAGGTAGTCGAGCAACTCGGGATGACTGGGCCACTCACCCTGCGACCCGAAGTCGTTAGCCGTCTTCACCAGGCCGTTGCCGAAGAGCAGGGCCCAGTAGCGGTTGACGGTGACGCGGGCCGTGAGCGGATGCTGCCGGGACACCAGCCAACGGGCCAGGGTCAGGCGGTTGGTCGGTCCCTCGGGCAACGGCGGCAGGAAGGACGGGGTGCCCGGTTCGACACGCTCGCCGCGGATGCGGAAGTCGCCGCGCACCAGCACAAAGGTCTCCCGGGGCGGATCCAGCTCCTCCATGATGAGGGTCGTCGGGATCTTGGCATAGAATCCGTCCTTGGTGCGGCGGGCCTGGGCCAGGGACTTCTCGGCCCTCAGGTAGTCGACCGCGTGGTTCTCGCGGTAGAATCGGGCCAGGTCGCCGCGCTCGTCGTCGGCGCGCCGGCCTCGCGACTTGGCGACGATGGCCGCGTAGCCCTCGAAGGTCAGGGACCGCACCTCGGCCTCGGACAGGGCCCGCGAGAACAGGCGCACGTCATCCAGTTGGCCGGTGAGGAACGAGTCCCCGTTCCGGGACCCGAACCGCAGCGGTTCGGCGGCGACCGGCGACTCCTTGAGCTGGTCCTTCTCGGTCTCGAGGTCCTTGCGCACGCCGTTGACGAAGATCCGCACGCCCGATGCCTTGCCGGAACCGTCATGGCTCACGGCGACATGGAGCCACTGGTTGTGGGGCAACTGGTCCTTGGTGCGGACCTTGAGGGCATTCTCAGGCCAGGCATGGACGAGATGGGTCTGCAGGCGCCGGTCGGCCAGGAGCAGGTCGAAGCCGCGGTGTCCCGGCCCCTTCTCCATCCGGCTCAGGACCGCGCCGTCCCCCTGCAACCGCACCCAGGCGGCGACGGCGAAGGCGTTGGTGCGGTCCCAGCCCGTCCGCGAAGGCGCCTCGGCATGGGCCTTGCCGTCGAGCTTCAGGGCCCGGCCCAGGCGGCCGTCGACAAACTCGACGGCGTTGGTGCCCTTCCAGGCGACGTCGGGATCCACCACGCCGTCGAAGGTCCACCGCGCCGCCAGGCCGCTGGTCGGCACCGGGGCCGGCGGGCGCTCACCGAGTTCGCGCTCCCATTTCTCCTGGGTCTCGCCCAGCTCGTTGGTGCGGTCCTGCAGGGTCTTCTCGGCATCCTTCACGGCGAAGTCGGCCTCGACGAACTTGGCGGCCTGCTCGGCCGTGGGCACCGGCAGGCGCGGGGGCGGGTTGTCGGTGCGGATGCGGTCGAGGCCCTTCTCGGGCACGTTGTGGAAGAAGGCGTAGAGGCGGTAGAATTCCTTGGTGCTGATCGGGTCGTACTTGTGGTCATGGCACTCGGTGCACCCCACGGTCAGGCCCAGAAAGGTGGCCCCGAGGGTGTTGACGCGGTCGACGACGTACCCCTGGGATTGGGCAACAGGTCGCCGGCCAACTGCTCGACGGTGAACTGGTCGAAGGGCTTGTCGGCATTGAAAGCGTCGATGACCCAGTCGCGCCACAACCACATGAAGCGCACGCCGTCGAAGTGGTAGCCGCTGGTGTCGGCATACCGGGCGAGGTCCAGCCAGTTCTGGCCCACGCGCTCGCCGTAGTGGCGCGAGTCCATCAGGCGGTCGACCAGGCGCTCGTAGGCGTCGGGGCGCTTGTCGGCGAGGAAGGCGTCGACCTCCTCGACCGTGGGCGGCAGGCCGGTGAGATCGAGGGTCACCCGCCGCTGCAGGCTCGCCGGGTCGGCCTCCGGGTTGGGCTTCAGGCCCTCGGCCTCCAACCGCGCCAGCACGAAGGTGTCGAGGGCGTTGCGGGGCCACTTGCCGTCCTTGACGCGGGGAAGCTCCGGCGTGGTGGGAGCGATGAAGGACCAGTGCTGCTGCCAGCGGGCTCCCTGCCGGACCCAAGCCTGGAGAAGCTCGATCTGGGCCGGGGAGAGGGGTTTGCCATGCTCGGGCGGCGGCATGATCTCGTCCGGGTCCTTGGGAAGCGGCGCGGCCCGACTTGAGCGTGCGGAAGGCGTCCTCCTCGCGGTCGAGGCGCAGGCCCGCCTTGCGCTTGCCCTCGTCGGGCCCGTGGCAGGCAAAGCAGTGGTCCGAAAGGATGGGCCGGATCTGGCGGTTGAAGTCGACCTGGGCCGCCGGACGGGCGGTGTCGGCCGCCGCCGCGGCCCATGTCCACAGGCACAGAAGCTCAAGGAGGACGCCCGTTGCCACGGCCCTGGGGAAGCGGGCGGCATGTCGCACGATGGCCAAGCAGAGGATCACGTTTCCAATCTTGCTCCACGGCGGAAGGTCCAGCAACCCCCGAGGCGTCCCGGGCCGCGGGGGCAACCCGCGGAGACCCTTCGGCGGCTTTGGGGTTGTCGGACCCGCCTGCCGGGATCGAAGGTTCCGGCGTGGGCACCGAACCAATCGGCTTCCGTCCCCGCCCCGCACCGTCACCGGAAGCCGGGGCGGTCACCGGGCTGCGGGTCGATGGCATGGACTGCGGCAACTGCGCCCGCGCGGTCACCGAGGCGCTCCGCTCGGTGGAGGGCGTCTCGAGGGCCGCCGTGGACCTGCACGCTGGCCGGGCCCGGGTCCACTGGCTGACGGGCCGGACGGTCGATCCAGCCCGGCTGATCAGCGCGGTGGAGAAGGCCGGGTACCGGGCCCATCCGGAGGAACCCTCCGGCGACCCGTCGCCTGCCTCGCCGGGGGCCGCACCGGCCGGATCCGCGCCGGGAACCGGCACCCCCAAAACAACGGCCAATCCCTGGTCGACAGCCCTCTGGCTGGGGGGACCGGCGACGTTGTTGCTGTTGGCGGGCGATTGGCTCGCAGGATGGGGCATGCACCGGGGATTCCAGGCCGTGGCGCTGATCCTGGCCACCGTGGTCCAGGCGGGCGTGGGGTGGCGGTTCTATCGCGGGGCCTGGCGTCAGGCGCGGGTGGGCCGCTCGAACATGGACACCCTGGTGTCGCTGGGGTCGTCCACCGCCTACCTTTGGAGTCTGTGGCTGTTCTTCACCCAACCGCACGCGCACCTCTTCTTCGCCGAGTCGGTGAGCATCCTGAGTCTCATCAGCCTGGGCCACGCCCTCGAAGCGCGCATGGGTGCCAAGGCGGGCGATGCGCTGAAGGCACTCATGGCCCTGGTCCCGGCGACGGCCCATCGTCTGGATGCCGAGGGGCGCGAATCCGAGGTGCCTGTGGGTGCCCTTCGACCTGGAGACCGCCTGCGCATGCGACCGGGCGACCAGGTGCCGGTGGACGCCGTCGCAAGGTCCCGGGTTCGGTGCTGCTGGCCGGTTCGACCCATGTCGAGGGCAGCCTGGTGGTGCGGGTGAGCGCCACGGGTGAACACACGGGCCTGGCGCGCATCGCGGCGGTGGTCGAGCGGGCGCAATCGAGCCGGGCCTCGGTGCAACGCCTGGCCGACCAGGTGAGTTCGGTCTTCGTGCCGGTGGTGGTCGTCATCGCCCTCCTCGCCGCGGTGGCCTGGGGATGGGCCCCGGCCACGTTGACCGCCTGGCAGACCGCCCTGGCCCCGTGGCTCTGGCACCCGCAATCCACCGGCTCCGCGATCGGCGACGCGGTCTCGGCCTTCTGCTCCGTGCTCATCGTGGCCTGTCCCTGCGCCATGGGGCTGGCCACGCCGGTGGCCCTGATGGCCGGCATCCATGCCGCGGCGCGTCGGGGCATCCTCATCCGGGACGCGGTGGCCCTGGAGAAGACCGGTCGTCTCTCGGCGCTGGCCTTCGACAAGACGGGCACGCTCACCGCGGGGCATCCGACCCTCACGCGATGGATGGATTTGCGTCCGGAGGAGGCCCGGGGCATTCCCTTGCCGGAGTTGGCCGAGACGCTGGCCGAGCGGTCCCGGCATCCGGTGTCGCGCGCCGTCGTCACGACCGCCCAGGCTCTCCGGAACCGCGGCTCCGTTCCTGGAACGGACCCGGGGCCGAACCCCCGGTCCACCGCACCCAGGCTGGCCTCCTGGCGCGAGTGGCGCGGCCAGGGCATCGAGGCGGTCGTGGCCGGGAGCGATGCGAGCCGCCCCCTGCGATTGGGCTCGCTCGGGTGGATGCGGACGCTCGGGATGCCCCCCTCCCCGGAGGTCGAGACCGGGATCGCCCGGGCTGCGGAGGCGGGCCGCAGTGTGCTGGTGTTGGCCGAGGGCGTCGTTCCGCTGGGGATCCTCGAGGTGGGCGACGCCGTCCGCGCGGACTCGCCCGAGGTGATCCGACGCCTCGAGGCCCTGGGCCTGGAGACCTGGCTGATCTCGGGGGATGCCGAGCCCACCTGCCGGGCCGTGGCCAAGGCGGTGGGGATCCCCCGGGAACGGGTCCGGGCCGAATGCCGGCCCGAGGACAAGGTGCGGATCCTCGGGGAGATCCGATCCAGAGGTCACCGGGTGGCCTTCGTGGGCGATGGCATCAACGATTCCCCCGCCCTGGCGGCGGCGGACCTGGGCATCGCCGTCGCGCAGGCCTCCGACGTGGCCCGCGAGGCGGCCGACCTCGTCCTGCTGCGACCCGACCTCGCCGCGGTGGTCGAGGCCCTCGACCTGTCGGCGCGCACCTTGCGCACCCTCCGGCAGAACCTCTTCTGGGCCTTCTTCTACAACGCCGCCGCCGTGCCGCTGGCCGCCCTGGGGTTCCTCAGCCCGGTGGTCTGCGCCCTGACCATGGGCCTTTCGGACCTCATCGTGATCGGCAACGCCCTGCGCCTGAGGCGGCGGGCCTGAGAGCCTGTCTGAAGACGGAGGTGCCGATGCGGTCACCGGGCCATGGCCGGTCAGACCAAGCCGATCCAACCTTCCGACCATTGGATCTGTTCCGATGCGATATCACCACCATTGAAACGGTTTGTATTTTTTTGACATTGTTTGCATGGCAATGGCATCCACAACCCTGCAGGTTCGTCTGCCGGTCAAACTCAGGGACGAGGCCTCCGAGACACTGGAGGAGATGGGGTTGGATCTGCCGACAGCCATCCGTCTCTACCTCACCAAAGTGGTCAAGACCCGCCGGATCCCCTTCGAACTGGAGGCTGATCCCGTGGTCGAGGTCGTCCAAGTCGACGAGGCGCTCCAAGGGCGCATGGACCGCATCGGCGCGGCCTGGAAGAAGGTGGACAAGAAGCGGTGAGGGTCCTGATGTCAGCCCGGATCCGCAGGCGAGAATTCGGCAGGGTGATCCCGTCCGAAGACCTGCCGGTCATCGCTCGATCGGCACGGGCCGCCCTGGCGGTACCGATGGCCGCCAAGGGCCTGCCCGCCGGGACACGATTGCTCAAGGCTTATGCCACTTCGCCCCGCGGGGCCAAACGCGTGGTCTATCTCTTGGTCCTCGCCGCAGGACCCCTCTGAGTTTTCAGGCTTTCAGGCGCGCAAGGTGGCCCCGAGGGCCGACTGGAACGCGCCGACGAGGCGGTCGTGGGCGGCCTGGACCTCGTCGTCCTTGAGGGTGCGGTCGGCCGCGCGGTAGGTGAAGGAGTAGGCCAGGCTCTTGTGTCCCTCGGGCACCCCTGCTTGCCGCGGAAGACATCGAAGAGTTCCACCGCCTCGAGGTGACCGGGCTTGGCCTGCTTGACCGCCACGAGCACCGCCTCGTGGGTGGTCGCCTCGGGCACGATCATCGCGACATCGCGCTGGATCGACGGGAAGGCGGCCAGAGGCTTGAAGCTCCGTACCGGGTTGCTGCGGGCCAGCAGCACGTCTAGGTCGAGCTCGGCCAGCAGCACGGCGTCGCGCAGGTCGTGCCGCTTGGCCAGCGTCGGCAGCAGTTGGCCCAATTGGCCCAGGGGCAGCTTGCCCCCGAGGGTGATCGCAGCCGACTCGAGCATCAGCGGAGTGCTCTCCGGGCGGCGCGCATAGGCGACCCCGCGCAGGCCCAGGCGCTCGATGAGCTCCTCGACCAATCCCTTGAGCTCGTAAACGTCGGTCTTGGCATCGCGATCGGCCCCGGACCAGAACCTTGGATCGCGGGCACCGGTGAGCGCGATGGCCACGCGCCAGCCTTCGCGGGCCGCTCCGTTCTGCAAGGTGAACACCCGGCCGATCTCGAAGAGCTGCACATCGCCGTTGCGGCGGGTGAGGTTGTGGCTGAGGGAATCCAGCAGCCCCGGCAGCAACGACGGCCGCAGCGCGTTCATGTCGCTGCTCAGCGGATTGGCCAGGAGCACCACCTCTTCGGAGACCCGGCGCGCGGCCGTGTCGGAGATCAGCGTCTGGCCCTGGGCCTCGTCGAGCCCGAGGCCCGTGAGGATGCGGCGGACTTCGGCGAAGCGGTCGTAGGTCGCGTCGAAGGGATGCGATCCCACCGCGCCCCGCGGGGCCGTGGAGGGGATGCGGTCGACGCCGAACAGGCGGGCCACCTCTTCCACCAGGTCCACCTCGCGCTTGAGATCGACCCGCCACGAGGGCACGCGCCACACGGAGGTCGCTCCGCCGTCACGGCTCCCCTGCCCGACCTCCTCGAGGCCGAGCCCGGCCAGGAACCCCGCCTGGGTCCCGGACGGAATGTCCACGCCCAGCAGGACCTTCGCGCGATCCTGCCGCAGCGCGAGTTCCTTGGCCTGGGGCGGGTTCGGAAACACGTCGATGGCTTGGCCGGACAGGCTGCCACCGGCCAGTTCGAGCAGCAGTTGGGCGCAGCGCCGACCGGCCGATGCGGCCGCCTGGACATCGGCCCCGCGCTCGAAGCGGTAGCTCGCGTCGGTGCGCAGCGCCCCCGGTGCGCAGCGCGAGCGCCTTGGAGGTGCGGCGGATGCCCGTCGGCGTGAAGTAGGCCGACTCGATGAGCACGTCGGCGGTGTCGGCCTGGATGCCGGAGTCGAGCCCACCCATGACGCCTGCCAGGGCAATGCCGCCCGCGGCGTCGGCGATGAGCAGGTTCTCCGGGTTGAGCGTGTGCCCGCGCCCATCGAGGGTGGTGAACGCCTCGCCCTCGGAGGCGCGGCGGATCACCACCTCGGGCAGGCCGGCGGCGTTGGTCCGGAGTCTGCGGAGATCGAAGGTGTGCAGGGGCTGCCCCGTCTCGAGCATCACGAAGTTCGAGACGTCCACCACGTTGTTGATGCTGCGCAGCCCAACCTTCTCGAGGGCCGAGCGCAGCCAGGCCGGGCTGGGCCCGACCTTCAGGCCGCGGATCACCATCGCCGTGTAGCGCGGGCACAGGTCGGGGGCCTCCAGGCGCACGACGGCCGATGCGGCGGCCCCGGTCGGGACCTCGGGCAAGGTCACCACCGGAAGGCGCAGGGGCTTGCCGGTCACGGCGGCGACCTCGCGCGCGATGCCGATGACCGAATTGAGATCGGGCCGATTGGGCGTCACCTCGAGGTCGAACACCACGTCGCTGCCCGCGAGCCCGAGATGGACGGCCAACGGTTGGCCCACGGTCGCCGTCTCCGGCAGGATGAGCAGCCCGTCTTCACGGCGGAGACCGAAGGCCTCGGGCTCGCG
>Ga0194124_10002149_pt1 | contig 22793 bp, 16 predicted proteins | sample TA2KigCas0mmetaG_FD_148605 | JGI IMG/M metagenome (GOLD analysis project Ga0194124, IMG submission 148605) | Freshwater microbial communities from Lake Tanganyika, Tanzania - TA2015031 Kigoma Deep Cast 0m | ecosystem: Environmental > Aquatic > Freshwater > Lake | place: Tanzania: Lake...
GTTTTTGTTGCTACTAACGATTCCTATTATCATACATTTATTTCATTTCAGGAGACAAAAAACACTTTTCTTTTCCTCGCTTCGCTTCATTAAGTTTATTGAACAAGAGAACAAATCGACGCGAAAACTAAAACACATATTGGTGTTAATTTCAAGAATTTCTTTACTAAGTTTTGCAATTATGGCATTTGCACAGCCCACATTTGAACAAAGTGATACAAGCTCAAATTCAGGTGCTGAAATTTTATCCATTTATATTGACAATTCGCTTTCTATGAGCGCGAAAGGAACTGAAGGAGAATTGTTATCAGAGGCCAGAGAGACGGCGAAAAGACTTATAGAAAAAACTTCAGCAAATGCTTTAATTTTTATCTGTTCCAATAACCTCGATGGCTCAGAGCAACGATTGCGAAGCAAAGCTGAAGCATTTGATTATCTGGAGAAATTAACATACTGTCCCCTTACCAGGACCATAGGCGATGTTCTTACTTGGCAAAATAATTTCATTTTGAAAGAAAACAGCGAACAAACAAAAATCGGTAGATTAACCCAGGTAATACTCAGCGACTTTCAGACAGTCTCTGCAAATATTGAAAATAAAATGTATACTGATAAAACTTTTCATTTGGTTAAATTCACACCACAAAGTTCTGCTAACATAACGATCGACAGTGTTTGGTTTGAGAACCCAATTCACAAAATTGGATTTCAAAATGAAATTTTCGTTCGAATTCAAAACCTTTCAAACGAGGCTGCCTCAAATATTGAAGTGGCACTCACCATAAACGGTTCAGTACGCTCAACCTTTTTAAATATTCCCGCTAAGAACAAATTTACCACCTCCTTTAGATTAACGGAGACAACCAATGGTTTGAAAATTGGTCAATTCAGCGTAAACGACAAACAATTATTTTGGGACGATGATTTCTATTTTTCGTATTCTGTTAACCCTGAGGCAAGGGTACTGATTTTAAATAGTGAGAATGCTTCTGCGGCTACCTCTAAAGTCTACGAAGTAGAACCCTATTTTACCACAAAAAATTTAGCTGAACAGTCTTTTTCCAAATCCTCACTCGACAATATTGACCTATTGGTTCTTAATGGACTCAATAATCCCGCCTCGGGATTGATCAACGATGCCCGGGAATTCATGGAAAATGGGGGAAGTATTCTGATAATTCCGGGCACAAATATTGATTTTTCGTCAATGAATCCCCTCCTCACTAAATTAAGTTTACCAACTTTTGGCGCCAAAAGTTTAAATGCTTCCCGAATACAAACTATTGAGTCCAAAGATGTATTCTTTTCTGGCATATTTGAAAGAGAAAATCCCAATTTAACCATGCCCAGTATTTCAAATTACTTCACTTTACAAAATCCAGCGTCAAGTAAAACATTGCTTTCCCTTCGAAATGGGCAGGGATTACTTTTAAAAAATGACAATAGGGCCTATTTATTTACAACGGCATTGCAAGAAGATTTCAGCAGCTTAGCCTCAAATGCAATATTTCCAACTGCACTGCTGAGAATTGGGGAGTTAAGTTCTCGTTCCCTACCACTTTACGCTTCAATCGGTATTGATAATGCTATTTTACTTCCGTTGAAAACAAATAGTGAGAAAGCTATTCAGTTGAAAGGTAGAGAAGGTGATTATATTCCTCCACAAAGAAAAAGAACAAATCAGATCCTTTTTTCCCTGAATGGACCTGAGGCAGCAGAAAAGTTGAAAGCGGGGAATTACGATGTTATTGGAGACGAGATACTCGGTAATTTATCCATCAACTACAATAGGGCGGAAAGTGACGCCTCTCTAAAAAATAAAGATGAAATAATTGCACTTTTCAAAGATGCAGGAATAAAAAATACTACCTTTAGTGAAGTAAAAAATGGAGAAAAAGCTACTGCTTTGGATATTGGGGAGGCAAGTGAGTTGTGGAGATATTTTCTCATTTTTTCTCTTCTATTTATTTTTGTAGAAATGGCACTTTTAAAGTTTATGAAATAGTATGAAAATTCTACTTAAAAAAGCAAGCATCCTTGATGAGGCCTCTCCTTTCAACGGAAAAAAACTCGATATTCTAATTGAGAACGGACGAATAAGCGATATAAAAAATGAGATACACTGTGAAAAAGCGACTCAAGTTTCATCTCCAAATCTTCACGTGTCACTCGGTTGGGTTGACCTAAAGTCAGCTTTTGGCGACCCAGGCTTTGAGCATAAAGAGACTATTGAATCTGGTTTAGATACTGCTGCGGCAGGCGGCTACACACATATTTGTACCTTACCAAAAACATCTCCCGTATGCGATAACAAAACACTAATTGATTACCAACTAGTAAAAGCAGCTAACCATGCTGTTAAATTACACCCAATGGGTGCAATTACTAAAGGAATGCGAGGAGAGGAGCTCGCAGAAATGTTTGACATGATGCAAGCAGGAGCCCGGTTGTTTACAGACGATACCAATCCATTGCAAACAGGAATGCTTCAGAGGACCCTACTGTATTCAAAAAACTTAAGTGCAACGATTTGCCTAGCTGCAAGGGATCACGATTTATCTCCCCACACGCAAGTGCACGAAGGAATCTCATCGACGCGAACCGGTATGAAAGCTGACCCGGCAATAAGTGAAATCATTCAATTAGAGAAAATAATTCGAATGCTAGAGTACACGGAGACACATGCTCATATCTCAGGAATTTCGACGAAAGAGGGTGTTGAAATTGTCAAAAATGCAAAAAAACAAGGTTTAATGCTGACCTGCGATGTAAATATTATGAACGTCTTGTATTCGGAGAACAATGTTTTAAATTTTGACAATTTGATGAAAGTGCTTCCTGTTCTTCGTTCAAACAGTGATCGCGAACATATTTTAGCAGGCATAATGGATGGGACAATTGATGCGATAACAAGTGATCACCGACCGGTTGATGCTGAGGAAAAAGAATTAGAATTTGATTGTGCAGCCTTTGGTTGTTATCAATTACAAACAGTATTTTCCTCATTAAATTCGTATTCAGGGATTCCTTTGGAAAAAATTGTGCGCATTCTCTCATTCAATGCACGAAAGGTAGCAATGATTGATTCCATTCCGATTGATTTTGGGAATTCAGTTGACCTAACAGTTTTTGATCCATCAAAAAAATGGATCTATTCAAAAGAAAATAATTTGAGTCGGCATGCTTATTCTCCCCATTTGAATAAAGAATTTACGGGAAAAGTGTTAGGTGTTATCCGAAATACAAACGCTGTATTCACGAAATAAAATGAATAAAACACAGTTCCTTAAACGTTTTCTTAAAGAAAGGAAAGCAATAGGTGCAATGATGCCGAGTTCAAAGTTTTTGACCAAAAAAATGTTCGATAAAGTTTGTTTCAAAGAGATTAGAACGATTGTAGAACTTGGTCCGGGAACTGGTGTATTTACGGAGGAAATTATTTCCAAAATGAACAAAAATACGCGGTTTTTAGTGATTGAATTAGATGACGTTTTTCATGAGCTACTCTATGAGAAGATAAAACACCCAAATGTTGAAATTGTCAAAGCGTCCGCTACAAAATTGAGAGAACTTCTCGCCGACCGAAATATTGAATCTGTTGATTTAATTATATCCTCCTTACCACTTGCAAACTTCTCCTCTTCACTGAAATTACTTATTCTTTTGTCTTGTAAAAATTCATTAACAAAAACCTCGGGTCAATTCGTTCAATTTCAATATACACCTCAATTACATCGCTTATTCAAAAGAGTTTTTACAAGTGTTGTCTTAGATTTTACATTACTCAATGTACCACCTGCCTTTGTCTACTCGTGCAGAAATAATTAGCTTTCTTTTAGCTATCTTTGCAGAAAAAATCAAATGCTTTCAGTTAACAATCTGTCCCTTCAGTTCGGAAAACGTATACTTTTTGACGAAGTCAATGCAAAATTTGTGAATGGCAACTGCTATGGGGTAATAGGCGCAAACGGTGCGGGAAAATCTACATTTTTAAAAATATTAACGGGAGATCAAGATCCGACCACCGGAAGAATTGAACTCGAGCCAGGAAAACGAATGGCAGTCTTGAAACAAGACCATTTCGAATTCAATCAAATACAAGTTCTACAAACTGTGATAATGGGACATAAACGTCTTTTTGAAATAATGTCTGAAAAGGATTCTCTCTATGCAAAATCTGATTTTTCCGAAGAAGACGGAATGAAAACGGCAGAACTTGAGGCTGAGTTTGCTGATCTTGAAGGATGGAACGCGGAAACCGATGCAGCCACATTGCTCTCGAATCTCGGTATCAGTGAAGACAAACACTACTTATCAATGGAGGAATTATCCAATGACTTGAAAGTAAGAGTACTCTTGGCACAAGCTTTATTTGGAAATCCAGATGTGTTGATTTTGGATGAACCTACCAATGACCTCGACATCAAAACAATTAGTTGGCTTGAAGACTTCTTACTTGATTTTAGAAATACGGTAATCGTTGTCTCTCACGACAGGCATTTTCTTGATACCGTTTGCACACATATTTGCGATATTGATTTTGGAAAAATTAATTCATTTACAGGCAACTACAGCTTTTGGTATCAGTCCTCGCAGCTTGCGGCTAGACAACGTGCAGACAAGAACAAGAAAGCAGAGGAAAAGAAAAAAGAACTAATGGATTTTATATCCAGGTTTTCAGCAAATGCCGCAAAATCTAAACAGGCAACAAGCAGACGAAAGATGTTGGATAATCTGGATTTAGAGGAAATTAAGCCCTCCTCACGTCGATATCCGGGTATTACTTTTCATCAAGAACGAGATGCAGGAAACCAGCTGCTATCCATTGATAATTTATCTAAATCTGCAGATGGTACTGTGCTCTTCAGTGCGCTTAACCTGATTGTAAATAAAGGAGATAAAATCGCCTTTATATCAAAAAACTCAGTAGCATTAACCGCTTTTTTCGAAATTCTAGCAAGAAATAGTAAAGCTGATAGCGGCGAATTTACTTTCGGAACCACGATATCTACAGCCTATTTACCAAACGACAACCACACTCATTTCAGAGATAAAATTTCATTAATTGATTGGTTAAGGCAATATGCTCACACAGACGAAGAACGCGAGGAAGTTTATTTGAGGACTTTTTTAGGACGTATGTTATTCACGGGAGAGGAGGCCACTAAACTAGCAACTGTGTTGTCCGGAGGAGAAAAAGTTCGATGTATGTTGTCAAAAATGATGCTAGCCAAAGCAAATTTATTGTTGATGGATGAGCCAACGAATCACCTTGATTTGGAGTCAATTACTGCATTGAACAACGCCATGAAAGAGTTTCAGGGCACCTTACTTTTTACCTCACACGACTACGAATTAGTAAATACCGTTGCAAATCGCATTATTGAAATAACTCCAAATGGCGTCATCGACAAAATGATGACGTATGATGAATATTTAGCGGACGAAAGAATCTCTGAATTACAACAAGAGCTCTATGCCTAATCGTGTTTGCTATTCTTTTTCCTTATCAAATGCAGTACAAAATTTTGTAGATGTTCAGGTTACAATACCAATCAGCGGTTCATCAATTGTCTTTCACGTCCCGTCATGGCGTCCGGGAAGATATGAGTTGGGAAATTTCTCTCGAAATATTCGATGTATTACTGCGCAAGACAGCAAAAAGAGACCACTCCATGTTCAAAAGACTGACAGAAATTCATGGGAGATAAACGGCATTGAAGGAAACGAGTTACACGTCAACTACCAGTATTATGCAAACGAGCTCAATGCGGGTTCTACCTTTACAGACGGTTCCTTCTTGTATGTAAATCCTGTGAATTGTGCAATTTATTCGTTAGAGACCAATCACCTAGCTTGTGAAGTAAAATTACACATCCCGGAAGAGTGGCAAGTGGCGGGTATCCTAAACACAAGCGGCAAATTTATTTTTGCCAATTATGATAAATTTGCAGATTCTCCCTTCATAGCTTCACCGTACCTCGTAAAAAAACACTACGCTGTCGGGGAAAATGATTTCACTATTTGGTTTCACAAGCAACAGCATATTCCTTGGGAGAAACTGCTAGAAGACTTTGAAAAATTTTCTAAAAAATTAATAAATGCGTTTGGCGAGTTACCCTCGCAACGTTTCGAATTTATTATTCTTTCTCTCCCTTTTTCAGCTTACCACGGGGTAGAGCACCTAGAAAGTACGATAATCACCCTTGGCCCATCATACGAAATGTTTGGTTCCCTATATCCTGAACTCCTAGGTGTTTCGTGCCATGAATTATACCATGTATGGAATATAAAATCCATTCGACCAGCAGAAATGCTACCGTATGATTTCTCCCGAGAGAATTATTCACAACTAGGGTTTATCTACGAGGGAATTACTACTTATTTTGGAGATTTATTCCTTGTAAAATCAGGGGTATTTTCTACTTTACAATACCTCACTGAGTTGAGTGAACAGTTCCAAAAACACATGGATAACTTTGGGAGACGAAATTATTCATTGGTAGATTCTTCGATAGATACTTGGGTTGATGGATATGTTCCTGGAACCCCTGAACGAAAAATTTCTATCTACACGGAAGGTTGTTTATTTGCCTTTTATTTGGATGTTTTGATTCTGAACAAAACACGCCGAACAAAAAATTTACAATCGGTAATGAAATTACTATTCGAACAATATGCCAAAAAAAATAAAGGTATCAATTTTCAAATTTTTTGTGAATGTGTTGAAGAAATTTCCGGCACCGATCTTACCAATGTCATCAAAAAATTAACGTTTAAACCAACAGATTTTATTCACGAACTCAAACCCGTTTTGGATCAATTGGGTCTAAAATTATCCAAGAGCATTGGAATTTTATCTGAAAAACTTTTAGGGATAAAGTCTATTTTTTCGAATGGAAATTATTTAATCACATCAATTCACCCCGAGGGAACGGCTTTCAAAAACGGAATGTGCGTTGGTGATGAAATTTATGCATTAAATCAAGTCAAAATTAAAGGAGATTTCGAAAAATGGCTCGCCTATTTTGGGAAAACCCAATTGATAATTTCCATTTTACGCAATGGTAAAGTTTTAGAGATTGAGGTGAATGAATTTTCAACTGCCGGATTTGAACAAATTACGATCACCCGAAAAACCAACATTGATCAAGAGCAATTAACTCTTTTCTCCTCGTGGCTAGGAATACTAGAAAAAGACCTTTTATGCTAAGAAACTTTTCTCATATTTTTCATTAAATGAATTGATGTTACGTTTCTTAATTTCTTTTATTTCGCTCAATCTAGTTTTCAGTCTAAAGGTAAATGCACAATCGCAATTACTCAGTGCTGAGTGTCGGGCTTATATTTTTCACATCGTAAGGCAAAGTCCTGTACTTGAAAAAAACATCGGTCATGCATTTGAATATAACGGACCTTTAATAAAACTTAAAAATGGGAAGGATAAAATAAATTATGACTCGATAGAATATATTCTAATCAACCAACCAGACTTGCTCACAATTCAGGAGAATGAGGTCAATAAAGCATCGAAGGGAATTATCGCAGAATTAGCAAATAAAACTGCCATTTGGATATTAAATAAATCCTTAAACGCGATACGTTGCAATAAAACTGAATACGACAAGGAATTTTTGGACCATTACATAGCTACCTTTCAAGAAAAATTAGATAATCACATTAAAAAATCTAAAGTTTTTGACTTATTATTTGAAGTCAATACAAGTCCCATTTTTAATGCTAGCCTCTCACTTTATGACAGAGATTTATTGCTATTTGGATTAGGATACATCAAAGCTGAAGATAGAAAAAAAATCCTTGATGCACAGAACGAAGCCGTTAGAATCTGCATTGAGCATCGAGCAAAACGTATATTTGAGTTGCTCGGTGGGCATTATCAACAGTATGAGAATTTTTTACTCGCCGCGGGTGATGGGTCTTACACAGCGGGCCTTTTAGAAGAGCAAGAACGCGATGAGGACGGTAATTGGAACAATGGTTTTCCGAAAGCAGTGGGGCTCTTTCCTTATCAATTAGAAATCAAGGAAGAACAATTATATACATCCAGAATTGCATCCCAGCAAATGGAAACTTTTGGAGATAATATTCAAACGAATCTGCACTTCGATGTATGGGGATATAATACAAATAAACAGACAACAGTCATCATTGAACGCCGAAATAAATCATACAGATTGTATGGTTCCTCGAATACAAGGCATTTATCACCAGATTCTACACTCTCATCGGGAATTACCTTTCAAAAAATTATAAATGATTTAAATAACGCCCATTTTCAGATCCTACAAAAAAAACTTCACGGCGAGGGAGGACTTTTAACCCAAGAAAATAAACTATTAAGTCAACTAAGCGAAACAGAAACTGCCCTCCAAGATTTGTACTCTGCACAAGAATACCCAGCAAAAAAGTCAACAAAAAAAAGAAAAAAAGTCCAACCTGAAGGCTTGGAGGAGACAACGAATAGAATAAATGAATTGAAAGATGAACTTTCTTCGTTACGGGAAGATATTGAACCCTTGTTGGAAATTTATAATGAGACAAAAAATTTGATTGATTATTACCAGAAAAATTTGGGAAATCCTATGGTTTCGTACGTTAAGAAAGATGGAATATTTATCTACGAAGACTCCTGCTATTTCAATCCAAACACTCAAGAATTTATTACCCCAAGGTCAGATAAAAAAGAATCTTTGCAAATAAGATTAATTTCGATACCAGATGATTTGAAAGGAACATCGACAGACGAAGTAATGTTGCATGTCTCTAAAACCGATTTTAATGCCTTGGCTTCACCTGATTTACACTTGGTTTTAAAAGATAGATTTTCTTCGGATGGTGTTGAATTCAAAACTGCATTCAATTTTACAGGTGAGGACAGTTTAAAACTCAAAATGTTTTTTGCCTCCTATAATAACCATTCTCCGATTGTTTTTGAACTAAATGGACATGGTATCGGAGTTTGGAAAAATAATACAATTATAAAAGATTTGAGTCCAAAAGAACTGTCTGCATATCCCGGAGCTACCGATACAGAAAGAAGTAATGCCAAAGAAAGTTTCCAATTCTCATCGCTTAGAAGAACGCAACTCACAGTAAAAAAAGCTCATCAACTTATCATCAAAATAGAATCATTTACGGATCCGGTTAAATCCAATTTCATTTCAAAAAACACAAAATTGATGGACTTGAAAAAATTGGGCAAAATTACAATGAATGACGCGCTAAGTGCAGAACGAAGTGTTTCTATGTTGGATGGTTTTTCAGAAGCTTTTCTATCACTGGCTCAAAAAGAGATGAAAAAAGAATTTTACATGGATTTCCATAAAAAATACCAACAAGCGCTTTCTGAATCAGTAGTTTTTGTTTCCAACATTCCTCTTTCTTTGAAGAGTTTTTACGACTTAAGATAATTTTCAGGGCAATTCACCAAGAAAAGACTTTCGGTAGCGCGTGTTACCGAAGTGTATAACCATTTTAAATAGGCTCCATCGTTCATTTCTGGTGACCTACCTGCGAAATCAATGAAAATAATTTTCCACTGTCCACCTTGGGCTTTATGTGTGGTGATAGCATAGGCATATTTTACTTGAAGTGCGTTCCAAAAAGGATTTTCGAAAACTTTTTTAAGACGTTTGGACTTGGACTTAATATGCGAATATTCAATTTCCAGTGCTGTAAATAATTGTTTGGACTGTACCCGATCTAATTGTAATTGGCTTGAAGACAATAAATCCAAAATTAGTATGACATCGAGGTTTTCTTTTTCAGGAAATTCTAGAAAGGAAACGCGAACTTGGGCGAATAAAAACCCGAAATGCGATTCTATTCTATTTACTTTTTGAATTTCAAGAATTTCACCATTGGCAATAAAACCAATGTCTTTGTCATTTTTCAACCAATAATAGTTATTTTTATTTACCATAACTCTATCGCCCTTTTCGAGTAATTCCTCCCTGTATAACAGGAGACTTCGAATGCCTTCGTTTAAACTTAACACTCGCTTATTGGAGATACTCAATACCTTGACCTCATCTATTCCGTATTTTGAGATAGCTCCGTCGAGTTCATCTTGAAATTCCATTGAGCTAACCACACGTGTTTGATGATCAAGGATAGAAAACAATTGATTATTTGCATTTCTGGAATTTCTAATCAGGGTGGCATTTTTAATGATTGATGAAGCAATATCCTGACGGACTACACGCTCCAATTGTGAACTGAAAATTGTTAATTGTGGGTACGATGAATTTAAATAATCCTCGGATAATGCATAGGACTCTTGTTGGCCGACAGGGGGCAATTGACCGTCGTCACCAATGAGAACCATTCGGCAATTTTTTCCCGTGTAAACATAATTTAATAAGTCGCGAAGTAAACAACGCCCGTCCTCATCCGTTTGCGTAGAAATCATAGAAGATTCATCCACAAAAAAAGTAGTACCGATATGAAGATTTTTAGCAAGAGTTACCTTGACACCGCTTGCGTCTTGATTATGAAAATAAATCTGTTTATGTATTGTGAAGGCTGACTCTGCCGTATAATTGGCCAAAACTTTTGCCGCTCTACCTGTTGGAGCAAGTAATTTGAATTTACGTTTTTCATTTTTAAATAAGTCAACTAGCCAAGCTACCATTGTTGTTTTCCCTGTTCCAGCGTACCCTTTTATTAGCATCAAAGGGAATTTTTGTTCACTTTCGTCAAATCGCTTAAATTGGGAGAGCGTCTTTTTCTGATCGGAGGTAAATGCTAACATTACTATTTTTTCAAATGTAATAATCTTGTGTGGGGTGACCACGTAAAACAGGTCAAAAAAAGGAATATCATTTTCATAATATAATTTTAAATGTTAGTTTTGTGATTATCAATAAAGCACGCAATGGAAAACTTTTTATTGTTGTTAAAAAAATACTCTATTCCAACTATTTTTCTCATTGTGGGAATTGGGGTTTTGTTTGTATCCTATGATAGAGATCAGCCCTTAGAATTTAAAATTGGTGGTTTTCTTGTATTATTGGGAGCGTTACTCTCGTTTTTGAGTACTTGGAATCGTGTAGGTGTTCGTGGCAAGTGGGTAATTGGTGCACTTTCTCTTGCTCTCGCAGGCTATGCAACAATTACATCATACATTTCCGTCGACAAAACTTATATCCACGACATTGAGTATAAGAAACTAAAACTTAGTGCAGAACAAAATCTCAAAGATGTTAAAGTAATTCAAATTGCATTTCAGAAAAAATACGGAAAATATGCTACCAGTTGGAAACAGTTAATTCAATTTGCAGAGAGTGACTGGGTATGGGAAGAAGTAAAGACAGGGTCAACACCTTCAAGAAGAATTAAACCCGAGGAACTAAAGTATTTAGTTTCGATTGGATTTAAAGATAATATAAATGGTGTCGAAACGATTTATAAGGCCAATCAAGCCATTGATAAAAATATGTCGGAAAAGGAGGCCGTTGCACTGAGTAAAATGGTTCCGGTTCCTATTGATTTATCTGGATTTAAGAGAGACAGTGTTTTAGTAAATTTTTTACAAAGGACTTTTACGCGCAATCAAAGTTACTTGGAGAGTCGAAACGAAGAGTTGGGAGATTTTGATCCAAAGGTGTTGCGTTACATCCCTGGGACTGATAATAAAGAATGGAGTTTTGACTACAAATTACTGAACAATGAAAAAACCTGTAATATAAAAATATATGGTACACTGCCTATGTCAGAATACGAAAATGGAGAACCTTTGGAAATGTTTCTCGGAGATCTAGAATCTGGCGGCCTGAAAGGTAGTTGGGAAGACGATAAATAATTTGTCTTGAGTTTCTTCATTTTCCACAACCAAAGTGTTTTTTTTCATTCTGTTACCAAGGAAGGAGACCAATGTATTCATGTTGATGATTCTGTGGATGTAAATTTACTCTTGAGACAGAATACGGATACTAAATATATATTTATCAACTCCTCTCGTTTCACATTAGTTCCGAGTGCTATTTTTACAGCTTCTCAGTCAAATGAATACTTTAAACTCAACTTTGGGCAAACAATTTCAAACGAGCGTGTTTATTTTAGTATCAATAATGCATTTGATATTACCAACATATTTGGAATCAGAGAGGAGATTGATAAATTTCGAGAATCACTGCAGCGTCCACTGATTATTGAACATTTTTCTCAATTCTTACTTAGATATGCAAAAATTTCAGGACGAGAAGATCAAGCATTTCTCATTGTTACCCCTTGTTTCTCATATTTTTTTTTCAAAGAGGCAGAAAAACTGACCCAACTCAGCGTTGGTGAATTTGAAAATGAAAGTGATGTGATCTATTTCTTGCTTGCACATTTGAAAAGTATTGAAATTAAGGAAATAGAAAATCTGAATGTTTGTGTGCTAAATGAAGTTACAAATTTTACACCAGATGAATTTGAGCAGCTCATGAGAGAAGTTTCCACTTTGAGTCAAACAAGAATAAATTATATTGAACCGGTTCAATTATTTTCTGCTTTATGAGAATAATTCGGGGAAATTTAAAGGGTAAACGCATTACTGTTCCTAGTAATTTTCCATCGCGTCCCACAACAGATTTTGCAAAAGAGGGATTATTTAATATTTTAGAAAATTTGCTGGTATTTGAGGAACTTGATGTTCTTGATTTGTGCACAGGAACGGGAAATATTGCCTTTGAATTTATTTCGAGAGGCGCGGGAAGTGTAATGGCTGTAGATAGTAATCTGATCAGCTTCAATCACATACGGAAACTAATTTCGATGTATAAGATTTCAGATAAAATGCAGGCATATAAGGCAGATTGCATTCTATTTTGCCGTAATTCCAATAGGAAATTCGATTTGGTTTTTGCTGATCCTCCGTATCACTTAAAAATTCACTCTCAATTATTACGAGAAATATTCGATGGAACTCTATTGAATGCAGAAGGAAAGGTGATCATGGAACATAATTCTCACACGGATTTAAGCACCTTCAAGGAATTCAGTTTTTCACGAAAATTTGGAAATGTTTATTTTAGTTTTTTTAACTTCAACATATGAAAAAAATAGGCTTATTTCCTGGAAGCTTTGATCCTTTTACAAAAGGACATGAAGCTGTGGTTCGAAAGTCTCTAAATCTATTTGATGAGATAATAATAGGTATAGGTGTTAATTCCAGAAAAAATTACCTTTTTAATTTAGATAACAGAAAAAACCATATTCATTTTCTTTTTAAGGATGAGGAGAACGTTTCAATAGCGGAATACCGTGAATTAACCGTTACATTCTGTTCAAAAATTGGTGCCACCCATATATTGAGGGGCTTAAGAGATTCCAAAGATTTTCAATATGAAAAATCAATTGCTCAGATGAACTTCCAACTAGCAGGTATTGAAACTGTTTTTTTATTGACCAACCCTGAATATGGAGCTATTAACTCCTCCATTATAAGAGAAATGCATTTGAATGGAGCCGATATCTCAAGTTTTGTGTCAGCTCCCAATCTTCTTGTCTAAAAAATGGCACTGTTTATGACGAAATTTTAGTTATGATTAAATTTCTTTGCGTTGTCTTTATTTTTAATTCACTTAATCTTATTTCCCAAGTTATAATTAAGGGTACGTCCATTCACAAGAGTAGCACATTCGAGATTGGAATAATATCAGACTACTTAACAAATGAAATCGATGTTTTAAAAAAAACCACTTCCGATACTCTCGGTAGATTTCATTTTTCCGTAGATGTAGATCAGGAAGAAAAGCTTTTCATTAAAAATCAACATCATATTGGATATTTATATGCCCAACCAAATGCGACCTACTTTATTGAATTTTCTGATGAAGACTTCTCAAATTTTGAATCCGACAATGAAGTAGAACTGATTTTCTTTGAATTAGATTCTAATGATATCAATTATAAAATCCTTTCCTTCGAACATTGGCTAGATAAATCATTAAATATTCTGTATCCTTTAAAGGAGAAAAATGCTGCAGAGTTTTTAGCAGAAATTAGACAATTTAGACGTGCTGTCAATAAAATTTACAGCCATGAAGAAGGCAGTTTTTTTTCAGACTACGTGAAATATACGCTAGGTGTTCATATTGAAGAACTTCAAGATTTTGCCTCTGCAACCGAGGAAGATAAATTTGTTTTTTACCTAAAGGACGAACCCATCAGGTGGAGAAATGATAAATATTTTGGTTTTGTATCCAATTTCTATGACAAATACTTTTATCGACAAAGCACAGGGATAAGACAAGAAATTATTCATTTCCTTGACCAGGGAAACGTCAGTAATGTCATTAAAATATTAAAAGCTGACTCCTTAATTCGCTCCAACGAACTTGCAGAAATTGTCAGTCTTCTTTTACTTCAAGACCTTTATTTTGACCGGGTGATTACCAAAGTAAATATGCTTTATTTCCTTGATAATTACCGGCTTTCCGAAAGCACAATGCAGTCGAAAAAAATTGCTAAAAATTTTTATGCTAAATTCAACACTTTAGAGGCGGGGGATAAACTACCTGAATATGCATTTGATGAGCTAAAGTTCCGAGAGCTTGCTAAGAAACCCATTTATATTCAGTTTTTTAATCCATCAAATTTAAAGTGCATCGCAGAACTTTCTGCCATGAAAAAACTTGAAAAAACGTACGGACAATACATACAATTTATAACCATTTACCCGAAACAAGAGGTTTACACTAAATCAGAAAAAATATACCTGGATCAGATTAAATGGAAAAAAATTGAGGTAGAATCTGATCATTCAATATGGAAAGACCTTGAGTTTTTTGGCTTTCCACACTATGTCTATGTGCTTCCAAATTTGATTATTGGCGAGATGAACGCTTTAAGTCCTTCACCAAATGGAAGGTACGAAACAATCGAAAGAACTTTTTTTGAACATAAGCGACTTATGAACGGGGAGGAATAGTTCTGAATACACTATTCAATCTTCACAGACAAACCCTCGTTCATCATTTGGTTACACATGCCCTCTAACTCTTCAAAAGAGCCATTTCTTACTTTACACTTGCCATTAACATGGACGATCCAAGCGCATTGTTCGGCCTCCATCATTTCATGCTTGCAAATACGTATCAGACAATTTATAACGTGATCAAACGTATTGACATCATCATTATATAGAACTAAATTAAATTGATCAATAAGTTCCTCTAAAGCGATGGACTTAACATGTGTTTCCGTTTGACTAGAAAATTCAATCATTATTCTTCTATTTGTTTTTTCAATGTAACTAGCTGTTCTTTTATCCAATGATCTCGTGGGTAAACAACCAATTCATCGTTCGTAATTTCAAAAGTATACGAAGTTCTCATCATATGGTTTAATAATACTCCAGAATTTTGTTTTGAGAGTTTAAATATTACTTTTAAGCCGCTTGTGTTAAATTCTTTTAATTGAAAAGCTTTCAGAGAAATAATCACTTCAGGCGATGAAAACGGCTTCTCAAAAAGTGGGGAAGTAATTAATTCAGATGAGCGATTATAATTGAATGGAAGGTTGTTGTCGGCGGGCTTCCAAATCTCATCTATTTTTAATTCACCGACATAATAATATTTTGTTTTCGAAATTGTCGGTTTCAATAAATTAAAATCGAAATTCGATTGTACAGTTGGCGCTTTGGTTGCAATTTCTGAGGAAAATGTATTGTTGGTACTAGCTTTTACAATTTCAGGATTCATACTCATCATTTTTTGTGCCTCAGATGAAGAAATTCTTTTACCGTTGTAATAAGCAACTATAAATGCATCGGAAATTCCTTTATTATTGACCTCTGCCTTTCTCTTTTTAGCGTCATTGAAATTATCAAAGCGTCCGGACGAATACTTCAATTGTCCATTTTCAGCTTTGTTAATAATTAGGTCTGTAATGCCATTTAAGCGATTAGGATTGATTATACGATTGAATACACCAACTTGCACCGTCAGGTATAAATAGCTCAAATCACCAACTATTTCAACACCATATTCATCCAAAGTCGACAAAGTATTTTTTTTACTAGTCACTGTACTTGACTCAGGAACAACACGTTTCTCTCTTGGAGCTTGTAATTTAATCATTAACTCATTTTCAGACAATGCAATGCATTGTTTATTATTCTCGTATGCTCTCCCTTGTTGATACGATATTCTTTTCCCATCACAATAAGCTACAATAAAAGCATCTGCATATCCGAGTAATCGAATGTCATTTCTTGCGTTCATTGCGGCAATAGAGCTATTAAAATATCCTGCCATATAACATGTTAAACCATTTGCAATTACCTCTCCATTCACAGGCGTGAATTCCCTAAATAGATGCGGAGGAACTGGTTTTCGAAATGCCCCCACTTGAACACGAAATACCAAGCCACTTAATTTATTGTTCTCAACAGGAAGTGGTGCATCAAAAGTTATAGCTTCTTTCTTATTAAATTTAAAACTTGCTGCTGTACCTTGCTCAGTTTCTATATTTGGTAATACAATATTTGGTTGAATATTTTGCAACACCATCGTTTCATATTTTGTCTGATTTTGATAGGCTTCCAGTTTAGCTGATGATGAGGAAATGTTTGCCTCAATCTCATTTAATTGTCTGTACATTTTTTTTATTGAATCCTCCAAAAGCTTCTTCTCATCACCAAGGAGAGACCTCGCTGATGCAAAATAATGCGTTGTTTCAGCCAATTTTTTTTCTAAATAATCTGAATTGTTTATAGAATTTGATAAGGTAATTCTTTCCTCAACATAAGCCCTATAATCAGGTGACTTTGAAAGGGCGGGTATATCTGTTTCCTCTATTTGCGAAGCACGTAAATTCAGTCTAGTCTTGTTGCGCTCTTTTTCAGGAGGTAGACCCATAGACCGTTCCTCCTCAAGAAAAGACTTTTCTTGAACCAAAACTTTTCTGAGCGCGGCATTTTCCTCTTGCTCAATCTCATTCGCTAATTTGCTAACCTGTACCGAAAGGAGAGCATCTCTTTGATTGCCATTTTCTTTAATCCCTTGATCTTGTAAAGAAGAAATTGACTTTAACTCTTCACTGCGGCTTATTTTTTCCGAAGATCGCATTTTTGTTGCACTTAATGTGTATTTCTGTCGCTCGTTTATTGGTTCTGAGGACTTGATTTGAGAGGTTTCGATTGCAGAAAGTAACTCCATCTGATCAGCAATAAATCTCTTAGTTTTTATATCCTGAATTTCTGAATTTTTTTTTGGGTTCTCAAGTTTTGAAGTTTCCTGATCAGGTATTTCATTCGTAGTACTTTTTTGAGAAGGCTCAGTTATGACCGTGCTGGGCGATTGAGCAATTGGCTTGTCTTTCGTACTCTTTGACGTAGGTTCTTCTGTGACCGTGTTTGTCGATAGGGCGCTTTTCTGGCTATTGTTACTGTTTTGCACATCATTGGCAGTGCTTATCGCTGGGGGGATTGTCTTGCCATTGGTACTGTTTTGCGCGGACTCTTTAGCGGCCATGTTGGTCGCTGCGGTGATTTTCTGACCCTTGCTATTGTTTTGAACAGGTTCATTTTTTGGAGTATTTATCGCTGGGGGGATTGTCTTGCCATTGGTACTGTTTTGCGCGGACTCTTTAGCAGCCGTGTTGGTCGCTGCGGCGATTTTCTGACCCTTGCTATTGTTTTGAACAGGTTCATTTTTTGGAGTATTTATCGCTAGGGGGATTGTCTTGCCATTGGTACTGTTTTGCGCGGACTCTTTTTCGGCAGTGCTTGTCGCTTGGGTGATTGCCTGAGTGTTGTCACTATTTTGCTTAGGTTCTGCAGAAACCGTATTGGTCGCTTGGGTAACTTTCTCATTATTGGCAATTTTTACCTTTTCTTGATTGAGACTATCTAAACGAAGCTGTGCCTCCGTTATTCTATTTTGAGTTAATTGGATGAGCTCTATAACCTCCTCACCGCCTGAATTTTGTAGCTGCCGTAATTGGGTAAGAAATTCTTGTTCTACTCGCTTCTTCTCATAAAGCATTTCCTCAGAATTTTTTATTAAATCTATGCGGTTTTTATTCGCATCATAGTCTTTTTTTAGTTCGATTAATTCCGATTGAACAATGAAGGTTAAATCTTTTTCTTTTGAATCGAGGAGTTGTTGAGTGATTGCCTCTTTATTTCTTTGATTGGGCTTTACAGCGGTTATTAAATCAATTTGCTTTATTTTAAGTGACTCATCTCGAATGTAGTCTATTAGCTCTTCATTTTCTATAAATGCATCCTTTTCAGCTATTAATAATTTTCGTTGGTATTCGGATTCAGACTTCAAATCCGAGGTGCTATTCAGCTGTTTCCTTAATGATGTCAATTCAATTTTTCGTTTTTCTTGATTTTTCTTGGATAGAGAGTTTAATTCCTTATTAAATTTTTCAATTTGCTTCTCTAGACTGTCCACTTGAAAAGAATAAGAATTAATTTCTTTTTCAATATTTTCAATTTTTTTTGAGTTTTCTATCTGAAAATCGGTTTTGATTTGTTGTGGAGAAATTACCGCAATATCCAGTGACTTTTGGATTTGAAAAAGTTTTGAAGCAATAAACTTTTCCGCCTCCTCGATGGGTTTAGTTTGTATAACCTCATTCAAATCATAATTCAGTAAAGTAATATCGTCGAGGTTTGGACGAATTTCATTTATTTCATTTTGTCTTTCAATCAGACTCATAAGCACCAAATTCTGTTGCAATAGTTTTTGAATTTCATTTTTCTTGGAGGCTAACTCTGTAATAACGGACTGATTGTCAGAGGATAGTTCTTTTTTCAAATTCTCGGTATCTAATATAAGTTCCCCTATGCGTACGTCATTTTTTTCAATTGATTCAATTGATTGCAAACGAAAGCGTTCGTTATTTTCCAGGTCAATTTCTTTCTCTAAAAGAACATCTACTAATTTTTCAAGAGCCTTTTTTTTGTCAACTTCTTTAATATTCAATTTTAAAAATACATCGTTACCAACTATTTGCTGTGAAATTGCCGCTAAGCCCATACTTTTTTCGTTAATTGATAATTTAGCGATTTCTTGTAGGCGAAAGGGCTCAATATCCTCAAATTTTTCTATATTCCTTACGTGTGTACTGATCTCTATTTGCTCAAATGAGTTCTCTACGAAATAACGTATCGACTGCTCAATGATTTCTTTGTCAGTAATAAGTGGAATATCCACCATCTTTTTAAATTGTTTTTCTTGTCCGTAAACTGTAAATTCCAAAATATATTCATAAATCCCCTGAACAGGCAGGTAAACTGGTATTTTACCCGACAAATCAGAAACAAAGGGTCCAAATGTTTCGCCACTTTCTGTATTTCTTGTGTATAATTTTACGGGTAATTGTTGATTTTCAACTTCATCAATCCACTGAGCTTGTGAAGCTATTAGATGAGAAGCAAACTGGGTGATAGAAACATTAAATACCTCAGTATTTAATAAATCTCCATTTCTATTGGATGTAAAAAAAGCACTATTTAAAACATAGTCTGGCACGTACAGGTAATCGTCACTTGGCGTATTGATTGGAAATCCTAAATTTTCAACGAGACCAATCGTATTTGTTTTCCAATCATAGGGGGCTTTAAAAATATCGTAACCCCCCATGGAATTATGACCCATTGAGGCAAAGTATAAAAGTCCAGTAGAGTCATCGAAATAGGGATAATTTTCATCACTTGAGGTGTTTATAGAGGGAATTCTCATTATTTCTCCCCAATCACCACTGTTATTTTTGCATTGAATAAAAATATCTAATCCAAACTCTTTCTTTTCACTGTATGATGCGAAAACTCGATATTTCATTCCGCGTTTAAAAAGATATTTCGGTTTAAATTCAGCTGCATTATTTCGCTTTTCATAAACCTCTCCTTTCTCCGGCGAATAAAAACTGTAAGGTTGGGAAAACTGATAGAACTTTTCGTGATTTCCTTTATTTGTTAAATATTTTCCTTTCACTACGAGATTGGATTTTAACTTAATGAGTTCTTTTGCTGAATTACAACTCTTAATTTCGTTGGAGGCCTCTTTCTCGAGTAATTTATCGTTTTTACATGCTTCAAATTCTAGAATTGCTTTATCAAATTGATATTCAAACTGAAATATTTTTCCTCTGTAAAATCTCGCTTTTGTAGGAAAGGTTGACCGATTAAGTATTAAATCAAAATACCGCCGCGCATTTAATTTATTTTCTGTTTCGTAGACGCACACTCCGTACTTATAATTAAAATCGGTATTTTTCTGATCAACGGCCAATAATTGACGGTATTTGGGCTTTGCATCCGCGTATTTTTGTTTTTGAAACAGTACCTCGGCCTCCTTTTTTAAGGCGTTAAAATTTTGACTAAAGGCACCTTTAAATCCAAACAATAGGAGGAAAAAGAAATTGAATTTCAGGTATGTAGGCAAGCGGCGTAGTTTATTTTTTCAATTACACTAATTACGCCTTCTTTCTTAAAAGGTTCATTTTGTTTTCTTCCCCTCTCAAAAGTCTACCTATATTTTTTCTGTGTGCCACAATTACAACAAATGAGAGCATAATTGTAAAAATTATCATAATTCGTTGATCCTCTTTCAACCAAAAGAAACTCACAAAAGGAAGGGCCACAGCCGCAGTAATTGCGCCTAATGAAACAAAACGAAAAGTCAGGAAGACAATCATAAAAATAACGATACACATGAACGCACCGACTGGATTAATACCAAGCACAATGCCTAACGAAGTCGCTACTCCTTTTCCTCCTCTAAATCCTGCATAAATTGGAAATACATGGCCGAGCACAGAAGAAAATCCACCAAACAGTTGTAAGATGAGTTCTTCATCTTTGAATCCGATGTAATATTCTTGAAAAAAAAAGGGTAACATGGCACAGGTGGCTCCTTTTGAGACATCAATCAACAATACCGTCCAACCTAATTTCTTTCCAAGAATTCTAAATGTGTTCGTGGCACCCGCGTTGTGGCTTCCATGGTCTCTGACATCAATACCATGAAAGTATTTACCTAACCAAACGGCGGTTGGAATAGATCCGATGAAATATGCTAAAAAAATTATTAACAGTAGTAACATTTCATTTATTTATTTTGAAACGCACTTTTAAATTTTACAATTAATTTTGTCGCATCTGTGCCTTCAGACAATTCAAATTTAAAGTTTTTTGCTTTACGTTTGTTAATTTTTACTGCTAAAATAGATTTTTTCAAGTTGGAGTCGTTACTTACAAAGCTCAGAGTTGCATCATTTTGGTTGTCCATTTGGTAATTAAGGAAGTAGAAATTTTCTTCATTCAAATCGAAATTAATTCCAAAAAATTGTGTTGCATTTGAACTGTGACGTTGTGCAAAGAAAACCCGAGTATTGAGTTCTTTGAGAATTGGAATCCCGGCGATGCTAACCAATCCTACAGTAGAATTTTTATCACTGATAAGGCCTCGCTCTACTTTTCTGCCCCCTGCAGCGCTTCCCATCAAACTTTCAAGACGAACACCCGAAATAAAAATAGTTTGCTGCAGCTTTTCTGGCATTTTTGTTAATTTATCTTCATCGTATTCTTTGAATATTTTTTCATACCCATCACCCATCCAATATGCCAAATTATTCCTCAATCCGTACTTACCTGCCTTAATATTCATTTCAGTAAGATTCTCCTCTGACGAAATCCTATCTGCAATTACCTCCATAATTTCTCGAGGTACAGACATATCAATGGCAATATTCAGATTCGATGTGGTCTTCTTATCTGTAGAATTATATTCTAACTTACCGTAAGCTTTTAGGGTTGTTTCGCCGAAATTAATGCCAATATTAACAGCTCCTATGCCAGTTAACGAGCAAGTTCCTAAATGGAGACTTAGCAGTGAGGATAAAGTGTCTCGTTTCTGTAAACGTTCTTTTGATCCTATTTGAAATTCATTTGCCAAATCATTAAATTGGACATAACCGTGAGCCGAGGTGAGTTCAATATCTTTAGCGTTTTCTTTCTTTGACAGGAAACCTGAATAAATTTGTAGGCTATCCAATTTTAATGAATTTCTCCAGGCAAACCCCGATAGGATGACTTCATTTTTCGAATTTACCATTCCCTGGTTTACCGGAATTTGGATTTTCTTTGGGTTGATGGTATCGCTAAAATTAAACCACGTTTTATCGTATGCACAATCATGATTAACCCTTGTTGAACCCGAAAGAAATAAGTCAGGATTTGATGCTCGAACTGCTAACTTACCGTAAAAATCAAATTCCTGACTTAACCTGAATTTTTTGTTTTGAGGAATATCGCCAATTGCTACCGTTTCTTTTTTATCCTTATCATACTGAATGGATTGTAAAGGGATAATAGTCAAAATACTGTCTTTATCGTAGTATGGAAATTGACAATTCCCCTCGTATGCTAATCGTGAGAAAATCGAAACGTTTGCATCAATAAATTTGTGAAATTTAGTAATGTAATTTGCACTAATCACTGCGTTCCTTAAGGGATCTAATTTTGCTGCTTTTCGAACACGGAGAATCATGGAGTCAGGAAATATTCTGGCGTCACCGATTTGAATAAATTCTACCTTTTTACAAATAATTGTATGGGTTTTCAAATCATATGTTGCATTCAAGGATTTGAACTGCAAAGAATCTTGTTCGGGAGCCAATGAATAAAAATTATTATTTACGAGATCGGCATCACTTTCAAAATTTGTTTCTCCTTGACCGTTTTTTTCAAAATCAAACACATCTCCATCCATTTTCCAAATGAATTTATCCATCTGACAGAAGTAGTTATTTGCTGGAAATTTTATCCG
>Ga0194124_10002174_pt1 | contig 22622 bp, 25 predicted proteins | sample TA2KigCas0mmetaG_FD_148605 | JGI IMG/M metagenome (GOLD analysis project Ga0194124, IMG submission 148605) | Freshwater microbial communities from Lake Tanganyika, Tanzania - TA2015031 Kigoma Deep Cast 0m | ecosystem: Environmental > Aquatic > Freshwater > Lake | place: Tanzania: Lake...
CCTTCTTGGTTTGGCTTGCGGAGATGTCCGCAATGGGCAGCACGTCAGTGGCCGCAACGCCAGCCTTAGGCAAGGCCGTCAGTTGGGTAATGCGTTGGTCAGCCAAAATTCAACTCCGTGCTATGGACAGTTTAGTCCTCGGTTTCCTGAAGCAGGAAGTCGAGGGACTGCTCGATCTCGATGCGGTCATCGTCTTCCTTCAGGACGTAACCAACAGGTTCGCCCATCAACAGGCGAATTTCGCCCGTTGTAACAAAGTCTATTGTACAACGAATAATATCTTCGCTGTCAACGGTTACGCCGGTTTGCGTAACCATTGCTTGCATTTCGTAGAAGACATTATTAAGAGACGGGTTTAATTCCTTGTCGGTTAAATACAGCGCCAAGTCAAACTCGCTGCCGATGTCAACACGATGGATGAGCTGCAGCATCAACAGCGGCGTTTCCTTAATGCCGGTAGACGTGTAGTCAAACAAGCAGTCAATAGAGCCACTGCCGCTAATAATGCCGGCTGAATACTGTTTACGAAACTTGTCGCTAAGGCTAGTTGCGTCGATGGTTTCACGGTCTGTGTTTAATGTATAGCCCGTAACGTTACCGAGTATGTTCTCTGATACGTCGCGTACTTTTACAGTGATGGGTAATGCGGCGCCTGCAAATGCAGTTAGCGTCAGTTCTGCGGCGCGGTTATTGTTAATGGCGTTTTCAAACTGATAAAAGAAGCGCAATCCGCCTACAGCGTTAACATGAACATACGCCGAGATCGAAGGCTCCACAACGGCTGATGACCATGAGGACGCATCAAAGCACACCAGGCCACGGGCGTCATCGGTGCTGATATCAATGCGGTCGCCTGTTATTAAGTTGTCTACTGCGCTATCAAAGCTAAGCCGATTGAGCGTGGTGTTTACGTCATCAGGCTTTATTTGATCTTCTAGTAGCGCGTAAGGCGTCCGCAAGCCACGCCGTAGTCGGACATTACCGCTTCTGCCAAGAAAAACTGCCATTAGGCTATGACTTCAGTAAAGTCCCCATCCATCGTGAACTGGATCGGCACTACGCTTAATTCGCCAGTGCTAACTGATACTTGTGCGCTGGTGATGTAAGCGTTGAATTTGATGTCGTCAGCATCACCACCACCTACGTTCAGCTCCAGCAACACGCGGTCGTCCGATCCAGCAGCGCCACCTTTCATGATCTTGCTGAGTAGTGCTGTGAACTGCGTAAAGGTCGCACTTTCACCTGACTCCAAGCGGTAGTACATCAATGTGGCACTGCCAGTTGCGCCTTTAATGCCAGGGGTAAACGTATTAACGGCGCTGTCAATGGTATTAGTAGACAGCAGCTCTACAGTCGTCTCCAGTGACCAATCACGGATTTTGGCTACTGGCTTACTGTCAAATACCAGTGAGCCGCTACGCCCAGTGAAAAAGCCCATCGCCTGTGTCTATACTTTGTTGCAGTCTAACGCACATCAAATAATGAGTTGCTGAAGTTGGCGATGTGGCTGAGCAGCTTGCCGCCCACTTCTTCGCAGGGGTGCTCCATTGCCTTCACTGTAACCTCTCCTTCTTCGTCCATTTGCACTTCTGTCACCCTGAACACCCTCTTGCGATTGCTTTGTGCTCCAAGGACAAACATGTAGCCCGCCTTGTCAGCAAGGGACGTTGCCGTGCCTTCAGTGACTGTTACACCTGTAAGTGATTGTGCGGCTTGATTGTTTTTGTAAATAAGAACGCTATAAGACCCATTCGCGATGCCATCAGTCAGAGGAGCATTCAACAAACCCCCTTCCATAATCACGCCAGAAGTAATGCGATCCCAAGTCTGCATCCCAATGTCTACATAGATGTAGGCGCCAGGGCTAATAGGGCTATCCGTAGGGAAAGTCTTAAATTCAACGCCACGACGAATATGATGACGCTGGTTGCATACTAATTTTCCAAACAGAATCGCCTGTTCACGAAGAGTGACAAACTGGCTGGCATCAAATGTTTGCCGAATGGCATTGGCATTGTTTTCAACGGGATTGGCCAAGCTCACTTGAACGCTTGCATTACGAGGGAAAACGTCTTGTTTTTCAGTTTCGCGATAGATGACTGTTGCAATAATGTCTTGCGTGGAATCTCCATAGTCAATGAACTCCTCCTTGTAGCTACCTTCCAGAATATTGCCAATGGTAAATAGTGCAGATATATTTACTTGGCGATTAGCTTTGCCAGCGGCATTTGTGGGAATAGCCGGAACTAAAGTTTCTCTGCCTCCAACGCGAGCAAATTCCAGCAAGCTAAATGGTGCATTCTCCACCCAAAATTGACGCCAAGAAGTAACGTCTGCAATCACTCCATCCATGAACAACTGTGTGCCTAGACCATTGTTTTTGCAGAATCGCTTGGCGAGTGCCAGTCCGTCCCAGTCAATTCCTTCGGACTTTGCATATTTTCCAATGCCATTAGCTCTATCTAATACCGTGTCAGCAAAAATATCTGGGGCGTAACTTGTGCTGTTGGGGCTATAGGTGCGGGCACCCGTGGATTCATTGACGATCCAACTGCTCTTGCCTTGGGTAACGTAGGCGGTGATGGAGCGCAGGTCTTGTATGCCGCGCCCGGAAAATACGCCAAGTGCCATCATGCTGAGATTGGCGTACTTGCCGTCAATGGATTCTGCTTGCTGCTCAGTAACGGCAGTGATGCGGAACTCAGGGCCACCATCAAAGCTGAATTGCACTTGCGTGTCGGAACGATTAGAGAACAAGTCCCATTCGTTGGTATAGAGAGGGCCACGTTCTTCTAGTACGCCATGGATGCCGGCGGGAGGGATTGATTCAAAGGAACCAGTCCAGGCAAAACTGGCTTTTCTGTTGTCCGTAAAAGTTCTCACTCTGCCTTCATTTCGGATGAAAGCAATGTGCGTTTCACCGTCCTGCGTTTCTCTACTGATGTCACCAATAGGGTCAAACTTAAATTCCCATTTTGATTTAGACGGTCCATTGAAAGCTAACCCAATGAAATTATCTTGATCTGCTCCGCGTCGCACGGCAAATACAACAGGAAAGTTTTGGTAGGTGGGTGCTCCTGTCTCTTTGTAAGACACTTTAAAGAACGCCATGCGCCCATGCACACCGTTATCACTTTGCCGGTAACCATCTGGAGCTTTATTTTTTCCATAGTCCTTGGCGCGACCAGAAATGCGCCTAAAAAGTTTGCAGCGAATTGCAAATCTTACATAATTACAAGCGGTAACAGTCTGGTAAGCGGCTGATTCTACCTTAACTAGGCACTTGGTATAGAAGTCATCGTCGGTATCGCGTATAAGATCTTCCCAGTTAGCCAGGACCAGTGTTCCAGCGGTAAGAGCGTCTTCTTTATCTCTAATCAATTTGTTTAGTACGTCACGGACTGCTTTTACACCTGCTTGATCTGTAACTGTTTCGCCTTTAAGGCTGTTAAAGCGCTTGTTCATGGCTTTTATGCCACCACTGCCAAAAAACTCGCCCAACAAAGTAAAAGGCCGTTTTTTGTTTACGCATGTATCAATTAACTGATTTATAGCGTCTGATATATCGTCGCTCATTAAATCATCTCTCTCGTCCATCAATTTGCGTATTTGTCTGTCTAGTTTATCTATTGCTTTGGTTGGGTTCTTTAATGAGGTGGTAGAGGCGAGTACATTTACATTTCCGGATACGGCTTTCCGGACGCTTACTGTTTTTGCATTTAGCTCAATGCTGTTTATTAAATCTTTGCGCTCCGCCTGTAATTTATCTATTGCGTCTGAAATTTGTTTGGCTAATTTTTTTGCAGCCTTTCTAATATCTTTCAGGTCAAAACCGCCTGATGCCAACTTATCAATAAATCGTTGCAGTTTTTCCCTGTCGCTTTCAATCTCTTCGCGTAATGCTTTAACGTCTAGCTTAGGCTTGTTCGCCAAGAAGGAATCTAAAATTTTTCGGGTAACATCAATAGATCCGCCCTTGGGTATTGTTAACGTTTTTTCTTGTTTCTTTTTATTTTCTCTTGAGTCCTTTTGTTCCCACAGTTCTGTCCTCCATTTAACTTCTATTGTACCCCTAAACCTGTAATTCTTAAATCCAAAATCTAGCAATAGCACATTAAATTCGCCGCCGTTTAATTGGTCTATTTGCCCTGTGAATTCGCCCGGATTAAATGGTTGAGATGTTGTAGTGCCTACGGGTGCAGTAAAACTATAATCATCTACAAAAACAGTACTCTGTATAAGAGTAAAAATACTTGAGCCCTTGGCAGTTTCTTTTAGTCTATCAATGGCAGTACCTTCTGCGTCTGTAAGTGGGTCGTCTAATCTGTCTACAGCCTTTTCCAGTTCTTTACGATCTTTTTCAGTCCATATTTTGCTTTTAGTTCTGTTGTAGTCAGTAACAGGAGGCCGACCTTCTTGCGTACATACAAACTGTGCAGTTACATCCCCTTTGTCAAGATTAACTTCGTCGCCACCATTTACTGCTCTTAATCTAAACTTGGCTGTACCTAACATATAGGTGGATGCCCTGTCAAGAGACTCTACAAATTGATACCGCATATCTTTAGCAGCTTCTTGTACAATTTCACTTTGGCGTGATTCAGCTTTAAGGAACCTGATGCCAATCGTTTCACCGATTTGATATGTTTTATTATTGCCTGTGCCGTAGCCAACGTTGCCTTTAATGACTACTCCTAGGGGTCCCCATTGCGGGCTTCCCGAGGGGCGTCGTTCTTGGATTTCAATGTTTAGTGGAATAGGATCATAAACGCCAAAAGAAGTAAGGCTGCTGGGACTGAACGCTTGGCTGTACCCATCGCGCCTGTTCTTGGCAAACATGACGCGGCATACGTCTTCTGAATCTGGTGCTCCATCGCGGGTTGGATCTTGGTTGTTTCCTAGTTTCTTGTCCTTAAAATGGACCCGGCCACTGTCTTCGTAATAGAGCCAAGTATTTGAGTCGCTGAATTGCCCCAGGGGGAGCTGACCAAATGCTGTGCGGTCAAAGTCAAGAGCTTTTATCTGAGCTGCTCCTAGCACCAGCAGAAGCTGCATGAATTGCGTGGAGCCATAGCTTTCCACCGCAGACCACACCAATGATGTGGCAATGCGTACACCGCCAGAACGGTTGTGTTCCTTGGTATTGCAATAAACAAGATTAATGGGGTCGCCGTATTGTGCAAGTTCTTGTAAGCTATTAAAACCAAGTCTTGGGCTGAATCGTTGCTCTCGCTGATTTCTTCCAGCTTTAGGCGATGAGGGCTTATCAGCAAGCAGCACTGCTGCCACTTGGAAAATAACGCCAACAACCGTTAAGGCAATAGATATAGTAGTAAGAGTAGCAACGACTGCTGCCGTGGCCGCTGCAGTGGCTGTGCCTGCGATAACGGCGGGCAAAGCGGCCAACGCCCCGTTCCTAACGTCAACTATTGTGCCTTCTTTAGGGTCACTATACGCTTCTTGAATTGACAGAAAGTCAATGTACTCCTCTTCCGTAACGCCAAGCGTTGCGATGAGATCATGCTCGTAGGGAAGAAGGCGCCTTGTCATTTGTTCATCTTATAGTAATAATCAGCGTTGAACGATGGGGCGTGTACAACTCTGCCTCCGGGGGCAATAAATACAATGCCGTAATCAGTCACGGTTCCTAGAGCTGGGCGCTCGCCACGGAATAGAGCAATGGCGCCAGTCGTGGGTGTGGTAGTGCGCTGACCGTTGTCAAAAAGAAATCGCATTAATATGCGATTAGGAAATGAGCCTTCATTGTATTGATTGTACACCCATTGATAAGCACTAGAAAAATTAAACATGCCAAGAAGATGGCGCACTTCGCAGCAAAGTTGGAAGCAGTCAGTAAAACCTTCTCCGTCGCTAGGTTTACTTCCCCATTTGTATTTAAGCCCAATAAGATGATTCATCGCAGGACAAGGTTCGCTTCAAGAGGCAAGATGCCAACGTTGTTCATTGTCAATACACGGGCTGGAAAGCCTGCCCCAACGCTATCCATAGAAGATCGAAAACGTAGTTCTATCGTGTTTTCATTAAACGTAGCTCCCACACCAATAAAGTAGTCAGTAAATTGTGCGCCATTCAATGCTCCCGCTGCATTAGTCCATAACGTTGTCAGTGCCAGTACGCTTAGTCTGTTACCATCACCTTCTTCTACCAAACGAATAGATACTTCTTGGCTGGGAAACAGAACGCGCAACTGCTGGTTGTCGCCATTAAGGCTTGCCAGTGCTCCATCAGCTTGAAATGGTGAGAATAAATAAGGTTTTTGTTCTGCGTCCAAGGGAGACTTAAATGTCTTGGTTTCTCCAATGAAGTAATTCTGAAAGCGATGCGGCTTGCCTGCAGCAGTGGTAAGTCTAAAGAAATTGCAAATGCGGATTTCAGAGGTCATCAGACATCAAGCTCCCCAAGTAGCTCCACTGACACTGTGCTGATGCCATTGTAAACTGATTGCACCGATGGAGCAGAAACATACTCCCAGCGAATGTTATATGGTGCCTGCACTTGTGCAATAAGAGCTGCGCTCATGCCGGCAAAGATTGACGATGGCAAGGTAAAGCGCGAAAAGCCTCCGTTCGTCGCATTGTAATGATTGAGAATTTGTAGAACAATGGTATCGCCAACATTACTAAATTCAAGCGTCAAGCCGAAACCACTGGGCTTATTGCCATAGCTTCTTTTTGCAGTGGTGCCAGCCAGTGAGCGATAAACTTTTGTTGGAAACGCGCCAAGCGTAAATTGACGCTGCGATGGTTTAAGAGTGGGGAATGTTTGAGACATCAGCGGCCTCCTATGCCTAGGCGAGAGCGCGTAGATGGACTTTGTTGAAGCTTGTCGAGAGTCATGCTCATGCCACGCTTGGCACCATCAGAAGCTGCTTGGCGGCGAGTTGCAGCCATTGCTTGTTCCAATTGATCACGGCTAACATATTCTACTCCATTGATATTAGTGCTTTGGAAGCTCATATTGAGGATGGGACTGCCACTTACCCTACCACTGCTTCCGCTCATTGCTTCACGCAGTTCGCCACCGCCAAAGCCTTTCATTTGCACTGGAATGGAACGGCCATCAGGCAATGGCACAATGGCCTCATTGTATTTGCCTTCACCAACCAGGCCAAGAGTGGGACCGTTGACCATACCGCCATTGGCAAATGCAGTGACGGGGAAGGGCTTCCAGCCGCCTGACGCTACGCCACCATTGGCTCCCTTGAGGAGGCCCGCAAAGCCTCCCACAGCACCTCCAAGGCTCATAAAGATGGAGCCAATGCCTCCAAGTACATTAGACGTGCCACCTTCCTTGATTTGACTGATGCCTGCAGCAATGCCCATAATAGAACCAGCAGCCAAACCAATTGCTGCCACGGTTTTGCCAAGACCTTGCGCAAACATACTTCCTTGAGTGTTGGCGCTATCTGTAGCAGTTTTTAAAGAACCGGGAATGTTCGTCGTCAATGCTTGATTCCATCCTTCGGCAGAAGTGTCCACTGCAGAAAGACCACTCTCAAAAGATTTGCCAATTTTTTCCATAGACTGAGACAGCGATCCAGTAATGTTTTCAAAATTTAAGCCATTTGTTATCGCTTTATCATTAAAAATGCTTGCAGTGTTGCCTGCTCCTTCTGTTCTTCCTGGCCCGGTATTGTCAGCCGTTCGTTCTGTTGCAAGCGCAATTCTTTCTTGCTTTGCTAGTTGTTCTTCAAGCTTGGCAAGCACTGCCTGTCTTTGTTTTTCTTCCGAAGGAAGACCAAACACTTCTTTTAATGAATTTTTTAAAAATTCTTCAACTGGTTTAAAGGAATAATCCAAGATAATTGTTAGCACTTGGTCAGTCAATTGTTGCTGAAACTTTTTAAGGGCTTCTGTTGGATCGCCACCCATGGCAACTTCTTTAATGAAGTTTTTGTAACCTCCAGTTGCGCTTTCAACATTGCTGTCGATGAGTTCAATGCCTTCTTGCATTTTTTTCAGGGCATCAGCCTGTTTAATGCTTGCAATGGTGTTTTCTAACTGAGCCACTGTCATCTCTTGCAGTAAGCGAGGAGCTGAAGCGATGGCATCATTAAGCGTCTGGATGCGTCCCTCAAGGAATTTAATTTGCGCGGCATTGTCCTTTGTCGGCTTTGTTTGAGCCAGTTCTTCGTTCAGAGAATCAAGCTCTTTCCTATAGTTTTCCACCGCAAGCAAGCTTTCATATTCAGTTTTGACCATCTCCTCCCTGAATTCAATGTACTCGCTAGGCATGCCTTGCAATTGGAGCTGATTGCGTTGCTCCATTAATTGATTTTCAAGCTTGAGCTGGGCAATGGGGAAAATAGTGCCCATATTGGCTTGAACGGTGTTGGCATATTGCTTAAGAGCCTCAGTGAGAGCATTTTGTTCAATCTGCAGTGCTTCTTTTTGCCTAAGTTCGGTAGAGACTTCTGCCCGTGTATCGCGAGCGACGCTACCTTTCACAGGCGCAGGGACGCCGGCTCCGCCAGTGATTGAAGCAAGGGCTTTATTAAACATTTCTTGGCTAATACCGCCGGAACCTACAGCCAAATGCACATGAGTTTCGTGGCCTGCGTCGCCAGGACCAAGAAGCTCAGCAAAACCAGCCCCTGACATGGCTCGCTTCAGAGCCGCAGTTCTGCCTTTCCAATCGCCTCCGCGCCAATCAGTAACATCAATGGCCTCTCCAGTGGGGTGATAGCCAGTGGGGCTATGTACTCCAGGAGTCACACCACCAAAAGCAGGATGCTCTTTGACCGTGAATCCAGCTTTCTGAAGGGCTTTCCCCACGTCAACAATGGACATGCGACCGCCACCGCCCATAGTCCCAGCATTGCCAGGAGCAGTGCTCATGGACGCCTCGTATACCGCTGCGCGAGCTTTTCTAATGGTCTCCAGGAACTGCATTTCAATGTCATGCAGCTTCTTCATTTCTTTGATTTGCCTTGTCTGGTATTCGTCAGCGAAAGCTTCTTTCGCTTCAAACTCCATTTCGGCTAGAGACTTTGCATGTCTAAAGGTTTCGTTATCTAAGCTGATAAGATGCTGGGCGTGCATTTTGGCGAGATCGTCTCGAAGCTTGTGGTAGCTTTCAAGGTTAGTTTTTTCCGTTGTATCGTCCTTCCCCCCAGTAGCGTCAACCTCTCCAAGAACAGGCGTCGGTTGATCAAGATTGTCATAGGCATACTCAACTTCTGTAAGTAATTGCCTTTCTCTTTGCAAATAACTTTCAATAAGCGATGGGTCCATGACCCTTCGTTGCAATCCTCTAGTGCCAGTTTTCAAGCCTATTTCTTCAAGACGTTTTCGTTCAGCTTCCGAACCTATGTCGCCGCCACTTCGTTGCACTTTTTCAAGTAACGCGATGTCTTTTTGGCGTTGTGTTTTTTCCTTCACCAACTGGGTGGACGACATGGAGCGAATCGCCTCTGCTGCGTCTAGCGCGGCTTTCCGCATATTGCCAAGCCTGTTGGCGGTCCTGTCAATATATTTAATTAACGCTTCAATTGCCGTTAAAACAAGACCGGCTCCTAGCCCAATGAGGGCCAGTCTGGCAATCCTTGCAGCGGTAGCAGTGGCCATCAGGCCTTTTGCAAACCCAACAAAACCAGTGCCAGCTAGTAGAGCATTGCGAGCCAACGTGATTAGCTGAGACGCCAGTAATGTTATGCCAGTTTTAGTTAAGAGTTGAATTGCAATTAATGCCACGCCAGCCTTTACTGCTAAGTCGGTCAAGAATCTTCCAACTGCTGTATTAATTAATTGACTCAATGCGCTTAATAAGCCCAGCGCCAACCGACCCAATATTGCAAAAGTGGGTGCAATGTCTTTAATTACATTGCCAATAGCGATAAAAATTTCTTGCAACTGTCGCATTGCAATATAAAGTTTTTTCGCAGTACCCTCCAGCATGTTTGCAGGCCCCATGTTGCCTGTTGCCGCAGCAGAGAACGCCGCAGCCGCTTTCGTTGCCTGATCAATAGCATCAGCGATTACTGGGAAGATTGCAGTACTGCCACTTTGTACAAGAGCATTGAACGATTCGTGAAACTTAGTCGTCGCAGTGGCTAATGCATTCATTGAGCCCTGCAGTGTTTGCGCCGCTCCAGCGGCACCTTTGCCAAATCGCTGCTCCAGTACGATTGGCACATTGCTCATTACTTGTTCAAACGCCTTTCCAGTGAAGGCCCCGTCTTCCATTGCCTTCTTAAAAGTGGCAATGTCCATCCGTGCTGCCTCTGCCATAATTGACAGAGCACCAGGAATGACATCGCCCAACTGCCCGGTCACCTCCTCTGCCATCAATTGCCCCTTGCTGCTCATTTGGGCAAAAGCATACGTCACTCGATCTACTTTGTCAGCGCTTAGGCCAAGTGTGGCGGACGCCTTTGAAATGCCTGTATAAAGGGCTTCAATCTGTCCAGTCTCAAAACCCGCTGGAGCCATGGAAGCATAAAGCTTAACAAACCCCTGCCGAGCACTTTCCAACGGAACATTGAAACGAGTTGCAAGATTGTCTACGAAAGTGAATGATCTTTCTGCCCCTGCACTACTGCCAGTAATTGCCAAAAGTTGGTTGTTAAAGGTCTGCAGTGATGTTGATGCCGTTAAAACTTGCCGTGGAAGATCGATAAAAAATGCTAACGCTTTGTAAGCCGTGCCGTACAGCAAAACTTGTTTAGCAGCTTGCGCAAATTCACCTCCCAGTTCTTCAATCGCACCAGCCAATGGAATTTTGCTTTGATTAAAAAAGACACTACTTTGACGCAATGCGCCGGAAAGGCGAGTCAATGCTTCGTAGCCCTTGGTGGCAGAAGGTCCCATCATTCCATCGGACGGGAAGCCCCCTCCTCCCGGAGGAGGGGGAGGAGGGGGAGGAGGGGGAGACGATCCACCAAAACCTCCTAACGTGTTTCGCGATGCGCCGCTGCCGCCGAAAACATTTCCAGGAAGACCTGCCGAAATTGCAGTGGCACGACGAGAAAACTCTAAGAAGCCCCCCGATGGAGGATAAGAAGTAGGACGAGCCGTGGGCTCAAAAATGCCCATTGTTTGACTGGGCGCCACACCTCCGAATGTCCTCATGCGAGGCCTGCCTGATGCACTTTGCAGAATCCCAGGCGGCAATGCAGTCCTTGCCGCATTACCGAGTCGTTCCAATGCATTATTAAGAGTGCTTAGTGCGCTTTGAGCTTTCGGCAGTGTCCCCCTGCCAAAGAACGCATCATCAATAATTTTGTCTAAAGGAGAGGTGCCACTTGCAATACGAGCTTGTTTAAATGATGGCACAAGCTCTTCAAGGTCAAATTGATTTTGTGCAGCACCAAGCAGAGAGGAGGGAAGTCTTCCCGCTCCTAGGTTTGACATCCTGCTCCGATACAAAGCAGGATCGCCAGTTAGCAAAGACAGCGAATTAAGGATGCGTTGATTGCCGCGACCTGGGTCCATGGATGCCTCAGCCCGCGTAGGAGCTGTAACACCAGGAGTAGTCCGAGTGGAAAACCCTGCTGGCTTTGTGATAGGAGATAGCAATCCTCCTAGTGCAATACCTCCTACTTTCGCTTCCCTTTTGAGAGCTGAAATAAACTGGCGCATCTCGCCAACCATTTTGGTGCGCAGCGAGTTGAAATCACCAAGGCCAATCTCAAGGCCATCAATAACATCTTTTCCAATTTCAATACCTGTTTTCGCCGGGCTTGCAATTCCAAAAACTTTTTTTATGTCTTGGACGGTTCCCTTTGCCAGTCTTTCTGCTGCTTTTGAAACCTTGGATGACGGATCTTTCAGTCCAATTGCAAGACCGTTAACTGCTTCTTCTCCGCTGTCGCTAAACGCAGGAACAAGCGCGTCTCTAATTTCATTCTCGCTAGATTTTTTAAGGCCCTTACTAAGCTCACTAACTCGCAAATTGGCCTCGCGAAATAGTCCATAAAGCTTTTGAAGCTCTGCTCTGCTTTTGTTTTCTAGCGCCTCTTGGCCTGCAGCGCGTCCAGTAATGGCCCTGCCTACAGCTCCGGTGCCTGACGCAGGCCTCCCTTCTTCCTTGTATTTAACTTTAATCTCGATGGGGGTGGAAGTGGCACTGCGAAGCGTTGCCAAGCTTTTATTAAGCGTGGCAATGCGTGTTCGCGCTGCAATTAGCTGGCTGTCTTCAATATTAATAACAGGCTTAATTCTTGATAATTCTTTTAACTGTGTCTCAAAGTTCTTTTTATTGATTAATAAATTGACAGGGTAATAATATGCAGCAGAAGCTTGCGCTAGTTTGCCAAGTTGAGTCCGAAACGCTGCAAGATCAAGCGTTACATTAAGCCTCAGCTCAGGAGCGGCCATATTTACACAATAATCCTATTCTTTGTAGTGTAGCTATTCACTGGCTTGTTTACGCGAAGAAGCCATTTTCAGCTCATCAGCCAACAATGCAATAACACGTCCGTCCATTCTTCTGGAACGCATCAGGCGTTGAAGCACTGCCAAGCTCTCATTAGAAAGCCCATTTTCTTTCTTAATCTTCTTGGTGTCGAATGGCAAGAAATCATCTACAGAAGCGCGAGCTTTCTTGCCTGCCAATGCACCTACCACTACTGTGCCAAGTTTGGCCGTAGAGATGCTATTAATGTTGTATTTGGTAACGTCATACTTCTCTAGCCATTTCAAAGCAACTACCACGTCTTTCACGCGCTGCTTACCAAAATTATTTCCTTCCCATCGGCTGTCCTTTAAGTCTGACGCGCTAAGACGAAAATAAATCTCGTCCCATTTCGTCAGACTTTTCAGGAACTGCCGCGCTTGTTTTTCTAGCCGCTCGGCAACGCTTCCTTCGTCTTCCGGGGCGCTTTTTTTGCTTGTCCCGCTTCTTTCGCCTCAGCCTCCTGCTCGCTCATGATGAACTCCATGCCCTTGCTGATCACTCGTCGGCCCATGCCTTTGGTGTCTTCAATGGACCAGTCATCAAGGGGCAACCACTCTTCGCCAATAAGCCCTTCACCACGACAACGAATGAACACAGTGACCATGCGAGCATTACCAGTTTCAACGCTGCCGCCACTATTGATCATGCTAAGCGTTTCTTCAGTGAAGTCACTGAGGAGTTCCATCTCGCTCATGTCAGCGCCGCCTTGCAGCAATGCGAATGCTTCGTCGAGAGGGATGTTCTTGGCCGTAGCAATGCGCTTCGCCAGTTGCACTGCGCGAATGGTCGCTTGGCTTTGGGCCTTGCTTAGTTCCTCTTGCTCAATGCCCTCCGCAACAAGCCATCCGCCATGTTTGCGAAGCCTTACTTTAGGAGTGAGTTCAAAATATTCAGGCTCTTCGCTTTGAAGCAGAAAACTATACTTGCTCATGGTAGAGAACGTTCAAGATGGCGTTGAACACCTTCACTCTTTCGCTTTGGGAGCGAAATTCTTTAGGCAGTTCAACTAAAAAAGAGTGATCTTCGTTTGCAATTCTAATAGTCTCTTCTGGAAGTGCCATAAGGCAAAGGATGCCTGCTTCGATGCTGGCACCTTCATAATTGCAGTTGATGGCATGGCAGCGGCCATCGGCGCTCCATAAATAGTCAATTTGCATTGAGACTGCCTAATGCGACACTTACTCTAGACAGCAACGCTTTGCCAATTGGTTTTCTGAATGAAAATGCCATTCCTGATACGTCGTCGGTAAAAGCACGATCATAGGGATCATTGGTTCCAGCTCCTTCGTGTACATACCAAGCATATTCTCTTCCGCTTCTGTTTTTAGCATTCCAGTGCCAAGAAGCCGTAGCGCCGTCCCTAAACAACTGGAAATTGTAGCTTTCAACGCCACTTCTGTAAAGCTCGCCCAAGTCATAAATATCCCTAGGGCTTCCCACTGTATCGCCATTTGCCCGGATTGTCAATGGGCTGTGCTCCCATTTATCCTCTTTGAATTGATCGTCCCAAAAAGCATCGTTAATATCTTCTCTTGTCCAGCTCTCAAACGCCTTTAACAATGCACGCTCAATGTCATCTCCGCCAAAAAATCTTGCTCCAGCGACGGCCATGATTAGGGACCAGGATAAAGGCGGCGAATGGTCATATCAGGAATGATAAAGCGACAACGTTCGTAAGCAATGTCATCACCAGGCGTAAATCGTAACGATGCATCGGGAAATCGCCTTACCATCCTGTCCATCGCGTCGGCAATTTCTTTTCCATCAGGGTTGTATTGCACAAGTATGACTTCCCATTGCTGCAGCACGCTTACAATTCCCACGCCCGCTTCGGGCAGTAATTCTGGATATTGTCGCATTGTCACTTCTAGCCCTGTCACCTTCCATTCCGTTGGCACGCTTTTTTGTCCCACCACATACACAGCAGGAATGCTTGTGCCATTCGGAAAAGTGTAAGAGCCAATTAAATTAGGCGCTGCCGAAAGTAGTTCAACAATGGTCTCCCGAAGCTGAGTAATGTTCACAATAAAAAAGCCTCCCCGTAAGGAGAGGCTAACAGAAAACAATCAAGCGAAGGCTTAAGAGTTAGGAGCAGTTGGGATGATACTGCCAGAGCTAGTAGCATTTTGGTGAACACCAATGCGACCACGGCTGATCAGGTCAAAGGTGCATTCAACGAGGTTATCAGCAGGATAGCTTTCGTTGTAGTTCATCACAGTGGCAACATAAGCCACACGGTCGTAGTAGTAAGTGCTGCCACTCACGCCAAGCTGCTTGTTGATCTCAACGTACACTTCTTGGTTTTTGTCGTAGCGAATGGCGCTAATCACCTGGAAAGCTTCATCAAAGCTATCAGGAATAAATACCGTGCCGTCTACGTCCTTCTGAAAATAAGAAGTGATGGAAGCAGTGGCCTGACTGGTGACGATCACGCTATCAGCAAAGCCACCGCCGCCAAGCAGGTAGAATTCAGTGTTGCCGTCGTTGAAAGCAACAGAAGCCGTCGTGGCTGCTTGCAGCGTGTAAAGAGTGGGAGCGCCGCTAACAGTGAACGTAGCGCCGGATTGAGTGATAACTGGACGGCCAGTGCCGCTGATAGAACCAACACGTACAATTACGTCTTGGCTCTTAACCAGTTCTGTGGGGTGGTAGAGCATGAGATTGCCTCAGCAATGGGAAAGAGAAAGTGGTTAAGCGTCAAACGTTTTGTACGCTTCCTTTACCAACCAGTCTAAAGATGCCTCTGATTGGTGCGCCTAGGAACTGCCAATAATGTTCAGCAATTTGTTCGTTCGGCAATAGCTCAAACCGTCCTTCCCTTCCATTGATGGTGGCAGCAGCAGAACTGCCAGGAGTGACACCAGAGAGGGCTAGAGGCCCCGTCAAGCGTCCTTCCATGTACACAGCCGTATTATCAGCACCAAGCAAATAATCGTACTGTGGATTACGCTTCTGCTTCAATGTGGCATAGTATGTCACGCCAGTAGAAGTGGGAACGTAATTGCCAGTGCCTGATTCAACGACATAACCAGAAGCCACTGACCACACAAGAGTGGCATTAGCTAAAGGTAAGAGGACGTTCGTCATGCAACAAAACCAATGGAGAAAGAACCAGCGACGGTTTCAAGCATTCGTTTGAACTCTTGGCCATATTGTGTGGCCTCAAGCCCCTTGCCATATACCTTGCCTTCTGTGGCACCAATTTGGATGCCCATTTGTGCAAGTTGAATGGCAATGATATGTGCAGCGAGATGTTTTACGGCGCGATCAGTTTGATCTCCAAAAACATCAGCACTAGCATCCGCTGTAGCTTCAGAAAGAGCCCCGTTTACAATTCCCGATGGATGGGGCGTAAATTCAGGGAAACGATCAAGAAACGTTGCATAGGTAACAGTCATGGTCAAGCCCTTCCTGCCTTAATTGCTTCTTGACGCTTGGCAATAGCATTGCGAACCCTCACTCGCCCTTCAACTTTTTTCCATGACGCCAGTTGATCTAGGTCATGAATTAGTTCAATGGTCCGAGAGGCTTCAATGATGGGGAGATTTGAAAGAGTTTGAACGTCATGTGGAATGGTTTCCACAGTCGGCTGTTCCCTCACTTCTTCAATGGCGCCAATGGTCATCATCCGTTTAACGGTTGAATTGTCACGAGCCTTTTTCCATTGATCTTCTGGCACTCCCTGGTTTAACCCAGGCACCAGTTGAATCATCCCTCCATCAGTGATGATGCCGAAGCCACCTTCACGAGGCGGATTTTCAAGCTCAGGGCGGTAAGCAATTAACATTTTATGTTCAATTAGAACTGATGATTAGCTTAACGCCCATTGCCTGACTAAGCTCAAGACGAGGCTTGAACGTAGATGACGCTCTTGGGGTAGTACAGAGCCACACCACCCACGCGAGCGTGAGCAGGGACAATGAACTCAAGACCGCGCTGCTGGGGCGGGAAAAGCTCCAGCGGTTGGGGGATGTGCAGTTGCACTTTCTCGGGGTCACGCTTGTACACCACCATGCGGTTGGTGTTCAGAACGCTATTGCTAGCATCCAGTTGGTTGATAGGCTCAACGTTACGGATGTAGGGATTCGTCCTAAGGAAATACTCAAGCACGGTCACGTCCGAAGAATCGGAGTTGCGGGTGGTGCTGATCTTGTTGTAGTCCTCGTAGGCCAGCAGGATGGTGTCGGGCTGCTCCTTCATGTTGGAGGCGTTGATGATGGCGCTAACGCCATAGTTCAACAGTTCCAGCATTTCCTGAGCGGTGGTGCCGCTGCTGGTGAACCACTTGTCAGCAGCGATCACGTCAACAGTGGAGTTGTTGAAGAAACCAGCAAGTCCAACGGTGGATTCACCGAACATTGCAACGTTTTCAACTTTCTCTTCGTAAGCACGACGAACGGCAGAAGCGCGACGTTGCTCAAGAGCAATGTTTGCCATTTGAGCGGCACGCAGTTCTTGCACGGTGTAGCCAAAGCTACCGCCGAACGAACGAATGTTAATGCTCTTCTCCACTTGGCTGATGTCGGCACGGGGCAGATCATCAGCAGCATCCGCAATCAGCTTGAACTCCCCAGTGGAGTCCATGATGCGGTAGGTGAAGGTTTGTGCGCCAGGACCAGCTTCGCTAGTTACAGGCAGCAGGGTGGGGTACTTGATGTCGGCATAAGCAACTTCAAATACTTGGGGGCGGATGTACTCAAGCTGACGCTCAAGAAACAGGCCCGCGTCGTCCATGCGAAAATCAGACATTAGTAGGACCTCCTATCAAGAATCAGCGGAGAGAGTGAAGCTCGGCCCGTTCAGCTCCAGCACTGCCAGTCCGCTTCCAGTGGTGGAAGTAAGGAAACGAGCATTGGAAAGACGAACGGTCTTGCCCGAAGCAAAAGCATGGCTGAATTGACCAGCCTTGCCAGTGCCACTTGCGCTATAAAGCACACGCACAGGCGATGCGGGAGTAACAGCGCCGGTCACGTAGACGGCCACTGCGCCTTCGTTGGCAACGTTCAGCACTTGATCGACTTTCACGCCAGGACGGCTATCGCCATTCAGAGCGGTTTCATCGACATAGGTGAGCACGTTGACGCCGAGAACGGTGTCAGAAGCGCCAGAAATGGTGGTTGCAGAATTGGCAACAGTGCCTGCAACGTTATAAACTTGTACATCACCAAAAGGCAGGACAACTGCCGTTTCGTTGACGTAGGTGCCAATGGTGTTGTCGCGGATGTCAGAAAGTTGGCCTTCCAGAAGCGCAGCGTGAACGAGAGCATAGCTCTGTTGCACACCGCCAGCGGAAGCGGTCCCTGACGTGGTAAAAGTTACGGCCATGGGTCAGCGCTCCTTAGAGACGGAGAGAGGGGATTTCCAAGCATTCTGCAGCTTGTCCATGTAGGACGAAGGAGCAGACACGGGGGAAGCGATGGAAGCAACAGCTTTGCGCAGTTCTTCGGTGGCGGCGGAGTCGCTACGGGGAGCAGATTCAACCAGGGTGTCGAACATGGCGGTCACGTAATCGTCGGAACGGTCCGACAGATCAGCGTCACCACGCACGGCCTTAATAGAAGCTTCCATGATTTCACGAGCAGAAAGGCCCGCGAAGTCGAAAGCAGAGTCAAGGGAAGTACGGGCTTTGTCAATGAGAGCAATGCGCTCTTCAACAAGGCTGTCCACGTTCACTTGCTTAGCAGCGTCAAGGTCAAGCTTGAGGCTTTCCACTTCTTCGGCAAGGGCATCGGCCCGCCCTTCGGCAGAGTCGCACTTACCTTTCATTTCTTTTTGCATGGCGTCCATTTCTTCCTTCATTTTGGAAGCTTCGGACATCATGCCATCGTACATTTTCTTCATGTCCTCGTAGGACATTTTGGCGTCTTCCCGTTCTTTGGTAATAGCCAGAGCTACGCTCTCGCTCACCTCAAACTCGGCGCCATCAAAGTTGACTTTGGCAGTCATAGATGAGTCCTCTATATGAGAAATTAGAGAAGGATCGGCAGCATCCAGACGATCTAGATGGAGCTTCACTTGCGGGCCAGCGCGGCCCCTGCGCACAACAGCAATGTGATTTCCGTTGATTTCCTTTTGGATGCCATCGTAATTCTCACCACTGTCAGTAACGCCAGGCGTCGCTTCATAATTGACGCGATAACCAGCACTGACCTCCTTCGCATCACCACGCATAATGCGCTCAATGGCATCTTTGTCAGTGATGGTCATGACGGCACGGACAAAGCCGTTGTCATACACCACTTCAGTGCCACTAAAGCCCACTTGATAGTCCTTTGTATTGGCGCTATCTAAGAGAACTGGAGGATGCTCAAGAGTGATTGCTTTGCCCGCAAATGAGGCCAAGCTTTCAGGAGACGCCACCTCCGCTTCGGGACGATATTCACGGCGAATAGAGCCATCTGCATCGGTGTAATGTTGTACACCAGTGCGTGCGATGGTTGCCCAAGCACGAAGATAACCTTCGGGGGTTAGCTCGTACTTGTCAATCGGCGCTACGTCGTAACGAAAGCATGTGTCGCTCATGCCTATACTCTATCAATTAATCATATGCGAGATAGACTTAAATAGGTTATTTCGCCTAAAAATGCAGCACATTCAGCATCGCCGTCTCACCACGCGCCTCAAAGCGCCCATTGTCACCATTCAAGAAAGTAGGCGGATTATCGGAGAAAGAATGAAAGAAGCTCGTTTAAACTCTGGAATGTCACAGGGAAATGTCGCAGAAATGCTTCATTGTGATCAAACTACAATCTCACGAATGGAACGTGGACAAATCTCCCCTGACTGCGCCCAAATTCGTATTCTTAGTTCTATTTTTCAGCTTTCTATTTTGTACCTGCTCGGTTATCCTACGTTTGTGGTTTCCGCAGTAGAAAATTAAACCTCTTCGTCGTCTCGCAAATCTGCAAGCTGGCTTTCAATACCTTCCATGACATAGGCCTTTGCCATTGCTTCCACTTCAAAAGTGAGGAACTTCGTCGGCTCAAAATGCTCGTCAGGTTTTTCGTAATAACTCTTCACAAAAATATGCGTTTCGTCAAGGCGGCCATTTTTGAAATGCTGCTCTTCGACAAGGCGCCAGTGAGAAGTATTGCGATGCTCATTGGCTGAAAGAATGGCCAGAGCCTTCATCACGCCAATGCCTTCTTCTTCTTCTTCAATTACGCGGACGTACTCACTCACTGTTTTGATTGGCGACTTTCCACCATCCTAATGATGCGGTTGGCCCACGCCTTACCCGCGTCTCCTCCCCATAGTTGCCAGGCGATATAGCCAGCGTCATTTTCGCCACCACTTTTATTCTTCTCGTGGCGAGAGAAAAACGCTGCCATACGCTTAATAGTGGCAAAGCTTATGCCGCCGCCGCTAGCAAGATCACCAGCCCTTGCAACGCCGCTGCCAATGCCCTGCTTTCCAGCCTCCTGCGTTGTCAGGCCGCCTTTGCCATATTTCTTGCGTAGTTCTAAGCCGCGACGCGCTGCAGCTCTTACAGACGATGGAGGGGCGAACGACTCAGCGTCGCCCCTGCCTACTTTTTTTTATTCTTCCTGACGGTGCCTAAATAAGCTTTACAGCGCCTCTCTCCTAAGCTTTCATCCATCATATCTTCTTCCATTTCCCCTTCTTCTTCCATGCAGCACATAGCATCCACATAGGCATCTACATAAGCATCACTTTTGCCTTCCATTGACATGCCAGCTTCAGACATGGCAATGGCAATCGCCTGTTTGCGACTGACAATTGGCTTGCCATCGCTCCCTTTAAGAGTGCCAGCCTTAAATTCTCGCATCACTTTCGCCAGTTTGGCCTGTTTTTGCTTGTTAGTCATGACTCTTTTTTTCTCAGTCTAGACCTTTACTCCATAGAAATACAAATCGCACGACTGGGGATTAACACTGAATTCATAATCAGTAAAAATAGAGTCAAAATCAACAAAACTAAAATCCTCTGCGGTCAGATTTAAGTAGTAACTCCAGCCTTTGGCGATGGTCAGAGGACTGTCCTGTGGTGTGCTGCGTTCAGTGCCGTGCTCAGGACGGCCAGTGGTAGCACAAGTGAATACCACAAGCCCTCCGCTTTTACAAAGGCGAATCATATTCAAAAAAGTTTCCTTCCAGAAAGGATTGTGCTCAAAGCACTCGCAAGATATGCAGCAATCAAATGGCTTTTTGCTGTCATATTCATGGCCACTAATAACAACATCCACCCCTGGCCCATTCCCTACGTCTACTCCCACATACTCACGAGAAGTAAAAGCATTGCGCACTGTGCCATTGATATTTAAGCTTCCTACTTCTAGGGTCCTTTCCCCCTTGAAGGCAAGAGGGAACTTGGTCTGAAGCAATGTAATGTAGTCCGATTGTTCTTTGTGAGCCATGATTATTTAATAAAGCCGATGGGGGCAGTGCCAATGTTCATCTCGGGGAAAAGCCTATCCCGGTATAAAACCATGCCAGTGATTAAACGCTCTGCAATGAAAGCAATAGCTCTTTTGTCATAGCCTTCAATCTGAAGAAATGCGTTTTTATGCGTTTCCCAAATTGGAGACAAGGCGTTAAGCAGTGTTGTCATGAAAAGCCGATATTCTGCTCGTGGACCACGCGCCATATTGCATCCAATGAACATATTTTGCGCCCAAATCTTGTCAATTTGCTCACGGGAGAACAGCCACTGTCCAGTGTCAGCCAGTGTCCTAGTAATTAATGGTGCATCAAATGCCGAATGCCCACCATAAAATTGCTGCTCAAGACTACAGCCAAATGTTGCAAATTCTGGAACATATAACGTACTTTCGCTGTACCAAGTGCTGCTTGGTTCCACCCAGTTACGCCGATACTGTGCATTACCGATATTTAGCTGCTCGGCATTATTTACTATCCATTGAATGCACGATAATTCGCCAAATTGAGAGTTCAATGGAGAAAGAGATGTTTGCCCTTCGTCGTCAAAAATGTAACCATTTTGTCGCAACTCTTTACGTTCTTCTTCTGTTAGATCACATGCTCCCCCCATGATGGGAATCAATGGGGCGCGGGATGAGTATCGCACCGTCTCGCCAGGAATACACACTGCGTAAATAGCGCAATCAGACGGTTGCATACACTTGCCTCGCAGCCCAAAGTTCGTTGTAATTATTTACGCCCTTGGCTCCCACTCCAGTTAAGTCACCACCGCCTGAAGGCTTGCTCCATGCCATAATCGTACCATCAGGCAAAACAAAGGCACGATTCTTTTGTTCGTACGTAGGCGTCAGTTCTAGATAGTCACCATAGACGAAATTAGCATTGCCGCCATTTGCAGCAAGAGCCGCGCCCAGCAATGTTGGACCAGTGGGACACAATGGAGTGATTCCGTAGTACTGTTCGTGACAGTTGTTGACTATCATTTCAATGGCAGTGGTCAGTGCTATGTTGCCAGGCTTTGAATAAAGAACAGTGGTCGCACACGCCCAAGTGGTGTAGCTAAAGCGTTGAATATCACGGAACGCCAAAAATTCAATGCGTGGTCCCACTTCCACTGGATTCACCACCCTGACAGCAATATCCATATACCACCCTCCAAGCTTATTAAGCAAGCAGAATCTACCAAGATCGGCTTTGTACGAATAGGGCTTTAGACAGTCGTAGGCCCATAGAACTTCCTTCTCATAGTTAGCTTCAATAAAAGCCCGAAGGCTTTCTTTTGTGTAAATTTGATACTCTGCTTCAGGAAACGCTTGACGCACAGTGCCAGTGGCATGTTCTAAGAATGGTGACAACTCTGCACCATTATCAGAAAGAAAGATTTGTGAAATTTGCATGATGATTAAACGATTTTTGCGGGAACTCCAAAGCCTTTAAATGATTCCTTGCCTTGCATGCTGAGCACTTCATCTACGATGCCAAGCATTTTTTTCGTAATAACAGGCCAAGTGAATTGCTTTTCATGAATACGGTCATAGCACCATTCACCAACTTTTTTCAGGGCAGAGCGGTCTTCGTAATAATTATTTAAGATGGCAGCTACGCTTTCAGGATCGGGCAGCAAGCGCTCCAGTCCGTAGTTCCTATCGGTTTCAGAGGCGTTACAGGAAACGCGGGGAATGTCATTGAAAATCTCCTTGAGGCTCGTATGGTCTGGCACCACCTGTGCAACACCAGTCGCCGCATGCTCACTATTAACCAGGCCCCAGCCTTCGCCAATACAAGTGTTGAGGCCAATGTCCA
>Ga0194124_10002181_pt1 | contig 22570 bp, 27 predicted proteins | sample TA2KigCas0mmetaG_FD_148605 | JGI IMG/M metagenome (GOLD analysis project Ga0194124, IMG submission 148605) | Freshwater microbial communities from Lake Tanganyika, Tanzania - TA2015031 Kigoma Deep Cast 0m | ecosystem: Environmental > Aquatic > Freshwater > Lake | place: Tanzania: Lake...
CCCCCCTCAGTCTCCGCAAAAATGAAGCGTAATTAACTGATTATCTGTTAGTTACGATTTTTTTGTTGGATTTTAGTCCACCGTTAGTCCACCGATTGAAGATTTTTTTGAGGAAGCGGCCTTGCACTTTAGTAGTTTCTGAAGAAAACTCGACGGCTGAAAAAAATAGTTAGGGTTAGTTTCTAGCTCCTCCCTAATCAAAATTAACCCACCATTTGTATAGGACTCTAAGGTGTAAATTAGCTCACGAACAATATCATCCTCCTTTACATTGCCTTTATCTAATTCCAATACATCAACATTGCATTTTGCAAAAGTGGCAATAAATACATGTTCTTGTATTGTGGTAAAGTCCTTTCGTAATGAAGTTGATTTACTACCCCAATTCATGATCTCGTAACTAAAATTAGTCTTCTTTTCTTGTTTAGTTATGGGAACAAACTCATCATTATATAGTCCAAGGTAGAAAGCATATAAATAAAGTTCATAGTTGGTACTGAAGTGCTTGCCTAAGCTTAGCTTTTTCTCACCCTCGGAACCGTATTTTGAAGAGAGTGAATTAAAGAGTTCTTTATGAACTTCACTATAACTTGGAATCTTAGTTTTCCACTTACTAAATAAACTTTCCATTATAATGATATAAATTGTGAATCAATAGTTTTGAGGCTTTCTGAATCGAAAGGCCTTTTGAGCGAAATCATAAAAGCCTTGTGTCTCTTTACCTTATCAAACTCCTTCTTAACTGTTAGCTTATCAGTTTTTTTATCGTTTATAATAAAATCTTTGATAAGAAGTATTTTTTGATTTTGTGTTTCGTAAATCAAATTTAAAAATTCACCAGCTTTATTTTCACCAAATGATGAAATTGGAGCGTCAAAAATCATTGGATAAAGCTCTTCATGAGCTTCAGAGGCAATTTCAGAAATCGCAAAAAGAACTGCAATGTGTTTAGAAGTTTCCAGAGCCTGATTAGGGGTAAAAAATGGCTTATCATCCTCATACAAATTAATTGTCAGAGCATTCTTATTACCATACTGCTTTCTAGTTATGACAATTTTCCCCGTAAACGAATTAACATTAATCTTTTTAAAGAAGATATTTGCTTTCTTCTCAAGTCCTTGAATAAATTCTTCAAACTTCAACTCTTTTGTATCATGAAATATTTTCGCTATATCAGTCAGAATATCTCGTGTCTTGAGAAGAAATGATTTTGCAGATTTGAGATCAATTTTATTTTTTTCTTCTTTCTTAGATTTTAATTCGGAATCGAGATTTTTGAGTTGATTGATGTTATTTAAGTGATCCGTATTGCATGATTTCAGTTCATTTTGCCAAGACGTATAATTTAATAAAACATCACTCAATTTGTCGGCAGCAAGCTTAGAATTTCCAAGTATATTATTCCGATTCTCAATTTCAGCTTCAAGTTTTTGCTGCAAATCTAATATTTCATTTTTGCGCTGATCATTGAATTCAAATAAATCACGCATCTCCTCCTTCACGTTTCTTACTGTCTTCAAATTATCCTCATGGCTACTGCTTAACTGAACTAATTTGGAAGTGTAGTCGAAGTGAAAAAGGGATTGAGCTTGCATCTCATCACTTGGATCAGTAGTCAGCTGGGAATCAATATACTCTTTAAGACGAGAGTACATAAATTCATAGGCCTCGGACCCCTTTTTGGCATCTCTATTACACACTTTACATATTTCATCCTTCAGCATCTCCTCCATATGCAGCTTAGATGGGACATTTATCGGTAATGGAATAGCATTATTTAACAAATCAGCTTTAGCCTTTTTCTCACCAAGCCGTATGCCTATCTCTGTATCATAATCAGACTGCTCTTTTCGCCGCTTACTACTTAATAAAGATACTTTTTTAGAATACTCAGAAAGGTATTGTTCGAAATATATATTAATCCAGTTTTCATCAAATAACTTAGTTGTATAACCTTCATCTATAAGGCTCATTAGCCGGGCAATCTCATCTTCGAGTTTCTTAATTCGTTTATTATATATTTCTAAATCGGAGGCATTTTGAACATACTTACTAGCTTCCTGAATACTTTGTTCTAACCTTTGAATCTCAGCTTCATTCAAATTCGTCAGGGTAACTAAGCCATGACGTTTTCTCTCAAGCGCACTAATCTCTTCTTCTAAACCTTTATATACTTGTATATTTTTTTTATCGAGCTTAACTGAAGACTCAACAGCCCTATCTGATTGCTCTCTCAAATACGTACTCCTAATTGCATATTTATCGAAATATTTTGCGTCCGAAAAGTGATTTATGAGATTTATTAATGCATCATCATTATTAAATATATCAAGCTCAGATTCACCCTTAAACATTGAATACCTCCTAATTTGAACAGGAAATATTTGATCTAATAGAACCTTACCGTCAACTTGACTTCGTTCACCATTACTTGATTCTTCAATTCCTTCAACACTATAATTATAGGGTTCAATACTGCCATCTTTAAGCTTTTTATTGAGAAATGACTTAGAAATAATATACTTTTCACTGCCCAATTTAAAAGCGACTGAAACTGATACCTTGAATTCTTCACCAACCTGATGCTCGTGAATAGCTTTTTTAGAAACAAGAACAGCTAAGTTTTGATTATTTCCCTGAAAAAGCCACTCGATAGCTTCATAGAATTTTGTTTTACCCTCTCCATTTTCACCAAGAATTATATTTAATCCATTGGATAATTCGATAATTTTTTTCCCATAATAACAGAGATAGTTTTCTAAAATAACTTTTTCGATTATCATATAGCAGCTTCATTAAGATAGTTATTAATTAATGTTCGCAATGTTACATCTGTAACTACTTGACCAGACTCGAGGGCATCAACCATTAAAGCGATAGCCTTGATTATCGGAACTTCTGAATCTTTTGCAGCTTTAAGCGAGTTCGGCAATTGATTCTTTTTTAACTTATACTTAGTTATAAGCAAGTCGTGTGCTAGAAATTGCTGAATGATTTTATCTTTTTTATTCATATCAATATCTAATATATTTCGTTAAGATTTAGATTGTAATAATCAAGGAGTTCTTTTAAAGTACTGTAGGCTTCAGTTTTATTCATCGATAAATTAGAAAAATCAACAACTCTTTGTAATTCCGATTTTAAAATATTTCGCTCCATTTCAAACGAGCTTTCATCAGGAAAATGCTGTGGGACAACTACTAAGTCATGAATTACAGCATGTGTCTTCTCTTTATGAGTTCTCAAAACACGTCCTCTACGCTGGATAAATTGTCTTGGATTTCCAGTACTTGAACAGAATATTGCAAGTTGAGATCGTGGTATATCAACACCTTCATCTAAACATTTCATAGAAGTTAAAACATGAGTATTACCCGCTTCGAAACTATTCAGTATATCAGCCCTATCTCTCGAAGTCGAGGTGTACATTCTGACAATTACTGATTCATCAATATCTCTAACTGCCCTCGTAAATTCGTTAATCAAATCAACGTCTTCTAATTCTTCAACACTAATATCACTTTGATCAATTTTTTGCTCTTTCCCCTCCGGAACATATACAAGCGTGTATCTTAAATTTCCACGATTATGGAATTCAGAGAACAGTATTTTTTTGAATTCTGCTAATTTATTTGCCGCCTTATGTATTATTCGCTTTCGCTTAAGGAGTAGTCGTTCTACAACAGATGATTTTATATATGTTTTAGTGGTTGGGTCAATGAACGCAAATAATTGCTTTGAAATCTTTAAATATTCTACTTGTTCATCATCCTTCAAATATACTACATGAGGGTAATACAGATATTGACATAACCAGCCTAAACTCAAAGCCTTTTCCATTGTGAAGGAACAAACATATGGTGCTTTATCACTAAAAAATTCCTCTATAACCTCATTGCCCAAATCATCGTATTTTCTGCTTGGTGTAGCAGAAAGACCAATTCGTCGTAACAAATGAATGCTAGAAAGTAACCCTTTAAACGTATCTGAGCCAAGATTATGCGCCTCATCGGCTACTAATATTGTGTCTGAGGGAAGATTTTTAAAATAACTTTGAAACTTTGGCCTTGGAAAAGATGAATATGTAACAATAATAATAAACGACGTATCAATAAAATAATTTGCTGTACTATAAAATGAAATACTCTCTGACCAATTTGATTCAGAGCTAACTGTTATAACGTTTCTAAAATTAAACCTTAAACACTCCTTTCGCCACTGGTCTACCAAAGAGATAGTAGGAACAATAATTATAGCTCGATAATAATTTATTTCTCGATAGCTATTGAGTAAGCAATTTAAAGCAGTCAACGTTTTACCTGTACCGGTAGCCATAGCAAAAATCCCTTTCTCAGAATTTGATTTCCAGCTTACATATGCATCAATCTGATAGTCTCTTGGACCTTCACTAAATGGAAATTTGGGAGTACGCCTTAAAAGGGCGATTTCATTTGAAATTTTATTTATTGACTTAAGAATTTTGGGATTCTTTTGAAGAGCCGCTTTTTTTGTTAACAAATCACTCTCCTGAATTAATAATTCATCAATATCCTTACTCCCAAAATGATTTACTATAACCGCCTGAATTTGGTCGGACTCCAAATACTCAACATCTTTTTCAGTTTCTTCGAAGTATGACTTTATAAGTGAGATTTGCTTATTTATTAATTTATTCGATCGCCCATTTTCCCAGCTTAGAAAAGCTTCTAATTCTTCGAGATTTTCAGAAAGACCATAAAGAGTAAAATTACAAGAGGCCTTGTATCCGATTCTATCTTCGCCATCACAAAACACACCTGACTTATAATGAGAAATACCCTTGCCATGCTTTGGTTTTATTATCTTTATCTCAATTCTTTCAGTAGCGATCATGTAAGCCAAACATTCAAAAAAATGCTTATCATATTCCGAAAGTGTTTCATTAAGGGCGACAATATCATTTAGGTCAAAAACAATTCCTGAATTACCAATTGTTTTCGACCGCTCAATTAATTCTTTATCTAAAGTTGACAATAGATGATTAATTACTAACCGCATCTTCCCACCGTTAGAAATGAACTTTGCAAAACCAGTTGAAAGAAGATTAATTGCAGCGGAACTAAAATAACCCAGCAGAAGATCGAATTCCGTACTATTGGAAAGAGCATCAATGTAAAATTGTATAGGCTCGTTTTCCGAACCTGTCTTATAATCCCTATCTGCAGACCAATTACAATTCTTCAGCATCTTATATAAAGCAACTTGCACATCCTTCAGACTCGCTGTCATCGAGCACGTCTAACAGAAATGCACTTTTAGATTTTGAATTATTTCTTTTTAAATATTCTTCTTTGATTGCCTGAACCCGTTCAGGCCTACTCATTTCCTCAAGACTCTCATGCTGAGTCCAAGTAAATCCCTCCTTAGCATTTTCATACTCCATTGCTTTATTAAAAAGCTCAGGGTGTTGTTCCATCAGCCAAACCCACTCAATTTTTTGTTGAAAAAAACAGAAATAACAGCCCGACCTTGAACGCGCATATGCTCCTTTCTTACCATCAATCTCAAAATCAATTTTATTATAATATGCAGGAATACCAACACCACTTGTCCTTAGAATATTGAAAATATCCTCTCTAATTAAAATATCCTCATTTTCTATTAGTGGAAATTCGGATTCTGTTGACAAGGGGTAAGATGTCGTTTTTAAAAACTCAAACACTGCCGCATTAAATTGCTTGATTCCTCTATCTAATATCAAACTGAGCTTTTGATGAATAGGATTTTTAGGTGAAATACTCTGCTCCAGAATTTGTATTGTACGTGAATCGATATTTTTTTCATTTTGAAACGAATAAATCTCGATTAGGGCAGGAATATTTTCATTACGAAGTACTTTTCCTATTACATCCTCGCTCCAAATATTTTTTCTAAATGGAAATATTGATTGAATATTAGACTTACGAGAAATGTATCCCTCTCGGTCTTCGTCTCCTCGAATTCCAACATAAGAGATGACCGGGTCATTACCTACGAAGTCTTCAAAGGGATCAAGCTTAAGTTTTTTAGTACACCACCTTGAACTCGACGATGGCAAATAACCACCATAAATATTAAAAAAGTGATCAAAAGGATCCTTATTACTATTCGATCCTTTAAGCTTAGTAATCTTTTTACCTAAATAATCCTCAAGTTTATCAATCAATTCGTAAGTTTCATCCAATTCTTTTCCAGTATCGCAGGTATAATACTCTATGTCTAAAGTCGGGTATTTATCGCGCAAGTAAATTGCAAGAGCAGCACTATCCTTACCCCCAGAGATCCCCAATACATGTCTGACTTTATTTTTCATCACTTTCTAAAAGATCTTGAAGAATCTTGGTTAATATAAATAAATTTTCCTTTTTATCCTTGCTAAGTCCTGATTTTATAGCAGATATGCGTTTATTTACTTCAGTGTGCTTCGACTTTGGGAATCTAATTACTTGTTTTAATAACCCTTTTCTCAAAGAGATAAGCTCAAGCTTTACAACATCTTCTGAATCAGCCAAATCATCAAATGAGCCTAATTCACATAAATTATCTAATGCTAAAAGAACTTCTTGTAAATTTTGATAAAGTAAATCCACTTCTGAATCACTTATAGCATTCAAGGACTTACTTACAAGAGACTGAGAAATTGCACTCAACCAAGCTTTTCTATCCTCTAATTCCGAAAAAAGTCGTGTAGTGAATGTTTTGTGAGCTGGCAAAAGTAGGTGCGTCTTAAGACCTTTAAATCTGAGCTGGATAGACTTTTTATAATCAGGAAATTGAGCTTTCAGTCCTAGAACCTCGGTAATAAAGAAATTTTCAAAATGATCAAAGAGCTTATCATGACAGCCCTGCAGTTCCTTAATTGTAGATTTGAGCCTTTGTATAAATTCAGGTATAAGATTAGGATTATCTGAAAAATCCTGAGTATTAAAGCCGAGAGCGACAGGAAAATCTTCGAAAAATGTTTTTTCGGGGTCTTTTGCATTAGCAATAACGGCACGAATAGCTTGAGACTGTGGGCTCAACCAGCGCTGGGTTTTTTTTGAGAAGTCAGGCAGATCCCGGTAAAAGACAAGGAACGGCTTAATTGTATCAATAAAACTCTGGTTCGTGATTTTATTATCACTGCCTTGATTTAAAAACTGACGATATTTATTAAAAAGCTCAAATTTTACTCCTGCCACATCAAAAGCCTTGATTGTAAACAATGACGGCTTTTTTGTTATTAATTCTAAAATATCAGTGTTCAGCTCCGGGATATAAACCTGGCTTTCATATAAAGCAAACTCATGACTGTTGGCTAATAGAAATATGGGTAACCAAAAATCAATAAAACCATCCTTTAGCTTGAAGGGTTTAGTAGAAAACACCTCTATTAATTCCGTTAATTTTCTCTCCTTATTTTTTGTGGAATCAATAAAAGCTTGTCCGGCTTCCCATAGTGTGATATATGATTCATCAGACGGCTTAGATAATTTACCAACGCCATTTCGAACTGAATGAATTCCTGTCTTTAGCAATAATGATAAATAAATACTCTTCTCTGGCGGGAATTCATTTTCAGTAAAACCTAAATTCTTTTGGTCGATATTATTTACAAGGCGATCAAATAATTTTCTTCTTGCATATGAAATTTGACTAGAGACCTTAGTCCTGTTCACCATTTCATTTTTGAAATGGGGGGTTGCTGGATATACTTGATTACAAATCTTAGATAGCCTCTGAATAAATCGAGAACGATTGGGTATATCTACGCCTACACCCAAATGATACCAATCTATACTTCCGTTTCCTGAATAAATATTATCTAATACATGATGATTAAGTAATTTAATATAGTGACTCTGAATTGATGTCAATTCCCTAACAGCGACAATGTCTTCCGAGTTTAACTCTTTAACTTTAGCGATTTTTTGAATTTCAAAAAGTAGATTTTTTATTTCAGCAGTGTTCTTGAAATAGCCAAAAAGAATAGCCTCCTTGCAATTTTTTGACACTTCTATAACATCTTTCCTAGAACTCTCTCCCTCAGAGAATACAAGATTTACAAAACCATCAATCTCCCCTTCTGGCGTGGACTGAATAGGAGACTCGGTTAATTTAAATTGAAAATATCGAGGGGTTCCCGTTTGATATACATTAGATTTAGCGGAAACAAAAGGGAATTCAAAAAGCTGCGACAACTGTTGAACTATATTACTAACCTTTTCTACGATTCTACCTGCATCATCAATCGCCAGTTCAATATCAAGATCAGTACCCTCAAACAAGATATACTTAACACTATGTTTTACATAGCGAATAATTTTACGCTTTTCAAGTACCTCTATTAAATCTTCAGAGTTTGTTACACCCAGTGCATAACGTGCGTAAGAAATATAAAAAGACGGATCAAGCTTTGCAGTTGCACTTGAAAATATATTGAGAAGACCTATAACCTTTATTAACTCTTCAGCATGTGCATGATCATTATTATCACTAAATAGCCCATCTATTTTTTCAATTGCGCGGCGAATGCTTGCCCATTGGCTGTAATGGGTATTATACTTAGATAAAATATAACTATGATAATTACTTAGTAGATAGTCATAAATAGTTGGTATTGAGTAGTATGGTTTATTAAGTTGCTTGAAAGATCCGATAGCTAACTCATCATTTGAGTCAATGAACGAGAAAAGACTCCTCTCATTTTGCCCATATTTCTGCAATGAAAGGGTCAAAATAGCGCCAGAAAGGATATCAAACGGATAAAGTTTTTGAGCAAGAGTTCTGGGGAAATAGTTTCTAAAGGGAAATACCTTTGACTGCTCAATTATCTGGTAAAGCTTATCAAAATCTTTGTTGGACGAAAATGTCTTGAATTTTTTCTCAATTCTGTTGGCAGCGAGCAAAAGAAGCTGCTCAACAGGCTCATTAAAAGGAATCTCTTTTAATCTCCCTTTAACTTTATCCCACTCAAGTCTTTGAGTTCTATTAAGATGAAGCGAGTAAGCCGAGAAGTCTTGGTGTAAAGTGGAAATAAACAAGACATCGTTATCAGCATTGTTAGCCCACTCTGCGAGCTGCTGCACAAAATATAATTCTGATTCTGGATTATTTTTTGCAGCATATTCAAGAAACTTGCCGAACTCATCGATCACTATTGCCAAGCCCTTTTTCTTTTTGGCTAAATTTTTCCTTTTTGCCTCTAAGGCTTCTATTATTAAATCAGCAGTCAGATTTTGCTTTTCATCAAGTAGCTTTGAAAAGCATTTTTCTAAAGAACTATACTCTCCCACAATATCAATGAAATCGAATTCAGGTAAAACTCCAAACTGCTTTTTAAATTCCGAAAAGTGCTGAATCTTTTTTGAAAGGGCTTGAGATAGCGCCAACAAAAATGAGGATTTTCCTGTGCCATAGGCGCCAATTAATATAAATGAACGAACACCACTCCTGTAATTATTCAAAATTGTATTGACAGAAAGTGAGGAGTTACGAGTTTGTGTGTATTCAAAGGCAACACCTTTGTCACGCAAAATATTAACTGAGGGTGAAAATTTATTTTTGACTATAGTAGGCATTTAAAACGTCATATTTATTTATAGATCTTCTGAATTGCAACTCCCGGACACCAGCAGACTCAGTAAATGTGATGCTTTTGTACAGACTAGTAATTGTCTCAATTTTTGAGAGTAAGCCATCTTCGCTTATGGCAAATACCATGCCTGGAGAATTATACCCAGTCAACAGTTCTTTAAAAGATATCGATTTGCCGTAAACAGGATTGTCTAATATCGAATAAAGCACTATTTCAGCAGGTAAATCAACCTGTGATTTATTTTCAATCCTATACCAATCAACTAATTTACCCTCAGCATTTTCAGCCTTATGTGCGCTAATCAAATCCAAATCAATCAATAAAGAAGAAAAATCTTCTTCAATATCAATTTTGGACTCCTTATAATATGGCTTTAAATATGAGCGAAAAAAAACACCAATATCAGTATTAACAGTGTTAGCATTAAACCCTTTAAGTCTTTCAGTATCCAAAAGTCTTTTAATAAATGTCAGTAATTGTTCCTTGGTGAACTCTGATCGTCCTTTTCTAAACTGATTAAATACTAAGCTATATATTGAAGCTTTATTAGTTTCTATCAATTTATAATGCAATAGCCATATTGTCCCAAGATTTTCAACGAATGGATCTACCCCTGATCTTTTTCCAAAAAGATATTTAGCAAGGTCATTTGGTTTTCCCTTATCGTCAACTAAACCAAAAGATTTCAGCCAATACGAAATGGAGTTAACCATATTTTTACCAACCCCTAAATCAACAACGGCTGACTCAGACGAAAAATTCTTGTTGTCTAATAAATAGTCATAACCCTTCTTTAACCACAAGTGCTTGCAGACAAATGAATCATGACCAGAAAATTGTAGCTTGTTAGAAGACATCTCTATTTTATCTGCTTTTACTTTATTTAAAACAATAAGTAGACAATATTACTAAATTAATTAGTATTTAAGCTACGTGCTTTGCTTTTGACTAACATAAGAAGTGAAGATAAATTAATAAACTCTTGAGTTAAACCCACCATTTCCACATTTCACAGATGTTTGCCAATAATTCATAAAATTCTGAAATTCAGCTTTTTATGAAACATTAGAACGTCGATACTACTGCACATAATTAATTATCAGAACTTAATACGCATTTCAGTCGATGAAATAAATATGTCTTTGGCATTTCCTGAAACCCTAACTGTGATGTTGTTAATTAAAAAGCGGTATTCCTCGAAACCTTTCTTTGGTCTAATTACTCGGATTTCATCACTTGCATCACGCTCAGAAATTTGCTTATTAGGCTTTCGACCCCGCCTCCCCTTTGGGAGCTTTAAGCCCTCCCTAATAAGCTTTGCTTTCTGATTGTAAATTGTTGCCTGTGAAACACTTAAAGAATCTGCCACTTCAGAAGTAGATTTTCCAAAAGCAAGCAACTCTGCAATTTTTGCAACATCTGACTTAGTCAATCTCCTCTTCATCATTTGTGATTTAGGATGAATATAGAGAATTAATCAATTTCAAATAGATTTTTAAAACCAAAAACCTTGAAAAGTAAAATTATACCTCGCTAAAAATCAGCAAATTTGGTTGAACCCTTCAAAGAAGGTACGGCGACATAAACCTTTAGCTAGCTTAGACTTTCTAAGATAAATTACGGGAGGAAGGTTTAAAACCCGAAACCTACGTTTAATAAAACTGATTTGCAAAAAACTTCAAATCGGGACTATTAGATAATTAGTTATATTAATTTTTACCGTTGTCAATTTCTGTGCCAATAACAAGCTTCTTAAATTCCTCATCGGTGAGAACTTTATCTAAAAACTTTAACTCCTCCTCTTTTCTAATTCCCAGATTGCTAATCTTTTTACAAGCAGTCCATGCATATGCAAGATTTAGAATCTTACTATTAGACAACCCAAGGCGGTCTCCTTTTATAACAGCATAGGCAAGCACTGATACGTAATTATTATTTGCCTTAATGGAGTCTTTTATTTCTACTATCAACGGATGGTCTTTTGTATTAATACAGTTATTTAGTTGCGCAAATGAAGAGCTGGCGAAGAAAAGAGCGATAGCAAGCACTTTTGCCTTCTTTGATATTGATTTTCCCATTAGACGTCTAATTTAAACATGTTAAAGCATCAGTAATTGCAGACTTGCTCAAGCGGAGCGTGCCATAATGCTTAGTCATACCAAAACGTATGTATTTATCATCAACATAGAAGACTTTCGGATTATTAGCAATCTTTTCCGGGTGCAGCTTAAGAATATATAGCACTAATAGTACTTGCATATTGCTGAATTCAATATTATTGATCTCCATACTCAAATTTTTTTAATTTCTATTATTACTTTACTCCGCAAACCAAACATTTACATGCCCTTGGTAGATTCCAACTCCCATGCGCTTGAACTGTGTATGCCACCCCTTCTCGATCATGCAATTACGATGGCCAGGAGATTTTATCCACCCTTCCACTACCTCTTTGGGGTCAATCGCAGTGGTTTTTGGGTCATACATATAGGATATCTCATAACCCTTCTGCTTCATCCCGATTAGCTCTTGTGGCTTATCCCACATGATAGCCCAATTAGCAATGCTTTTGTCTTCGGAGATACAACCACCCTTCCACTTGCTTGATTGAGACCAACTATGCATGGAGCAAGTGCGGTCATCAAATCGGTAATTAACAAATTGATCGTAGGCATGCACAGCAGCAACGTAAGTGAGCGAATCGCAGTACTTTAATGCAGGTTTCCCGTTTTTTATTCGATAGATATTGATGAGGTTAAAAACCTCTTTGCTTTTGGCATCTGGAGTATTGAAGATTCCAAAAAATATCCAAACAAATAAGGTTAGCGGATTCATAATTCATTTTTTATGGTGATAGAATAAGATAACCATTCGTCTTTTTCAGTCCCTCGAAAAGTCCTGATCGATGTTCCCGCTTGTGGGTTGGCAACATTCACAATAGCCCGCAATCTTTTCTCTTTCTTTATAATACCTTTCTCACTTAGCGCTTTTGCTACCCCAATTGTAAACGCAATCGGGGTCGTTATCTGTAACATCGTAATTGTTAAATTTTCGGTTTTATCTGGATACACGGTGATAAGTTTTGAAGGACTAAGCTTAGGCTGTAGATTCTTTACTTCAGGAGAGGCAATAAAGGCCTCCACTTGCTGCAAATCTTCATCTAAAACGGGCACCCGAATACTTATAAGGTATACGGCCGGATAAAAAAGCACTCTGTCCTTTGTCTTGCTTATATACTCAGCATAGATGTTCCCTTGGCTGATGAGGTCATGTATCCACGCCCGGTGCAGGGGGCTATCCATCTGATCGAAATTGAGGTAGTGCTGAAATATGGCTCGCTCCAAATTTGCGCCATAAGACATACCTAAGGTCTTATCGCCGTATAACTCTTCGATACGGGCACCCTTGTCGGATTGCTCGACCTTCAGGATAGGCAGTCCTTGGTAATGGTAATCCGCAAAAGCCTTTTCTCCTGAAATAGTATAGCTCACTGGATCAAGGACTCCATATCCCAAATAGGGAGGCAGTTTATTTTCATTTTTATTCATATAATGTGATTTACAGCGTTTTAGAATATTTCCAGGAATCCCCGTTGAGATCAATCGGGTCTGTTAGGCTCAAGATGATTTCGTCTTGGATGAGGATGGGCGACGCCCCAAACCGTCTCTTAAAGGCAATATGAAGGGCGTAATAGGAAACAGCCTGCAAGTGCGACCCAACGATCCCTACCCTCCAAGCGCTATTGTAGGCTTCAATGAGACCGGCATTATCTAATTGAGTATAAGCAGAGAGCATTTTAATGGCAAATTCCCTGTCGCCGGTCCTCTCCAAGAGCATGTATTGCAGATTTGTTGGCATGATTATTTATTTATTGTGATGGTAGTATCATCGAGCGATATCCGGTTAGCCTCTGCAAAACCGGGATTGGCAAGAATTACAAAACTCAAACCTGTAAAACCCTGTATGTGGCTACCCGCTACTTGCTGTGACTTTAACCAAAAAATACCCACTACCTGATAAGAGTCTGATTCAACAAGAATCTGCTCCACCGGAGTGATGTAATTCTGAAGAGTAAAACTCTGAATAGTAGGGTTATCAAAAACAAGCACTAGTGGTTTATCGAGGTCTTTCGAAGAGCGATAGCATGCTGACTGGAAAATTTCTATTTCAGAGGTGGCAATCTCTACTTCGATCTTTTTAACACGTGTTTTGTGCTTAATCGTCAGCTGCGCTTTACCTACAAATGGAAACGCAAGATGTTTTGATGGTTGATTTTTCATTTTTTTAGATTTTATTGATTTAAAGAAGAGGTTATTCCGTGCGCTTCGGACTCAGATAAAAATTTATCCGAAAGAGGAATTATCTCCAGAAATCGATTCTTCCGGAAGTGACACTCCTAGAAAACGGTCTTACCATTAAAGTGGTCAAAAAAATGCCACGAGCCGAAGATTTCAGCAAGAGCGATGCCATCGGGGCTCGAGGGATCGATAATATTAGGAATGACCCTACGAATGGAATAGAGCCTTCCAGAAATGGGGAGTTCTGAAAAATCCTTTCGGGCATATTCATCCCAATTGGAATCATCAACACAAAGGACAACTGAACCTGGTTTCATACAGATTATTTTGAGTTAATCTGCACCAGAGATGAGGACTTAGGGGGGATAATTTTTTTTTGACCCATTGGCCCGCATCTTTTTACCACCGTGGAGTTGTATCTCTCGGTTGGTACCCCAAAAGGGTTCCTGATGCTTATAGAAATTATATATTAATTACATTATGTTTAATATTCAATACATGTAAGTCATTTAATAGCATCTGTAAATCAGCATTTGTGCCATGACCTTCCGGATGAACGACAATGACAACCTTTTCTGGTGATTTGGTAATTCCAGCTACCTCTAAAAGTTTCTTTACATCCCCCTCTTGACATGTTGGATTCTTCGGGTGAAGATTGACAACTTCCTTATTGCCTTCATACCAAATAGGACACGGGGCAAAATGTAGTGAGTAGCAAAGAGAATGTGCTTCTTTAGAGCTAAAAACAAATGTGAATTGCATGGTTATTGATTTATGGTTAAAATTATATTTTGCGAAAAGAACTTTGCAATCCAAATCAAGTGAACCAGATGTGTAAAGGGGAGTTTCCCGCTATTTTTGACTCTCTGGTCCGCATTGTGTTCCACCGTGGCATCGGCCGCTCGGTTGGCATCCTGGGGCATTAAGCCATCAGGAACTCGGAATGCTAGATAAAAATAGGGCCTAAACAGTTATCTAAGAAATTTTTTTTCTCTAAAATCAAACCCCATTAACAAACATCGCAACTATTTGACTATTAATCGAATTTTGAGCTATATCACCTAACTATAAAAAACTTCATGCGAATCAAGATGCTAAAAATGTTAATTTCAACTAAAGGTAAAAATGGGTCATGAGATAAAAGATATTAAAGACATTATAGATTTTGCTAATAATGAAATGAAACCTCATGATAGATTGATTATTGATGAAACAATATCGTTAATTGAGGAACTCAATAAAATGTTTGGCCCGACATTTTTTCTCGCATATACAAATTCAGAAGAAAAATACATAGGTATACATCGTGACAAATGCGAACGCTATAAGAATTTCACTAAAGAAAGTAAAGTAATGATTAAAAAATATAAAACTTACACTGAGGCCTACATATCAGCGGATCGTCTTTGTAGTAAAATCCAGACAGACGTTAGTTCCCGTTGTACAAAGTGTAGACCTGAAATAAATTTACAAGCCCTGTTAAAAAGTATCAACAACATCTTTTTTAGTAAATAATCTCTCAAAGTCTTACTGCGGCAGCAAATCAAAAACTTATCACGTTTTCAAAGATTGATGATTTCAACTTCTCCTACATTATTTATTGCAATAGAATCAATGTTAAAGTCGTTTTCAGTTGGGTTTTCCTCCTCTATCATATCGATAACACAATCCCGAATTGGTATGGGCTGAAAAAAAAGGCTAAATACCTGTCTATCAATTTTTGATTCAAAGTGAAGTTTGTCTGGGGCGATAGGTATCCCTTTTGCATCAATTAGAGCAAACTTTTTTTTATTCCCCCTCACTTTTAAATAAGTATATCGCGCAATTTTGATCCATCCACCTTTGATATAAATCCAGGGTGCTAAATAACCGAAGTCAATCCTTGTGTACTCTGTGCTTAGAATAATTCTCAAAATTGTTGGATTAGCACTCTGATTACCATGCGCCGTAAATTCAGCCAGATAGCTTCTTTTGGGTTTATTCATTTTGAATATTTTTCATATACTTTACTAAAGAAGCAGGTTTCTTAACTACTATTTGCCTGGAATGAAAGTTGAAATATCTTGCCAGCTCCACTGTAGGGATAAGATTAAATCTAATTGTAGATTTACCACTCCCATGTTTATAAATTTCTTGAGTATTGTGAAGTTTATAAGATTGAAAATAGAGTGTCCCCTCCTCTTTAACAGAAATTTCTATTTCTTGAAGTTGGGCTTCTGGAAGTGGTATAACACCATACATGTCATTAAGATATTGATTGATAATTTCATCATGGGTATATATGTATCTTTTTTTTATGAAGTAAGGCTCTGAAATACTATCTAAGCCAAATGTTCTCACAGATCTATTAGATTCCGAATACCCAATTACATACCAATGATTATCAAACTCCTTTACCAAAAAAGGATGAACTAAGAAATGACTATGGGTTCGTTTAGAGAATGAAAAATGCAGAATTGAAACCGGTATCATATTCTTGCAAGCATTGTAAAACAAGTCAAAATTTTCAAACCCTTTTGGAGAAGGGGGGTTCATTGTTTGTAAAACCGGCCTTACTCCTCTATCAGGACTGCTTTCAATTTTCGTAGAGGTAAGCTTATCTAACGCATGATTAAACTTTTCACTAACTCTTGTACCTCCCAACGAACGTAATAATTGCAAAGCTTCATCTATAGCCTGATAATCAAATAGACTTAAAGAAGATGAATCTATGCTATACCCAGAAACCGTATATTCATAACCATCGTGAAACCTATTAAAATAAATTGGCGCTCTAAACTCTTCTTTCATTCGAGCCAAGTCCTTTTGTATCGTTTCTTTCGCGGGCTTTACTTTCAATTTCAACTGGCAAGCAGCAATAATTTTGTCCATATTAGGATACTCTTTGATGCTCTTACTGAGTAGTTCATCAATAACCCTATACCGCTCAAAACGATTGCTAATCAATCCCATTTATCAAAAATAATAAATTTTTTAACTCCGTATGATTAATACGGTTACAAGCCAATAACATTGCATCAAATCATAAAGCAATGGAAACTAAAATCATGAAACAAACAGAGGTATGGCTGCCTGCAGATTCAGCAAAAACAATCCGGGTTTTCAACCCAGATAAAATTGATCCACAAAAACATCTTAGGGTTAAAAGTATTGAGACAAACTCTGAGTTCACAAGGATTGATTTTCACTACAGATCGTCATATGAATATGCAAATGGAGGATGGATTCAGATTGATAAAAACACTTTTATTCAACCTGTTGGGTCCAAACAACGATTTGGCCTAATAGAAGCACACGGAATACCCATAGCCCCAAAAAAACACTACTTTAAGAGACAAGGAGAAGACTATACATATACATTGGTATTCCCCGCCCTACCTAAGAACACATCGAAAATCAATATTATTGAGAAAGAGGCTCCTGGAACATATTTCAACTTTTATAACGTTGATTACGCCAACTGGATGACTATCCCCCACCCCTCAGACTTACCAATTTCAAAAAACTAAAATCTATAAAATGAATATATACGCAAAAAAAGGGGAAAAAATAACTATTACCGAGGAGACGATAAAAAATGGTTCAGATACGGACAGAAGGAGAGCGGAGAAGTACTTAACAGTCGGGAAAATTTACACCGTAGACTGCATAGTAGTTATGGCATGGTCTTCCAGGGTATTTATAAAGGAACTTCCGAAACTACCCTTTAATACTGTTCTTTTTATACATCAAGAACCTAAAATTTCAAAAGAAAAAGCAAAATAAATAAAATGAAAAAAATACTTTGCCTAAATGAAATCCAAAACTGTTTTTCGATACAAAGCGATAAAATATTTTGTGTAGTAGATATAGTAAGTGTTGTCGAGCGTTTGGGAGAATCCGAGACTGGGGTCACTCCGAGTATTGACTTTACCTTAATGGGGCCAAAAACAAAATTTCAATTCAGCTCTGTACGTTTAAATAACTCGAACCAATTCACATATTTTAACCTCATGGATGTAGCGAAAGAATACATTGATGATGAGTACATTGTTTTTAATAAGCTAACTATGTCCTGCGATAATGGTTTTTATAAAAATAAATACTCAATCGAAGTGGATTTAGAGTGTGAGTAGTAAAAAAATCAAGTCTCGTTCAAATTTTAATTTATAATCTAAAAAAAACAAAAATGAAAAAAGTAACACTTTCAGAAATTCCAGTGATTCCTTTTCCAGAACCTGCGAATTATCTTGATTCAGCTTTAAAAGTAAAAGCAAATGGCAAAAACGCCATCATCTTCATTTCTCGCCGTGAAAATATTAAAATGGGTGATTGTGGCTGGGGTGATGACAAAATAATGATTGTATGGGATAGCCCAAACGACAAGTATGGCGCATCTTTTATAACAAAATATTTTGACATACAAAAGGCAGGTATTTTGGAGTACGGCTATAAGGGCGAAAAAATCACAATTGAAAAAGTGTAGGCATATTACGATTGAGCCAATTATGAAATGTATTTGCGGCAGAGGGCATGAAGATAAATTTTTCCTTGTCCTCTGCTTAAATATATCATTTTAAATAGAGTATGAGTATAGTAACAATTTTTCTTAACCATGAACACCGGGAAGCGCTAATCAAACGCAGACAGGGGTTTTTTACTGTAAGACTAACAAGTGCAGAAATTTTTTTACGCTCAAAAAATAGTAGAATCCGAGCTATTGAAATGATACTGAAAAATGAGAGCACCAAATTCACTGCATTTAGCAATTTACTGCCAGGCTCAAATAAATTTAACTGCTTTGATTTTTTAGAAACAGCCAAAAGCAAAACAGCTCTAAAAGGAGAATATTTTTATACGCTAAAATGTACCCTGCAAAAACTGGCATCGGATGAACCAGTTGAGGTAAATCTTACTTTTGAGATAAAGTAGTTCTTATTTAATTACCCCCTTTTGAGTACAAGACAAAATCCTAAAAAGGTAAAAATGCCGCATTTCAATCTCGAGTTCTGTTTTTGAGATAATACACTCGGTTTTCTCAATTTTTTTTAATTTTTTTCGATAATTACCTGTTTTTCTCGGCTTAATCATTGACTCCCATTTTAAATTTCGCAAAAAATTTATAAACTAGACTTGCAATTTTTATCACGCAACACGGGAAGGCAGGCAGAAGTACCAAAAACCGAAATTTAGATTCTTTTCGTACCGCAAGAGCCCGTAAATGTAAATCGTCAGCATAAAGTGGACAAAATATAGTCTAAATTAGTAGAGTGTTTCCATCATTAACAATTAAACCAATAATGACATGGAACAGAAGCCAAAACGAATCAGTGCACTCAATTAGTTTTCGACTGAATGGATTTCAGATTTCGTTCACGTCTGGCATGTATTTAAAATACATCACGCTACCTATAACATATATGTCATAGGCAGAGGTTTTTCCGATAAAGAAAGAAACGACGACGAAAACAAAAAGGAACATTAAATGTCCAATTTGATTCAGTTCTTTTTTTTGCCTTTTCCTCTTAAAATTTGATAAATCACAATGCCAGCCATTATCAAACCTTCAATCCCTTTGCGCTGCTTTTCCCTCTCTTCATTACTCATAATAAACTTTGAAGTGGGAGGCTCTCTATCCGAATCGGTATCGTCCGAATCGGAAATGTTTTTACCACAAGGAGAAAGCATTTGCTGTCGCATAAAGCTCGACGCATCTAGTCCTGATTTTTTTAGATTCTCTTTAAAGAGGCTATCCTCATCCTGATTTAAGCGCACAGTACGTTTTATGGTGCGGCTACTATTTCTATTTTGCATAAAATAATATTTGGACGAATGTAAATTGAAAGCAATTGGTTTCAAAGTGAAGCGCAAGTTGGATGTAATTAAAAAATATCATAATGTGCATAATCTCCATTCGTACTTTGTTTATTTTAATTTGCTTTTATTTGTTTTAGTCAATATTCGAAATAAAGGTCTTAGATATGTGGATAAAAAGAAGGAGTAAAAACAATTCACTACTCCAAATGATCAACCAACAATGTAACGGCATATAATATATAGGCATGAAATATTGGAAGCAATAGAAGTAATGAGCCCACTTGCATCGTATGAAATATATTACTCAGCAATTGACCAATTTCATTGATTAATAAAGGTACACTGACGTACAACACAACTAACCAATATGAAAAGTCAGATAAAGAATATATATGATGTGGTTGAGCGATATCACAACATCTATCGACAATGTATTCAAAATCTGAAAAATGGTCAGACGTCCGACGCCTCATTTACAATTCTGAGTGCTTAAATCGAGCCAAGCTATCCAAATCACATATTTAGGAGAAAATCAAAAAGAAGGCTCAATCTTGTTGAGCGCGTCAAAAAAGAGACTTGCGTTAAAAAATATTTGACATCAAAATGTTCCAACTAACTGAAATTTTTTTCAGAGCAAAAAAATTAAGTAAGTGGGTTCCATGTCGAAGCGTAATTGGACTAATGAGCCACAGATAAAAAATATTTTTTGTTATACTGTCTGCCACTGGCCCTGAAATCCGGATTTAATCCAAATGCCCCGACCATACAACGGGACGAATGATTAAGGAACATATTTTTCAAGATAGGGTGCCTTGACTCGACCAAAAACACGTCCGACGTTCGACAGTAAAATCGAAAGCCCCAAACCGCATAAAAGAGCAAAACATCAAAGTCCTGTGTCTACATATTAAACTTCCTAACTTAGGGTATGCGTTTCGGCTTACGAATACCATCATTGGCTAAGCGAATTGCCGCTCGTACATCTGTCGGACGATTTATTCGTCACAACCTGGGAGTAAAAGCACCAAGGGGAATGGGTTGGTGGTCCAGATACGTGTCTGCCATTTTCGTAACGTAAATGGTCAGAAGATTTGAAAACGAAATCTAATTTCATATTTTTTATATTGATTGTTGATGAATGATGCGTTGGCAAAAAATGGCTCTTTGGGTTTTGCGAAGGGTCGGCTTGTCGGGCAAAACCAAATGTGCCATTTGTGTGGTGGCTGAATTTCAAAATATTTTGTGCGGTGGAAAAAAATTAAAACACGAAGCGTTGGGCTGTCGAGTCGGAAAAAAGTCAGCTGTTAAGTTTATATGTCTTCCAATTGCTTCGATAATTGTCTGTTCGTTTAATGGTTGTTGTGTCGGTCTTTACGCTTGCCTATAACGGTTTGCGTGTAGGCGATGTTGCCTTGTGTTGCGCCTGCGGCAAGGTAATATTGCTTACACGCTGTTATGGGTTAGTTATTAATGTTTCATAAATATTTACCTACTTCTAATAGGTAACCCTTCCGTGTAAGTGCTTGCCGCTGGTAAAGTAATTAAAGTACCATTCTTTTCTTTCCAACCACTTATTATAACATCTTGACCTCCCGAGGGTATTGATATTAATTTTAATTGCTCTTTGTTTAGTTTTACATTAATACTACCATCCTCATTTTTTGGAAATATTTTATCCAACTGCTCATCTGATAATTTCACATTAATTGATCCATCTGCATTTGTTGGAACCAATTTGTAATTTGAATTTATATTTAGCCTTGGATCGTTATTATCTGCCATAGCAGGAGAAACAGAATGTACCATAAATCCAAATGATGCCATTAATAATGATGAACCAATCATCAATTTGTACCAGTTTTCAGAAACGAACTTTTTCATATTATTTAGTTTTAAAGTGTGGCCTACTCTTTAATGGATTTTCGACATCCTCCGTTTTATTGTGGTTTAAACTTACCCATAACTTATATATAGCTCTACATTTTACCGCTCTATCCCTCCAATTATGCTGTATAGGCCTGTTTTGATTTTTGTTCAACATCGCCGCCATACCAATACTCTGCCAGCATACTCACCATCTCTGCTCTGCCTTTACCAATATACTTCAAAAATGACGATTCTGATTTATGTCCGGTAGCGGCCATGATGATCGGAGTGGGAATTTTTCCGAAGTGATTTGTAGCAAAAGAACGACGTCCGATATGTGAGCTTACGAGTTTCCACTTAGCAAATACTCCATGTTTCTTTCGCGTTACATTCACCATACGGTCTCCTCGCTTTACCCTAATCACTTCAGCCATAGATCCTTGCAGTTCATCTTCGATTCCGGCAAGCTTGCAGACCTTCTTGATGTAGTCATTATACTTATCATTGGAGATAGCTCTGGGAAACTCTCCCCCACCATCCTTGATAATGCGCATGACGGTAGGATGTAGTGGCAGACTCACGGGAGCACCGGTCTTTTTCTGTACAAAGTCCAGATAAGGTATCCCTTTTACATAGCGAATGTTCTTTACAGTATTTCTTTTAAAGTCAGAAACGCGTTGTGCAGTATAGCAACTGATCAAAAGTGAGTTTCTCGCATTACGCAAATAGTCATGCTCTAATTCTACCGTTTCAATCAATTCGATTTCTTCTTCTGATAAATAAATCGGAGGCACCTCTTTGTTCTTGACACGGATCGCTTTAAGTTGATAGTTTACCTCTACCCCATTTTGCTGAGCATGATAGCAAATGGTCTTAATGAATTTAATACTGCGATTCACTGTACCCAAACTGTATTTCTCAGATTGAATCAGGTAGCGGTGATAATCTTTATGAAAAGTCTGGCCTACATCTTTTACTTGGTACTTACGACACATATGTCGCTCAAAACGGAGAA
>Ga0194124_10002203_pt1 | contig 22424 bp, 21 predicted proteins | sample TA2KigCas0mmetaG_FD_148605 | JGI IMG/M metagenome (GOLD analysis project Ga0194124, IMG submission 148605) | Freshwater microbial communities from Lake Tanganyika, Tanzania - TA2015031 Kigoma Deep Cast 0m | ecosystem: Environmental > Aquatic > Freshwater > Lake | place: Tanzania: Lake...
CGTGTAAACGGTTCTGGGAGGTCTGGGAGCTGATCGTCCGGAAGTGCTCGTGAAGGCGAGGGGCGCTTAGGCCACGCAACCGGAGCTGATCAGCGGATGGGCCAAAGGGTGAACCCTGACCGGGATCTGGGCTGGCTCAGGATCTGCTGGGTAGAGATCTGCTTGCCAACGAGCTGCTGGGCGGGAATCTGGATGACGGTCTGAGTAACAGTGGAGAGGTTCAGGGGGCGGGAGATGGTCGGTGAACTCTGGGAAGCAGCGATCGCTGAATCGCGGTGAAGCGAGCTGGGAACCGGTTCAGAGAACAGGCTTCAGCAAAAGTCGGGGGCTGCCCTCGCTGCTTTCAGTCCTGGAACCGATTGTGGGGTTATCGCCTTCGTCGTGCGCCGCAGCCACAATAAGGGCTCAAGCGGCTGGACGGCCAGTTTCTAGGATCGGGGGCTGCCCTGTTGCCAGACCCCCTCGTCATGAGTCCAGCCGCCACTGCCGCCCAGTCCAGTTCGTCCGCCGCTGCGGCCCTGACGGTCAAGAGCAGCAGCAAGCCCGGCAGCCGTGTGGCGCTGGAACTGGGGGTGCCTGGTGAGCGCAGCCAGGCTGCCTACGAGCGAGCCATCGAAAGCCTCAGCCGCAGCATCCGCTTGCCGGGATTCCGCAAGGGCAAGGTGCCCCGCGCCGTGCTGGTGCAACAACTGGGACCGCTGCGCATCCGCGCCACAGCGCTGGAGGATCTGGTCGACAGCGCGTTTCGCGAGGCCCTCGAACAGGAGACCGTGGCCGCCGTCGGCCGCCCCGAGCTGAGCGAGGGCTTCGACGCGGTGCTTGAGCGTTTCGAACCGGGGCAAAGCCTGAGCTTCACCCTGGAGCTGGATGTTGAACCGACGCCCAAGCTCAAGAGCACCAAAGGCCTCAAGGCTGAAGCCGAAACGGTCAGTTATGACCCTGCCCGTGTCGATGAGCTGCTGGAGCAGTCGCGCCGCCAGCTGGCCACCCTGGTGCCGGTCGACAACCGCCCGGCCCAGAGCGGCGATGTGGCCGTGCTGAGCTTCAGCGGCGTGTTCAGCGACACCAACGAAGCGATCAGCGGCGGCAGCAGCGACGCCATGGAAGTGGAGCTGGACGACGGCCGCATGATCCCCGGCTTTGTGGAGGGAGTGATCGGCATGGCCAGCGGCGACACCAAGGAGGTCGACTGCACCTTCCCGGAGAGCTATCCCCAGGAGGATGCGGCCGGACGCCAGGCACGCTTCACGATCACGCTCAAAGCGCTCAAGACCCGAGAACTGCCGGCCCTCGACGATGCCTTTGCCCAGCAGGCCAGCGACAAGGCAACCCTGGCCGAGCTGCGCAGCGAACTGGAGACCCGTCTCAAGGACGATGCCGAGCGCCGTGGCAAGGCCAACCGCCACAACGCGCTGGTCGAGGCCCTGGTCGAACAGCTCGAGGTGGAGCTGCCCGAAACCCTTGTGCAGCAGGAAATCCGCAACCTGATCGAGCAGACCGCCGGCCAGATCGCCGAGCAAGGCATGGACGTCAAGAAGCTGTTCACCCCCGATCTGGTGCGCAGCCTGATGGACACCTCACGCCCCGAAGCCGAGCAGCGCCTGCGCCGCAGCCTGGCGCTCAAGGCCCTGGCGGAAGCCGAGGGCATCAGCGTTGACGACAAAGCCCTGGAGGCCAAGATCAAGGAGGTCAGCCGCGGCCTCAGCCAACAGGGCAACATCGATCCCCAGCGCCTGCGTCAGGTGGTCGCCGACGACCTGCTGCAGAAGCAGCTGCTGAGTTGGCTGGAGGCCAACAGCACGATCAGCGAGAAGGCAACCGCCAGCGAGGATGGGGCTGACGGCAGCACCAAGAAGGCGAAGACAGCCAAGACCTCCAGCAAGGAGGCCAAGGGCAAATCCGACAAGACCACCAAGGCCGAGGCCTGAAGCCGCTGCCGCCCTCAGATCCCCATAGATTGACCCGACTGAGCCCTGGCCCCACCGCGTGATCGACGCCACCATCCGCCACCCCATCCACAGCACCGTCGCCAGCCCCGGCGTGCTGCCCACGGTGGTGGAGCAATCAGGCCGCGGGGATCGGGCCTTCGACATCTATTCCCGCCTGCTGCGGGAGCGGATCATCTTTCTGGGCAGCGGCATCGATGATCAGGTGGCCGATGCGCTCGTGGCCCAGCTGCTGTTTCTCGAAGCCGAGGACCCCGAAAAGGACATTCAGATCTACATCAATTCACCCGGGGGATCGGTGACGGCCGGCCTGGCCATCTACGACACGATGCAGCAGGTGGCACCGGATGTGGTGACCATCTGCTATGGGCTGGCCGCCAGCATGGGGGCCTTCCTGCTGTCGGGTGGCAGCAAGGGCAAACGGTTGGCGCTGCCCAACGCGCGGATCATGATCCACCAACCCCTGGGGGGCGCCCAGGGTCAAGCGGTGGACATCGAGATCCAGGCCAAGGAAATCCTGTTCCTCAAGGACACCCTCAACGGGCTGATGGCTGAACACACGGGCCAACCGCTCGAAAAGATCGCCGAAGACACCGACCGGGACTACTTCCTTTCCCCGTCAGAAGCGGTTGAATACGGCCTGATCGATCGAGTCGTCACCGAGACCGCTCCGGTTTGATCATTAAGGACGGCTGACGAATCCCCGCTTCAGGTCGATCCTGGTCCTTAGGGGTTCTGCCCCGCCAAGCCGAAGCCAAGGTTCGATGCCGAAGTTCGACGCCCACCTGAAGTGCTCCTTCTGCGGCAAGTCGCAGGAACAGGTGCGCAAGTTGATCGCCGGACCGGGCGTTTACATCTGCGACGAGTGCATCGACCTCTGCAACGAGATCCTCGATGAGGAGCTCGTCGGGGCACCGGCAGCCGGCGCCGGACGCAGCGCCCCCGAGCCCGGCCGCGGCAAGGCCCCCGCCAAGAAAGCCTCCAAACCGGCGCCCACCCTGGCCCAGATCCCCAAACCCAAGGAGATCAAGACCTTCCTGGATCGCCAGGTGGTGGGTCAGGAGGAGGCCAAGAAAACCCTGTCGGTGGCGGTGTACAACCACTACAAACGGCTGGCCTGGCAGGGCGACGGCAAGGGCGAGACTGATGAAACCGCCACGCGCCTGCACAAGAGCAACATCCTGCTGATCGGACCCACGGGCTGCGGCAAGACCCTGCTGGCCCAGACCCTGGCCGAGATGCTGGAGGTGCCGTTTGCCGTGGCCGACGCCACCACCCTGACCGAAGCCGGCTACGTGGGGGAAGACGTCGAGAACATTCTGCTGCGGCTGCTGCAGAAGGCCGAGATGGACGTGGAGCAGGCGCAGCGGGGCATCATCTACATCGATGAAATCGACAAAATTGCCCGCAAGAGCGAAAACCCCTCGATTACCCGCGACGTGTCGGGCGAAGGGGTGCAGCAGGCGCTGCTGAAGCTGCTAGAAGGCACGGTGGCCAATGTGCCGCCCCAGGGGGGCCGCAAGCATCCCTACCAGGACTGCATCCATATCGACACCAGCCAGATCCTGTTCATCTGCGGCGGCGCCTTCGTGGGCCTTGAAGACGTGGTGCAGAAGCGCATGGGCCGCAATGCGATCGGCTTCATCAGCGCCGATGGCAATGGCAGGCCCCGCAGCGGCAAGGACCGCCATGCCGCCGAGGTGCTGCGGCATCTGGAGCCCGATGACCTGGTGAAGTTCGGGCTGATCCCCGAATTCATCGGCCGCCTGCCGGTGAGCGCGGTGCTTGAGCCCCTGGACGCGCCAGCCCTGGAGGCCATCCTCACGGAGCCCCGAGATGCCCTCGTGAAGCAGTTCCAGACCCTGCTCAGCATGGACAACGTGCGCCTGGAGTTCGAACCCGGCGCCATCGAAGCGATCGCCGCTGAAGCCCACCGGCGCAAGACGGGAGCCCGGGCCCTGCGCGGCATCGTCGAGGAGCTGATGCTGGAGCTGATGTACGACCTGCCATCGCGCAAGGACGTGCGCAGCTTCACCATCACCCGGGACCTGGTGGAGGCCCGCAGCAAGGCCCAGGTGCTGCCCCATCCCAGCGCCCTCGACAACGGCGAACAGGCGACGGCCTGAAGCCGCCCAGGGCCGGTAGTCTGCTTCCGTTGCAGCGCTGCCCCAGCCCCAGCCGATGGGACAGACCTACCAACCCCTGCATCACAAGTACAGGCCACAGCGGTTTGACCAGCTGGTGGGGCAGGAGGCGATCGCCGCCACCCTCAGCAACGCCCTGACGTCAGGGCGGATCGCGCCGGCCTACCTGTTCAGCGGCCCTCGGGGCACCGGCAAGACCTCCAGCGCCCGCATCCTGGCCCGCTCGCTCAATTGCCTGAGCGCCGACGGCCCCACCCCGGAGCCCTGCGGTAGCTGTGAGCTGTGCTCGGCCATCGCCGCGGGCAACGCCCTCGATGTGATCGAGATCGACGCCGCCTCCAACACCGGTGTCGACAACATCCGGGAGCTGATCGAGCGCTCGCGCTTTGCCCCGGTGCAGGCGCGCTGGAAGGTCTATGTGGTCGACGAATGCCACATGCTCTCGACCGCCGCCTTCAACGCCCTGCTCAAGACCCTGGAAGAGCCGCCGCCGCGGGTGGTGTTCGTGCTGGCCACCACCGACCCGCAGCGGGTGCTGCCGACGATCCTCAGTCGTTGCCAGCGGTTCGACTTTCGCCGCATCCCACTGGAGGCCCTGCAGCAGCACCTGGGCTGGATCGCCGCGCAGGAAACGATCGCGATCTCGCCTGAAGCCCTGCATCTGGTGGCCCAGCGGGCCCAGGGGGGCCTGCGCGATGCCGAAAGCCTGCTGGATCAGCTGTCGCTGCTGCCGCCGCCGGTGGAGGCAGAGGCGGTCTGGGATCTGCTGGGGGCCGTGCCGGAGCAGGAGCTGATCAGCCTGGCCGAAGCCCTGGCGGCCGCTGATCCCCTGGCCCTGACCGAAGCGAGCCGCCAGCTGCTGGAGCGCGGCCGCGAGCCAGCGGCACTGCTGCAGGGCCTGGCCGGGCTGTTGCGCGATCTGGTGCTGGCCGGTGTGGCCCCCGAGCGGCTGGAGCTGACCAGCCTCTCACCCCAGCTCAGGCCCCAGCTGCCCCCCTTGGCCCGGCAGATCGGCAAGGCCCGGCTGCTGCACTGGCAGGCGCAGCTCAAGGGCAGCGAGCAGCAGTTGCGCCACAGCACCAACCCTCGGCTGTGGCTGGAGGTGCTGTTGCTGGGACTGCTGGCCGAGCCGGCCCCGGCCGGCAGCGCTGCTGTGACCCCTGCAGCGGTTGCCGCGCCAGCTGCGGCTCAAGCTCAAGCGGCCGCGACTGCACCGGCCCAACCGATGGCAGCCGCCCAACCAGCTGCAGAGCAACAGGCTCAGGCCCCAGCAGCTGCTTCCGCGCCCGAACCGGCAGCTGAGCAGCCTTCCACCACGCCACCAGCCCCCGCTGGCGACAGCCTCAACCTGGCGGAGCTGTGGCAGCAGATCCTGGCTGGCCTCGAACTGCCTTCCACCCGCATGCTGCTCTCCCAGCAGGCCCAGCTGGTGCGCCTCGACGAGCGGCGTGCCGTGGTGCGGGTGGCCGGCACCTGGATGGCCATGGTGCAGAGCCGGCTGCCGCTGCTGGAGAAAGCCTTGACCCAGGCCCTGGGCAGCCCGCGGCAGCTGGTGCTCGAAGCGGGCGGGGAGGCCCCTGCCCCTGCCCCTGCTGCTGCGCCAGCTGGACCGCCTGCCGCGGAGCCGATTCAGCCCGTCCACACCGCGACAGCAAACCAGCCTTCCGCAGCCGCGACCACCTCCCAGCCGGCAGCGGCGCCACAACCGCCGATTCCCGCCCCGGCGCCAGCAGCCGCAGCGGCCCCAGCGGCCATGCCGCCGGCCCAACCGCGACCGCTCGGGGGTGTGGATGCCCAGGCGCAACGGCTGGCCGAATTTTTCAATGGCGAAGTGGTGCCCTTCGTCGGAGAGTTGGACGACGGGCCACCACCCAGCGACCGCCAGGTGGCCTGAGGCCGCAAGCCTCAGGCCGTGGCCGCGGCGTCGTGATCGAGATCGGCCGGTTCACCGAGGTGCAGGGTCTTGGCCCAGACCAGGCGCTTGGGCAACAGGGCCATGCGCATCGACACCCAGGGGATGACCACGAACCAGTGCACCAGATACACGATGCCGAGGGCGATGGACCACAGGTTCATGCGCGGCAGGGCGGGTCCTTCACTGGGGCGCAGGCAGCCGCTGACGATCGCCAGGCCAGAGAGGCCCAGGGCCACGATGGAGAGAGGCCAAATACAGGGCAGGGTGCCAGTGGCAACGGCCCCGAGCAGGTCGGCCACCGCCAGCATCGGCATCGCGTACTGAAGCAGGAAAAAACAGCCCAGATCGAGTCGCTGGCGTCCACTGAGGCTGCCGGAGAGCAGCTGGGGAGCGTAATCAAAAAAGCGCTGCAGGCCGCCTTCGGCCCAGCGCTGGCGCTGGCGCAACAGGGCCCGCAGGGTCAGCACCGCCTCTTCCTGCACCGGCGGATCCCACATCACGCCGATGGGCTGGGCGTGCACGAGCAGGCGAAAGCTGAGATCGAGATCGTCGGTGACCGTGGCTTCGTTAAAGCCACCGCTGGTGAGCACCGCATCGCGGCGCAGCAACTGACCATTGCCCCGCAGTTCGGCCACCCCGCCGGCCGCCAACCTGCCCTGCTGAATCACGGCATCGAGGGCCATTTCCATGGCCTGGGCGCGACTGAGCAGATTGACATCGCTGTTGGCGACAGCCTTGCGCAATTGCACGGCGGCCCAGCCGCCCTGTTCAGCAAAGGGAATCAAGCGTGCGAGCGTGTCGCTCTGGAGCTGGGCATCGGCATCGAGCACCAGCATCCAGCGGCCCTTGAGCTGCTGCAGCACGAGGTTGAGGGCTCCAGATTTGCCGCCGCCGGCGTCGGCCTCACGGCGCACCACCTGAAGCTGGGGAAACCGCTGCTGCAGGGCAGCCAGCAGCGCGGGGGTGCGGTCGGTGCTGGCGTCATCCACCACCCACAGCTTGAGCTGCTCAGCGGGGTACTGCAGCTGGGCCAGATGTTCGACCAGTCGGCTGATCACCGCCTGCTCATCACGGGCGGCCACCACCACGTCAACGGCGGGGCAACGGTCAGCGAGGCTGCCTGCCCAGCCTGAAGCGGCTGGGGAGCCCGCCTGCTCTCGGGCGGCACGCAGGCTCTCCAGCAGCACGGTGCGGATGCTGTAGCCCCCGAGCGCCACCGCCAGACTGATGGCGGGCCAGAAGCTCTGTGCCGCCGGCAACCAATGGGGGGCCATGCCGGCCAGCAGGCAAGCGAGAACGAACACGGCGGCCTTGGCGCGACGGCGATCGGTGGCGGTGCCGCCCGCGTCCATGTGACTGCCCACAGATGGCGGCAACTTTACGGGTCACCACCCAAACTGGACGCAGCCAGCTGTTGCCAGCTCTGCAGCTGGGTGCCGGGGTAATAGCGCTCAAGAATGCGACGGAACAACCAGCCGCGCCGACCCAGATCAATGGCGCCTGCCTGGGAGAGGCCGACACCATGGCCAAACCCACCGCCCAGCAGCTGCCAACGCCCGACACCCTGCTGACGCAACTCAAACAGGGTGCTGGGCAAGCTGCGCAGGGTGCGGCGGATGCTGTCGCGGCGCAGCACAGCACGACCAGTGCTGCCCTCGATCGCCAGGGCCAGCACACGGCCGCTAAGACCCCGCTCCAGCACCCGCAGGCGCTGCACAGCCCCGACGCTGAGCCCCTGCTGGGCCAGTGATTCAGCGAGCTGCTGGCTGCTGAGCCAGCGCGACCAGCGAAAGCGTGGATGGTCATGGCCCACAAAGGCCTGGCTCTGCAGCACCGCGCCAAGGGAAGCCACGGGAGCCGCCAACGGGGTCAGGTTTGGCGCCGGCGGGGAGCTGTCCCAGCCTGGCTTGAGGTAGGCCAGGGGGCTGGCCTCCCAGGCTTCCTCAAGCGGGGCGGACACGCCGCCATTGCTGGCGTGGTACACGGCATGGATGGGCTGGCCCTGCCAGGTGAGCAGCAGGCCGCTGCTGGCCCGGATCGCCGCTCGCACGGCCGCGCCCGCCAGGCTGGGGTCGCCGTACACCTGGCACTGCACGCTGGCGCAGAGGTGGTAGCCATCGGCCTGGTAACGATGTTGGTTGCGCAGAGCCCAGGTGCGCGCCAACACCGACTGGGCCGCAAGGGCGGCGGCAGGGGCGGATGCGCCGATTTCATGGGGCACCACCCCCTCGAGATAGCGCTCCAGGGGCACCTGCTCCACCAGGCTCCAGCTGCCGTGGGCATCGCGCTGCAGCCGAAACGGGCCGGCATAGACCCCACCGTTCCAGCGCAGGCCGCCCGGAGCCTCGATCAGCAAGGGTCCAGCCAGGGGTAGCGGCGCTTGCGCCGGGCGCATCAGCGCCGGCACCACGGCACGCTGCAGGCGCTGGTTGAGCTGCCGCACCGACCAGCCCTGGGGAACGGCTGAACCGAGCGGGGCCCAGAGTTCCCACTCGCCGGGCCGGGCGATGGTGACAGCGGCCCCAAGGGCGCGCCATTGTTCGGCGCGGTGCTCCGCCGTTTCAAAACTGGCGAACGGTCCAGCCACCAACCGATGCAACGTCAGTGGCTCGCTCAGCGCCAGCGCTTGCCACTGCAAGGTGAATTGCGGCGCCGACCAGCGCCGACCAGCGCCGTCGAGCAGCCGCAGCGTCCCAGACCCGCTGCGCAGCACCAGCGGCGTCGATCCCGGCTCGCTGCCAAGGCGCGCCGCCAGGGCCACCCAGAGCCGGGGCTGGTGCTTCGCCACCGGCGGCGGCGGATCCACGGGCCAGTGCAGGGCTGAACCGGCGTGGGCTGAGCAAGCCGCCGACAGCAGCAATGAAGCCAGCGCTGCCAACCCGAGGCCACCCCGTCGCAGCCGCCTCGGCGCAGGGATGTTGGTGATTGGGAGGTTCACGTCGTAGGGTATTTGTTTGTGGCCGCGCAGCGAGACATGCCGAAGCTCAAGACCCGCAAAGCAGCCGCCAAGCGGTTCAAAGTGACCGGCAGCGGCAAATTCATGCGCCGCCGGGCGTTCCACAACCACCTGCTCGACCACAAGAGCCCCAAGCGCAAGCGCTACCTTGGCACCTTGGCCGTGGTGGATGAGCACGACGCCGACAACGTCGCTCTGATGCTCCCTTACAGCGGTTGAGCCTGACGCACGCTCTTGCCGGTCAGGCAAGGGTGCGCCAACCCTTTGTGTTCTGTCTGTTCTTCGTCATTCCCTAAGCCATGGCCCGCGTCAAGAGGGGCAACGTCGCCCGCAAACGCCGCAACAAGATCCTGCGGCTGGCCCGTGGTTTCCGCGGTGGCAACGGCTCGCTGTTCCGCACCGCCAACCAGCGGGTGATGAAGGCCCTCTGCAATGCCTATCGCGACCGTCGCCGGCGCAAGCGTGACTTCCGTCGCCTGTGGATCGCCCGCATCAACGCCGCAGCCCGGATCAACGGACTCAGCTACAGCCGTTTGATGGGCGGCCTCAAAAAAGCGGACGTTCGCCTCAACCGCAAAATGCTGGCCCAGTTGGCCGTAGTCGATCCCGCCTGCTTCACCAGTGTGGTGGGTGCGGCTCGCTAAGCCTCACGTTCCTCTGCAGCCCAGCCCGTTCGAGGCCCCATGGATGCCCTGTTGCCCCAGGCCTACCTGATCGGGCTGGTTGTGATCCTTGCCATAGCGGCTGTGGCCGTGGGCCGGCAGGTCTGGCGCGTCAGGCGCGACGAGGTGAGCCTCGCCAAGCTCGAACGCCAAGGCAGCGACCGGGCCAGCACCGCCGCCGATCTCTATGAGCTGGGCTCCGCCCAGTTGCGCAAACGGCTCTATGGCCAGGCAACCGACACGCTCAAGCAGGCCCTGAAACGGGCCCAGGGTGAAGCTGAGCCCGCCGAGGCGATGGCCCTGATCGAAAACGCCCTGGGGTTCGCCCTGGCTGCCCAATCCAATTACAAGGCGGCCATCCCCCATTACCGCAAGGCCCTGCAGGCCAAGCCGGAGTACCCGGTGGCTCTCAACAACCTCGCCTACGCCCTGGAGAAACAGCTCAAGCCCGACGAAGCCCGGGAGGCTTACGAACAGGCTCTGAACCTCGACCCCTCCAACAAGACCGCTCGCAAACGCCTCAACCTGCTGACGGGCCGCAACGCCGCCTGATCAACCCGGACAACAACGCGTCGAGGTGGGAGGTCAGATTCAGGAGCCAGCGGCCGGCGAGAGCTCGAGCTTGCCACCAGGGCTGGTGAGCCGCGGCGCTTCCCAGCCGCTGAGCTGAAACGTTTGCAACCCGAGGAAACTGCCGCCGGGTTCGAGGCCCACGGCGGTGGCATCCCCCAGGATCAGCAGATCCAGTTGATCCGATTTGGCGTTGAGATTGCCCTGCACCGGGGTGCTCACCGAACCGAGGGACATGGTGCCCTTCAGCACCACCATCTGGCCCACGGGCTCGAGCGCAGCGAGCTCAAGTTGCACCGACACCGGCGCCCCGCTGCCATAGGCCAGATAGCTGCCTCGCCAGGCACGGGGCAGCTCAGACGCCAGGGCCTGGGCGCGGGCTACGGGGTCGAACTGTTCAACCGTGTCGGTCTGCACGGCCTCCAACTGCGAGCGCACCTGGGTGCTGCCGAGATTGAACGGCACCATGCCCGGCTTGGTGGCCGACCCGGTGGGGACAGCGGCGGCGGGCAAGGCCAGCGTCAGCATGGCGAAGCCGGCCAGCAGAGCTCGGTGCGACATGGCAGCCAGGGGGAGGTGTTGCCCCCAGAGACTAATGACTGTTGAACGGTCGCGATACGGTCGCTGAAGCCAAGACGAAAGCCGCCGTGAGCCAGTCCTCTGCCGCCACCCATAGCGCGCATGATGAGCAGGACGCCCTGATCATCGGCGGCCGTCGCTTCCGCAGCCGCCTGATGACCGGCACCGGCAAGTACCCAAGCCTGGCGGTGATGCAGGCCAGCGTCGAGGCCAGCGGGTGCGAGATCGTCACCGTGGCGGTGCGGCGCGTGCAGAGCCAGGCGGCCGGCCATGAGGGGCTGATGCAGGCGATCGACTGGACGCGCATCTGGATGCTGCCCAACACCGCCGGCTGCGCCACGGCAGAGGAAGCCGTGCGGGTGGCCCGGCTGGGGCGCGAGCTGGCCAAGCTGGCCGGCCAGGAGGACAACACCTTCGTGAAGCTGGAGGTGATCCCCGATTCGAAACACCTGCTGCCCGACCCGATCGGCACCCTGGACGCCGCCAAACAACTGGTCAAGGAAGGCTTCACGGTGCTGCCATACATCAATGCCGACCCGCTGCTGGCCAAGCACCTGGAAGACGCCGGCTGCGCCACGGTGATGCCCCTCGGTTCACCGATCGGGTCGGGCCAGGGGATCCGCAATGCCGCCAACATTGCCCTGATCATTGAGAACTCCCGGGTGCCGGTGGTGGTGGACGCCGGCATCGGCGTGCCCAGCGAAGCGGCCCAGGCCATGGAGATGGGTGCCGATGCGCTGCTGATCAACAGCGCCATCGCCCTGGCCGACGACCCCGCATTGATGGCGCACGCCATGGGCCTGGCCTGCCGGGCCGGCCGCGCCGCGTTCGAAGCGGGGCGACTGCCCATGCGGGCCGAGGCCAATCCCAGCTCCCCCCGCAGCGGGCGGGTGGGCACGTAACGCTTCTGCAACCACTGCGGCCAAGCGGGTGGGATCTCCGTACTGTCTCCGCAGTACATCCCTCCTGGCATGCAGGTCACGCAAGAAGATGGCGGCCGCCTGAACGCCTTTGCCAAGGAACCGCGCATGCAGGTCATGGAGGCGGGTGAGGCTGCGGCTGGTTCGAGCCGGATGCTGCTGATCGGCGGCGCCGCGCTGGTGCTGCTGATGCTGGCGGTGGCGGTGGGGATCAGCTGAATCCCTGTAGTAGCTTGACCTGACGCAGAGCGCCTTCGTCCAGGTTGCTCGCCCAGCAGGAGTCAGCGGTGAAGGTTTTCGTTCTCGGCGGCGACGGCTTCTGTGGCTGGCCCTGTGCCGTGAACCTGGCGGATCAGGGCCACGACGTGCTGATCGTCGACAACCTCAGCCGCCGCAAGATCGACCTCGACCTGGAGGTCGAATCGCTCACGCCGATCGCCACCATGGGCGAACGGCAGCGCGCCTGGGAGCAGGTGGGCGGCAAGCCCATGCGCTTCGAGCACATGGACATCGCCCACGAATACCAGCGGCTGCTGGACCTGCTGCTGGCCGAGCGCCCCGACGCGGTGGTGCACTTCGCCGAACAACGGGCTGCCCCCTACTCGATGAAAAGCAGCGCCACCAAGCGCTACACCGTCGACAACAACGTCAACGGCACCCACAATCTGCTGGCCGCAATCGTTGAAAGCGGTCTCGACATCCATGTGGTGCATCTGGGCACCATGGGCGTCTATGGCTACGGCTCCCACCGCGGCGCCACCATCCCCGAGGGCTACCTGAAGGTGGAGGTGCCCCAACCGGATGGCAGCCGCTTCGAGGAGGAGATCCTGCACCCGGCCAGCCCCGGCAGCGTCTATCACATGACCAAGACGCTCGATCAGCTGCTGTTCCTCTACTACAACAAGAACGATCAGGTCAGGATCACCGACCTGCACCAGGGCATCGTCTGGGGCACCAACACCGAAGCCACCGACCGCGATCCCCGGCTCACTAACCGCTTCGACTACGACGGGGACTACGGCACGGTGCTCAATCGCTTTTTGATGCAGGCGGCAATCGGCTACCCGCTGACCGTGCATGGCACCGGCGGCCAGACCCGCGCCTTCATCCACATCCGCGATTCGGTGCGCTGCGTGCAGCTGGCCCTCGACAATCCGCCCACCAAGGGCGAGCGGGTCAAGATCTTCAACCAGATGACCGAAAGCCACCAGGTGGGCGAACTGGCCCAGAAGGTGGCGGCCCTCACCGGCGCCCAGATCAACCACCTGCCCAACCCCCGCAATGAAGCGGTGGAAAATGACCTGATCGTCGACAACCGCTGCTTCATCGAGCTGGGGCTCAACCCCACCACCCTCGATGATGGCCTGCTCGTCGAAGTGGTCGATGTGGCCCGACGCTGGGCCGACCGCTGCGACCGCAGCCGCATTCCCTGCGTCTCGGCCTGGACCAAGACCCAGGCGGCAGCGATCCAGACCGCCTGAGCCGCCCGTCCAGCCCCATCCACGCCCCTCCGCCTAGCGGCCCCGACCTTGAAGATCGCGCTGTTCACCGAGACCTTCCTGCCCAAGGTGGATGGGATCGTGACGCGGCTCACCAAAACGGTTCAGGAGCTGGTGGCCGCCGGCGATGAGGTGCTCATCTTCTGCCCGGAGGGGGCACCGCCCGACTACAGCGGCGCCCAGGTGGTGGGTGTGCCGGCGATGCCGCTACCCCTCTATCCGGAGCTCAAGCTGGCCCTGCCAAGGCCGGCGGTGGCTGAAGCCCTGGAGCGCTTCGGGCCCGATCTGGTGCACGTGGTCAACCCGGCGGTGCTCGGCCTGGGGGGCATCTGGCTGGCCAAGACCAAGGGCTATCCGCTGGTGGCCAGCTACCACACCCACCTGCCCAAGTACCTCGAGCACTACGGTATGGGCATGCTCGAGCCGCTGCTGTGGGAGCTGCTCAAGGCGGCCCACAACCAGGCTGTGCTGAACCTCTGCACCTCCACGGCGATGGTGCAGGAGCTGAGCGACAAGGGGATTCAGCACACGGCCCTGTGGCAGCGGGGGGTCGACACGGCATTGTTCCGACCGGAACTGCGCAGCCAGGCGATGCGCGAACGGCTCCTGGCCGGGCGCAGTGACACCGGCAAGCTGCTGCTGTACATCGGCCGGCTGTCGGCGGAAAAACAGATCGAGCGCATCCGACCGGTGCTCGATGCCATGCCCGATGCCCGCCTGGCGCTGGTGGGCGACGGCCCCTACCGCCAGCAGCTGGAGAGCCTGTTTACCGGCAGCGCCACCCACTTTGTGGGCTACCTGGCTGGTGAAGAGCTGGCGGCCGCCTACGCCAGCGGCGATGCGTTCCTGTTTCCCAGCAGCACCGAAACCCTGGGGCTGGTGCTGCTGGAAGCGATGGCCGCCGGCTGCCCCTGCGTGGCCGCCAACCGCGGCGGCATCCCCGACATCGTCAGCGATGGCATCAACGGCTGCCTCTACGAACCCGATGGCCCCGACGGCGGCGCCGGCAGCCTGGCGGCCGCCACGCAACGGTTGCTGGGTGACATGGCCGCACACCAGCAGCTGCGCCTCGCCGCACGTCAGGAGGCCGAGCGCTGGGGCTGGGATGCGGCCACAGCCCAGCTGCGCCGCTATTACCAACAGGTGCTCAGCCCGGCCGCAGTGTCGGTTTAGCGTCAGCGGGCCGGTTGGCCTTGAACCAGGTGGTCATCAGCGCCTTGACCATGGGGGCGGCCACCGTGCCGCCATAACCGCCGGAATTTTCCCCGAAGGCAACGATCACCAGGGTGGGCCGGCCGGCCGGGGCATAACCGCCGAACCAGGCGTGATCCGGCCGGGGCGGATCCTCGGCAGTGCCAGTCTTGCCGGCCACCGCCGGCAATGTGGGTTCGTTGAGCAGCCGCGCGGTGCCCTCCGTGACCACCATGCGCAGGCCCTGGCGCAGCACCCTCAAGGTGTCAGCCTTGAGGCCGATCCACTGGCGGCGGGTCGGCCGCTCCACCAGGTGGGGGGTCACCAGCCAGCCACCGTTGGCGACGGCCGCATACAACCGCGCCATCTGCAGCGGCGTGACCTGAAGCGCCCCCTGGCCGATCGCCGAGGTGATCGAATCCACAGGGGTCCAGGGCTCGCCGAGGGCCGCTTTCTTCCAGGCGGGATCCCCCAGAAGCCCCGCACTCTCCTCGGCAGCCAGCTCGATGCCCGTGGGCTGGCCATAGCCCATCCGACGGGCTGCCTTGAACAACTGCTCAGGACCCACACGCAAGCCAACGCGGTAGAAAAATGTGTTGCTGCTGACGGCCAGGGCCAACGGGAAACCGATCATGCCGTGGGCGCCGTGATCGCCATAGCAGAGACCCGCGTAACAGAAGGAGTTCGTGGTCAGCACCTTGGAGTCGGGCTGGTAGAGGCCCGACTCCAGGGCCGCGATCGAGGTCACGATCTTGAAGGTGCTGGCGGGCGGGAAACCGCTGAAGGCACGGCTCAACAGCGGCGCATCCGGCCGGTTGAGATTGGCCCATTGCAGGGTTGTGGGGCCGTCGGAAAACAGATTCGGATTGAAGGTGGGCCGGCTGGCCATGGCCAGAATCGCCCCCGTCTGGGGGTCCATGGCCACGATCGCGCCTTTGCGTACCCCGTTGAGCGCCTGCTCAGCGGTGCGCTGCAGCTCGAGATCCAGCGTCAGCCGCAGGTCCTTGCCGGGCTTGGCGGGTTTGTCGCCCAGGATGCGCTGCACCTGGCCGGCGGCGTTGACCTCCACCTGCTGGCCGCCCCACTCGCCCCGCAGGATGGGCTCGTACACCTTTTCGACGCCGCTGCGCCCCACCCGGTCGCGGATGCGGTAGCCCTTGGGCTGCAGCTGGGCGTATTCCTCTTCAGTGATCCCGCTGGTGTAGCCCAGCACATGGGCCGCGAGGCTGCCGTGGGGGTAGCTGCGCAGCACATCGCTGTCGACCTCGGCGCCGGGCAGGGCTGAGGACTGCTCGCGAAACCGCAGCACCTGTTCGGGCTTGAGGTTTGCCGCCAACAGAATGCGAAAGCCCTCGGCGTTGGCGCCTTCGCTGCGGCGGCGCTCCAGCTCGTTCGGCGACAGCGCCAGCAATGCGACGAGCTGATCACGCAGGGCAGGCCAGCGCTCAGGCGTGACTTCGCGGGGCTGGATGTAGAGGCTGTAGGTGAGTCGACTGGTGGCCAGCACCTGACCATGGCGGTCCAGCAAGCGACCGCGTACGGGATTGCGGGCCATCAGGCGAATGCGGTTCTCATCCGCGAGAGCCCGGTAATGGGAACCCTGAACCAGCTGCAACACCACCAGCCGGGCCAGCATGGCCCCGGCAAACACTGCCACAACCAGCAGCAACACCAGCGGCTGTCGGCCCTGGCCGGTGCGGCGGTGCAGCGACGACGAAAACATCCCGATCAGGACGGCTGCTGGAGCAGACCCTCAAGCTGCTGCAGGCGTTGCTCAAGAGCGGCCAGACGGGTGAGCAGGGCCTGCTCATCGGGCAGGGGCATGGACGCAGATTCCCCTTGCGACGCCCCCTGGGAGGCCCTGGCGTCAACCATCGGGGCTTCGGGTTCCACCCGCACATCCACCTTCATCACAGGATTGCCCAGGCCCGGGCTGAGCCGATCAAGTCCCTCACGCAGCTGACTGGCCAGCGGTTCGCCCTCCTGACGCAGCTGGGAGAGGGGATCCGGCCCGGCCTGTGGGCGTGCAAAGGCCGCCATCACATCCTTGAAGCCTCCCTTGCGGGCTCGCTCCGCCACGGCGACACCGACCGGCAGCACGTCTTGCATCAACGTCAGCCGCAACTTGTCGAGCGGATTGGCGGCCATCGGCGTGCCCACATGCCTGGCCATCCAGTCTGAAGCCTCAGCGTTGCAGCGGGGTGCTGATGCCAGGATTGACGATCACCTGGCGGCAGTTCTGCTGACTGCCCCACCACCAGCCCCCGCCGACGGCGAGCACGAGCGCAGCCGCCAGGGGAAGCAAGGCCTGCCGGGTCACATCGAGGCTGGCCCATTCCAGCCAGGCCCGCAGCAGGCGCTCGCGGTCAAAGCGACGGCGCTCCTTGGCCTCGGCACGCTCCCGGCGGCGCAATGAACGCTCCACCCAGCGCTCAAAGGCGCGCTTCTTGGTGACCGCCATCTTGCGCTCCACCTCGAGCAGGTGGCCGGCACTCAATTCAGGGATGAAGGTGCTGATCAGCTCCAGGCTCTTGAGGAACATCTCGACGGCACCATCCTTGATGGCCCGCTCCTCGTCGTCGAGCAGATCCCAGGCCAGCTCCGGGTAGAAGCGGGTGCGGTTGGCGTGGATCTGATCCTCCTCAAGCTGTCCGGGCTCCCGCAACCAACGGTCGGTGTTGGCGTCAAAACGGCGCCAGTAGAGGAACGGGTTGAGGTAGATCGTTTTGCCGGCCAGCTGGATGCTGTCCTGCTGGAGCCGGCGCTGAAGTTGAAGATCCTGCTCCGGTGTCGTCACGGACGAGACGGCGGTCACGGCGGCTGGGGTTGGGTTCCGAGGGTACCCAAGTCCTGCACCGACCGCCATGGGCTGGGGTCAACAGCCTCGCAGCCCTACTCCCACTCGATCGTGCCGGGTGGCTTGCTGGTGATGTCGAGCACGACGCGGTTGACCCCCTTCACCTCATTGACGATGCGGTTGGACATGGTCTCCAGCAAGTCGTAGGGAAGGCGCGACCAATCGGCCGTCATGCCGTCTTCCGACGACACGCAGCGCAGCACCACCGGGAAGGCATAGGTGCGCTTGTCGCCCATCACTCCGACGCTGCGCACCGGCAACAGCACGGCGAAGGCCTGCCAGATCTCGTCGTAGAGACCGGCATCGCGGATCTCCTCGCGCACGATCAGATCGGCATCGCGCAGGATGTTGAGCTTGTAGTCGGTGACCTCGCCGAGGATGCGGATCGCCAGGCCCGGACCCGGGAAGGGATGGCGCCCGACGATCTCCTGCGGCAGGCCGAGACTGCGGCCCACCTTGCGCACCTCATCCTTGAACAGGCGGCGCAGCGGCTCCACCAGCTTGAACTGCAGATCCTTCGGCAGCCCACCAACGTTGTGGTGGCTCTTGATCTTGACCGCCACGCGCTCACCGGTCTTGGGGTCGGCGTTGGTGCCGGCACTCTCGATCACATCGGGGTAGAGCGTGCCCTGCGCCAGGTAGTCGAAGGGTCCGAGGCGCTTGCTTTCCTCTTCGAACACACGAATGAATTCGGTGCCGATCAGCTTGCGCTTCTCTTCTGGATCGGTGACGCCGGCCAGCTTGCTGATGAAGCGCTGGCGGGCGTTGATGTATTCGACATGAATGTGGAACTTCTCGTCGAAGAACTCCATCAGAAACTCGGGCTCGCCTTTGCGCATGAAGCCCTGGTCGATGAACATGCAGGTGAGCTGATCACCGATCGCCTGGTGCAACAGAAAGGCGAGGGTCGAGGAGTCAACACCTCCAGAGAGAGCCAGCAGCACGCGCTTGTCGCCCACCTGTGCCCGCACATCGGCGATCGCCTCTTCGATGAAGGCCGCGGTGGTCCAATCGGCTTCACATCCGCAGATGTGGTACACGAAATTGCGGATCAGCGCCATCCCAAACGTGGAATGCACCACCTCGGGGTGAAACTGCACGCCATAGAGACGCCTGCTGTGGTCGGCAACCGCCGCCTCAGGGGTGTTGTCGGTGTGGGCCAGGCGCACGAAGCCATCGGGCAACCGCTGCACCGAGTCGCCATGGCTCATCCACATCGTCGAGCCGTCCTCGACGTTGGTAAGCAGATCGATCGGATCATCCACCTGCAGCGGTGCCTTGCCGTATTCAGCGCGGCCTGCGGCCACCACCGAACCACCCAGCTGCTGCACCATCAGCTGCATGCCGTAGCAGACCCCCAGCACCGGAATGCCAAGCTGCCAGATCCCGGGATCGCACACCGGAGCACCCGGCTCGTACACCGAACTGGGGCCGCCGCTTAGGATAATGCCCCTGGGTGCCAGCTGCCGCAGTTCTTCGGCCGTGGTGGTGTGGCTCATCACAAGGGAAAACACCTCGGTTTCGCGCACACGCCGGGCGATCAGCTCCGAATACTGGGAACCGAAATCGAGGATCACAATGGCCGGATGGCGCGAGGAGCCGGAAGCGGCGTCGATCGGGGAGGTCATGGTGTGGGCTCGCGGCCGGGCATTCGAACCACCCTAGGAGTCGCCCCCGGTGTCGCCAGACGCTGTGGTGCGCAAGACAGTGAACAGCTCCTGGCCCATGGGGCCCTGAGCACAGATACTCCGGGAGCGATCGAACAGCACGGCTCCAACCTGGAGGCCGCGATGGCCATGGCGCAGCAGGTAGTCAGCACTGCGCTGCTCGATGGCCGTGGCCAATCGAGAGCGCAGCCTTTTCGCCAGGTCGGGATCGCCCTGCTCCAGATCGGCCAGGGCCTGCTCCACGGTGGGGGCCCGGTGCAAGCCGGCGAGCGGCTCACCCTGCAACCCCTCCAGGGCCGCCAGGGCCGTCAACACCTCGGCCCGGCCATCGGCCAGATGGTGGTGGGTGTGGAAGATGCCGCCGGCGAGCTTGATCAACTTGCCCTGATAACCAAACAGCAGCAGCCGCGCCACGCCAGCCTCCGCAGCCGCGACCAGCAGCGGGCCGATCCAGTTGCCGGCCTTGATCAGCAGATCGCTGGGCACACCCAGAGTCGGGGCCAGATCGAGACCGTTCTCGCCGATCACCAGCACCAGATCGCCGCCAAACCCGGCCGCGCCAGCCACCTCCCGCAGCCGGGCCAGGGCCTCCTGCAACTGCTCGGGCGCTGCGCTGCGCTGCACCGTTGCCTGGGTGCCGATCAAGGCCAGACCATCCACCACGCCAAAGGCGGCATTGCTGGTGCGCTCGGCCAGCGCACGGCCGGCTGGGATCACGAGCCGCAGCTGCAAGCGCTGGCCGGAGGGCACCAGGGGTTGGAGATTGTGCGCCAACAGCTCCCGGGCATACCCCGAGAGGCAGGCCTCGCCGCTGGCGGCATGAACGCCCACGCCCTCGCCGGCTTCGAGCAGCAGCCAGGGCGCATCAGCGGCTGCGGCTGCACCCTGAGCGCCAGCCGGTGACGCAGCAGCCTGCAACCACCGCACCAAAGCCCAGACCTCCAGACCGCGGGTGAGATCGAGCACGCCGGGGCCCGGGTCGCAGATCGCCCGACCCAGCACCCAGCCGTCGACCACTGGGGCTGCGACCTGCACGGGCACGAGGCTCTCGGCACGATGCGACGGATCCAGCCACAGCGGCTGCACGGCCGCAACAGGCTCCCCGCGAAGCTGCTGCAGCGCCGCCCGGGCTGCGGCACAGACCCAGACCGGCAGGGTGTAACCCGGGGGCGCACTGCTCACGAAACAGGGGTGAAGGGGAGGTCTGTTTTTTATGGTGGTCGATTGCGCCGCCGCGGCGCCGCCGTTTCCCCCCTCAGCCATGCAGGACAAGCTGACCCTGATGATTCCCGGCCCGACACCGGTGCCGGAAACGGTCCTGCAGGCGATGGGGCGGCACCCGATCGGGCACCGCAGCGCCGATTTTCAACAGATCGTCAAGCGCACCACCGAGCAACTGCAGTGGCTGCACCAGACCAGCAGCGACGTGCTGGTGATCACCGGCAGCGGCACCGCCGCCATGGAAGCCGGCATCGTCAATGTGCTGAGCAAGGGCGAGCGGGTCCTCTGCGGCGACAACGGCAAGTTCGGTGAACGCTGGGTCAAGGTGGCCCAGGCCTACGGACTCGATGTCCAGGTGATCAAGGCCGACTGGGGCCAGCCGCTGGATCCCGAGGCCTTCCGCGCCGCCCTGGAGGCCGACAGTGCCAAGGCGATCAAGGCGGTGATCCTGACCCACTCGGAAACCTCCACCGGCGTCATCAACGACCTGGAGACCATCGCCCGGCACGTCAAAGCTCACGGCACGGCCCTGACCATTGCCGACTGCGTCACCAGCCTGGGGGCCTGCAGCGTGCCGATGGATGCCTGGGGCATCGACATCGTCGGCTCGGGATCCCAAAAGGGCTACATGATGCCGCCGGGCCTGGCCTTCGTGGCCGTGAGCGAGCGCGCCTGGGCCGCCTACGAGCGCTCCGACCTGCCCAAGTTCTATTTGGATCTGGGCAAATACCGCAAATCGGCCAAGGCCGACAGCAACCCCTTCACCCCGGCGATCAACCTCTACTTCGCCCTGGAAGCCGCACTGACGATGATGCAGGCCGAGGGGCTGAAGGCGATCTTTGCCCGCCACAGCCGCCACCGTGCCGCCGCCCCCGCGGCGATGAAAGCGATCGGCCTGCCCCTCTACGCGGCTGAGGGCACCGGCAGCCCGGCGATCACCGCCGTGGCTCCCGAAGGGATCGACGCCGAGGCCATGCGCAAAGCCGTCAAGGAGCGCTTTGACATCCTGCTGGCGGGCGGCCAGGACCACCTCAAGGGCAAGGTGTTCCGCATCGGCCACCTTGGCTTTGTGTGCGACCGCGACGTGCTCACCGCCGTGGCCGCGATCGAAGCGACCCTGCAGGACCTCGGCCTGCACAAAGGCAGCATGGGCGCTGGCGTAGCGGCCGCCGCCGCCGCTCTCGCCGGCTAAATTGCACTCAGTGATGAATGACGACCGTCCAATGGCCGCCATTCATCACATTTTGCGGGTGTAATTCAGTGGTAGAATGTCAGCTTCCCAAGCTGAACGTCGCCGGTTCGAATCCGGTCACCCGCTTCTAGTCCTGGACTGAGAAATCGCTGAATACCAAACTTACGGCCGTTCTCGCATCGGCTGGCAGAAGGCCAGTGGGAACCGGGCGATGACAGGCAATGCCAGGGAGTGGCAGCGACCTTCTAACAGAGCTTCTCTTACGACTGCGCCATTGATGAGTCAGGTATTCACCTGCGCTGGGTGAATTCATGGGCCATCGCGCCCTGGATGGTCCGGAATCACGGCTGGGCGGAGGCTGTCATCTGAATTCGTCCCAACATCATGTCCGGAGGTGATCAGGGCAAGCCGCTTCAGCATCAACGACCGATCACCTAACACTGCAATAACAGGGAAACAATTCCCCAGGACAAAATCCAAAATTACTGGAGACCAGCCGGGCACCACCCACTCGATCCAGACCCGCCCAGCGACCTTTCCAGAGACCTGGCTGGAGACCTAGGGTGTGGTGTATTGCCTTCCTGTCCCGCTGATGGCCCACCGTGTACTCGCCGAGACTGCCGTGAGCATCTCGGAACACAAGAAAAACCCCATGGCCACCCTGGCGGCAGGAGAGGGGATGGCCGTCGCGGTGCTCAACCGCAACGAGCCGGCCTTCTACTGCGTGCCGGCCAGGGCCTACGAAGAACTGATGGATCTGGTGGAAGACCTGGCGCTGGGCCATATCGCCGATGCCCGGCTGACGGACGGCCAGGAGCCGGTGCGGGTCAGCCTCGATGCCCTTTGAGCTGGCATTTCACCCGGAAGCCCTTCGGGAGTGGCGGAAGCTGACGCCAGGAATCCGAGAGCAGTTCAAGAACAAGTTGGCCGAGCGGCTGCATGAGCCCAGAATCCCCGTGAGCAAATTGCGTGGATCATCCAACCGCTACAAGATCAAGTTGCGGGCTGCCGGGTTCCGCCTCGTCTACGAGGTGCGGGATCGCGAGCTGCTGGTGCTGGTCGTGGCGGTGGGCAAGCGGGAGCGCAATGCTGTCTATCGCCAAAA
>Ga0194124_10002205_pt1 | contig 22417 bp, 24 predicted proteins | sample TA2KigCas0mmetaG_FD_148605 | JGI IMG/M metagenome (GOLD analysis project Ga0194124, IMG submission 148605) | Freshwater microbial communities from Lake Tanganyika, Tanzania - TA2015031 Kigoma Deep Cast 0m | ecosystem: Environmental > Aquatic > Freshwater > Lake | place: Tanzania: Lake...
GCAAACCCACAAGTGCGGTTGGATCGCGTGACTCAATGGATTCCATCAACGCGATGCCGAGCGCTTCGCACCTGGCTGCGCCGGCGCAATCGAGCGCAGACTCGCGCGACAGATAGCGATCGATTGAAGCCTCGTCGAGCGCCCGGAAACGCACCACGGTGTCCACCACCTCGAGGTCCTGCACGCCGCACGAAAGACCCACAAGGGCAAGCGCTGTGAAGAAGCGCATCGTTTTACCGCTTGCCGCGCGCAACTGCTCACGCGCCCGGAGCAGGGTGCCGGGCTTGCCGATGGCGTGGCAACCATCGAGCGTGGCTGCCTGATCCGACCCGATCACCAGCGCTTCGGGGAAGCGCTCGGCAACTGCACGGGCCTTCGCAAGGGCCAGCCTGAGGGTCATCGCCTCCACGCTTTCCCCGCGCTCCTGCACCTCCTCCACCCCGGGAGCAACCACCTCGAAGCGGTGTAGGAGCCGTTGCAGCAGGCTGCGCCGGTAAACCGAGGTGGAGGCAAGCACGATCGACGCCGCTGACGCAGTGAACGGGCGACTCGGAAGTGGGGCAGGCATGGCGTTGGGGGCGCTGGGCGGTGGCGGTGGCGGTGGCGCCTGGGGTGGCGGGGGCGCCTGAGGTGGCGGGGGCGTTGGGGGCGGCAGGTATCATAGGCCCTGCGGTGCTGCGCTTGTCTGGGCCCTGCGGTGCTGCGCTTGTCTTGTCACGCGAGGCACCCGCGCGCCATGCCAGATTGCACCGATACGCCGCCCCCACCACTGCCAAGGCACGCGCGCCCCAAGGAGGATCCCCGGAGACTCTGGTTGCAACGCTGGATCGAACGCGGGGGAATCCTCGAAGGAGCCAGCAGTGCCCAGGAAGTACCCGGAGACTTTCCGCGCCTTGCTGAGGCTTGCTGCGAAGCGATCCGCGATCCTCTGGTCTGGAGAGCGGTTGGGCTTCTCGAAAGCACCACTGCCAGCGCTCGGCGGCTGCGTCGGCATTGGCTGAATCTTCAGGCGCACGCCCATGCGGCATTGCGCTGTAATCGCTGTCTCGACACGGTTCATGCCGAGGTGCGTGTGAGGCGCAGGTTTCTCGTGGTTGAGGATGAGGCAAGCGCTGAACGTCTCGACGAGCCGCAGCAGGACGACTTTGATGTGATTGCCGATGCTCAGGCCTTCGATTTGCTCGGGTTGCTGGAAGACGAACTCCTGCTTGCGCTCCCGATCGTGCCCATGCATGCGCAGTGCGCGCTCCCGACAGCACCGGCGGAGCGCACGGTGGAGGCAACGCAGGCGACGCGTCTCGGAGCCGCACTCGGGAAGGAGATGCAAGGCGAAGGCATACCCGGCGCGCACCGCAGCGGAGCGTCAGCCAGGGGATCATCGGCGGTGTTGCCTCAGGGATCATCAGGGGAGTCGGAGGGCGCGTCACCACCGAAGTTATCCGGAGAGTCTCCAGACGACTGAGCCTCGCTGGCCTTGAGGCTCAACACAGGGGAAGAGCCAGAGGGGGCCACCTCGCCAGGTTCGACCGAACCCGAGCCTCGCACTTGTTATACTCCGGGGCTAGCTTTATCCGGGAGCCACTCTCATGGCTGTACAGCAAAACAAGAAGTCATCCTCCAAGCGCGGCATGCACCGCGCCCATGATTTCCTCAGCCCTGCGCCAATCGCGGTGGAGCCCATCACCGGCGAGATTCATCTGAGGCACCACATCAGTCCGAGCGGATACTATCGGGGCAAGAAAGTGGTGAAAACCAAGGCCGACGAGTCCTGAAGCCGCTTCCGGTCCTCATCCTCGGCGCCGCGCAACGCAGACTCTGCCGCGTATCTGCCCGAGGATAGACCGGTACACCATGCGTATCGCAGTCGATTGCATGGGGGGCGATCACGGCCTTCCGGTCACCTTGCCTGCGGTCCTCGACTTCCTGCGCGCGGAACCCCGTGCAACCTGTCTTCTGGTAGGACCTGAAACCGCGATACGCAACCAGCTTGCCGCGTGCACCGGGGCATCGGAAACCACGGGTCGCACCGAGATCGTGCCGGCGAGCGAAGCGGTTGGCATGGACGAGTCGGTTGCCGTGGCTCTGCGCGGCAAACGCGATTCTTCGCTGCGTCGCGCGATCGAGTGTGTTCGCGACGGCCGCGCCCAGGCCTGCCTCAGTGCTGGAAACACCGGCGCGCTGATGGCAGTGTCGCGGATGCTTCTCAAGACGCTCGAGGGCATCGATCGGCCGGCCATTGCAGCGCAGATGCCCAACGTACGCGGCGGCGCCACCATGGTGCTGGATCTCGGCGCAAACGTGGATTGCAGCGCCGAGCACCTGCTGCAGTTCGCGATCATGGGCGCAGCGCTCTGCAGCGCATTGCAGGCCAGCAGCAATCCGTCGATCGGTCTTCTCAATATCGGCGAGGAGATGATCAAGGGCAACGAGGTGGTGAAGCAGGCTGGAGACCTGCTACGCGGCAGCGGGCTCCACTTCCTCGGCAATGTGGAGGGCAAGGACATCTTTGGCGGCAAGGTCGACATCGTGGTCTGCGACGGCTTTGTGGGCAACGTTGCGCTCAAGACCTCTGAAGGACTTGCGAGCATGGTGGCGCAGACGCTGCGCGAGGAATACGATCGCTCGATCGCTTCGCGACTCGCCGCCCTGGTTTCGCTTCCGGTGATTCGGCGAATCCGGCGCCGCATGGATCATCGCCGCTACAACGGCGCTGCGCTGGTGGGCCTTCGGGGCATCGTGTTCAAGAGCCACGGTTCGGCCGATCGGCTCGCCTTCCAGACTGCGCTCGAGCGTACTGCGCACGCAGTGGAGCACGACCTGATTGCGCGCATCGCCCGCACGCTGCCCGGCATATGGATGCGCGCGCATGAGGGTCGCACGGCGGGATCGGCGCTCGAAGGCAATCCCGGCGTCACCGGTGATGCGCAAATCGAGGGCCAGGCTTCTGCCCGGGTCGGCACTCTGGCGGGCGTCGTTGCAGGCGCCTCAACAGCCAGCGCTGCGGCTGCTTTGCCTGCCAGCCGGCTCGAGCAGCCAGCGGCACGCGGCGCCTGAGTGCCGATGTACAGCCAGCTGCTCGGTACCGGTTCGGCACTCCCGCGTCGCTGCGTGAGCAACGAGGAGCTGGTGCATGAACTTGCGCAGCGCGGGGTGGAAACCTCCGCAGCATGGATCGAGGAACGCACCGGGATTCGGCAGCGCTTCATCGCGAGCGCCGAACAGACCAGCAGCCAGCTCGCAACCCAGGCGGCGCGCGCCGCGCTCGATGCAGCATCACTCGCAGCGCGCGACATCGATCTCCTGATCGTGGCCACCTCCACGCCCGACATGATCTTCCCGAGCACCGCCTGTCTGGTGCAGGAGCAACTCGGCTGTCGCGGCGGTGCAGCGTTTGATGTCCAGGCGGTTTGCGCAGGCTTTGTGTATGCGCTTGCCACGGCCGACGCCCTGATGCGGCAGGGCCTGGCGCGGCGCGCGCTGGTGATCGGGGCCGAGGTCTTCTCGCGGATCCTGGATTGGGAAGACCGCTCGACCTGTGTACTTTTCGGCGACGGTGCAGGCGCAGTCGTCCTCGGCCTGGGTGAGGTCCCGGGCATCCATGCAAACGTACTCCACGCCGACGGTTCGCTCGCGTCGATCCTGCGTACTCCGGGGCAGGTTGCCGGTGGCAGGGTGATCGGGCATCCCTTCCTCACGATGGACGGGCAGTCGGTCTTCAAGACAGCGGTGCAGGTGCTCGACCAGGCCGCTCGCGAGGTGGTTGAGCGGGCAGGTATCACGCTCGACGCGGTGGATTGGGTGATTCCGCACCAGGCCAATGTGCGCATCCTGCAGGCCACGATCCGCCGGTTGGGGCTCGATCCGGGCCGGCTGGTGAGCACTGTGGATCAGCACGCCAATACCTCGGCCGCGTCCGTTCCGCTCGCGCTCGACTGGGCCATGCGCAGCGGCAGGATCGTGGAAGGTCAGCGCCTGCTTTTGCAGGGCGTTGGGGGTGGGATGGCCTGGGGTGCGTCGCTGCTCAGTGTGAGCCGGGCAGCATCCTGAACTCTGGAGGTGTCGCGTGAAGATGGCCTGTGTTTTTCCCGGACAGGGTTCGCAGTCGGTGGGTATGCTCCAGGGCTGGATGCATCTGCCTGCGGTTGAGTCACTGCTTCGTGATGCCGACGACGCGCTTGGCGAGTCGATCAGCACACTGATCCGGGATGGGCCGCCTGAGGCGCTTGCGCTCACGGTCAACACCCAGCCTGCGATGCTGCTGGCGGGCGTTTGCGCATGGGAGGCCTGGACCCGGGCCGGAGGGGCAAGCCCGAAGGTTCTGGCCGGGCACAGCCTTGGCGAGTATGCAGCGCTGGTGGCTGCCGGGGTGATCGGGCTGCGCGATGCGCTGCGCCTCGTGAGGCTGCGAGCCCAGGCGATGCAGGAAGCCGTCCCGGTTGGAAGTGGGGCGATGGCCGCCATTCTCGGTCTCGACGATGAGGAGGTCATCGCGCAGTGCGCAGCCACTGCCCATGAACTCGGCAGGGTGGTCGAGGCTGTGAACTTCAACGCGCCCTCGCAGGTTGTGATTGCCGGTGATCGTGCTGCGGTGCAAGCCGCATGCCTTGCGCTCAAGGCAAGGGGCGCAAAGCGTGCGCTGCCCTTGCCCGTTTCGGCCCCCTTTCACAGCCGTCTGCTTGCGCCGGCAGGAGAGCGCCTTGCCGAGGCGCTCGGCCAACTCGAACTCAGGCCGCCCTCGATCGACGTCATCAACAACGTCGACGTGCGGGTGGAACACAACCCGCAGGCCATCGCCGCCGCGCTGGTTCGTCAGGCGTATCACCCGGTGCGCTGGGTGGAGTGCATACGCGCGATGGTGCACTCGGGTGTCGATACGCTGATCGAAATGGGTCCCGGCAAGGTGCTTGCAGGGCTTGCGAGCCGGATCGATCGCTCACTGCGGGTCTTCACCGTCTACGATCCCTCCACCCTCGAGGAGGCGCTCGCGGGGACCTCCGCGTGAGGCCCTGGGTCTGCGACCCCGAGCTTCACGGAAAGCGCGCGCTCGTCACCGGGGCAAGCCGGGGTATCGGCAAGGCGATTGCCGAGCACCTGGTGCAAGCCGGTGTTGTGGTGCTTGGCACCGCCACGAGCGCTGCCGGGGCCGCAGCGATCGACCAGGCTTTTGCCGCGATCCGCCCGGCATTCAACCACGCAGCCGTCGAGCACGCGCGCCTCGCAAGTCGCGGCGAAGTGCTCGAGGTGAGCGATGCCAAGGCCTGCGAGGACCTGATCGGCCGGCTCGCCGGTGAAGGCGGGCTGCACATCCTCGTGAACAATGCCGGAATCACCCGCGACAACCTCAGCGTGCGCCTGAAGGACGAGGAATGGGATCGGGTGATCGCAACCAATCTGAGCGCGGGCTTTCGTCTTTCGCGGGCAGCGCTTCGGCCCATGATGAAGGCCCGCTGGGGGCGCATCATCAACATCACCTCGGTGGTGGGAGAAACCGGCAACGCCGGGCAGGCCAACTACGCGGCGGCCAAGGCCGGTCTGGCCGGGATGTCACGCGCGCTTGCGCGTGAAGTCGGAAGCCGCAACATCACGGTGAACTGCATCGCGCCGGGCTACATCGAAACCGACATGACTGCGGCACTGTCGGCGGAGCAGCGCGACGCGCTGGCCCAGCGGATACCGCTGCAGCGACTGGGTCAACCGGCGGATGTGGCAGCTGCAGTGGTGTACCTGGCGAGTCAGGCGGGCGCTTACCTCACCGGCGCAACGCTGCAGATCAACGGCGGGATGTTCATGGGCTGACTGATACACTCCACACCGCTGGAATGGTGAATTTTCAGGAGATTCGGATGGAAAATATCGAGCAACGCGTCAAGAAGATCGTTGCAGAGCAACTTGGTGTCAACGAAGCCGATATCAGAAATGAGTCCTCCTTTGTTGACGATCTGGGCGCGGATTCGCTCGACACCGTCGAGCTTGTGATGGCACTCGAAGATGAGTTCGGCACCGAGATTCCCGACGAGGAAGCCGAGAAGATCACCACCGTCCAGCAAGCCATCGATTACGTTCGGCAGCACAGCAAGGCCTGATGACGCGCCGCCGTGTTGCGATCACCGGGCTGGGGATCATCAGCCCGGTCGGTAATTCTGTCGAAGAGGCCTGGGCCAATCTGGTCGCGGGTCGATCGGGCATCGGACCGGTGAGCCGCTTCGACGCAAGTGCATTCCCTGCGCGGATCGCGGGCGAGGTGAAGAACTTCGAGGTGGCGATGTGGATGCCTCCGAAGGAGGCGCGCCACTTCGACACGTTCATCCACTATGGCATCGCCGCGTCGCTGCAGGCCTGGCGCGATGCGGGCTTGCGCGCCTCGGAGTTCGATCCAGAGCGGGCAGGGTGTCTGGTGAGTTCGGGAATCGGAGGCCTGCCTCTGATCGAAGACACCCACACCGAATACAACACACGCGGGGTGCGCAGGATCTCGCCCTTCTTCGTTCCCGGTTCAATCATCAACATGATCTCGGGCCAACTTGCGATCATGCTCGGCCTGAAGGGTCCCAACCTGTCGATCGTCACTGCGTGCACGACGGGTTTGCACAGCATCGGTCTTGCGGCCCGCATGATCGGATACGGTGATGCCGAAGTGATGCTCGCCGGTGGTTCCGAATCCACCATTTCCCCGCTCGGGCTCGGGGGCTTCTGCGCCGCACGCGCACTCTCGCAGCGCAACCACGATCCGGCGAGGGCCTCGCGTCCCTGGGATCGCGACCGCGACGGCTTTGTGCTCGGGGAGGGCGCAGGGGTGATGGTGCTCGAGGCACTCGATGCCGCAAAGCAACGCGGTGCGCGGATCTATGCCGAGGTGGCGGGATTCGGGATGAGCGCCGACGCGCACCACATCACAGCGCCCAGCACCGACGGCCCAACCCGTTGCATGCGACTTGCCCTTCGCGATGCGGCGATCGGAGCGGAGCAGGTCCATTACCTCAATGCGCACGGCACCTCCACGCCGCTGGGCGACAAGAACGAGAGCGATGCGATCAAGATTGCGCTCGGCGAGGATGTCGCGCGCCGCGTCGCAGTGAATTCCACCAAGTCGATGACCGGGCACCTGCTCGGCGGAGCAGGCGGAATCGAGTCGGTGTTTACCGCGTTGGCTGTGCATCACCAGCTTTCGCCGCCCACGATCAACCTCGAGCACCCTGATCCGGAGTGCGATCTCGACTATGTGCCGGGCAGTGCCCGGTCGATGCGCATCGACGCTGCCATGAAGAACTCCTTTGGCTTCGGTGGCACCAACGGCACGCTGATCCTGCGGCGGGTCTGAGATGCCGGGCACTCACGGCACGCTGATCCTGCGGCGGGTTTGAGATGCCCCGCACCAACGGTGCAACGGTGCTGCGCACGCGTCTGAGGCTTGTACCCGAGGGCCCGGGGCGCTGCAGGCTGGTCGATGGGTCTGGGGACCGGCCCGCGGATCGGCAGTCCTGGGAACTGCTTTACTGGCATCTCCTCGATTTCATGGTCTCGGTGCGCTTGCGCCGCGACGACGGGCACGAGGAAACGTTCCACTGGACCAGATGGAACACGCAACCCGCAGTCTGGTTTGGTCTGCGCCGTTGGCTGGTCTGGTCGGGTCGCAGGGTGGGAGGAATCGGCGAGCGGATCGTGTGAGCGCGTATACCTCCCGGTTGCGGGGCTATTCTTGTTTTCGCGGGTGCCCATCACAATACGAGGCTGTGAGGTTCAGTCCTCATCCGTCGTCAACGATGGATTCCCAGTCCGACCATCCCCTGCATTCGATGCCGGTCGATTGACGAACCCAGAGACCAACCCAAGGCTTCCCCCGCATGGTGGACTTCATGACCCGTGTACTCCCCAAGGCCAATGCGCCTCGTCGTTTCCTTTTCACGCTCCGGTGCACAGCCGTTGCTGCTCTCACAGCCATGCAGGCGGTGTCGCCGGCAGTAGCGCAGCCGGGATCCCAGGCACCCGCACCGGCCTCCTCGGCACAGGAGGGGCGCTCGGCAGCGGGAGCCGCCCCCGGCCCGGACGGCCGTGTGTTGGCGCCCTCGCCACCCTCCTCAACCCTTGCGCCTTCTGCGCCTTCAGCGCCCGCGCTCACCGCAAGCGTTCGCGGTCTTCCCGACTTTGCCGATCTGGTCGAGAAAGTTGGCCCTGCGGTGGTCAACATCCGGACTGTGGAAAAGCGTGATCCGGCCGCAGCGGCGCGCCCGCCGAGCGCCGAGGGCGACGATCCAATGGCCGAATTCTTCCGGCGCTTCACCCCCCCGAGGCCGGGTCCTGCTCCGGGTCAGCCCGGGCCGCGTGGACGCGGAGGACCCGACGAAATTCCCCGTGGCGTAGGGTCGGGGTTCATCATCACGCAGGATGGCTATGTTCTCACGAACCATCATGTCGTTCAGGGGGCTGACGAAATTCTTGTCACGCTCACCGACCGACGCGAGTTCAAGGCAAGACTGATCGGCTCTGACGAGCGCACCGACGTGGCCTTGCTGAAGGTGGAAGGCGCAGCGCTGCCACGACTGAGCTTTGGCGACAGCCAGCGACTCCGGGTGGGCGAGTGGGTGGTTGCAATCGGCTCGCCTTTCGGGCTCGACAGCACTGTCACCGCTGGCATCGTATCGGCCAAGGGGAGGGAGACCGGCGAATACCTGCCTTTCATCCAGACCGACGTCGCGGTGAATCCGGGTAACTCCGGCGGTCCGCTGCTCAACCTGCGCGGTGAGGTGGTGGGGATCAACTCGATGATCTACTCGCGCACCGGCGGCTTCATGGGTATCTCGTTTGCGATTCCGATCGACGAGGTGCAACGCGTCTATGAACAGCTCCGTACCGCCGGACGGGTGATCCGCGGGCGCATGGGTGTGGGGATTGCCGAGGTGAGCAAGGAAGTCGCCGAGGCGCTCGGGTTGCCCAAGGCCGCTGGTGCGCTGGTGCGCAATGTGGAGCGCGGTTCTCCCGCGGAGCGGGCTGGCGTGGAAGCGGGCGACATCATCCTGCGCTACGAGGGCAAGCCGATCGAGCGTTCCTCCGACCTGCCGCGGCTCGTGGGCAGCACCAAGCCGGGTACGAAGGCCGCACTCGGGGTATGGCGCAAGGGCGTGGCCAAGGATCTGGTGGTGGTGGTGGCCGAAGCCGAACCCGATCGACCGGTGAAGGCGGCCCAGCAGCGCACCGCGCCGGCCACCGGACCGAGCAACTTCCTGGGGCTGGTGGCTTCAGAGCTCACCGAGGAGCGCAAGGCGCAACTGCGCCTGCGCGGTGCGGTGCAGATCGATGCGGTCGACGGTCCGGCAGCACGCGCAGGTATCCAGCCTGGCGACCTTCTCCTGTCGTTGAATAACCAGGAAGTACTCAACCTGGCGCAGTTCAACGAGCTGGTGGGCAGGCTCGACCGGAACAAGACCGTCGTGGCGTTTGTGCGGCGAGGGGATTCGGGTCAGTACGTTCCGATCCGGCCTGGTCGCTGATGGACGACATCCGCAACTTCTCGATCATTGCGCACATCGACCATGGAAAGTCGACCCTTGCCGATCGCCTGATCCACCGTTGCGGAGGGTTGAGCGATCGGGAGATGGAAGCGCAGGTCCTCGATTCGATGGACCTGGAAAAGGAGCGCGGGATCACGATCAAGGCGCAAACCGCCTCCCTGCGCTACGCTGCAAGGAGCGGGCGAACCTACCGCCTCAATCTGATCGACACTCCGGGCCATGTGGACTTCTCCTACGAAGTGAGCCGCTCGCTCTCGGCCTGTGAGGGCGCCTTGCTGGTGGTGGACGCCACCCAGGGGGTTGAAGCGCAAACCGTGGCCAACTGCTACACCGCGATCGAACTCGGCGTGGAGGTCCTGCCCGTCCTCAACAAGATGGATCTTCCTTCGGCTGACCCTGACACTGCCGCCGCCGAGATCGAGGACGTCATTGGCATCGATGCCACCGAAGCGGTGCGCGCGAGCGCCAAGACCGGAATGGGGATCGACGAAATCCTCGAGGCGGTGGTGGCGCGTATCCCGGCACCAGCGGGCAGCGAGTCGCAACCGCTCCAGGCGCTCATCATCGACTCCTGGTTCGACAACTATGTAGGCGTCGTGATGCTGGTGCGTGTTGTGAATGGCGTCTTGCGCCCGCGCGATCGGGTGCGGCTGATGGCCACCGGCTCACAGTATGTTTGCGAACAACTTGGGGTGTTCACCCCGAAGTCGCAGCCGCGCGAGATGCTCGCGGCGGGCGAGGTGGGTTTTGTGATTGCCGGCATCAAGGAACTGAAAGCGGCCAAAGTGGGCGACACGCTCACCCATGTCCATCCGGCTGCCGCGCAGCCGCTTGGCGGCTTCAGGGAAATCAAGCCCGCGGTGTTTGCCGGTCTCTATCCGGTGGAGGCCAACCAGTACGAGGCCATGCGCGATGCACTCGAAAAGCTGCAACTCAATGACGCCTCGCTCCAGTTCGAACCTGAGGTATCGCAGGCGCTCGGCTTCGGATTCCGTTGCGGCTTTCTCGGCCTGCTGCACATGGACATCGTGCAGGAACGGCTGGAGCGCGAATTCGACATGGATCTCATCACCACCGCGCCTACGGTGGTCTATGAGGTGCTGATGCGCGACGGGTCGGTGTTGCGGGTGGAGAATCCCTCGCGGATGCCCGATCCTTCGCGTATCGAGGAGATCCGTGAGCCGGTTGTGAAGGTCACCGTTTTCGTGCCGCAGGACTATGTGGGCGCGGTGATCACGCTGTGTACGGGCAAGCGGGGCGTGCAGACCGATCTGAGCTACCACGGTCGCCAGGTGCACCTCAGCTACGAGTTGCCGATGAACGAGATCGTTCTCGACTTCTTCGACAAGCTCAAGTCTGTGTCGCGCGGTTATGCATCGATGGACTACGAGTTCCTCGCCTACCGTCCCTCGGATGTGGTGAAGCTCGATGTGCTCGTGAACGGCGACCGGGTGGATGCGCTTTCAGTCATGATCCACCGCACCGTGGCGCAGGGGCGCGGCCGGGATCTGGTGGCCAAGATGCGCGAGCTGATTCCGCGGCAGATGTACGACGTGGCCATCCAGGCCGCCATCGGATCCAACATCATCGCCCGGGAGAATGTGAAGGCGATGCGCAAGAATGTGCTGGCGAAGTGCTATGGGGGCGACATCACCCGGAAAAAGAAGCTCCTCGAAAAACAGAAGGCAGGCAAGAAGCGGATGAAACAGGTGGGTAGCGTGGAGATACCGCAGGAGGCCTTCCTCGCAGTCCTGCAGGTTGACGATCGATGAACTTCTCGCTCATCCTCTTCGTGGTGGTGTTGTTCACCGGTGCGATGTGGGCGCTCAACCGCTGGGTCTTCGCTCCGCGCCGTGATCCCCAGGCGGCCGACCCCTGGTGGGTGGACTACACCGCTGGGCTCTTCCCGGTGTTCCTGGTGATCTTCCTCTTGCGCTCCTTCGTGGCCGAGCCTTTCCGCATCCCTTCCGGTTCGATGTTGCCCACCCTGCTGATCGGCGATCTGATCCTCGTGAACAAGTACGCCTACGGTCTGCGACTGCCTGTGGTGCACACCAAACTGCTGGAGGTGGGTACTCCGCAGCGCGGCGATGTGGTGGTCTTCCGCTATCCGCCCGATCCGAGTCTCGACTACATCAAGCGCCTGGTTGCCGTTCCGGGCGACCGGATCAGCTGGAAGGCCGGTCAGCTCGCGCTCAACGGGCAGCCCGTGCCGATCCGCCCCGACGGCGAATTCTTCGATGCCGATCGCCTGTCCTACACCCGCCAGTACAGGGAAAGCTTCGGAACGCTGGATCACCGGGTACTCGCCGATCCGGGCAAGCCTTCGTACGTGCAGCCGATGGACAGTTTCCGACAGAAGGAGAACTGCCGCTTCGAGCCCGACGGCATGGAGTGTGTTGTCCCTGCAGGCCACTACTTCATGATGGGCGACAATCGCGACAACAGTCTGGACAGTCGTTTCTGGGGTTTCGTGCCGGAATCGCATCTGGTTGGCCGGGCTTTCTTCATATGGATGAACTTCGGCGACCTGAAGCGCATCGGCCGCTTCCACTGAGCGGCCGACCGCTCGATTCCAGGGCTCCGCCATCCCCACCGGCGGACCCCTCAGGTGTCTGGCACAAGGATCGCCCGCTCCTGCTCGGGCAACTCGAGAAGCGCCTGGGCTACGCCTTTGCAAAGCGTGCACTGCTCGAGGAAGCGCTCACCCACCGCAGTTTCGGCCAGCCGCACAGCGAACGCCTCGAGTTCCTTGGCGATGCGGTACTGGGTCTGGTCGTGAGCATGGCGCTGCTCGACCGCCTCAAACAAGCCAACGAGGGCGCACTGTCGCGTTCGCGGGCAAGCCTTGTGCGTGCCACGGTCCTGCATCAGGTGGCACTCGACCTCGACCTCGGTACCTGCGTCCGGCTTGGCGCCGGCGAAGCGCGGGCAGGGGGTGCCTCCAAAGCCTCGATTCTTGGCGACACGCTCGAGGCCGTGATCGCCGCAGTGTTCATCGACGGGGGCTTCCACGCTGCCGAGCGGGTGGTGCAAACGCTCTTCAGTGCACGGATTGCTTCGCTCGAGCCCGAATTCACCAAGGACAGCAAGACGCGACTTCAGGAACTCCTCCAGGGACGGGGGCTTTCGCGTCCCGACTACACGGTGGTGGCAATCCGCGGCGAGGCCCACCAGCAGTCCTTCGAGGTGCAGTGCAGCGTGGCCGAACTCCACTGCACTGCGCACGGACACGGAAGCAGCCGGCGCAGCGCAGAGAAGGCCGCAGCGCATGCGCTCCTTGCGCAACTGGGCATGCTGAATCCCTCAGCGCCGCAGGAGGCCGGGTCGTGAGCGAGCACCGCTGCGGCACGCTGGCGATCGTGGGGCGACCCAACGTGGGCAAGTCCACGTTGCTCAACGCCATTGTGGGTCAGAAGCTCTCGATCACCTCACCGCGGCCACAGACCACCCGCCACCGCGTGCTCGGTATCCGCACCGAAGCGCAAGCGCAACTCATCTTCATCGATTCCCCGGGCTGGCAGCGCGAGCACCGTGCGCCGATCCATCGCATTCTCAACCGTACGGCCGAGCAGGTGGCCGACGAAGCAGACCTTGTGCTGTGGGTTGTGGAAGCCGGTGGCATGAACGCCGAGGACGAGTCCTTCTTTGCCCGCGTCGCGAGGGATCGTCCGCTGATCCTCGTGATCAACAAGGTAGACCGGGTGCAGCGCAAGGAACGGGTGTTCGAGCAGGCGCGCACGCTCGCCGAGCGTTATCGGCCAGTGGCGGTGGTGCCGGTGAGTGCCCAGCGCATGACCCAGGTGGCCGCGCTCCTTGGCGAATGCGTCGCGCGCCTGCCGATTGCGCCTGCCCGCTTCCAGCCCGATGAACTCACGGACCGCTCCGAGCGCTTTCTTGCGGGCGAACTGGTCCGCGAAAAGCTCTTTCGCCTGCTTGGCGACGAACTCCCCTACGAGACCACCGTGCTGGTGGAAAGCTTCGAGGAGGTCGGCCAGGCCACGCCGTTGCGCCGCATTGAAGCCTCGATCGTGGTGCAGCGCGATGCGCAGCGGGCGATCGTCCTCGGTCATGCGGGCCAGTCGATCCGTCGGATCGGTAGTGAGGCCCGCCGCGACATGGAGCGGCTCTTTGGCGGACGGGTCTACCTGGGGTTGCATGTGAAGGTGCGCAGTGACTGGGCTGCGCACGAGCAGGCGCTGCGGACCTACGGCTACGGTGGCTGAATCCGGCGCGCTCAGGCAGCGCATCCACGACGAGCCCGGCTTTCTGCTGCACACGGTGCCGTGGCGGGAGACTTCGCTGATCGCCGAGGTCCTGAGCCGGCACCATGGTCGCGTGGCGCTGGTGGCCAAGGGTGCCCGCCGCGCCCGTTCGGGGCTGCGCGCGGTACTGCTCGGTTTCCAGCCGCTTCGGCTTGCGTGGTCGGGCAGGGGCGAACTCAGGAACCTCACCGCCGCCGAGTGGGTTGGCGGTTTCGGCGCACCGCAGGCGGAAGGCCTGATGTGCGCCTTCTACCTCAACGAACTGCTGATGCGCCTGCTGCCGCGCGACGATCCGCACCCTCAACTCTACGACGCCTACCAGCAGGCCCTGCTCGAACTGGGCGAGCTCGACACCATCGCTGCGCAGGCAAGACCGGTGCGCGCCGAACGCGAGGAATGTCTGCGCCGCTTCGAATGGATCCTGCTGCGCGAAAGCGGCTACGCGCCCGACCTGCAGCATGATGCCGAAGGAGAGCCCACACGCGGCGAAGCATGGTATCGATGGAGTCCCGAGGGTGGATTCCGGATCGCGGAACCGGGTGCCACGGCGACGTCGCACCCGGACTCGCACGCCGGAGCGTTGGGCCCGGAGGCTGTGTCGGGCGCTGCCTTGCAGGGGCTTGCAAACGGTGTGCTGGATTCGGACGGTGTTCGCCGCCAGGCCAAGCGGCTTACACGCAGTATCCTCGGGTACTACCTGGAGGGTAAGGCGCTGAAGACAAGGCAATTGCTGCGCGAGTTGCAGGCGCACGATCCAGGGCGATCCGAGGATGCGGAGTCTTGATGCGGAGCGAGCGATGGTTGAACTCGGAGTAAACATCGATCATGTGGCAACGGTGCGCCAGGCGCGTCGAACCTACGAGCCCGACCCGGTGTGGGCAGCCGTGGAGGCGCATCTCGGCGGCGCCGACGGCATCACCGTGCACTTGCGCGAGGACCGCCGACACATCCAGGACCAGGATGTACGCCGCCTTGCAGACCTCACCCACATCAAGCTCAATCTGGAAATGGCGGCTACCGAGGAGATGCTCGCGATCGCCTGCGCGATCCGTCCGCAGATGGCGATGCTGGTGCCCGAGGGCCGCCATGAGATCACCACCGAAGGCGGGCTCGATATCTGCGCACAAACCGGCCGCCTGCGCTCGGTGATCGCGCGACTGGGCGAGGCAGGGATCATGACCAGCGTTTTCATCGATGCCGAGTTGCCGCAGGTGGAGGCAGCCGCCAGGGTGGGGGCACGGGTCTGTGAAGTGCACACCGGGCCCTACGCCAAGGCCTTCTTCGAAGGCGGTCGCGACGCCGAGTCGCTAGAAGTGATCCGGGAACTCGAGCGGATCCGAGCCTGCGGTGCAGCAATCCGCGAAAGCGGGATGCGCTTCAACGCCGGCCACGCGCTCAATTATGTGAATGTTCAGCCGATTGCGGCACTAACCGGGATTCGCGAGTTGCACATCGGGCATGCCATCGTTTCCCGGGCGATTTTCACGGGCATGCGCGAAGCGGTCCGCGACATGAAACAGTTGATCCGGTCTGCGCGATGACGATCTACGGGATCGGCGTCGACCGGGTACTGGTCCCGAGGATCGAGTCGGCAGCGGTGCGCTGGGGCGAGCGCTTTGCGCGACGGGTGCTCGGGCCCGGCGAACTCAGGGTCTACCTCCAGCACACACAGCGCCATCCGCGCCTGGGTGTTGCCTACCTCGCGCGGCGTTTTGCCGCCAAGGAGGCTTTCGCCAAGGCCATGGGGATCGGACTGCGGGCCCCGATGCTGATGCCGCACCTCGATGTGCTCAACGACCACTGCGGCAGGCCGCAGGCCATTGCCCACGGCGACCTTAACCGGTGGCTGCAGGCGCGCAATCTGCAGGCGCACATCTCGCTCAGCGACGAGAGCGACGCTGCGCTTGCCTTCGTGCTCCTGTCACGGAAAGACCCGGCGGATTCTTCCGCCGCAGTGCACACTGACGCGCCACTGCCATGATGGAGCCGGCGTTGCAGAGGTTGAGGGGGCCGGTGGTGGTGGATCTGGCGGGCACCGCACTCACCGAGCAGGAGCGCGAGCGGCTCCGTCACCCGCTGGTGGGCGGAGTGATTCTCTTTGCCCGCAACTATGCCAGCAGGGTCCAACTGCGTCGACTGTGCGCAGCGATCCACGGGGTGCGCTCGCCGCCCCTTCTCATCGCGGTGGACCACGAGGGGGGCCGGGTGCAGCGTTTCCGCGCGGGCTTTGCCGCGATCGAGCCGATGCGTCGCCTGGGCGAGCTCTGGGACCAGGATCCGCTCGCCGCCTGTGCGCGTGCCACTGCGATCGGCCACATCATCGGAAGCGAACTCCTGGGTTGCGGCGTGGATCTCAGCTTCACGCCGGTACTCGATCTCGACCATCAGCGCTCGGCGGTGATCGGCGACCGTGCCCTGCACTCGGACCCGCGCGCGGTTACCATGCTGGCACGTGCGCTGCTTTGCGGCTTGCTCGATGCGGGGATGGCGCACTGCGGCAAGCACTTTCCCGGTCATGGGTGGGCGCACGCTGATTCGCACCACGAACTGCCCGAGGACGAACGCAGCGAAGACCTGATCCTTGCCGAGGATGCCCTTCCGTACCGCAGTCTCGGACCCCTGCTTCGCGCCGTGATGCCAGCGCACCTCGTGTACCCGCGTGTGGATGCGAAGCCTGCCGGTTTTTCCCGTCGGTGGCTGCGCGAGATCCTGCGCGAGCGCCTCGGTTTTCAGGGCCTGATCTTCAGCGACGACCTCACGATGGAGGGCGCAAGCGGTGCCGGGTCGATCCTTGCGCGCGCCCGCGCGGCGCTTGGGGCAGGCTGCGACATGGTGCTGGTGTGTAATCGCCCCGAACTTGCCGATGAACTACTCGCCGGGCTGAAATGGACGAGCACTCAGCGCTTTCAGACGCGACTGCAAGCTTTGATGCCTCGGCGTTGATCGCCGGGCTTCCTCAGCGCCCGGGGGTGTACCGGATGCTCGATGCCCAGGGCGTCTTGCTCTACGTTGGCAAGGCGGGCAACCTCAAACGCAGGGTGGCATCGTATTTCCAGAAACGCCATCCGAGCCCGCGCACTGCGCACATGGTGAGCAAGGTTGCGCAAGTCGACGTCACCGTGACGGGCTCCGAAACGGAAGCGCTGTTGCTCGAAAACAATCTGATCAAGCAGGGCAAGCCGCGCTACAACATCCTCTTTCGCGACGACAAGACCTATCCCTACTTGCGCATCGGGCGTGGTGACTATGCGCGTATTGCCTACTACCGCGGAGCCACCGACGAGCGGGCACACTTCTTCGGTCCGTTCCCGAGCGCCTGGGCAGTGAAGGAAAGCCTGCAGATCCTCCAGAAGGTGTTTCATTTGCGCACCTGCGAGGACTCGGTGTTTGCCAACCGCAGCAGGCCCTGCCTGGAGCATCAGATCGGCCGCTGCAGCGCACCCTGTGTTGGGTTGATCAGCAAGGCCGACTACGCACAGGATCGTGATCGGGCGCTGCGTTTCCTGCACGGGGAATCGCAGCGGGTCCTTGCCGAACTCGAGTCCCTCATGCTTGAAAGCAGCGCAAGTCTGGAGTTTGAAAAAGCTGCTGTGCTGCGCAATCGCATGAGCGCACTTTCCCGTGTGCTCCAGCAGCAATCGATGCAGACCAGCGCGGAAAGCGATGTGGATGTGATTGCCATTGCGGCCGAGCAGGGCACCGGCTGCATCGTGCTGGCGATGGTCCGTGGCGGACATCACCTCGGAGATCGAAGTTTTTTCGTCGAACTGCCTGCGCTTCCGGGTGGCGTAGCGGAGGCCGATGGTGAGTGGCTCAATGAGGTTTTTCATCGCTTTGTCGTTGCGCACTACGAACATGCGACTGCACCGCGCCGTATGGTCACAAGCTGGCAACCCGAGGAGGCGCTCAAGGCATGGATCGCACAGCGGGCGGGAGGGCCAGTGAAATGGATACGACAGCCTCAGGGGGTAGCGCGGCAGTGGCTTGCACAGGCGCAGTCCAACGCAAGCCTGGCGCTTCGGCAACGGCAATCGGCGCAGGGTGCGGCGCGCTTGCGCACGCTGGCGTTGCTGCAGGCGCTCGGCCATGACACCGCTGCGCTTGCAGAGGAATCGCTGAGCGACTTCAGGATCGAGTGCTTCGACATCAGCCACAGCGCAGGCGAAGCCACGCAGGGCAGTTGCGTGAGCTATCACGCGCACGCCATGCAGCCCAAGCGCTACCGGAGGTACAACATCGACGACATCACGCCCGGAGACGACTATGCAGCGATGGCGCAGGTGCTCGAGCGCCGCTATGGGGAGAGCGCCGAGAGCCTTCCGGACCTCGTCCTGATCGACGGCGGTAAGGGCCAGGTTGGCGTGGCGTCGAAACTCTTTGCTGCGCGGGGGTATCCGCTCGCGCGGATCGTGGGTGTTGCCAAAGGCGAGGATCGCAAGGTTGGACGTGAGACGCTGATCTTTGCCGACGGGCGTGCGCCACTCAGTCTGCCTGCCGACTCGCTCGCGCTCATGCTGATTGCGCAGATCCGCGACGAAGCGCATCGCTTCGCGGTCTCGGGGATGCGTGCGCGCCGGGGCAAGGAACGCCAGGTGTCGCAACTCGACGAAATCGAAGGCATCGGCGCAAGACGCAAGCAGCGCCTGCTCACCCGCTTTGGCGGACTCCGTGGGGTGATCGCAGCGAGTGTCGAGGAGTTGGCCAAAGTGGAGGGGATATCTGCCGGGATGGCCGAGACGATCTACCGGCAGTTGCGGGCATGAACCGGCAGCCGCGCGCCGGTTGCCGCGCTATCGAGGGCTGCCGAGGTGTTGCGCGGTGCCGAGGGTTTGAATGGCGCCGCAAGACTGAGGGGCGCTGCAAGACTGGGGGGCGCCGCAAGCTTGAAGGCCGCGGCAAGCTTGAGGGAGTATGCGGGTGATCGCGGCGATTCCCAACTCGCTCACCTGGGCCAGGGTTGTGGCGATCCCGCTCCTCGTGGCGCTCTACTGGTTGCCGATCACTGCCGAGTTGCGCGACGGGCTTGCCACCGGGCTCTTCGTGGTTGCTGCGCTCACCGACTGGCTTGACGGTTGGCTTGCCCGGCGCTGGGGCGTCGTGACTGCGTTTGGTGCCTTTCTCGATCCGGTGGCCGACAAACTGATCGTGGCGGCAGCGCTGGTGATGCTGCTGTCGCTCGACCGGGCGCAACCCTGGGTTGCCTTTGTGATCATCGGGCGGGAGATTGCGATTTCTGCCTTGCGCGAGTGGATGGCCGAACTGGGTCAGCGGCGCAGTGTTGCGGTCCATTGGGTGGGAAAACTGAAGACGGTTGCCCAGCTGGTGGCCATCCCGATGCTGCTTTGGGGCCGCCCGCTTCTCGGGGTTGACATGCTCCTGCTGGGGAACTGGCTGGTGATCGTGGCGGCGCTTCTCACCATCTGGTCGATGTTCTACTACCTCAATCAGGCGTGGCCTCACCTGCGCGGGGCGATGGATCCGTCCAAACCGGCGCAGAAGGATCCGCGCGACACCGCAGCAGTTGATCCGCGCGACAGCGCAGCAGGGGATCCGCACAACCCGGCAGCAGGGGGTCCGCACAACCCGGCAGCAGTGGATCCGCACAACCTTGCAGCGATGGAGCGTTCGAAACCCTCAGTCGGGGCGCCTTCGAACTCTGCAACGATCAATTCCCCGAAGCCGGAGGCAATCGTTTCCCCGGGAACAGGCAGGCAGGATCAGCCCGAAACCGAAGCTGACCAATCCCCGAACAGCAGCCGGTAGTTCCTCGAAGAAGTGGGCAGGGGCTCTCCGTGGCTCGAATGATGAGCACGTCCAGTGCTGACCCCGGTTCCGATTGTCCGATTTGACACTACGCACCGCCCGGGCGACAATCCGGCACGTTTCAACGCGGGAATAGCTCAGTTGGTAGAGCGCAACCTTGCCAAGGTTGAGGTCGCGAGTTCGAGACTCGTTTCCCGCTCCAGTCATGCGGTCACCCGTTCGTGGTCGCGGCTTGAGCAGGTTCAGCGGCGGGGTGGCAGAGTGGTCATGCAGCGGCCTGCAAAGCCGTGAACGCCGGTTCGATTCCGACCCCCGCCTCCATCAACGCTTTCTTTCGCTGCCCGCCTCCCTGTGCGGGTCAGTCCTTTTCTCACCCGACTCCCTTTTTTCCCTTTTTCCCTCTTCTCCCCCCTATCTCCCCCCTTTCCCCTCTCTCCGTCTCCTCCCGGCCCTTTCCCTTTTTTCCCACCTCTCCTCCCACCCCTTTGCCTCTTCTCCGCCAACGGCTGTCAAGTCGCTCGAAGCGGGACGGTCATCGAGCACTCCCTGAGGAGTCTTCACTGGGGAGTCTTCACTGAGGAGTCTTCACGGCGAGAAGTCACGCGAAGTCCGCAGTAGGGCTTTGGCGGCGAGACTGCGCCGTTAATCATGTCGCAAGCTCAGGGACCCCGGCAAGCCACCGGGCAGGGCGCCTCACCCACAGGGTCGGAGCCCTTGATGGTCGTGGCAATGTCGTAGAGGCTGTACACAACACAGACCGACAACGCCAGCATCGCAAACCGCAGGAAAAGTTGCCTCATGAGCTTTCGCCTTTGCGAAGTTTCGACTCCGCCCGGATGATAGCGGATACCTGCTGCGCGTCGTTATACTTCCTTCTCGCCGCTCCCCATCCGCGAGCGCCCATGGCGAAACAGGTAGACGCAAGGGACTTAAAATCCCTCGATCATTGCGATCGTGCCGGTTCGATTCCGGCTGGGCGCACCATAAAATCAACGAGTTAGTAAAATTTCGAGCCGAGCCCTTCTCGGCTTTTTGTTTTTGCGTCCCCGTACCGCGTCCCCGTTTTGTTGATGCTAGGGAGTAGCCGACGCTGACTCTCGCCGAGGGCGCTCGCTGTGCACCCCCCCTTCGCGAAATCCCACCCTCCGGACCCCACCCCGGGGGCACCCCCCCAACTCTGCGTTAGTTCCATCCGGCTACCTCTTGCTTACTATTCCACTCGAACGATCGCCGACTTTTGCGGGCCAGCGGTAACACCCCTGACGAGCGCTGTGCGGGGCTTGTCGGCCCGTCAGAGAGCCCGTGTGCGTGAGGACTGCTCAAAGCCTCTTGAGTTCACTTCCGGTCCGTGATACAAACGCTTACACGGCAGTGCTGGCTGCTGTATGGACGATGGCCGCAGTCCTGAGCATGACTGGTCACGCGGCCTTCGGACTCATGCGTCTGGTGGCCGAGGGTTGCGACTGCGGCGCAAGGGCACGGCGATGGCGGTGTGAGGTTGAAGCGTTCTCGGGCGATGGAGTAGGAAGTCCAACATGCGCAACCTGTTTGCTCTGATCTTTTTGCTGCCCTTCCTGGCGTGGGCGCAGTCGTCGTTGCCGCCGTGTCTGCTACGGACCGTTACGCTTTTTAGGGAGGGATAACCCATGACCACCTCAACATCACCTACCAAAGCCTGGACGAGGCTCCTGGGGTCGAGTTCGAATGATCATGCACAGGCCCTCACCACCGGAACCGACGGCGCAATTTACATGGCGGGCTACACCGAAGGCAGCCTCGAAGGGCAGACCTCCAGCGGCCTCTCCGACGCCTTCCTCACCAAGTATGACGCCAACGGCAACAAAGCCCGGACGAGGCTGCTGGGGCCGGGTTCGAATGCCTGGTGCTGGACGGCGTGTACCGCTGCGACGCCGATGGCTCGCCGGCCTTCATCGAGGCGGATGCACCGACCGACGACGAGCTCAATGCGCTGCTGCACACCGTCATCGCCCGGCTCATGAAGATGCTCACGCGCCGGGGCGTGCTGATCGAGGACATGGGCCAGACCTACCTGGCCGAGCATGATGCCGACGGCGAGGAGGCGCGCACGCTGCGCCCGCTGCAGGCCGCGGCCATCACTTACCGCATCGCCGTCGGCCCGCGCTCCGGGCAGAAGGTGCTGACGCTCAGGGGCGCGATGCCACGCGAGAGCGCAGCGCGCCAGCCCCTTTGCGCCGACATCGACGGGTTCAGCCTGCATGCCGCAGTGCGTGTCGAGGCGCACGACCGCAAGCGGCTGGAGCAGCTATGCCGCTACATCACGCGGCCGGCGCTGTCGGATGAGCGGGTGCAGCTCAACGCCGCGGGACAGGTCGAGCTCAAGCTCAAGACGCCGTGGCGCGACGGTACGGCGCATCTGGTGATGAGCCCGCTGGAGTTCATGCAGCGGCTGGCGGCGTTGGTGCCGCGGCCGAGGCTGCACCTGATCAGGTTCCACGGCGTGCTGGCACCCAATGCGAAGCTGCGGGCACAAGTGGTGCCGCAAGGGCCGCACCCGCCCGGGCAGGCGCCAGCGGCCACCGAGGCAGCAGCCGCCGCCGAGTGCGAAGTCGAGCCTGTCAAGGCTCGGCCGCACCGCATCAGCTGGGCGCGGCTGCTCAAGCGCATTTTCGACATCGACATGCAGCACTGCCCACACTGCGGCGCCGGGGAGCTCAAGATCATCGCGGCCATCCTCGAGCGGCCGGTGATCGAGAAGATCCTGAGCCATCTGGGGTTGGATCCGCAGCCGCCGCCCAAGGGTAGGGCGCGCGAGGCGGGGCTGCATTTCGTTGCTTGAGCCGCCCGCGCCGTCGCATACCTATCGCTGCGGGCTGCGGGCACCCTGCCGCCAGGGTGGCGCTG
>Ga0194124_10002206_pt1 | contig 22404 bp, 17 predicted proteins | sample TA2KigCas0mmetaG_FD_148605 | JGI IMG/M metagenome (GOLD analysis project Ga0194124, IMG submission 148605) | Freshwater microbial communities from Lake Tanganyika, Tanzania - TA2015031 Kigoma Deep Cast 0m | ecosystem: Environmental > Aquatic > Freshwater > Lake | place: Tanzania: Lake...
CTTCGCGTGCGGCACGAGACAACCACCAGACAACAGGTTTTGACACTTCAATTTGAGGGGCCAATACCACAGTTAATTGTCGAACCCCTTGCAAGCGCCAACGGAGTAACCGCCTAACGCCGATATCGGTATCTGGCCCTAAGACCTTCAGTGCGTTACGCGCCACGAATCAACCGGAACTTCTAACAAAGTCCCAGCACCCTTAAATCGAGAATTTTCATAAGTGACAAAGAGCTCACCTACTGAGCGAAAGGTTCGGGTTTGTTCTCTTGCTAGGCCAGTCCTCTTATCAACGGGATCAATTCGTAAGTCCAACTTGTACAGGCCCTCACCAAGTGTTACCTCGGGCACTTTGCCACTTATGCACGTTTTACCCTTACCAATCTCCACGGTTTGTTGCACGTCATTTGCTTTCAAAATCGATTGCCACCTACCTGGTGACAAATAACAAACCGGCTGCCCAGACGTTACTTCGTAAACAAATAGGTTGACATGAGCATCCCCGATTTCCTGGTCAGACTCAATTTCAATCTCGACGTCAAGTTCGCTACCAATAATTACCTTGCTAGCCGTTAGGTTTTCAGCATCTTTGAGGGTCACCCGTGCGGTCAACCCATCACCCTTCGCGCCCACTCGGGTGTCGACCACCTCAACAGGCGCCCGCTCTGTCGATGCCGCGGGTTGAAACACAACCGACTCATAAACTTGCAAGCCTTCGTCGGTATTGCCGTCAAATAACAAATGCCCTTTATCGAGGACAAGCACACGTTTGGTCATACGTGCGATTTCGCCCAAGTTGTGGCTAACGAACAAAACGGTCTTACCGGAATCTCGAATGCTTTTTATGCGTTGATAACACTTCGCAACGAATCTCACATCACCTGTGGCCAAAGTTTCGTCCAGGATGTAAATGTCCCCAGGTGAACTGGTGGCCAGCGCAAAGCCCAAGCGCGATCGCATTCCTGTTGAATAGGTGAAATAAGGCTGGTCAATAGTGCCACCAAGGTCAGCAAAATCAATGATCTCGTCAATAGAACCATCTATTTCTGCTCGACTCATTCCAAACAGAAGACCGCCAAACCAAATGTTCTCCCTTCCAGTTAGATGGTGACGAAGACCAACACCCATAGCCAGTAATGCAACGACTCGGCCACCCACAGCGACGCTGCCGGCCGTCGGGGCCACTAAGCCAGAAATGACTTTGAGCAACGTGGTCTTGCCAGCCCCGTTTACCCCGACGAGCCCAACGCCCTCGCCAGGCTCAATCGTGAATGACAAACCGTCCAGAACCTTTTTTCGTTTGCTGGAAACAAATGGCAGAAAAGAACGCGCGACTTCAGCAAATCTGCCACCAACAACACTCGAATAAATCGGGTATTCCAGCTGCAGATCTTGAACGTGTATCGAGCCAGCCACCGCTGATCGCGTTGACCTTGTGCCATCTGAGCTACGGCTCATGCGATTTTGGCTAGCTCTCGATAGATCTTCCTAACCCCTACCCGTACAACGAAGAAGAATATGAGGCAACCGCCTGCGAAGAGCCAAGGAATCTCTACTTCACCGCGAGCTCCGACCGCCCCATAAAAAGAATCAACAGCGATACTCAAAGGGTTTATCTCGTTAAATATCTGCAATGCTGTGGGCACCGAGGACCCAAACTGAAAAACCGGCGAAAGTGCCAGCAGCAAAGTCAGTAGCGCAGGAAGTGCGAGAACCAGATCAGGCACTACTGCTCCGATTAGCGAGAAGAGCCAAGCCAAAGCCAACAAGAGCAGGTATGAACCAAGCAAAAATACAAACAGACCCACGATTCCCTCAAAAGGATTTGACGTTTGCTCAGTAAACAGTAAGAACACTACCCCTACTACGGCCTGTACCAAAAAAAACAAATACTTGACGTTTACTTCGGTTGCAACGATCAGATGAAACGGAAAGACCAAATGACGAATAAGTTCTGCGTTTTTTGCAAAAAAAGCGGCACTTGCGGTGATAACCAACGCTGACGTTGACCACACCAGTACCCCCAGATAGGTGACTAGTAAAGATTGCCCGAAACCACCGCCGCGAATAATCGAAAAAGCGAGTAAGAACCCACCTGCCTGCACGAAAGGCCACACAACCATCAACAGCAGACCCAGGAAAGTTTCTTTTCGCTGTGACTTAAGTTCTTGACGTGTCAATTCCCAAAGAAGTCGAGCCCGTTTCAATTAAGCATGAGTCTTCGATAGAGATTGACGTGGTCATCAACCAGACGCTGGTATGAATACTTCGAAATCGCATCTGCTTGAGCCTGGGCACCCAACCGAGAGCGCAAGCTAGCGCTCCCAGAGAGCCGAATAAGTGCCGCTGCAGTGGCCTCTGGTGATAGACCTGTTACCAAGCCACTCACGTTGTCTTCGATTATTTCGCTCACGCTTCCTATGTTCGTGGCAACAGTTGGTACGCCCGCCAATGAAGCCTGAATTAGTGACACCGGGGTGCCCTCATTGTCGCTGGTAATCACCAGGCAGTCGGCAGCCCCTAACAAAAGTTCTAAATCACTACGCCACCCCAAGAACTGGACGGGCAACCTACGCGCTCGGGCTGTGACTTCGAGTTGACCTCGTAACTCCCCGTCCCCTGCAATAAGAACTTTTGTTTCTGGCATCTCAGCAACTGCCAAAGCTACGGCGTCAAGCAATCGGTCGACACGCTTAATTCTCGTCAAACGACCTAAAAACAAAACCACAAAATCAGAATTACTCAAAGATAAAGAGCGCCTGGCTAGCCCTCGGTCACCGATGTCAACTGGTGCAACACCTGGGGGAATTATTTCGTACTGGTCTTTAGAGCCTATTCCAGCCTCAACCAACTCATCGCGAACTTTGGACCCAACGGTGATTAAAACGTCAGTTCTCTTGGCCAGAACTCTCTCAGTTTGAACCAGCGCCGTTAGCATCATTGGACTGAAGTAACCCTTTAGAAGATGGCCATGAAAAGTGTGAACAAGCTTTGAATCGATTCTTGAAAGATTAGCTGCAATCCGAGCAATGACGCCGGCTTTTGCAGTGTGACTATGAACGATATGGGGGCGAAACTCTCGCATCTCACGTGCTAATTGATTTATCAACTTCAAATCAGAAAACGATGAGAAACCTCGTCCCGTTGCAGCCAATGGTCTGATGTCCAAATTGAGATCGTGCAATTGCACGAAATCGCCCTCATGGTCTGCGACTGCGCCGGCATAGACCCTTTGCTCAAATTCATCGGACGGCAACAGTTTCGCAAGGCCAGCCACCTGCATCGCGGGGCCACCAACGTTCATCCTGGCAATCACCCGCATCACCCTGACTTTGTCTTTACTCACTTAGACAGCTCACCTAAATCGAGACGGCGATTGCCACCCCTAGTGACATCGAAACGACACCAATCACCTGCACTAGCCCCAAGATTCTCCCTGGGGTCAGGCCACGTCTTTGCATGGAGTGGCTAAGGTGATCCAGACCCGGTGTGAACGGATGCCGTCCTTCTTTAATTCGACGCACAAATACAAATATCAAGTCCACAATGGGCAAGAAGAGAAGCAGCACCGGTATGAATATGGCGATTGGTATGTCCACCGCGACAGGGTTTAACCGAATAGTCAAAATGGCCAGTAGGAAACCAAAGAAATAAGAACCAGCGTCACCTAAATAGATCGTTGCAGGTGCCCAGTTATGCCAAAGAAAGCCTCCAGCGGCACCCGCGAGTGCAAGTGCAAAGGACGCCACCAGAAATTGTCCAAAGTAAATAGCGATAAACGCTGTTCCCAAAGCGCCAATCAAAGCGCTAGAGGCGGCAAGGCCGTCCATGTTGTCGATGGTGTTAAACGCGTTGGTTACTGCAACTATCCAAACAATCGTCATCGCCGCATTTACGTACCAGAGATCCGTTAGAGAAATACTTGTCCCGAACCACCAGGCCAAGGCCGCCAGAAATGTCAAAAGAATCAATCGCAAAGTTGGTGAAACTGGTCGGTAGTCGTCCCAAAGCCCAATGCCGGCAGCGCCCAGAGCAGGAATCAAAGCACCTAACAAAACTGGAATGTCAGCAGGAGTTCGCAATATTGCAACTGCCACCAACAACGCTCCGCTGAAAGCCAAAATGACCGCGACTCCACCCAACCTTGGAACGGCACTTGTCTGAAGTTTGCGATTGCTGTCGGGTCGATCTAGTGCTCTAAGCCTTGGAGAGACTCGTCTAGCAAGCTCTACGAGGACTCCTGATCCGATTAAGGCAAAGAAGAAAATTGCGGCGTATGTCCAGGGTTTCACCTGGTTGAGCGGCTCGCTATGTCAGTTGCCACATCTTTGATGATTGTGGATAAATCTCGCTGAGGTTGCCAACCTGTGAACTTGTTGATTCGACCGATGTCTGGCACTCGCCTTTGCATATCTTCAAACCCTTCTTCATAGGCGACGTCATAGGCCTGAAACGTGATGGCACTGCGCGATCCAAGTTCAGTAATTACTCGCTCAGCCAACGCGTGAATGCTGATTTCGTCCTGGCTACCGATGTTAAATACCGTGCCAACCGTGTCTGGACTTTCGAGAGTCAGAAATAGTGCGTCAACAACATCGTGAACATGGCAAAAACATCTTGTTTGCCTGCCATCGCCGTGAACGATTAACTCTTTGCCCTTAAGAGCTGCCTCAACAAATCTGGGCACGACCATTCCGTACGTGCCAACCTGCCTCGGGCCTACCGTATTGAATAGTCGAACAATGCGCGTTGGAAGACCCTTTTCACGCCAATACGAATAGGCCAAAATCTCTTCGATTGCTTTAGCTTCGCTGTAAGACCATCGCGTCTTTAAGGCGCTTCCTAGAACACGATCGTCGTCTTCTCGCAAGGTGTCTGAGGTGTTCTTGCCGTATATCTCTGATGTCGAAGTGACCAACACGGGGCGCCCGTACTTATGACACTTCTCGAGAACAACCTCACTACCCCGAATATTGGTCGCCAAACTTTCTAGCGGCCTTTCTACGATCAAATTCACACCTACCGCCGCTGCAAGGTGAAAAACAAAATCGGCTCGGCGAACTGCATCGTCAACCAGCTCCGCATTAAGAATCGACCCAAGGATGAATTCGAATCTGGGGTTATCACGGTGATTCTTTAGGTTGTCATGACGACCGGTAGAAAGATCGTCCAAAACGATTACTTCGTCACCGCGCGCCAAAAGCCGATCAACAACGTGTGAACCTACGAAGCCGGCCCCACCTGTCACGAGCACCTTCAAGGCAACCTCACCCAGCTTGTCGGGGCGGCACTATGTAGGAAACCCCAGCAGCTGCGGGGCAATCAGTAAGTGCGCCTTGTAATTCAAATCCGTCCGTAACCATAACGCGCACGTCGTTCTTGTCTATGAATTCACACAAGCCCGGCTCAGGATTAGGTGCAATTACTTGGTCATAGGTGAGAGCAGGTAGTGAATAGGCCTCGAAACTCAGACCCGCCAGCCAAGAGGCGTCACGGTTCTTCAAAGAAAACGCGTATGTCTGGTCTGGGAGTCCCCGAGAAAAAGCTGCGCTGTACCACGTCATGGGATGTCCCTCACCCGCCCATGCAGTAAGAACTTGATTCCAAGCGGAATCAGGTCTGATGAAGAGCAACGCAGCAACTGGCACAGCTACCACCGAAACCTTGACCGCGCGCGAAGAGATGCGTCCTGCAGCCAGGGCTACACAGGCGATCAAGGCTGCAGCAGCGAAAGGAATAATGAAAGCAACACCGGCGAAGAGTGTCTTACTAACCAAATAGTCAGGGTCGTTTGGTGTGCTACCGAAACGAAGAGTTAAGAAAACCATCGATATAAAAACACCAAAAACCGATGCAACTGCCCAAGCCCATAGCCAGGTGGCACGCGTGCTACGCACTCGTAGTGCTAAACCAACCCCCGCGATTAGCAACAGTGCGCTAAAGAGCCAGAAGTCGGGCTCTTTCGAGGTTCCGCTTGGGTTACCCGCACTAAGAAACACGTACACATAAGGCCCCAAAACCCTCACAAATAAGCCAACGACTAGCGCAATAACAACCAGGGCAATAAACGTGGTGATTGAAAATCGAACTCGGCGCCGATGTATCACATAAAGAATCGCCACCAATGTTGGGAATACCAATACTTGAAATGCGTTCGAACTACGAATCGAAATCCCAACTAGCGCAACCATGACAACCACAAGAAAGAAGTACTTCAGGGCATCCTTTGATTTCAGCCCTGACACCGTTAGCAAAACGGCTGGCGTTAGCGCTATCCATGCGACGGAGACACTTGTAGAGAAGCCAAGCAGACCGGTAGAGCTCACATAAGGCAGTGCGAGAAGAAAGATTCCTAGAAGGGCCGCCCCAGTAATACCCCACACCCACGAAGTGCTACTTAGTTCTTTCGTTGCTCTTAACATCGAGAAGGCCACTTGTGCTGTGACACCACTGACGAGTACCCAAAGACCGAGCTGCAACCACTCAAAACGTGAAAAAAACAAATAGAAATCTGCTGCATCAATGAAGTTGGCGCTGCCCCCCTGTAGTGAAAAGAGTTCTGCAGCCAGGAAGTGCAAAGGGTTCAGACCCCCGGGTCGCAGGGCAGCAAATCTCTCCACTGAACCTGCAGCGCCCGCGTTCAAAATGCTAACCGCGCGTCCTACGTGATTTGCGTGATCACCACCTGCCATGAAGATGGCAAGTGCCGTCACTCGATTTACGTATGTCGAGAGGACGCCGACGGCGACAACAATGATTGCGGCAACTACAGGCACCAAATCCAGGCGTGTCACCCAAATGACAGGTGCTTTCGAACGACTTCTTGCCCAGAGCACGAGCCCAAAAAGTAGAAGCAAAGAAATGACCGATGTCACCGAACCTTGAAAAGTGGTAAGGCCGCCTTCTACGAACAGTGCTCTGATTAGTGAAACGGGAATAGTCACCGCAAAAACCGTGGCAGCGCCCAATGGAAGCAAAATCGCGATCGACGCGACTCTCTTTGGTCTTACCTCCGCAAGGCGACGAGACGACGCTGAGCTCGTAACGTTTGGTGAAGCAAGAAGCTGCCAAAAGAGCGACCCCATGAAGCACATAACCAAGAAGAACAACAAACCCTCTTGAAGGAACGCGCTAAGTGCGCCTAATCCCAAGATGATGATTGACGTCATTAATGCGGAACGATGCATTCGCGGTTGAGGTTATCGCCCCGAAAATGATCGATTAGGCCTGCATCGGTGGGCTACCGTTTGGGCGTGTCAAAACACTCTCGCAAGCGAGCCACCAGCGGTTTCTTAGGCCAGCTAGAGATCTACAGGCGCGTGATTTCGCTCATTTCCACCATCACGTTCTTTGTACTAAGGCTGTTGCAGTTTCTCTTTGCAGGCCAATACCCGGCGACTTATCCAGATTCAGGCACCTACCGAGTTGAAGGTGGCGCGTGGCTCGATTTCTCACTTGTCGACGCTCAGGCTCGTCCAACAATCGTTACTGCTTTCTTTGCTCTCTTACCCGACGACTCAACTCGCGTTTTAGTTCAATGGCTGATATCGACATTTGCATGGCTGGTTCTTCTCAGCGGTACGGCATTGATATTCCAAAAATTGTGGGTCACTTTTTTCGCAGCATTAGGGGTTTGGTCCGTTGGTCTGAGTTTCTACGTATTGCAGTGGGACAGCACGATTCTTAGTGAATCGTTATCTATTACGACCTCAGTGCTGGGTATCGGCCTCTTGGTCTGGTGGTGGGCGACTAAAAAGAGTTGGATCGCGATTCTTGCGATTGTCGCATTCGGACTCACGGCACTAAATCGCCCAAATCTTTGGGTGGTACTCGCCGGCTTACTAATTGTCTTGTTATTGCTTGCGAAGAATGTTGGGCTGTCAGGCTTAGTCAAATGGTTGGCGGTTGGTTTAACCGGGGTCTTCTTGATAGCTGGTCTCGCGCAACAAAGAATTAACGACGCCAACTTCGCAGGATATGACGGGCTGGATCGAATTGGGTGGAGTTACGCGTCGATGCTCTCCGACGAAAGCCCGTTGGCATCACAATTGATTCCTTCGTTAATTGGAAGTGGTATACCGAATTGCATGATTCCTCAAAAGCCATTCGTAAGTGAAGATGGTCCAATCAACATAGTTATCGGTTTGCAGAACTCGTGCCCCAAAGGCGTTCGCTGGGTTAATGAGAATTTTCTTTTTTGGTACATCGGCTTCTTGGCTAGTGACCCACAACGAACTATTACCGCACTCGGTGACTTGGTGGGGCCAAGCTCGCAAGCACTGCCTTACGGGTTCGATTCCAAGATTGAACCGCCGCAGGCTTTAAAGAACCTGTTCACGATTCAAGATCCGGGGAGCCTCTGGACTCTTCTTGTGGTTTCACTTACCGCCGCCGGTGTTTCTTTACTTGCCTCTAGGCGAATCAGACAAACCTACGTGCTAATCGGCTTAGTAATCATGGAACTCGCCTTCATCGTCTCTTGGGCAAGCGGGGTTCTGCTACAGGTTTGGGATTTGCATCGAACCATCGTCACCAATGTCGTCGCCCTTAATGTCTTAGCGATTCTTGTCATTGCAGCTGCCATAGATAACGTCATTAACAAGAAGGGCTCGTAAATGCGGCCACCCGAAATAGCGGTTCTGGTGCCCTGTCTAGACGAAGCAGCAACAGTTGGGCAGGTTGTAGATGACTTTAGAAAATACATCCCGCAAGCCCGGATAGTTGTTGCAGACAACGGCTCAAGCGACGAGACCAACAAGATAGCGAAGAGTCACGGAGCCCAAGTAATTTGTGAAACTCGTCCCGGTAAAGGCCACGCTGTGTGTCGCATGTTTGCTGACGTAGAAGCGGATTTCTACGTACTGGTCGACGGGGACGGTACATATGACGCGAGCGCAGCACCCGAAATGTTGCAGCTAGCGATCCGCCAAAGCATGGACATGGTAAACGGCAAACGGGTTACTGAGGGTGATTCAACCGGGGGCGAATACCGTTCCGGTCACAGGTTTGGCAATGAGACTCTGACGAATGCCTTTCGAAAACTGTTTTCACTTGACATTACTGACGCTCTGACAGGTTATCGAGTAATGAGCAAACGCTTCATAAAATCCTTTCCCGGCCGGTCAACAGGATTCGAAATCGAAACCGACTTGAATGTTCACGCCGCTTTGACGGGGGCAAACTACTGCGAAGTACCAACGAAATACATATCCAGACCCTCCTCATCGCCAAGCAAACTCAACACTTACAAGGACGGGTGGAGGATTTCAATGAGGCTTTTCAAGCTCTTTAGAGACTTCAAGCCCGAGTCCGCTTTTTGGATGTTTGCGATTCCATGGTTTGCGTTTGCCGCTATTGCCACTATTCCAATTTTTATCGAGTATCTAGAGACCGGCTTGGTGCCAAGATTCCCTACGCTCATCATGGCTGCTGCGGCCTTCATCATCGGTATTAACCTCGTCGCAGCAGGGTGGGTCATTAGCCGCATTGCACAGGTAAGAACCGAAGAGCTAAGACTCAGTTACCTGGCAACACCCGCTTACTCTGCCGAGCCCTAGACACACTTTGCGGCATATCAAGTCGAACCCCTTCTTGGGGTTTTTAGTTCTGGCGTTCGTAATAATGCAGTTAGTTCAACTATTTCTGTCAGATGAATCAAACCCAATTTCAACCCCAGATTCAGGGACTTATCGATTCCCAGATGCCCAGTGGCTAGATCTTCGTGCCATCTTTGAAGGAAAGCGCCCCTTGCTCATAACTGGCTGGTACGCCTTATTCCCTAGCGACGAATTGAGGGTCATTAGCCAGACGCTGCTTTACACAGTTGCGTGGTCATTTCTCATCATCGCTACCAGCAAGCTCTACCACAACCGTCTGGTGGGTCAAGTCGCCACAGCGTCAGTTTGGCTGCTGGGATTTAGCACGCTAGTAGCACAGTGGAATGTTCTCGTACTAAGTGAGTCATTAACTATTTCTCTACTTGCTGCGGCTCTAGCAGCGCTATTCATTTGGATTGCTAACGGCCAAACGCGCTTCGTGCAAGCCTTTGCAGTCCTCCTCATCGCAGCGGCGTTGATACGACCTCAACTTTTCATTGTTGTTGTGCTGGTCGCCGTCACATGGCTCATATTTGGACGACGGACAAAGCTAACTAGAACTGGCTACCTCGCGACTTCGGTGATTTTGGTCGGTGGCGTCATTCTTTCCATAGGACAGCAATTTTGGAACGATCGAAACTTTTCTACCGACCAATTAGTTGGACGAACGACCTGGATCTATACCAATGCTCTACTGCCAAGTAGCCCGTTTGCAGAGCGAATCGTTCAAGCCCTTCCCTCCACGGCACCCGACTGCATAGTCCCCTCAGAACCGCTGGGAGATACGGCAGGGCAATTCCTAATTGAGGCGTATCGCGCAAATTGCCCTGAGGGGCTCTTGTGGATTCAAGAAAACTTTCAAGGCGTGTACTGGCGATTTCTAGTCTCTGACCCGGTAGCAACTGTGGCCGACACAGCACGCCTGATGTGGGACAGCGCGGCTATGTATGTCTATGGAACAACCTATTCACTAGGACCGACAAAACAGCTCACGTCTTTATTTGCCTTAGACGACAGTCGCTACCTCGTCACAACTTTTGTTATTGCGTTCGCTACCGTATTGATTGGCTGGAGCTCTTTTGCCACCCGGAATCGAAAAGTAGTGACAATTTTGTTCGCTCTAATCACCTTTTTTGGGGTGAGCTGGGTAGGGGCTCTACTGCTTCAGATTGCTGATCTACATCGAACCAGCGTGACCTCGATAGTGCCAATTAACATCTTGCTGCTTGCTTTGTTCTTTTTTGCCATTGACGGAATCGTCAAACAGGCTAGGGTTAAGTTTTAAGTTGTAAGCCCTCTCTAATGCGATTAACGAATTCATGTGATGTCAAGTGACTAGTGGTTGATGCTTGACTTATTAGTGATTTACGCAGAGAAGAATCGGTGAGCACATTTTTGAGGGCGAGTTCAAATGCCTGGTCGTCGTTTGGGTCCACAGTGATACAGCCACCGTGGCACGCCAGTTGCCCCATCGACCCGAATTCGCTTGTGATGACTGGTAGGCCGTGGCTTAGGGCCTCGATGATCGGAAGGCCAAAACCCTCGTGCAACGACGGAAACACCAGCACATCAGAAGTTCTATAGAAGTCGACTAACTCACTATCGGATACCTCAAAATGCCTTTCAATATCCCTGCCTCTTCGAACTAAGGAATTCAAGTAATTCTGCTCATCTTGATCAGACCAAGACCGGTTGCCTACCAGCACGAGTTTAAAAATCAACCCTTGAGACCAAAGCCTCTCACAAGCAAATAGCACCCCGCCAAGGTTCTTTCGTGGTTCGCTACTTCCAACCCAGAGAACTTTCAAATCTTCCTTGTCGAAATCTCTTAGGCCGGCTTGGGGTTTAGGCAGCTCATTGGGCAAGCCCACAGAAATCACGGACGGAAGTACTTTCCCATCGAGTTCAGCTACCTCCCATGTTGCCTTTAGTTCTTCTGCAGTCGAAATGGAATTTGTGAAGACCAAATCGGCGCGAGCCAGATCTAGCACGTACTCACTAAAGGCGGGCGTCATCTCTTTAATTGTTGTTTCTGGTGTTGTGACGGGCACACAATCATGAACGAAATAACTTAAATTCAAATCCTGCGCTTCTACTGTCGCCTTTATCGCCTCGCTTCGCGAAAACTGATGAACGAAATCAGGAACCAAAAACCAAGAATGTTGCTGACTCGGTGCGCTGCGCTGTGTATGTAATTCTGATGACGGTTGGTCGACGACCCCTAGCCGAAAAAACTCGACTGCTGACGGTGGTCTATAAGTGTCTAGCCCTTCATCCCAGACAACAAGTTCTACTTCTGCGCGTGGCCAAGCTCCCACCATGTCGCGGACCACACGTTGAATACCCGTCCCAAAAGCGACCGCACCTGCCGAGACATCTAGCAAGACACTTGGTTTCACGAGGGGTTCGCCAATTGCAACTCAGGGGTCGTTCGCATCTCCTTGAGCGGCTGTGGACCTTGGGGCGCATACAACTTTCTGATTGCGCGCAATCTTTGAAAATCGGTGCTACCTCGGGAAAATACCCCAGTGGCCCCATAAATTGTTCTCCACTGCATAAACCGTTCAAAGGCATCACTGGAAGTCTGCGGCCACATCAAGAACTGGCTCTCACTTAGCGCGTCAGCATCTAGCCAAAGCTCTGATCTAACTAAGTCTGCCACGGCAAATACGGCCTCACATTGTGCAACTGAAAGATTTAGATCAGCCACTACTAACAATGAAGGAGCAGAGACGAGCAGACAAACATCCGATTCATCACTACTTAACAAAATCGGCCACTCGTCGTGCCAGCGAGCCCATGTAAATCCGGTTAAGTCTTCATCACCTCGAACTTCTCGTGCGCCGTTTGTGAGGTATACGGTGTTAGAAACGACGTAACGAGCCGTCGAGGGGGCAAAGGCAGGGGTTCGAGAAAGAGCACCAAACAACCAAGACATGACCTCGTCCGTACCTAAAGTGCCCAGTCTGCGTCGGAAGCCACGAAAAAGTGAGCGACTAGGCAGGCACCCCAGTAGACATTGCAGAAAAAACCACGCCTCGTCTGGTGAAGGTTGCCGTTGAAGAGCGAAAATCTCTTCACGAATACGAAAGAAATCGGATTGATCGCTTGATGTGACTTCGTTACTAGTCTTACGGCGAGCATCGAAGAGTGACAAACGCTGGTTCAACAAAACCTGCGGTGAATTACGAAATGCAGCCTTAGAAACTATCGACTTCCCCATGATGTCAGCCAACGGCGTAGCGAATCCAAAGAATATTTGCTTCGCACTTTTTCTTCAGCAAGCTTTTCTTCTAGCCACGAAATCGCCTCGCCCGACTGGGTTCGAAGTTTCGACAACTCGGTTTCGTAGTGTCCGCGCACCGACGACAACTCAAGAGCGAGAGCCAGTGCCTGAGCACGCCACCAAGAATCATTTTCGCCCTTCACGGAATCTTCCGCGTCAGACGGCTGCATAGCGGCATGCTAAGGGGCGATGGCTGTCTTACCGAACGAAGGCTTCAACGTGGTGGGCCATCTTGATTCGTTGTTGGGGATGGGTCAAGCTGCGAGAAACTTAATTGAGGTACTACAAGAAAATGATGTACCACATCACGCCATAAACGTGCGCTTGACTGAGTCTGTTCTCGGCCCTGAAATGCAGACCAACAGTGATATCAAATACCAAAACACGATCTGGGCGATAAACCCTGAGAGACTCAAACAGGCACAACGCCACTTACCCGACGTAGTGGCAGAAACAACACGATCTGTTGGCTACTGGTGGTGGGAGTTAAGTCAAGTGCCTCCCATATTTCAAGAGATGAGTACTCGCGTAGATGAAATCTGGGCGCCCTCGAGTTTTATTGCCGAGACCTTAAGCCATGAACTTGACACACCAGTTTTCAAGGTACCCGTAACGGCACCCGATGTCCAACCCCCGAACACTTCAGATATCAATGAAATCAAGCTGGAATTTAAAATTGACCCTAGCGAGTTCGTCGTCATCACAACCGCCGATTTGCTCTCGTCGATAGACCGCAAGAACATTCAGGGCACTATCCAAGCCTTTACTAAAGCCTTTTCTGCTAGGGACAAGGCAATTCTTGTCGTAAAGCTATTGAACACGCAGGCTCGTCCATTAGCCCGAGAACTCATAGCAGCATGGGCCCAGAGCAATCCAAATGTCCGCATAGTTGATCAAAGCCTTACTCGACAAGAGATGCTCGCGCTCATTAGCAGTAGTGACGTGCTTTTGAGCTTGCATCGTTCTGAAGGGCTAGGGCTTCACCTTATGGAGGCTATGGCCGTCGGTACACCGGTTGTCACTAGCAATTATTCAGGCAATCTTGATTTTTGTACCCGTGACAACTGCATACTTGTTGAGGGTGAAGTGATACCTGCGCACGACGCTTCAGGTCAATACTTGAATCTGCCCGACGCCTCTTGGTTTGAGCCAAACGTTGGCCAGGCTGCAGATGCCCTTAGGCAGCTTTATCGAGACGACGCGTACAGAGCGAAAATAGCCAAAGAAGCAACAAACGCTTATCGAAAACTACGCGATTCAGGGGACTTCTCTGGTTTTGTTGTTGATCGCTTGAAGAACTGGGCATCAACCAGAGCTCGGGCCGATATATCTCATTCATCTAAATCTTCACCGGTTACTCCTGAAAGCCTGACTATTCCAGAATTTGGAGTAAACCTTGTCGGATACCTGCAAGCGGAATTCGGAATAGGCGAGTACTCCCGTCGACTTCTAAATGTGTTGAAAGCAGCACAAGTACCAACACGATGCGAAATCTTGCAATCAAGGGGAATCAGATCGACTGAAGTTCTAAGTGAGCAACTCTCTACGGCCCATAAAGACTCACTACCCTTTGCTGTCAATTTGGTTGCTCTCAATGCAAATGACATACGCGGGTGGGCAAATAACGAAGGATCCGCGCTAATTCGCGACCGCTACACAATCGGCGTTTGGGCTTGGGAACTAGAAACTTTTCCACAAAATCTTCACGAAGCATTCAACTACGTAGACGAAATTTGGGCAATCTCAAAGTTTTCTGCCGCTGCCATTAGCGAGTTCGCACCTGTCCCGGTTTCTGCGATTCCTCCCTTGGTAAAAGAAACAAGGTCAGTGGCATTGACAGAACAAACTTCGATTAGGAGTGATCTTGGAATTGACGAAAAAGCTTTTCTTGTCACCTACACCTTCGACTACTACGGCACGCTTGAACGCAAAAACCCAGCTGGAGCAATTCAGAGTTACATCCAAGCATTTGGCCCAAACGACGGTGCGGTTCTCGTCTTGAAATCAACCAACGAAGCATCCAACCCGCTAGGGCAGAAGGCTTTGCATGATCTGGCTGCGCAGCGCCCGGACATCTTTTTTGTTGAGGGCTATTGGTCAAGAGAAAAAGTGCGGGCCTTAATTGCCGCAAGTGACGTCTATCTTTCGCTTCACCGCTCAGAAGGTCTCGGGTTAGGAATTGCAGAAGCACTCGTTGACGGGGTCTCAGTCATCGCTACGGACTACGGCGGTCATCTTGATTTCGCCACCAGGGAAAACTCACAATTGGTTGACTATCGCCTACAGCCAGTCGGCGAGGGTGCCGAGCCTTACCCATCAACCGCCTGGTGGGCGAATCCAGATCTAGAGGCCGCAGCACAAAAACTCCGAAATCTTTTTGACAAAAGACAAGCCCAGCCAGTCCGCTCAAGCACGTCAAGGCTCGACCCGGATCTTGAGTCAGCCGCAGAAACCTTCGTTAGCGAGCGTCTGAAAGAGATCTTCACCGAATTGCCCGCCTATACCCCACAACTAGCCGTGTTAAGCCCAACTGAAGGCACCACCGAACCTGAAGGTGACCAAAAGAACCCTGTTTGGTGGCAAGTGAACCCCACTGCCTGGTTTTACATTCAAGATCTCGTAAAAGATCTAGATATGTCTGAACTCACGACAGTCATCCAGATGACAAACACCCCGGTTGAACGGCAGGCTGATGTAACGGTTTCTCTGGCAGGGTCGAAAGTTAGGCTCAAACTAAGAAAAGCCAACGAAAAGATCGAGGTTAGTTTTCCTTTGAAATCAGTGACCGAAACAGACGAGGTGCGTATCGAGGTCACGGGCGAGCCCTGGCAACCGAGTGGTGACCCTAGAACTCTCTATTTACTAATCGGGCCAACGCTGGTGAAAAAGAGTGAGACCCAGTCTCGCCAAGCAGGCTATCGGCGTGTCAAGCAATCAAGTAGCGCCAGCACACGAATTAAGAACGCAGTTCGCCAGATACTGTCAAGATAACTTGCGACAACGAATCTTGCCAATTTCGAGGTATGTCTATCTGAACAGCCGTCGAAATCGCTCTTCGAGGGGTTTTCGCAGCCGCAACTAAAGCATCCGCTAGGGCGACTTGTGTGGGTTCGACTGCATAAACGCCAGGAAGCAAATTTTCTAGCTGCTCCTTGGTCTTCGCTTGCCACGTGTTTGTCACCACCACCGCCCCTGCCACTGATGCTTCGATAGGCGGATACGACGGATGCGGCGACGCCATTAGAGACAACATCACGTCCGCCGAACCAATCGTCTTGGCGTAATCAGCAAACGAGACCCAAGGAACAGACTCAAGATAGGTATTGGGTGCAATCAATGTAGGTGGCAATGAATCACCCACCGCAACGAATCGCCAATCTGCATTGTCAAACGCTCCTTGACGATGCGCCCTGCGCAAAGCAGCTAAGCCCAGTTCATAGAGATTACGAGGCGCGGTAGTCGGTCTAGCGTAAAAAACCAAAGTCTTTCGATTTGAACTTTTATCAGTCTGATCTATCGGCTTCGAAACAAAAGCCTCTTGATTGATGGCAGGCCAGAAAGTCAGAGCCTCTGCTCGATGAGCTGCAGAAGAGAAGAGTCCGACACCCTCTTGATGCAAGAAGTCTGCCAGCCAAGGCGTATTGACGACAGCTCGATGTGGTAACTGATAGGACTGTCGAGCCAACAACGAGGTCGTGGATTCAGGGTAAAAGGCCGCCTCAAAATCCTGAATTAGATAAATCGGCTTCTGCTTATCGCTCACAAGGCCAGCAGCATCAAGAGCGTTCATGGTTGACCAAGTAGTAGCAATGAAAACTTCACCGTGATCAAGGGCGTCAATTCTCTGGCCCGACTTAGCCTCAATTGAGAAATCTGCGGGCATCTTTCGGCCAACCAGTGTCTCAACATACGACTTGACTTCATGCAAGGGCAGATCTAGATCATCAGTCGCGATAACCCGAACAGGCACTGAACGAGGCTCACTTAGCGCGATCGCCAGGAGTCCAATAAAAGCAAGAGCGGTGTTGGGGCCGCCAGTCAAGAACCCTGATGACAGCCGCGGAATCAACATCGTCACCCTCTGAAGCCCAAGTTCTTCAGATGAACCTGAATGCATTCGAAAACTCAAGTGACCGGCACCAACCCCGAGCCCTAGCAGAACCTGCCCTTGGCTTACTTCAAGCTCATGAGCCGCAGAGCGAAACCTGCCCTCTCTAGACCCAAATATTTCGTAGTGCAATAGGCCTGGCATTCCTGAGTCACCGACATCGGGGTACTTAGCCCGATAGAAAACTTCATCAAAGTCTCTGCTGGGGGACAAACCCGTCAGATAACCAACCTCTAGGTAATGTCTAAACAAGTCTTGATCTGCAACAGGGTCTGAAAGTTGTTCAGCATAAAAACTCGGTGAGAACAGAGGGTGTGGGCTAAACCTCTTGAACGCGCCCTTTTGTAAGTAGTCAACCCAAAGTTCAGAGGACTTAAGTTGGCCAATCACCAGATCTTGCCCTTCTGTCTTGTTCAACTCGTCCAGCTGCGACCGGTAGAAGACCGAGTGAAATAAGGGGTGCGGCGCCTGCTTCTCACCAACAGATTCTTCGAGAAAGTGAACTAAGGGATCACCAACAAAATTTGTCGGCAAGTATTTCTGTCGGTACCAATCAGCCCAAAACAGATAGTGAGGTTCTCGCCGCTCTTGCCATCCAAGACCAAAGTAATGCTCTATCGGCGGCTCCTTTGCCGAGCCAAGCTCGGGGTAGGTGCCTACGTACCAAGACTCAGAAAAGAAAGGATATTTAGCCTTAAGTCTGCGCGAAGAGCTCTTGAGGTAGAAAAATGATCGAAGTGACGCGAGCAATTGATAAGTTGCGGACTTGAGGTTGTGCTTTAACCCGAAAGAAACTACGGGCGCATTGTTCACAAACTGAGACTAAATGAAAATGATTAGGCAATCGCGGCGTTCGCGCGAATACCCACTTTTCCCTTGCCTTTATCGGTACCAGTCATGATGAACGTGTAGGCATTTTCAATTCGGTCCCAGGGAATCGCGTCAGGGTCTGGAGCTACTTCAACCGACAGGTGGTAACTGCCAGCCCCCAGATGTAGAGCAGCTAAGTCAAAGCGCACTTTCAATTCGTGATCAAACGTAGGCAATTTGAGCCCATGCATGTGTGTATCAGTTTCAAATAACAACAGCCCGTCGTCACTCCAAACTTCAAGGCGGACGACGACCCCCGCGGCCACGTTGCTGCCCTCGAGTTTGATCTCAAGACCAACCGGGTCAAGAGCGTTAACCCAGTTGCCTTCACGACCAGATAGCCAGCTGACGTGAGCGACCCGTGCCGGCCCCGTAGAGGGCGCCCTCAAAGGGATTTCGCGCTCTTCGACAGTGCTGCGATAAGTGGTGATTACCTCTCTAGGGTCACCAACGCCTACTAGCTCCCCGTGACGCAACAAGACCGCTTGTTGACAGAACTCCAGCACCGTGTCCATGTCGTGCGTGACCAGAATGATTGTTCGACCTTCAGACTGAAATTGCCTGATTTTACGCAGACACTTAGCCGCGAACTCTTCGTCACCTACAGCTAATACCTCATCAATTAGCAGTAGTTCAGGGTCAGTGTGTATGGCGATTGAAAACCCCAAACGCATGTACATGCCACTCGAATAGAACTTCACAGGAGTATCTATGAATTCCCTTATACCGGAGAAATCGACAATCTCTTCAAACAAGTTTCGAGTTCTCTGTTTCGAAATGCCCATGATCGCCGAATTTAAGAAGATGTTTTCTCTTCCAGTCATGTCCGGGTTAAAACCCGCGCCAAGTTCCAGCAGGGCGGCCATCCGTCCAGAAACTTCAACGTGGCCCTTAGTCGGCTGCAAAATGCCGCCGATGACCTTAAGCAGCGTGCTTTTGCCCGAACCATTCCGCCCTATAAGCCCGACCGTGACGCCACTGTCAACGGTGAATGAAACGTCTTTTAGGGCCCAAAATTTCTCTGATCGACTTCTCATACCGCTTGCGAACCACTCTTTGAGGCTTCGTTCGCGATGCATGCTGAACTCTTGGCCGACCCCCTTGACGACCAAAGTTGAATTCAAAGTTGTGCCGCCAAAGCACCTTGACGTGTCGCAAAAAACCTTTGCGCCGCCCAAAGCAGAATCACCGAAATAGCAACAGAGATCCATAGCGAGGCACTGAGCCAGGAATCAAATAACTTGAAATCTATGCCTGCAGCAGTTGTCATGGGTGGCCAAAGCGCTTGCTGGAAAGCAATGATTGCTTGGGTCAAGGGGTTATACACATAAAAGTCGCTTAGCCATTGTGCATTCCAAGTCTGGTTAAAGAAATCTACAGCGTAACGCCAGGAATAAATTATGGGTGTTAACCAAAATCCAATTTGTAAAACTATTTCGATTATGAACTGAGTGTCTCGATACCTCACATTAACAACACTCAAAACCAAAGATGCAGCGAGCCCGAGAAGTAACAAGATCAGAAACCCAGGTATCAAGTAGGGCAGAGCGCCCGCATCGGGGGCGTCGCTAAGGACCAAATAAGCCAGACACAAAACAGCAAACTGAAATAACGTATTTACGATCGCTACACCCATAGTGGCCAGAGGCAAAATCTCACGTGGAAACCAAATCTTCTTCACGAGATTCGAATTGCTCGTGATGGCCTGAGTACCCGCCACGATCGCATCGCTGAAAAAGTTGTATGCAATAAGCCCGGCAAACAAAAACAGCCCAAATTCAGGTATTTGCCGACTCGCACCCAAGAAATAGCCCACCGCAAGCGTGTAGACCAACAGAGTCGCCAGCGGTCGCAAAAGAGCCCACGTGATGCCTAACGCTGATCCTTTGTATTTGCTCTTGATGTTGGCAATCACCATTGACCACAAAAGCTCTCGCCACTTCCACACCATGTACCAATCGTTAAACCCCGTCGACCAAAATGAAGTCGGGGTATTAACCCGTCTTGTTTCAGACATCAGACTGCGGGAGCGAACGAAGTAACCTTCGGACGGGGTAAGAAGAGACCAATTAATGCCAGGGTCAAAGAAACCCCAAGAGTCGTCAAGACAATCGGCAGAATTCCAGTGTTAGCCCAGAAAGAAACGATTAGCACGAGGGCAATAACCCCAGCCGTAACCAAGAACACCACCTTCTTATCTTCTGCGGCTAGCCCTGACCAAAGAAGAACCTGAACTAGAGCAAAGGCACTACCTTCGGCAGCAAAGATCCAAATCTCTGTCGCCAACTCCTCGTATCGAATGCCGCCAAGAATCTGGACTAAGGACTCCCCAAAAAACCAAGAAGCCGAGACCGAAACCACGCTAATTGCCAAAGTCATTGCCAAGGCAAGGTTCGTCGCTTTGTTCGCAGATTCTTTTGCCATCCGCGGGTAAAGCATCATCATCACGGTCGCGGGCAGAAAGAACGCAATTTTTGCAGCCAAGGCACCGACCGCGTATTCACCAGACTTGTCGGGCGATAGAAAGAGTCGGGCTAACAGCACATCTACGTTGGTCAATGCATAAAGCAACAGCAGCGCGACGCTCGCATTCACAACCGTGCGGGGACTGGCAAAAAACCAAGAAGTCCTTTTGACTCGAAGGGGTCGCACGATTAACCAACCAAACAGAACGCTAAACAAGGTGCCTACAAAAAATCCGATCCCTACGCCGTTCACGCTTTGAAGCCAAAACAGGCCGATGAAGCCCCCCACGTACCTAGTTACCACCACAGCAAAGTTGGCAAAAGCTAGGCGAGTATGACTCTCATGACCTTGAGCGAGACCGATAAGTACGAACCCGAGATACCAAGCTCCCACCGATAAACCGTTCAACACAAAACCTAGGAGGGGTATTTCCAGAGCGATACCTACTGGGACGAATACCGCCGCCGTAACAACACCAACCAGGGCTGCTCGAAAATAGCTAGCACCCAGGATTCTCGATGTTGCAAGAGGGCGAGACTTTTCGTCCGTCTTTGAAACTTCTCGAGCAGCCACCAGCTGAGCTGCCAACCCAACCGTGCTCGCTATCAACGTGGCGCTGATCAACGCACCGAATGCACCGAATTGCGCTGGGTCAAGAACCCGTGCCGCGATCAAGCTCAACAAGAACGTGACCGCGCTTGCCAGCCCCAGAGAAAGCCCCACGACCGCAAAACCCTGAGCGAACTTGATCCTCTCGGGCGTCAACATTTTTCGAGACGTTGGAGATTTGTCACTCATAAGAAATAGCAGCCTACTTTGGGTGAGACAATTAATAGGCGATGGCCAATCGAAGACTCTCGGACTACAGCTTCAACGAGATTCACGCCCGAATAATGGACCGTCTCTATGCACCAATGCGAAAGTTCTATAGACGCCTAGCCCCTAGCCGCTTGTTACTGACTCGTTCGTACCTGCTAGATGACGAGTGGTACATGCACCAGTACCCAGACGTCATAGAAGCCGGCACAACACCGGTTAAGCACTACCTAAGGCATGGCGCCCGCGAGAATAGAGACCCAAGCCCTTTTTTTTCAACTCGGTGGTACCGAGACCAGTACCCAGAGATCGCCTCTTCCGAACAAAATCCGCTAGTCCACTTCTTAAGGATTGGCGAAGACGAGGGCAGACTAACCGGACCTTCCTTTCGAAGAAGACGGGTCGAACAAAAGCCCAAGCTTTCGAAAAGTCAACAGCTTCGTTCAGAGCAACAACGAGAAAAAATCGGCAAGAAGCTAAAGTCGGAGTTAAGTACTTTTGTTGAGTCAAATTCGCAACTGGATTTCAGCAAAAAATCTTTAAGTCCATTAGACCCGCTGGTATCGGTGGTCATCGTCACTTGGAACAAAGCTGAGTTCACCCTTGCCACCCTGCAAAGTTTGCTGAAATCGAATCATTCAAACCTTGAAGTAATAGTCGTCGACAATGGATCCACCGACGAAACTCATGTGCTGATTGATCGTCTTCGCGGGGCAAAAAAGATCTTTAACGCAGAGAACCAAGGTTTTGTGCGGGCGGTAAACGAAGGGGTAAAGCAAGCAACAGGTGAGTACGTCTTGCTGCTCAACAACGACGCCACGCCAGGTACAGAGTCAATAGGCAGGGCTGCGAGATATCTAGCGAGTAACTCCGACGTCGCAGCGGTCGGGGGACGTCTAATTCTGCCTTCCGGACTCCTCCAGGAAGCAGGGTCAGTTATATGGAACGACGGCTCATGCGAGGGATACCTACGCAACGAACCACCTGAGATAGGTGAGGCAATGTTTTTACGAGATGTTGATTTTTGTTCTGCGGCATTTCTAATGTTCAGGGCGAACGTATGGCATGACCTTAAAGGCTTCGATGAAAAGTACTCACCGGCTTACTACGAAGAAGTTGATCTATGCGCTCGCGCCCTGTCAGAAGGTCACCGAATCGTTTATCTGCCAGACGTGGTTACCGAACATTTTGAATTTGCTTCTACCGCCGGATTAGCTGAAGCATCAAAGATGCAATTAGACAGACGCAAGATATTTGTTTTT
>Ga0194124_10002215_pt1 | contig 22347 bp, 19 predicted proteins | sample TA2KigCas0mmetaG_FD_148605 | JGI IMG/M metagenome (GOLD analysis project Ga0194124, IMG submission 148605) | Freshwater microbial communities from Lake Tanganyika, Tanzania - TA2015031 Kigoma Deep Cast 0m | ecosystem: Environmental > Aquatic > Freshwater > Lake | place: Tanzania: Lake...
GGCCGAAACCTTAGGCAAGCCCCCATTCCTTCAATTTATTAAATTTGTGGTTTGATTGACTCGGAAAACGCTCAAATGAACATCATAATTCCCATGGCCGGTATGGGCAAACGCATGCGGCCACATACCCTTACCATTCCAAAACCCTTGATTCCCATTGCCGGAAAACCCATTGTTCAACGGCTGGTTGAAGACATTGCAAGGGTGTGCCCAGACCGAATCGACAACATTGTTTTTGTAACCGGGCATTTTGGGGAAGACGTGGAACAACGCTTGCTTGAAACAGCAGCTCAGGTAGGTGCCACCGGCCACATTCGGTATCAAGAAGAAGCCTTGGGCACCGCCCACGCCGTGTATTGCGGCCAAGAATTCTTAGAAGGCCCAACGGTTATTGCCTTTGCCGACACCTTGTTTTCGGCCGATTTTAAAATGGACGTACAACAGGACGGGATTATTTGGGTGAAAGAAGTTGAAGACCCCTCGGCCTTTGGGGTGGTAACGTTGGATTCTGAAGGCTACATCAACGGAATGGTTGAAAAACCCAACACCTTTGTTTCAAACCTGGCCATTATTGGAATTTACTTTGTAAAGAACGGGCTGGGGCTCAAAACCCAAATTGAATATTTGCTGAACAACGACCTGAAAACCAAGGGCGAATACCAGCTAACCGATGCCTTAGAAAACATGCGCACCCAGGGAGCTCGTTGGGCAACCGGTGCGGTTACCGAATGGTTGGATTGCGGCAACAAAGACGCTACCGTGTACACCAACCAGCGCATGCTGGAACTGATTCAACGGCGGGAAACCCTGGTTTCAACCGATGCCCAAATTATCGACTCGATCATTATTCCGCCTTGCTACATTGGAGCCGGTGCCCGGATTGAACAATCTGTGCTGGGACCCCATGCCTCGATTGGGGCGCATAGCCATATTCGCCGTTCGGTGCTAAAAAACAGCATTGTTCAAGAGCATACATCGGTGCAAAATGTGGTGCTTAGCGATTCCATGATTGGCAACCATGCCCGTTTAAATGGAAAAGCTGGGAATTACTCTCTGGGCGATTATTCCACGCATGAGGGCTAATTTATATGCTGCCATTTGTCTCTGCTTTTTGGCCCTAGGCCTTCAGGCACAGGAAACCGAAGCTCAAGTGGCCTTTAAACAGGCCTTTTACGACGCTACCACCCAGAAAATACTGCAAAACCACCGCCAAGCCTTAGACATGTATTTGGAATTGTGCACCAAATACCCTCAAGAGGCCGCCCCCCCGCACGAAGTTGCCCGCCTGCTTAGCGAAAAAAATCCCGATATGGCTCTGCCTTTTGCTCAAAAAGCCTTGAGCCTGCAGCCCAACGAACCCTGGTTTATGTATTCCCTGATTGATTTGTTGGAAAGGGTAAACAGGAATGCGGAAGCTGCCGAACTGAAAATGAGGCTTTTTGACCGGAACAATGATTTTGAACAAGCCATTGAGGCCGCTGAAATTTGGATTGGGTTGAACAACAAAAAAAAGTTGAACCAATGGATAGCACGGTTTATTCAGCAACCCGAATACCAAGCCGATGCCCTGAGAATGGAATTGAAACGCTGCCGCAGTATAAAACAACCTAAAAAATACCAAAAAGCCATTGAAAAACTGCAGCATCAATTTCCAAGCAGTGCTTTGGTGTTGGGTTCCTTGGGCGAAGCATATGAAATTTCTATGCAATGGAAGAAATCGGAATCCTGTTATAGAAAACTCGCCGCTGAACACCCCGACGACGAAAAAGTGCATTTCGCCATGGCCAAGCTTATGGAAAAGCAAGGGCTGTTGGATTCGGCTACAGCCGCCCTTAGGTGCGGTTTTAATCAAGAGGGGGTTTCGGTTGCCTACAAAATTGCGATACTAAAAGCAATGATTGACGAGGGGGCAAAAACCGAACGCCACCGAAAGCAAGTCTGGGAAATGGGGCAGATTTTAGAACGCATGCACGGTGCAGACCCCATTGCTTTTTCGACCTTGGGCGACGTGTATCTGTGCGAAGGGAAAATAGATACGGCCATATTTTGGTTTCGGCGGCACCTGGCCTCGGCGGCACCCAACCAAAAGGTTTACTTTCAGTTAATCCAATTGGAATTGCTCCAACGGGAGTGGAAGCAAGCCCTGAAAACCGCCGAAAAAATGGCCGAATTGTTCCCCGCTAACGCTGGAGCCTACCTGTATTTTGGGTTGGCTTTGAATAAAAACGGACAATATGAAACGGCCTTAGAACAGCTAAAAAGCGGGGAGGTGTACCTAAGCGCATCCGATGCCAGCAAGCGGCTAAAATTCTTTCAAGAAAAGGCCATCGCCTACGCAGAATTGCATCAATACGACCGGGCTCAGACCGAAATTACCCGAGGCTTGGATTTGGTGGGCTACGATGCCGATTTGGTTCAACTTCGTATTTACCTTTCTTTTTTAACGTCGGGCACCGATTCCCAAATTCAAAACGACCTACTGACCTTTGCCGAAAAACAAGGCGAAACCCTATTGGTCCGTTCGGCCCGGTGGCTGCTGCAATCGCGAAAGGGCGGGTCTGCCGAATTAAAAACCACCTTGCTCCAAGCCCTTGAAAGCACTGGGAACAGCGAAAGCATTGCCCTTGAATGGCTGGGCGATGCCCTGCTGTCTATGGGCGAGAAAAAATCGGCCCTTACCGCCTACCAAAAAGCCATTCAATTTCAGCCTCTGCTAATAGGGCACCTTCAAGATAAACTATCATCTTTGTCTGAAATTCCATGAGCATGCGTTTTGGCTTTATGATGGTCTTGGTTCTGTGCATTAGCTGCGTTGCTCCAAAGGCCCGAAAGCCTTTGCAGGAAATGAACGAGGCGAATTTAGCCATACAAAAACAATTCGATTCCTTGCTAAGCAACCGCCCAGAATGGGACTGGTTGGAAGCCAAATTTAACGCCGACATTCGGGTGGGCGATGAGCGCTTTGCCGCCAAAGGTAGGCTGCGCATGCGCAACGACAGCCTTATTTGGCTGTCAATCAAACCCGACATTGCCATTATCGAGGTATTTCGCATCATCATTGTCAACGATACGGCCCAGGTTTTGGACCTGTTAAACAAAAAATACTACTGGGGTTCGGTTCGGCAGGCCACCGCTTGGCTAGGCCCAGAAAGCGGCTTGGCTGAACTTCAAAACATTGTTTGGGGTTACCCTTTTTTGCTTCAATCCCGAGACCGTTTTTCGGCCTTTCAGGCCGATAACGAAACGGTTCTGAGCACCTTTGGTCGAATGGAGGAGCCCGAAAGCAACCAAGTTGACGGACAACGTTTGCGCTTTTTTGGCTTAGGCCGTTTAAGCGAAAGCCTGATTGTTCGTTCGGCCGAAAAGCAGCGCATCCGCATGGAATTCACAGGCTACCACCCCATCGACAAGCAATTGTGGCCCGGAAAAATCAGCATTTCTACCCAAGCCAACGGCAAAGACATCTCCATTGTATTGGACATGCAGCGGGTTCAATTGCAGGGCCCGTTCGACTTCCCTTTCACGGTTCCCGACGCCTATCCGCGCTTCAATTTAAGCGAATTTGGGGGCAAATAATTCCAATTTTGGGCGGCTTTTCCGGCTATCGCGGGTAGTACGCGCCCCGGCGCCCTGGGCAGCAGTGGGCCCGCAGTGGCTCCCAAGGTCGCCCTGCCGGCGCACGCTGCCCTGGGCCGCCGTTGCTGCGCGCTACCCTGCTCTATCCGGGCCGCGGGTGGCCTGGCCCCATTAAACTTGCGAAAGCACAAAAACGTCTTAAACCAATATTCTTCCTTATTTCTTTTCCTCTGCCACGTCGCCGGCCGACACAATGGTTTTCAACGCTCGAACCACGTGGAATTCAGGCTGGTCGGACATGGCTTGCTTTAAGGCCGTTAAATCCAGCTCTTTGTTCTGGTAGGCTATGCTGAGCCAATTCCGCTGTTCGGGGGTAATAAACAAGTCTTGCTCGGCCAATTGCCCCGCCACCACAGCCTTGGCCAAATGGTTCCAAATGGTTGATTCTACAAAGCCCCGCTCGCTGGCAATCTGAGCAATACTTTTTCCTTCCAAATACAAATTCAAACTTTCCATTACGGTTTCGCCCTTGGGCTTGGGAGCCTGTTTCGGCTTGGCCTCGACCGGTTTCTTTTCTTTTGACCCTGCCCCTTGAGCAACCAAGGTTTTTCTCCATTCTGGCTGCAAAATAGCTTTCAACCGATCTTCGTCTATGGGAGCTTGGCTCAATACGGTTTCTACAATGCATCGGCAACGCTGCATGTTCCGTATTTGCGAAAACAGCACCTGATCCAGCGATTCGGCTTCGTTCAGCACCTTTTTTAGTTTTTTAGGCTGCTGAATGGCTCGGTACAATTCGCTGTTGACTTTTATTAAAGGAGGCAAAAAATAGCCTTCGGCCGCCTGAAGCCGTTCCAACAAGGCAGCACTTATGCCTTGCCTTGAATGGGTTCTAAGTTGCTGCTGAAAGCGTTCGGCCACCTCTTGAAGCGGATACAAGGTTTCCAACAAGCGGCTACCCAAGGCATAGCCTTCAGAATGGGCGGCTTCTTCGGCGGCTTCACGGAAATCTCGAATTTCGCGGATGCAACCCAACAAAGAATACGAGCCCATGGCCAAATTCAGAGCATAGGCAGCAGAGGCCTCCACAAACATGTGCTTCAAGCTTTCGGAATCGGGCCTGCCCTGCTCAAATTCGGTCAAGGTTTTGGGCACTTCAATGCCCCGATTCGGAAAGGGCGACAACAGCACCAAGCCCTGCAATCCGGTTAGGCGCGATAAGGCTACATAGCTTTGTCCAGAGGCAAAAATATTGTTCACATCTAAAATGGCCCGCTCAAAGGTCAAACCTTGACTTTTGTGGATGGTGATGGCCCAGGCCAAACGCAGGGGAAATTGGGTGTAGCTTCCAATAACTTCTTGCCGTATGCTGCCGGTAGCGTTGTCAACGCTGTACCTGATGTTTTCCCATACGTGGGGTTCTACCTCAAGCCGCAAGCCATCTTCGGTTTTTACGTACACGCTATTTTTTGACAGGGAATACACTTTCGCCAGTTTTCCGTTGTAGTACCGCCCCTCGCCACTAAAATCGTTTTTAATAAACATCACCTGAGCTCCTTCTTTCAACACCAGTTTGGGATCGCAAGGATACATGCTTTCCGGAAATTCGCCCTTTACAAAAGCAGGGTACACGTAAGGCTCTTCGGGAATGGCACGCAGTTCTTGCTCGTTCATTCGGGCCGCCATCCAATTGTGGGTGGTCAGTGTAATGTACGATTCCGAGTAATCGGGCGTGAAATTCGGATTAAAATGTTGGTTTAGCCGTTCTATGTCGGCAGGCGTAGGCTCGTTGTACCGAAGTCGGTTCAGAAGAGCCACAAAATCGGGGTCGGTTTGCCGGTATATTTTGGTCAGTTCAATGTGCACCGGTGGTTCTTCGCGCAGGGCATGGGCCTGAAAAAAGTACAATCCATCGGGATAATAGCCCCTTAATACTTCCCATTCTTCGTCTTTAACAACGGGGGGCAGCTGCATTAAATCTCCTATAAAAAGCACTTGCATACCTCCGAAGGTTTGCCGGCTTTTCCGAACCCAACGCAAAACCTGGTCAATGGCATCTAAGGTATCGGCACGCAGCATACTCACCTCGTCAATAACCAATAAATCTGCGCTGCGAATGGCTTTTCGTTTCAGGGCCGAAAGCCGAATTCGTCGGGTCAGGGTAGATTGGGTTTCAAAGGCCAGGGCGCCCATCACCACCATGTCGCGCTGGGCCGGAATAAATCCGGTTAAGGGTAGCTGAAACTGGGAATGCAAGGTTACTCCACCGGCGTTCAATGCCGCAATGCCGGTAGGGGCTGTAACCAGCAAAGGCTTAGGGGGATTGGCTTTAATTCGGTGCAAAAACGTGGTTTTTCCTGTTCCTGCCTTTCCGGTCAAAAACACATGCCTTCCGGTTTGATTCACAAAAAATTCGGCAATTCTGCCTGGATCTTCCGCCCCTGTAATCATTGAACTATAAATATAAACGTGTTGTTGATGCCCTGCTTTTCAAAGATAGCCAATTCGCAGGGGATTTGTCAAGGGCAATGCCCAAAATTTTAGGGTTGGCCAAAATGCAAGGGCCCTTTCCAGCCTTGCAACTGAATTACCAAGGGCTGACCGTTGTTCAAGGTCGATATTTCAAAACGGTATTGTTGGCGCACCTCTGACCGGCAAGGGTCTTCACCCCTACCCAACAAGCGCAAGGGAACTTGGGGCGGCATGGATTTCATCATGGATCCGTTCCAAATTAAATCGACCGAAACGGTGCCACAGCCGCCACTGCGGCGCACATCTACCACCAAACAGCGCCCATCTAAGTAGGCGGTATCGATGTTAAGGGCAAATCCGGGTGTGTTAAACAGTCCGTTGTCCATAATCCATCCGCCTCCGCAAGAAGGCTTGCGACCGGTGGTTGGAAGTGGGTCGGGGCTAGCCGCAGAACTTCCGGTTTTGCAAGCCAGCATCGAAAAAAGTGAAAAGAACAGAAAAAGGCGAAGCAGCATCATAGGGAAAAAGTTTCGGCTGAAAGGTTTAACCATTCCAAGGCGGAGCCATGGTAAATATGCGCCCTTTCTGCATCGGTCAAGGGCATAGACTCCAAATACGCTCCAATTTCTAAGTCGCCCAAAGGGAAGGGATAATCGGAGCCCAGCATCATTTTTTGGGGACCTATTTTATCGAGAATGTATTGGGTAAGGTCGGCGTCGTGGGTAATCGAATCGACCCAAAAGCGTCCGAACGAATTGCGGGGATTGATTGGATTATCGATGGCTACCAGGTCGGGGCGGCAATGAAAACCATGTTCCAAACGACCGATGGTAGGAATAAAACTGCCCCCGGCATGGGCAAAACAGACCCTTAAGGCGGGAAGGCGTTCAAACAGGCCGCTAAAAACCATGCTGGCGGCGGCTCTGGCGGTTTCGGCCGGCATTCCAACCAGCCAAGGCAACCAATATTTTGACATGTGTTCTTGGCCCAACATGTTCCATGGGTGAACAAGTACAGCCATTCCCAAATCGGCACAGGCTTCAAAAATAGGGAAAAGGCGGTCGTCGCCCAAGTTTATGTCGTTGATGTTGGAGCCAATTTGAATGCCCGGCAAGGCCAGTTCTTCTTTTAAACGGCGCAACTCTTGAATTGCTAGGTTGGTATCTTGCATGGGCAAGGTTCCCAGGCCAACATAATGTTTAGGATATTGATTTTGAATCTGGGCCAGATGGTCGTTTAAAAAAGCGGCCACCCGAAGCGTGTCTTTGGGTTTGGCCCAATAGCTAAACATAACGGGGACGGTGCAAACCACCTGGACCTGAGTATCAAATTGGGCATATTCGTTTATGCGCAGTTCAGGATTCCAGCAATTTTCTTGGATTTCGCGAAAAAAGGTATCGAGATTCATCATGCGTGCGGCGCCCTTTTTGTGGTGGTGCAGTCGAATAAACCCACCATAGCCGAATTCGGCCGAAAAATCGGGAATATGCTCCGGCAGCAAGTGGGTATGCATATCGATTTTCAGCATGGCCAAAGGTAAGAAAATTGGGCAGTTTGTCGGCAACATGGCAAACCGCCACGAGACTGCGGCAGGGATTGACAGAGCTACCCCGCAAGGGTGCCGAAGCCTGGCCCGCTAGGTGCGGAGGCGACTTTAGGAGCCCCCGCAAACCAGCTGGGCCAGCCTTTGGCAACTGCGGAGTAGCTCAGAAAGCCCGGCTGCCGCCCAAAAACGAAAAAGCTTTATTTATCTTCGCAGCATGCGGATGTATTTTTTTGTTCTAGGGCTAACAACCACACTGGGGCTGCTGGCGCAGCAACCTGCCATTGGGCCAAAATCGGCCAATCGAATTTGGATTCAGGGCGCCACGGTGCATACCGCCCCTGGAAGCACCCTGGAAAATGCCTCTGTTTTGGTGATTGCCGGCCAAATTACGTATGTTGGAACGGCTCCTAAAGACACCCTGCGCTCCCTTAAAATTGACGGAAGAAACCGACATGTGTATGCCTCATTCGTTCATGCCCACTTTAGCACCGGAATGAATTTGGAAAAAACGGAGTACGACCCCGGGCCGAATCCCGAATCACAAAAAGAAGCTTTGCTGTTTTGGCCGAACGATGCGGTGCATGCCGAACGGTGGTCAGGGAACCACTGGACTCCAAATGGAGAGGAGCTGAAAACCTGGTGGAAAGCGGGGTTTGGATATGCGGTTCCGGTTTTAGACGAAGGACTTATTCAAGGTCGTTTTCCGGCCATGAGCTTGGGCGGGCCGCGTGCCGTTCCTGAACCCCTGATGTACGAGGCCGCTTTGGGATTTTCATTCAACAAAGGTCAATCGAAACAAGATTACCCTAGTTCCTTGCCGGGTGCGGCGGCAACCTTGCGGCAGTTTTTGGTGGACGCCCAATATGCGGAATCTCATCCGGAATACCAGCGCCACCGCCGTTCGTTGGACCCCTACAACGCTGCCAAAACCAGGCCACACTTTGTTCAAAGCCCTTCGGCCTGGGATATCCCCCTTTGGAAACAACTTTTGCCGAACCGAAATTTGGTTTTTGTGGATTATGGGGAAGCCTATGAATTGGACAATGCCGATTTAAGTAAAGGCGACCGAATTCTGTTTCATTGCGAAATGCCTTCGGTGCCTGAGGTGCGCGACCCCATACTGTTGGCCCGAACGGACCTAATGGAATTGAAGCGTTGGGAACAACGCTATGCTATTCCGGCAAACCTAGTTGCCCGTGGCATTCAACTGGCCTTAAATCCAGGCGAAAAAGCCGAAGGATTTGATAAAATATGCCATGAATTTTTGCGGCATGGTTTGAGCACAGACCAATTGCTATCGGCCTTGACTACCCAACCCGCGGCCTGGTTGGGACTCGAAAAAAAAATAGGCAAAAAAAAGCCGGGGTTTCGAGCCGGCCTAATCATAACCGCAAATCCCCTTGGTCATGAACAAGGGCTGCAAACCGAAGGAATCGTTTTAGAAGGAGAATACCTGCCCCTTATTGCATCGGCGGAACGCAGAACCCTAAATTTTAAACCTGTACAGGTTGAGCTAGATTCCTTGGCGTTTGTGTACACAGAAACGGGGGGCAAAGCCTTTATTGAGGTAGCTGGGAAAAAAATAGAGCCGGAAACGGAAGCCGGGGGCAGTCTGATTTTTGAATGGCCAAAGAGCGAAAATCGACTCTATTTCCCAAGGTGGTATGCAGGCCTATCGTCTTTGCAGGTTGAATTGACCTTTTTAGATGCTTTTGGCGCTGTGAACAGCATACCTTATTCCGTTGAAATTCTGAACAACCAAACAAACAAAACCGAAGAAAGCCAAAACAAAAACCCGGAAATTTCAGTGGAAATTTACCGTCCATTTCATGCTTTTGGCTATTCGGCCAACGATCAACCCGAACAAAAAGACCTGGTGGTGCGATCGGCTATGGTTTGGACGGGGCAGCCCGCTGCGGTGATTGAAACCGATGTGTACATAAAAAAGGGCAAAATCGCTGGATTAGGAAAAGACCTGACCGTTCCCAAAGGGACGATGGAAATAAATGGGAAAGGCAAGCATCTAACGGCGGGCATTATTGATGAACATTCCCATATTGCCTTGCGCAATGGGGTGAACGAATCGGGCTCGGCCATTTCGGCCGAGGTGCGCATGAAAGACGGATTAAATCCCAGCGATCCTGGCATTTACCGGCAGTTGGCCTCGGGGGTAACAGCCACCCAACTGCTGCATGGATCAGCCAACCCCATCGGCGGCCAATCGGCCTTAATCCGTATGAAATGGGGTGCATCTGCCTCAAACATGCTGATGCCCGAAGCTCCTGCCTTCAATAAATTTGCCTTGGGCGAAAATGTTAAACAATCGAACTGGGGCGAGCGGTTTACCCTACGCTATCCACAAACCCGGCTGGGGGTACAAACCTTTATTCGGGAACAGTTTTTAAAGGCCAAAAACCCAGAACCCGGGCCTCCTTCGTTGCGCTACGAAATCTTAAACGAGATTCTTGCCGGAAAGCGAAACATCACCTGCCATTCGTATGTAAGCAGCGAAATATTGATGTTGATGCAGCTGGCCGATTCCATGGGCTTTAAAATAAGAACCTTTACCCATGTGTTGGAAGGATACAAAGTGGCTAAAGAAATGGCTGCCCACGGAGCGGCAGGATCCACTTTTTCTGATTGGTGGGCCTACAAAGCCGAGGTGAACGATGCTATCCCCTATAATGCAGCCATAATGCACAAGGCCGGAATCATAACCGCCTTAAATTCCGACGACGAAGCCATGGGAACACGCCTGAACCTGGAGGCCGCTAAAATGGTGAGGTATGGAAACATATCGGAAGTGGAAGCCTGGAACATGGTTACCCTAAATCCAGCAAAAATGCTGGGCATCGACAAAAAAGTGGGCAGCATAGAACTGGGAAAAGATGCCGATTTGGTTTTATGGAACGGCCACCCAATGATGGCAGCCTCGGTGCCTGAATTCACTTGGATTGAGGGCTTCGACTACTTTACACTGGAAAGGCACAGCCGCATGCTTAAACGGAACGAAGCCGAAACAAAACGGCTTGGCCCTATCTTATTAAAAGCCATTTCTAATGGAGAAAAACCAGAAGAGCGGCCCTACAAAACCTTTAAATCTTACCATTGTGAAGACCTTAATCCTTAGCCTTTTTGTAACGGCCACGGCCTTGGCTCAAGGGAGCTTCGCCATTAAAAATGCCAGACTCCACATTGGGAATGGGCAGGTTATTCAAGAAGGCCTTTTGCAGGTGCAGCAAGGAAAAATAACCGCCGTTGTAGATTTGAATTCAGGCGAGCCCTATACCCTTTCGCCCGAGGTAACTCTAATTGATGGTAAAGGCTGGAACCTGTATCCCGGGTTCATTTTAATGAACACGGTGGTTGGCCTAACCGAAATCGATGCAGTTCGGGCCACTTTAGACTTTGATGAGGTTGGCAATTTTACTCCCGAAGTAGAAGGGCATATCGCCTTTAATGCGGCCTCGTCGATTCTTCCAACCTTAAGGCAGAACGGAGTACTGTTTGCCGAGGTGAGTCCCCGATATGGAATGCTGGCAGGGAGCTCCTCGGTGCTTAGATTAGACGGAAAACCCTGGACCAACTCCCTGGTAAAGGCGCATACAGGAATGCACATGCATTGGCCTAGTGAACGAAAGGAAAATATCCCAGTAAAGGAACAGCTTTACGCCATGCTAAGTCAAGCCGAAGCCGGCCGAGAAGGACAGCAATTCAGTGCCTTAAGGCGCATCATTCAGGGTCAGGAAAAAACAATGCTGCACGTGCGCTCAGCCTCAGATTGGCAAAATGCAATGGACTTTTTTAGGCCTTGGCCCAAGGTGAAAATAGCGGTGCTGGAATGCCGAGATTGCGAAGCCTTAACCGCTGACTTGGTCCGCGAAAAACAAGCCTTGGTGGCAAGCCGAATTTGGGAACTGCCTCCCTTTTACCATGCCCAACCTCAACAGCGTTGGCTGGACGTTCAAAAAATGAGCCAAGCCGGGCTTTTAATGGCCTTAGATTACGAAGGCGACATGGAGGCCATGGGAGGACGAAACCTGGGTTTTATGGCAGGCACCCTTAAACGCGTTGGGTTTGAAGAAAAAGACATTTTACCCTTAATTACCCTTAACCCTGCCCGCATTCTTGGAATAGACCATCAAATTGGCAGCCTTGAAGTAGGTAAAGAAGCCAGTTTTTTTGCCTGCCAAGGCAGCCCGCTCGAGGCATTGGGGTTCAACATGATAAAAGCATGGTCGCAGGGTATTGAAATCCCCCTAAAAGGCCGACAGGAAACCCTGAAAGATGAATTTGAACGAAAGTAACATCAATGCCCTTTTGGCCTTAGGCCGAAAGGCAGCAAATCGGGTATTGGACATATACCTTCAGGAATTTTCGGTTCAGTTTAAGGCCGACGACAGTCCCTTAACCTTAGCCGACCAAGAAGCCGACCGATTGTTTCAAGAGGGACTTCAACAGTTTGGCTTGCCTATTGTTTCCGAAGAAAAAGAGTTTGATGCTAAGCAGGATTTTTCTACCTGCTGGGTGATTGACCCCATTGATGGAACCAAAGAATTTGTAGCCCGAAATGGAATGTTCACCCTAAACGTAGCTCTGATTCAAGATGGTATTCCCATTTTAGGCCTGCTCATTGCCCCCGCGTACCAAGGCGAAGAAGCCGGTGCTTGGCTGGGCGGCCCCCATTTTGGTTTATGGCATTGGCCCATGGACCAAGAGTGGATATGGAACCCCCAAAAGCCCCAGGTTAAACCCAAAGCATCCATACACAGCCCTAGTTTGGTGGGCAGCCGTTCCGACTTCAGAGAAAACCTGGATAATTGGGAACAAGAATTGGCCAAAGGGAAGCCCCTGCATATTTTAAAGGTAGGCAGCAGCTTAAAATTCACCTTTGTGGCCAGTGGCAAAGCCGATTTTTACCCCAGAAGCCACCGCTTATCGGCTTGGGATATTGCCGCCGGACACGCGTTGGTTTTAGGTGCAGGAGGAAAAATGCTGGAACTTGACAGCCGAAAACCGCTATGCTATAACCTACCCCACATTTCAATGCCTGGATTTTTAGCCTTGGCAGGAACAACCTTAGATTGAAAAGTGTACTTTTGAATACCAACACACTACGTATGAAAAACCTATACCTTATTGTAATTCTTTTGTTTGCACTAGGTTTCAAGGCTCAGGCCCAATGTCCGGGTTGCGTTCCCAACACCGTTTTGTGCCAAGGCAGCAACGGGCCCTGTCCAAATTACATGGATACCGCAACCTCTGGCCAAGCCTACGAAGACACCATGACATTTTTTCTTCCCAAGCAGGTAGATGCGACCGTTCAATCGGGAGGTTTGTTCAGCTGGGTTGATTTCTTAAAGTTTGAAATATTGAGCATCAGCGGCTTGCCTTTTGGCATCAATTGGGAATGTACACCAAGCAACTGCACCTATTTCCCAAGTCAGTTCCCGAACGGCACCTTTGCTTGCATTCGGTTTTGTGGAACGCCCTTGGCTGCTCCTGGAACCTACACCTTAACCATCGATACCAAAGGGACGGTACAAACCCCGTTCGGTGCCCAGGCCGGCAACGAAATATTTACCATCGATTTGGTGGTATTGCCACCGGTGGGTGGCAACAGCGGTTTTAGCTTTTCGCCTTCCACAGGTTGCGCTCCTTTAACCGTGCAATTTACCAACCAAAATCCCTCGAATGGGTATCAGCCTGGCCCGCACAATTTGGGCTATCAATACAGCTGGGACTTTGGAAACGGATTAACCAGCAATGCCGAGAATCCAGCTCCGAATGTGTATGGTATGGGTGGAAACTACCTGATTAGTTATCAGGCTGTTATCGACACCTTGCCCTTTTTCTTACAGTCGCTCACGGTTAATACTGTGAATTGCACCGATATTCCCTTTTTTGGAGACCACCCAGATTTGTACCTAAGGGTGTTGGATGCAGGTGGAAATCTGCTGCTAACCACCAACAGCAACCAAGTGAATTTTCCCCCAGGCAGTTCACCGCATACATGGAACATCAACCTACCCGTAACCAATGGCCCTTTGTCGGTTGAAATAATGGATTCAGATGGGGGATTGTATGGGAACGACGACAACTGCTACAACGACCAAACGGGCGGTTACCTTATTCCCCTCACCACACCCTCTGCTCAGCAGTACAACGTCCCTGTGGTTCAAAGTTTCAACCAAAATGGCTTGTCGTTTTCGTATACAATGCAAAAAACAGCCTTTGTTCTTCAAAGTCCAGACACCTTGGTGGTAAATTCAACTCCACCCTTTAGCCTGCTTTCGGTTGCACCGGGCACTACCGCCTGCCAGCGCGATTCTGTTCGATTGGAGGTTTATCCAGGCTTTTCCTATGAATGGTACCAAGACGACACCGTTTTGGTGAGTACGGCTGCCGCGTTTTATTATGCCTTGACAGCAGGCAATTACAAGGTAAAAATTATTGATCCTGCAACGGGTTGCTTTACTTGGAGCGGCGACACCAACCTGATATTTCAACCCAGCACCCCTCCCGGATTTCCGAACGTAGGCATATCGTTGAACAACGGAGTTTTAAGTTCAAACCTAAGTGGAACGTGGACTTACCAATGGATTTTTTGGAATGGTAGCAGCTGGAACCCCATTGCACCTCCCTTGGGCAGTGTTGCCAATTTAACCCCAACCCAAAGCGGGAATTATGCCTTAATTGCCACCAATTCGTTTGGTTGCGGCGACACCTCAAATGTGATCACCTTTGGCGATGCCGGCATGGATTCTTGGCTGCAAAACAACATCGTTTTGTACCCCAACCCTGCAAGCCGCGAAATACATATTCGCTGGCCCGGCGGACTAAGTGGACAATGGGAAATGAGCTTAAATGACCTTTCAGGCCGAAGCGTTCAAGCGTGGACAGAACAGGTGGAAAGCGGCCAAGAAAGCCGCATTGGGGTTTCCTTGCCTGCCGGCACCTATATGCTTCGCGGAAACGGTACTGCTGGGCATTGGATACGGCGCTTGGTGGTGAAATAAAAATCGATTCCTAGCCATTCGCGTACCGTTGTAGGTATGGGGCCCGTTCGGGGCATAATTCAATGGTCTAAAATAGCCAAGGAAAATGCAGCTAGGAATGCAGGAATGTTTGCGCATGGGGGGCTACCAACCTCGCCTGTGGAAATTTAACCTACCAACCTTGGGCGGATAAATTAGCCAGGAATGCAGGAATGGTATGTTTTAGGGGCGGAGATTGGCGTGGTATTCATAAGTGGTATTCATAATCGGTGGTTATTGGAAATGCGTAACTAGGGTAGCCACGAATGCACGAATGGTATGTTTTGGGGCGAGATTGGCGTGGTATTCATAATCGGTGGTTATTAGAAATGCGTAATTAGGGTAGCCACGAATGCACGAATGGTATGTTTTCGGGGCGGAGATTGGCGTGGTATTCATAATTGGTGGTTATTAGAAATGCGTAATTAGGGTAGCCACGAATGCACGAATGTGGTGTTTTTGAGGCTACCCACACAGCCACAACCATTCGTGCATTCGTGGCTAAAAACCTAGACGCAAAAAGCGTAGCCCCATATATTCCTGCATGAGTGGCCAAAGCCAAAGCCACAACCATTCGTGCATTCGTGGCTAAAAACCTAGCCGCGGATAGCGATTGACTTCCGCGTTTTTTCATAAGCCCTTCTGCAACCCATGATTTTACTAAGAATAAATTTTGGCCTTGGTGTTAAAATGCGGAAGTCAGGAGGAATGTTTGCGCAGGGGGGGGGTACCAACCTCGCCCACGATGTTGATTCCCCAAATTGCAGTCATTCCGTTTAGGTAATGGATTTGTTTTACGCGAAGGTAAACCCTGAAAGAGCCAAAATACCCTTTCTTTCATAAATTGCAGTATATTTGAGAAAACAAACATCCGCATGAAACAGCTTTTCCTCTCTCTTTCGGCCATAATTCTCAGCGCTTCTTTGACCTCGGCACAAACCAAAACCATTGCCTATCAAGAACTTCCCGATGCCATGGGCAACGCAACCGGCTCGGGCATGTTTTTCGGTGCCACCATGGACTCCGATACCATTACCGTTACCTTTGGCGGCATTTTTGACCGTTGGATTGCACTTGGATTCGGTACCTCTATGAGCCCAACCGATGTTTTAATGTTCTCGGAAGGAAAATCTGGAGCCAGCCATGCCCAAGATTGGGTTGATTACTACAACAGCAGCGGTAGCATTTCGGGTGTAAACAAAGACGCATCTCAAGATTGGCTTATTCTTTCCAGCAACATTCTAGGCGGGGTGCGGGCCGTATCTGCCAAACGCGCCTTAAATACAGGCGACAACAACGATGCCGTTCTATCTTTCAATGACGCAACCCTGCGGCTTGTTTGGGCAAAAGGAGCCTCTCCATCGTATACCTTAAACAACCACGGCCCCTCAAACCGTGCCTTAGGCATTAACCTGCCTTGGCAATCTACCACCGGAATCGATGATGCCAAAGCTGGCATTACCTGGACTCAACAAAACCGACACTTCGATGTAGCGGTTTCAAACGCCTCTGGTTTCGACATTGAAGTAACCGACATGCAAGGAAAAGAAGTGTTTTCTAGCAAAAATGTGAATTCTTTCGACTTACTCGATGCCCGTCCTGGGGTGTATGTGCTCAGCATTTCAGCCAACGGAAAAGCCAGTACCGCTAAAATACTCTTGCAATAAAAACGCGTTTTCATAAAAGGGCCTTATCGGCCCTTTTTTTTTCTTTAATCCTGCTTTGCTCCCTTAGCTCTGCAGCTCAATCCCCCTTTTTCGATTATTGCCGGGAAGGAAACCTGAAACAGGCAAAGGTGTGGTTAAAAAGGAATCCACAAGCCTTAAACAAACCCAACGAATCGGGTTTCTCCCCTTTGATTTTAGCTGTGTACCGCGGACAAGATTCCCTGGCCCTTTGGTTAATCACCCAAGGCGCCGACCTTAACTATCAAAGCCCAGAAGGAACAGCTCTAATGGCGGCTGTGTACGCCAGGCGTATGCATTTAATCCCTATGTTATTTGAAGCTGGCGCCAAGCTCAATTTAACAAACTCCTTGGGAATAACAGCCTTGATGCTGGCCGCTCAAACCGAGCAAGCCCCGGCCATTGAGCTGCTGCTAAAATTGGGAGAAAATCCCAACCAAAGCAATAAGGCCGGAAAAACAGCCGCCGATTTTGCGCGTATTTCAAATTGCCTTGACTGCCTGAAGCTTCTCCCCGAAACCAAGTAAACATGACAGCCAAACAAATTAAACCCAAAATGAAAATTGCCCTGGCAACCTTGTGTGCCTCACATTGAATTTTAAACGATTCCCTTTTACCCTAAAAAATCCAAAATCCTTTGATTAAGAGCTGTAAGCCTATTCCATTACCCCCATTTTTTCGCAACTGCAACCATGCCAACCTTATTTTCGTTCTTACTTTTACTCCACATAGGTTTGGGAACCTTGGGCCTTGCTTCGGGTTTGATTTTGCTTACCGTTAAAAAAGACCATCAAACCCACCGCCGCCTGGGCCGTCTTTTTTCGGGCAGCATGCTTAGCTGTGGGAGCTTGGCCCTGATTATGTCAAGCATTCACCCCAATCTTTTTCTTGCTCTGGTTGGCCTTTTTACCCTTTACATGGTTGGCATGGGGCATCGGTATGCCCGCCGTAAAAATGCCTCAGCCACGCTGCTTGACCATGGTATTGCCTTGGGCATTTTCATTACGGGCAGTGTTTTGGTTTTGTTTGCCCTGCAAACTTTGGTTCGGGGAAACCAAATGGGCTGGGTGCTTGCGGCTTTTGGGGGCTTAGGACTTATGTATGCCGTTCAAGATTGGAAAGCGTTGCGCCAGCACCACTTGCCCAACGCAAAACGCATTCAATTGCACCTGCAGCGCATGCTTGGAGCCCTAGTCGCTTCCATTTCGGCCTTTTTGGTGGTCAATTACCGCTGGTTTCCTGAAGAACTACCGGCGCCCATATTGTGTCTTTTTCCCACCTTTGTACTCACTCCAATCATAGTTTTTTGGAGCCGAAGGGTTGAACGCGGTTATGGCCCCGCACAATCCCTAAACAACGAAAAGGCCAAGGAGCTATGAAACTACGCATCGCTATTCTTGCTGTTTTTATTCCCCTAACTGCGTTCGCTCAATCCTGGGAAGCGCTTCAAATGGAAAGTGCTGAATCCATTCAATCTGTTTTTGCCCTAGGCAACGACAGCCTATTTGCAGTGTCTGGAAACACCAATTCGGCACGCATTTTTCGCAGCCTAGATGCCGGCCAAACCTGGACTGAAACCCTTCGTTCCGACCTAGGACTTCAATACTCCATTGGAAAAACACCCCAAGGATCTTTGCTGACCTGCGGATTCGAGGGCAAAGGCCTACGCAGCACCGACAACGGCAGCAGCTGGTCTCCCATTTCATTTGGCCGAACCGATTGGATTATGGATTGGGCTGCCCTGCCCAATGGCCGACTGCTTGCTGTGGGACTGAATGGCCGATGTTTTTACTCGGACAACGACGGCCTAAACTGGCAAAGCCCCTTACCCATAACCACCGACTGGTTGTTGGCTGTTACGGTCGATGCTCTTGGAACAGCTTGGGCAGTAGGGAGCGGTGGCGTAATTTTAAAAACCAGCAACGGCATCGATTGGGAAATTGTGGTTCAAGATTCCCCCAATACCCTAACCGACCTAATTCAAGGCAACGGCACCGAATTGCTGGCTTGTGGATTCAATGGAGAACTGCTTTCTTCCAACGATTCCGGAACCACCTGGCAGGTGGTTCGAACCGGGCCCGAAGACTGGAACGCTATGCTGCTTCGCCAAGGAACGTACTGGCTTCTCGGAACGGGTGGAATGAAATCGGCCACCGACAGTCTTATGCTGCCCGTTCCTTACACCTTCACCTCGTTAACATCGGGACATCTGCTGCCCAACGGACAAATTTTGGCCGGGGCCAAGAATGGACGTGTATTTATTTATCGATTCCCCATTCAATCCCTCCAAAATCCATCCTCTGCCGTTCAGCTTTACCCCAACCCCTGCCAAGGCACATTTCGATTGCAAAATGCCCATGCCGGAATATGGCAACTGAGCAACAGCCAAGGGCAGCGTTTGTTTTCCTTTTCAATTGAACGTTCCTTGGAAGAAATCACCCTGCCCTTGGGCATTTCCCCCGGCGCCTATTGGCTGCAACACCCAGCCAGTGGGCAGAGTAAATTCCTGATGGTAGTACAATAACTCAAAATGAAACGCCCTATGGACATAAGCACCCTTTTTATATTGCTGGGCATCGGTCTGCTTGCCGGCGCCCTGAGCGGTTTGGTTGGAGTGGGTGGCGGCATTGTTATGGTTCCCGCCTTGGTTATGCTGCTTGGATTTTCGCAGCACCAAGCCCAGGGCACCAGCCTGGCCACCTTGCTCATTCCAATTGGATTGCTGTTTTCCGTTATCAATTACCATAAAACAGGCAACGTGAACATCAGCTACGCTGCCATCATCGCTTTGGCCTTTATTGGCGGAAGTTACTTTGGATCTTCCTTGGCTTTAAAATTAGACCAGGTTTTGCTAAAACGTATTTTTGGCCTGATGCTGGCGGCGGTTTCCATTAAATATTTGCTGGGCAAATGAGCCCCTCTGACTTTTTAAACCTTGCCAGGGCCATGCTGCCCAAGGTAAAAGCCATACGTGAAGCCATTCACGCCGAACCCGAATTGTCGTTTCAAGAGGAAAAAACCCATGCCAAGGTAATGGCATTTTTGCCTGAGGGCTGGCAACTGCAAACCTCGGACCAGCACTTCGGAATTGTGGCACGAAAAGGCATGAAAAACCCAGGGAACAAGGTCGGCATCCGTGCCGAACTGGACGCCCTTCCAATCGAAGAAAAAACAGGCGCCCCCTACGCTTCAAAAATCCCTGGCCGTATGCATGCCTGCGGGCACGATGTGCACACCGCTTGCCTGATTGGCGCTATGCACATTGCTACAAACCTAGCTGAAAACTGGTCGGGCGAAGTGGTCGCGGTTTTTCAACCCGCCGAAGAACAGTTGCCTGGAGGAGGCAAAATGATGCTGGAACAGGGACTTTTTGCGGAAGATAAACCCGATGTGATGCTGGGCATGCACGTTTTTCCTGAAATGCAGGTTGGGGCCCTCGGGTTTCGGCCGGGCCCTTACATGGCCTCGACCGATGAACTGTGGATTCAAATTCAAGGGCGGGGCGGACATGCCGCCCTAATGCGGCAATCGGAAAATGCCCTTGCTGCCGCAGCCGCTTTGGTAAGCCAAATCTATGCTCTGGGCACGGAACTAAGCCAGCCCGAAGAACCCGTTGTGTCGTCGATTGGCTGGATTCAAGGACTGGGCAGCACCAACGTTATTCCCGATTCTACCCAGCTTCGCGGCACCCTGCGCTGCCTAAGTCCCGAACGGCGCAGCCAAGCCCATGAACGCCTGCAAGCCTTGGCAAATCAGCTGGACTCACAGTTTGGAACCAAAACCAGCCTTGAAATCCGTGCGGGCTACCCGCCCTTAGTGAATTCTGAGGATTGGACAACTTGGGCCAAAGCCAAAGCAACAGAACTGCTGGGCAACGAAAACAGCCGCGAGCTACCCATTCGAATGACCGCCGATGATTTTGCCTGGTATGCCCCCGTTGCGCCTTTGGTGTATTTTCGATTGGGAACGGCCTCGGCTTCTGGCTCCAATGCCTATTCTGTGCACGATGCCCGTTTTGACATCGACGAGGAAGCCCTGGTTATTGGCACCGCCACCTTGGCTTGGCTTGCCTATTCGGCTGGGAAGCGGTAAAATCCGTTTAACGTAGAACCATTAATCTATCCGCCCTTTCCCAAATTAATTGAACTAAGCCAAGAAAAAGTGACCTCAACCCAGGTTGTGAAACACCCCCGTCACATCATCGTCCTCCTCAAATCGCTCAATCAATTTTCCGATTTCTTCCTGCTGCTCTGCACTCAATTCGGCGGAGGTTACCGGTATTCGCTCGGTCGAAGCATTCAGCACCACGATGCCCTTCTCTTCCAGCCCCTGCTGCATAGCCCCAAAATCCTCAAACGCCGTGTACACATAAATCATATCCTCGTCCAACACCACTTCTTCTGCTCCAAAATCGATCAATTCCAGCTCCAAATCCTCCGGATTCATGCCTTCGGCAGCCAGTTTAAACACGGCCTTTCGCTGAAACAAAAAATCCAAACTGCCGCTGGTGCCCAGGTTCCCTCCGGCACGGTTAAAATACATGCGAATGTTCGCTACCGTTCGGGTAGGGTTGTCGGTGGCCGTTTCAACCACAATGGCTATGCCATAAGGCCCATACCCCTCATATACAACTTCTTGAAAATCAGCATCCTGCTTGCTTGACGCACGGTGAATGGCCGCCTCAATCCTGTCTTTAGGCATGTTGTCGCCCTTGGCATTCTGCACCACAGTTCGCAACCGGGTATTGCTGCTCGGATCGGCTCCCCCAGCCTTTACGGCCATCGAAATTTCCTTTCCGTACTTGGTGAACATCTTGGAAATCTTTGCATTACGTCCAAAAATCTTGTGTTTGCGTTTTTCAAAACTGCGGCCCATGGTTTCGGTATTTTCTGCCTCAAAAATAGGTTTTTTTTTGGGGCGGCTATTCGGGCTGTCACCTGTACCTCTCCTTACCCGCCCAGCCGGCCCTTTGCGCTTGCGGTGGCTCCCCCTGGTCGCCCCCACAAGCGCAGTTCCGGCGGGCCGGTTGCGGGTCGGTGCCGGCTCCATCCCGGCCGCAGGCCACCCCATTCAACCAACCAAATCAAACCCATTTTTGGCCGAAAAACCCCTTGATTTGCTTTGATAAAGCCTCCCAACCTTGGCATCATTTTGGTATCTTTGCCTCAAAGCACGAAAGCATGTTTGAAAATTTATCGGAAAGGTTAGAGTCGGCCATAAAATCCATTAAAGGCCAAGGAAAGATTACTGAAATCAACATTGCCGAATCTCTTAAGGAGGTTCGCCGTGCCCTACTTGACGCCGACGTTAACTATAAGGTTGCAAAAGATTTCACCGACAGAGTGAAAGAAAAGGCCATGGGAAGGCAAGTGCTAACCGCCGTTTCGCCCGGCCAACTGATGGTGAAGATTGTGCACGAGGAATTGGTGGAGCTTATGGGCGGGCAACAGGCCGATATCAAACTCAAAAGCTCGCCCGCCGTGATTCTAATGGCCGGCCTTCAAGGTTCCGGAAAAACAACCTTTACCGGCAAACTTGGCCAATACATTAAAAACAAAAAAGGCCACAAGGTGATGCTGGTGGCCGCCGACGTGTACCGTCCCGCCGCCGTTGACCAACTTCACGTGTTGGGCGATCAAATTGGCATTCCCGTTTTTAGCGATAAATCCAGCACCGACCCCGTTGATATTGCCCGCCGGGCCGTTCGCGAAGCCCGCGAAAAAGGATTTTCGGCCGTCTTGGTCGATACCGCAGGCCGACTCGCCGTCGATGAATCCATGATGCAGGAAATCGCCGCCCTAAAATCGGCCCTTTCTCCCGACGAAATTTTGTTCGTGGTCGATGCCATGACCGGGCAAGACGCCGTCAATACCGCCAAGGCATTTAACGACCGATTGGACTTCGATGGAGTTGTGCTCACCAAACTCGACGGTGATACCCGCGGCGGAGCAGCACTTACCATCCGCTCGGTGGTCAACAAACCCATTAAATTCGTGGGTACCGGCGAAAAACTCGACGCCCTCGATGCCTT